>Ga0181520_10000096_pt1 | contig 168143 bp, 110 predicted proteins | sample PEATcosm2014_Bin_29_FD_132451 | JGI IMG/M metagenome (GOLD analysis project Ga0181520, IMG submission 132451) | Peatland microbial communities from MTU Mesocosm Facility, Houghton, MI, USA - PEATcosm2014_Bin02_30_metaG | ecosystem: Environmental > Terrestrial > Soil > Wetlands > Peat | place...
GACGTGCGGGTCGGCGCCGAAACTCTTGACGATGCCATTTACCTGCGAGCCGACATCGACCACTTCCTCTGGTTCCACCGTTCCCAAGGCGTGTACCGTCGCCGCCGTGTCACCGCAGCCCACCGTACTCTCATGAAGCTTCGCGGGGCCCGCGCCCGCGGCTTTTGGCTCATCGGCCGCAGCGATGATCCGCGGGAGGCCGAACGCGGCCGCCATCGCCAGGGAAATACACCACCTGTTCCTGCTTGCACGCATTGTTCTTTCTCCTGTCATGCGTCAGACATCTATTCTACATGATCGCACGGGCAGCAAGAATCGGCCCGCGGCTGGCCACCGACAAAGTTTCGCAGGCACACCTCTTCCTTGGGATTGAAGGCAAGGCGAGAAGGACCGGCCGGTGGCACCACAGCCAAAAGAAAGGCCGCGAAGGTAAGCAACAGCAAGGGACGGCAGGTGTCCCAAGGGCCTTCGGGACCAGCGGGTCCCGCACTTCGCGGCCGAGGGTCCATTGTAAGCGGGTGGCGCATGACCACGGGACTACAATTCTCACATCAGTGTTTGGCACGCGCCGACACCTGTTTCGCGCGGTTTCGGACAGGTGTCCAAACTGGTAAAGGATTTAGCCATGATTCAAAGCCGGGTAACGCTTTGGCGATGCGGTTCCCTACAGAGCTGTTACCCAACAGCCCAAGAACTTAACCAGGCCCCCCTTGCGGTGTGAGCCGGCATTCGGGCCGGGCAACGCCCTGGGCTTGCAGGGCAAGTCCGCACGGCACGCAAATGGTGGCGAGATTTCTTGCGTATTATATGGGTAGAAAGCGCGCTGAAGAAGATTTAGGCCAAGCCTGAATACTCTGCGCGTGAATTTGTTCTTTGACAATTTAACCAGCCCCCAGCGTAGCGAACTGGGGGCCACATATTGTGCGCGGCGCCGACCTACCCAAGTCGGCGTCCGCGCCGGCGGCTGCGCGGAAGCAGTGGCGCGTGGGTCTCGTGCCTCGACCCACCGTACGCCCGCGCAACGGTCGCGAACGCCCCCGCGAGCCTTGGCAGCAATTAATTATTTGTCTGACACTGCACTTAAATAGCTAAAGGAAAATAGTGTGTGCCCGACCCCTATATACTGTACGCATGGCCATATGACAAAAAAGCGGCTAGGAAGTGGCTAGGTTGGCTACAAAAGTGGCTAGGAAATGGGCCAAAGTGGCTAGGTATTGTCTAGGTATTTCGGCCGTAGCAAGACTATCGTTAGAGTGTCAAGCGATCGTATTCCCACAGTTTCCGCTTTGCGAGCAACACCTTTAGCGAAAGCAAAACATACACATGGACGTAGAAAATCGACTCAAAAACGCCAAAAAGCCCCTTTTTTCCATGTGGCTACACCACTGCATAACACAAAACGGTTGGTTGGTCTCGGCGGCCCAGGCTGGAGAAATGCCGCTGGAAGCACTTTTTTCTGACTCATGCCGTCTTTGCCGTCGGCGAACGAATCGTCCGTCCGTTTGCTCGACACCATCCTACGGCTTACTTGCCGCCGATGCAGTACACGTTCTTCTCGCCCCGAATGTAGATCCTGCCGTGACTGACGGCCGGCGAGGCGTAGCAGTCCTCGCCCAGTTCATTCTTGGACTCCACGCTGAACTTCGGCCCCGGCCGGATAATCGTGGTCACGCCCCGATCGGAGACGAAGAAGACCCGCCCGTCCGCCTGGATCGGCGAGGCGCTGAAATGCGGGCCGATCCGCTCCATCCAGTAGCGCTCGCCCGTCTGGGCCTCGAAACAACTTGCCATGCCCCCATCCGAGACTACCAATAAGTGGCGGTTGTCGCCGGAGAGAATCGGCGAGGGCACATACGCGCAGCCCTTGGTCGTTTGCCAGACCACGTGCGTCTTGGTCACGTCGCCTTGCCCGTCGGGACGGATGGCCAGCAGGTGGAAGGTCGGGAAGCCGGCGGTCATGAAGAACAGCTTGCCATTATAGACCAGCGAGGCCACGTACTGCTCGGTCGGGCCCTCGATCACCCAATGCTGCTTGCCGTTGCGGGGATCGTAGCTGGCCACGCACTCCGCCCCGGCAAGCACCATCTGCGTCCGCCCGTCGATCTGCCGCACGAGCGGCGGGCAGTAGCTGCGAATGCGATGCGTGCGCGGGACCTTCCAGACCGTCTCGCCCGTCGCGCGTTTCAAGGCCACCAGATACGCATCGCCGTCGTGATCGCCGTTGACGATCACCAGGTCCTCGAACACCAACGGCGGACTGCAGAAGCCGTGAGGACTGTTGAATGCGCCGGGACGGACCAGCCAGCGCCGCTTGCCGTCGAAATCGTAGGCCGCCACGACCATCCAGCCCGGCGAGGCGGGCTGCTTGGCGTACTTGGCGCCAGCCGTATTCGCGGGCGCGGCTGGATCGCTTTCGAAGAAGGTCACGTAGATCAGCTTGCCGTCGCTGGCTGGCGTGCTGGAGGCATAGGAGTTGAGCGCGTTCTTCCGCTCCAGGGCGGCCCGCAGCACGACCCGCTGCCAAAGGATACGGCCGCTGGCACGGTCGAGGCACAGCAGCAGGCGCTCTTGCGAGTCTTCACGGCAAGTGACGACGAAGATGCGATCGTCCCAGACGATCGGCGAGGCGTGGCCCTGGCCGGGGATCTCGACCTTCCAGGCGATATTTTCGCCCCGGGGCCCGTTCCAGTGGTCGGGGAAGTTCTTTTCCAGGCTGCTCCCGTCGCCGCGTGGTCCGCGCCAAGCCGGCCAGTTTTCAGCCACGGCCGGCTGGACGCGAAACAGCGCGAACAGGATCAACAAGATGGCGGGAAGTTTGAAGCGCATAGTCCTGCGCACGACAAGCTTCACGCGTAGGGATTGTAGACGCCGGGAGTCGGAATCACGTAGCAGCCGTTCTTGTCGGGCATGACCTTGGGATTGGCGTCCCAGGCCAGCACGTCGGGCATTTCCGTCTTGCCCTTGGCTACCAGTTCGTCCCAGTAGACCTCCTTGCCCGAGTAGGTCGCCATGCGGCCCAAGACGGCGGTGAAGCTGCTCGTGGCGCCGTACCAACCTTCGTTGCGCTTCTCGTTGTTGCGGATGGCCTGCAGCAGGTCGTAATGTTCCTGCTCGTAGGCGTTGCTGAACTTGAGCTTGGGGCCGCGTCCGCCCACGCCGCCCTTGCCCTTGGAGCCGTGGACCTGTTCGCCGTCGCCGCCCCAGGTGTTGGGGATGTGGCGGCACTGGCTGAGCATCTTGGAGCCGTTCTTGTAAGTGAACTCGACAAAGTGGTTGTCGAAGATCTGGCCCATGCCCTTCTTGGGGTCGCGGTTCTTGTAGCGGAGGATGCAGGAACCCATGCCGTTGGCCTTGACCGGGTGGTCGCCCATGACCCAGTTGGCGACGTCCAGGTTATGGACGTGCTGCTCGCAGATGTTGTCGCCGGAGAGCCAGGCGAAGTGGTACCAGTTCTTGACCTGATACTCCATCTCGGTCTCGCTGGGACTGCGATCGCGGAACCAGATGCCGTCGCCGTTCCAGTAGACCCGCGCCAGGATCAATTCGCCGTACTTGCCGTTGTGAATTTCCTCGATCCCGCCCTGGTAGCCCGAGTCGTGGCGGCGCTGCAGGCCGACAACCACCTTGAGGCCCTTTTCGTCAGCCAGCTTGTTGGCCTTCATGAGCTTGTTGAAGCCGGGGGCGTCCACGCAGCAAGGCTTTTCCATGAAGACGTGCTTGCCGGCGTTGATGGCGTACTCGTAATGGGCCGGGCGGAAACCGGGAGGCGTAGCCTGGATGATCATGTCCACGCCGCAGTCGATGGCCTTCTTGTAGGCGTCCAGCCCCACGAAGACGTGGTCCGGGGCGACGTCGGCCTTGCCTTCCTTCTTGAAGGTCCTGTTCAAGCGGTCGGCCGCGCCGCGGGCATTGCCTTCGAAGGCGTCGGCTACGGCCACGATCTTCACCTGCTCGTTGGCGCTTAGGCAGTCGAACGCCGCACCTTGGCCGCGGCCGCCGCAGCCGATCAGCGCGATCTTGACCACGTCGCTACCGGCGGCATGGGCCGTGCGGGTAAAACTCAGTCCTCCGGCCAGGGTCAAACCGGCGACTGCCGCCGTCGAACCCTTAAGCAAATCTCTGCGGGAAACTTCTCTCGAATCGCTCATTACAGACTCCTCGGTCAAGGTGGGATAAATTTAGGTGGGGGAAACAGGGGGGCCGTTCCAGGTCCTGCTTGCGCCGAACTTGTGTACGCACAGCCATGAGTTTGCACTAGCGAGTTGGAAAAGTCAAGTCAAAAAGCGTCTATTCCGCCAACACCGCCGTTCCCCAGCGGCTGGGACTCTTGGTCGTACCGGACTTCTTCGAACTGGGCCAAAAGGCCTCACGATTGGCCTGCTTGCCCTGGACCGTCAGGTTGAGGTTCAGCCCCAGCCGGCCGCCAGCCTCAGGGCGATAGTTTTGCAACTGGGCGGCCGGGAGCAGGAATTCCATGATGTATCCGTCCGCGGTGCGTGTGGCGGATCCCTGAATGGGAATATCGTAGCGCGTGGCGGGAATCTCATTTTGCATTTTCCAGCGGCCAAGGTAGACGCGATTCGCATCCGGCAAGGGGACGAGCCAGAACTGGTGGTCGCCGGCCGCGGCGGCACGCGGCGTCTTGTTGTCGGCCGTGTCGACAAACAACTCCAGCGCGTCCGCCGCCCAGAAGCTCGTGGGGTCTTTCACCAACAGCTTGGAGTCGTGCACGACCACCGCGCCGTAGATGCCCTCCTTGTCCCATGCCAAACAGACTTTAGCGCCGGACGGGCCCGCGCTGGAACCGAGCATCCAGTCCGGTATTTGCGTCTCCGGTCCCCAGTCGTTCAAGCGGCCGCCGATCTTGATGTTTTTGGCCCGGTGGATGGCGAACTGGTTGGGGATCAGGGGGCGCGTGACCCGCTTGTCTGGGCCGAAGTCCAGCTCGATCCGGGCGGTCTCTTGCGGCTCCCACTCAGCGCTCCACTCGAACCGGCAGGTGACGGCGCGGACCTCTTGCGGTTTGAGTTGCGCGATGGGGATCTCCGGCGTAAGGGCTTTCCACGATCCCGGCAGACGCATGCGCAACATGCCGCTGAGCGGCTTGCTCGAACGGTTGCCCACCTCGACAGTCACTTGCGTCTTGCCGGGTCTGCCCTGCATGGGGCTGACATCGACCGTCAGCGGAGATTGCACGAAGACCTTCAAGTTCATCCGCTTGACCTGTTCGCCCTCGGAAACGACAAGCTTCACGTCCTTGAGGCCGGGAGTTGCTGCAAAGGCGATACCAAAGGGAATCTCCACGTTCTTGGCCTCGCCCGGGGCAACCTTGGCCGAAACTTCGAGATTCTCGGCCTTCCAGCCTTCCGGCAGTTCAAGTCGGATGCGGCAGGCGATCGCCTCGTTGCGGTTGTTGGCAATCCGCACTACCGGGCAGACGCTGTCACCGGCGCTGGCCGCAACCAGGTGCGGCGTGTCGAGGCTGTAGGCCGTCTGTTGATACCACGGGTCGCTCTTGCTTAGGCCCACCAGATACACCGGCGCCATGGCCAGCCGCGCGGCGCTGCCCTCGATCGGGTTGCCCAGGTAGTCTTGAAGCTGCCCCGAAGAGAAGCGAACGGCCGGGCCGTCGTCGCCTTGGATCGTCCAGAGGGCGGCGACGAGCTTGCCGCCGTCGCTGAAGACGTAGCCACAGGTGTTCTCGCCCGCGTCCAGATCGCCCACATAGGAAGGACTTGGCAGGACGTTGGTAAGTCCCGCCATCGCGCAGAGCGAGAGCTTCGGTTCGCCATTGGCGGCCAGCAGCCCGCAGCCGTCGAAAAACTGCTTGGGATTGGGGGCGTCGAAGTTGTAGAACCAGAATGCCTTGTCCGTGCCCGCGGCCATGGCCATCATCCATTCCCGCGGCAGGTAAACCGCCTGCTGGTAAGACGAGACGACGGGTCCGGCCAGCGTGTCCCAGCCGAACTCGGTGAGCCAGAACTCGCGCCGCTTGCCGTCGGCCTGGGCCGCGCGCTTCTCGGCCCGCAGGTCGTCGAACAGCAGACTCGGCGTCTTCCCCTCGTAGCCCATGTTGAAATTACAGAGGTTTTCCTCGGGGGCGTCGGGGCCGCAATACTCGTGCCCGTTGACGACGCCGATGCGATCGAAGTCGCCGCTGCGGATGCAACGCGCGAGGCGGTCGGGCCGAATGCTGGCCCGGCCGTTTTCGACCGCGACAAGCTCTCCGCCGCCCAGCAGGTCGAGGACATTGGCGAACTGCCGGTGATAGGCGCGGTAGTTGGCCCAGTCGATCAGGTCCTCGGCCTTGGCGTTCTCGGCCGGCAGATCGTATTCGTTGCTCAACTCCCAGCGAGTGATCTGCGGGAAGGCGATGATGATGCTGGCGATCTCGCGCATCCAGTTGCGATCGGGGCCAATCCGGCCGACGACCTTGCCGTCGGCGACCTCGGGACGTTTGATCGACTGCTGGATCACGGGCAGGCACTCCGCGCCGGCGTCCTGGTAGGCCTGCACGATCTTGGGATAGTACGGCCAGCCGGCGTAGCTGCCGTCCTTGCCCTTGGCCCGCAGCAGCCAGTCGAAACTGAAGGCATACTCGCGGAACCAGACGATGCCCGCATTGCGGAAGGGAACGAGGACGACCTTTTCACCGCTGTGGACGTTGAGGCCGTACGGCGAGGCCAGCTTTTGTTTCTCGGTCAATTCCTTGGGCACGGGCAGGCGGGCCAGGGTCAACTTCTCAGTCCGCCGGCTGCCGTCGGACAAGGTCAAGGCGGCGTCCAGCGTATAGAGTCCGAACTGTCCTGCCTTGAGCGGCGCGCGGAGATTGGTCGAACTTTCCACGGCAATCGGCCGCTCGAACTGGTCGATCAATTTACCGGCCGCGTCGCAGAGGCGGCAGGTCAGCTTGCCGCTGAGCGCGCCGGGCTTCCAATTTTGCACGCGAACCTGCACTTCCGGCGCGGCGCGCGTGAAAATGTTCGACGGTTGCCCGCTGGCCATTTCCACGGCAACCAGCGGCGTAGGCGGGCAGTGCTTCAAGGCCTTAGCAGGATTGGCCGGCTTGGGCTCGGGCGTCCACGTGGTTAACACGCCGGTCTTGGGGTCCACGTCGGTGATATCCGTCTCGACCTGAATATCGGCGATCTGGATCGGAAGGGTGATCTTCACGTTTCTGGCTTCCCAGTTGTGGGTCGTGATGCCGCTGATCCGCAGCGGACGCACCCAATTGTCCGGCAGCTTGAACGTGGCCGCCTCCCAGTTGCCCGAGGCCTTGGTGCGGATGTCCCAGGCGATGTATCCGCCGTTGATCTGATCGCGGCCCCAGCCGTCGGAGAATCCCAGCTTGAGCGCATAGTGGCTGTCGGGCAGCTTGTAGCGGAGCGTTATGGTTTTAGCATTGCCGGGGATCCACAGCGGCACGGGCGGTTCGGCGGTAAAGGCCTCGAAACCGTTGCCGGAGAAAGCCGCGTCGATCTTCAGGCTGCCGTTCGTTTTATCGTCGGCCGTTTCGCGGACCAGGGACGCGTGCCCCGCCGCGGAGTTCCAGGGGCTGGGCGTCCAAGCGGCGTGCTGGAAGTCCTCGATCACCTTATTGACGACTTGCCCGTACACCGGCTGCGCCAGCAAGGCCGCCGCGATCAAGGTGCCCAAGGCCCCAAGGGCTGTTATCCGCACGCGTTGCATTTCAATTATCCTTGTTCGAATAGCTTACGAGAGATGCTTGGAGTATGAACCGCTTTTCGTTCCATTGCAAGCCCTCTGTTACAGGGATTCTGCAAACTACGAAAGGGCTGTTGATAATCTCTGTCACCCGAGCAATACTGTAAACACCACCGACGCGACGTCAGCGAGGGCGTTTACGATTCGAATTACCCTAGAGAGACTTCTACGATGCAGATACACCGAGTTCTGAGCTTAGCAGCACTGGCTTTGATTCCAGCACCGATCGCCCAGGCCATGAACCACAATCTGGTGGTGCCCTGGAACGATAGATGTTCGCCGCCGCAAACTCCTTACCTGGCATTTTACAGTCCGCAGTCGGCCGATATGCTCTTCAGCCCAGCCACGCTAAGCCGCGGCGAGTCGTCGCTGGAGTTTATCTGCCAGGCCGGATTGCGTAGCGTGGACATGACTTGGACCCTGCACCGGAACATGGTCACCAAGCCATTTCGCACGGGCAAGGCGAAGGCGCTGCCGGCAAACCGGTTTTCCATCAGCATCCTGCCCGACGGGCTGCCGCCCGGTTTCTATGACGTGAAGGTAGTTCTCGATACTGGCATGCCCAGCAGCGATCCGAAGGACGAGCGACCGGTTACGGGCGTCTGCGTTTTCGGCTGGCGGGCGGCGGAAATGGCCATTCAGGATACGCGACCGGCGGATTTTGGCGCGTTCTGGGAGCGGGCAAAGGCAACGTTGGCCAAGATCCCGCTCGATATGCGCAACGAAACGCCGATGGAGACGTTCGGTCGCGAGGAAATCAACGCCTACAATCTGAAATACGCTTGCTTGCCGCCCGATTATGATCCCCAGGGGCACAAGGTCGAGGAGGTCGAAAGTTGCAAGATCAGCTTCGCCGGACCGGATGGCGGCCGGGTTTATGCTTGGTTGGCCAAGCCCAAGGGACCTGGGCCGTTTCCGGCCATGTTGGTATTGCCCGGCGCCGGTTTCGCAGCCCGGCCCCGGCCGCTGGAACATGCCCGGCATGGCTATCTGGCGATCGATATCCAGGTCCACGGCCAGGATGTCGATCTGCCCAAGTACAAGACGCTACCCGGTTACTACGACGGATGCCAGTTTGAACCGATCGAGGCTTACTACTTCTACAATGTCCATCTGCGGGTCGTGCAGGCGGTCAGTTACCTCGCATCGCGACCGGATGTCGATGCCAAGCGCATCGTGGCGGTGGGTGGAAGCCAGGGCGGGCGGCTGGGGATCGTCATCGCGGGCCTGGACCATCGCATTGCCGCCGTCGTCGCCTGCATTGCGAACTCGCCCAACTATCCTCACCTGCAGTGGGTGGCCCGCTGCAACGGACTCGACAAGCCCTGGGATTCGCCCTGGGATCCGAAGTTCAAAGACCGGGTCAAGTCCGACGGCATGCACCTGACCGGCAAACCACCGGCGCCTTCTGATGCGGACGGCCGCTGCCTGGCCTACTACGACCCGATGAATTTTGCACCGGACATCCGCTGCCCAGTCTTGATGAACGCCGGGCTGATTGACCCGGCATCGCCGCCGTTCAGTGTCTGGGGGGTCTACAATCGCTTGGCGACCAAGGATAAGAAGGTCGTTCCGATTCCAGGGCATGCGCACGACTGGTCCGCGGAATTCGATCGCATGGCCTGGCGTTGGCTGGATCAGAAGTGGGAGAATAGCCGTCTACACTAATGCCAGCCGCCGTGCAACGACCCGGCTCTTGACATCGTCTTCAGGGAGAAATGGAATGCACCGTTGGATCTTGACCATCGGCCTTGTTGCCGCATCGGTCTCTACCGTCGCGCAATCGCAGGAGGCCAAATTCAGCTTTCCTGAAAAGCGGATCCCCCAATTCAACATTCCTCATGCCGACAGGCCACCGGTGATCGACGGCCATATCGACCCCGAAGAGTGGCGACAGGCGGTCTGTGTGACGGGTGTGGTTTGGACCAGTTCGCTCGATTATCGCGACCGGCCCGTCAGTTTCTGGGTCATGTGGGACGCCGAGCACCTGTATCTTGCCGCGCGCTCCGACATCCTGCCCGGACACCGGCTCTACCGCAGCAAGCGCGAGACTTACTCCAGCGGCGTCGTCCACGACGATTCCTATGAGTTCGGCCTGTTCTTGCACGACCGCAACAAGCTGGCCGGCCAGTCCTCCAGTTTCCTCAAATTCGTCGTGAACTCCGTGGGCTGCGGTGAGTACATGAAGATTTACCCGTCGATCGGGCAGAACCTGTTCAACTGGCGGCCAACGCCGAAGATTGCCAACCGCGTGTACGAGCGCGGCGGCCGGCGCTGGTGGGACATGGAGATGGCGATGGACCTGAGGGACCTGCAACTTCCCGCGGCCAACAAGCCGGGCGATCTTGTCAAGATTCTGCTGAGCGCGCCGTTGAAGAACCCCGAATGGCAATGGCTCGACGTGCCCAGTGCCACGGGGCACCTGCAGTACGACGGTTTCCCCCGCGCGGTCTTGACTGTCGACCGTCCCTACGTGCAAGTCGAAGAGATCTCGGGATTGCACGACGAGAAAATCAATCTCCGCTCTGCGATCCATAACCCCGCCAATGCCCCGGTTACGGTGAACGCCGCAATGAAGATCGTACACGGTAAGGCTGTTGCCCTTGGCGGGATCGAGAACGCGGCCACCGTCGTCCGCGAGGAGAGAACGCTCACAATTCCGGCCCGCTCGTTCGTACGGTTCGACGTGGCCAAGGCTTTTCCCGGCCTGGACTATGGGTCGGCGGATCGGCGTACAGGGATTTCGATGTACGAGTACCGGGTGATGCCGGTGCAGCCGGCGGGCACGACCCCGATTTTCTTTCACAGCCTGACCTTCCAGGGGACGGACAAAGGCTATCTGAAGGCCGTGCCGCGGACGACCGTGTTCGAGTACGAACTGGATTTCAATCCCGTGCGAGGACTACTTTTTCTGAGCGCCGACGCCCTGGACGCACAGGTTCCGCCGGGAACGCAGCCGGCCGCGGCCGAGTACGCGATAGCGCGCGATGGCCGGCCGGTCGGCCAAGGCCAACTGTCGCATTTCACGCACGCCAAGTACTGGGGGCTGATCGAGTTGCCCGGCCTTGAACCCGGCAAGTACAAGGTGGAGTTGCGGTTGTTGGATGCCGTCGGCAAGACCCTGGTAGCGCGCAGCGACATCGGTTTTCAGAAGCGCGACGAGCCGAAAGTCTTCGCGAAATGGTGGAACAATCGCGTCGGCGACACGGAAAAGGTGCTGCGCCCGTTTGAGCCCCTCAAGGTCCAACCACGCCGGGCATCGTCGACGGCCGTATCCTGCACGCGCCGGCTGTATGAACTCGATGGTCTCGGCCTGCCGGTCCAGATCGACGCCAACGGCGGCCCTGTGTTGTCGCGGCCGGCGCGGATCATCATCGCGGCCGGCGGAAAGGAGTCGATCGTTCGCCCCGGCGGCCCGCTGAAAGTTACTAGTGTCAAACCGTGGCGGGTCGAGTTCGAGGGACCGCCCGCTACGACAGCGGGCGTCCGCTTCCAGACCAAGGGATCGATCGAGCAGGACGGACTGGTCGAGTTGGCAGTGACTTTCGCGCCGGAAGTCGCCCCGGTGAAGATCGATCGGCTGTGTGTCGAGTGGCCGGTCGATGATTCGTTGGGGTTGCACATGGCCTGCATTGGCCAAGGCGGCAACTTCTGCGCGCGGGCCATCGGCCGGGTACACGCTGGAGAAGGAGAAGTGTGGAACACGCTCCAAGGCATCGGCCTGACCGGCAGTGGGATGACGGTCGGCAGCTTCACCGGCAACCTGTGGCTGGGCACCGAGTGCCGCGGATTGCTTTGGGCAGCCGACAGCGACCGCGGGTGGGACGTGGATGACCGGGTGCCGGCACACTGTTTAATCCGCGAGGCTGGGGCCGTCGTCATCCGCAACAACATCGTCGCCCGAAGTGCCGGCAAGGACTCCGTGGAACTGAGCGGCCCGCGCACGATCCACCTAGGCTATAATGCCACTCCCTTCCGCAAGTTCGAGCCGGGCTGGCGGATCAACCAGGTCTCGGCCGCCAATGGCTTCTCGGGCGGCAAGTACAAGGTCAACTGGGACAGCGGCCAGGACTATTTCTCCGTGCTCAGCCCGCCGTTCGAGGACCTGAAGCGATGGCCGGAGTACTTTGCCTACTGCAAGCAAGAGGCCGCTACGCGGTCCGCGCGGGGAATCTACGAATTGGCACCCCGGTTGCAGACCTACCTGACCAACCAGATCGCCTTGCGCGGCTACATGGACAAGACGGTCGAGCCGGGCGTTTACGGCTACTTTGCCGGCGATTGGGTGCCGGGCGGCGAGGCCCTCTCCAAGACCTATATCGATTACATGACTTACCTCCAAGATCGCCAGGTCCGCGAGGGTGGGTGTACGCACTTCTACTATGACATCAGCTTCACCGGGCACCTCCTGGCGCGGCTGGCGGCTGGCTTCGGCTACATCTTGCCGGATGGGCGCATTCAGCCCGAGGGCGGCGACGACAATCTCCGCGCCTGGTACAAACGCGCCTGGGCGATGATCCAGGAGAACGGCCTCTATCCCGGCGGCATTTCCGGACACAGCACCAATTCCATCTCGTTGAAGGCCCTGCCTTTCGCCGACGCCATCCTCGATTCGGAATACCCGATGAAGGACCCCATCGACGTCTACCCGAGCGATCGTATGATCGCCCTGTCCTGCCCGCACAATTTCGGCGTGAACATCAGCCACTTGGGGTTCATGAATCCTACCTGGGCGGCCATGCACGACGCCGGCATGGGCGGGGCCGGCGACAGCATCTTCTGGACGGGTGAATTCCGCCATTGGGGCATCAGCCGCGAAGATGTGCAGTTCATTCCGTACTGGCGGAACGCTCACGTGGTGAAGGAGTGTGCGCAGGGTTCGATCGTGAGCCTTTGGAAGCGGCCGACGTCGGTGGCCCTGGCAGTGATGAACCATGGGCCCGATCCCGAGGGACAAGAGCAGACACGACCGGCCCGCATGCGACTCGATCTGCCGGCGCTGGGCGTGCCCAAAGGCCTCCGCGGCGAGCAACTGCGGGTTGGTGAATTGCTCAATCACTTGCCGAACCCCCGCTACCTCGGTCACCTGAAATGGGTGCAAGACCTGCCGCGAAACCCCAGAGGCGAGCCTCTGCCACTGCCGGCCATTCAGCCGAAACTTGATCCCCGTTCCGGCACCATCGACGGTTTCGACGTGCCGTATCACCACGTGCGATACCTGGCTCTTTACTGGGACGCCAAGCCGATCGCCGACGAGTCCTGGAAAGACTTGTTCCAGGGCCGACTGCGCACGGCCGTGCTCGATTGGGGCATCAATACGGCGTCTGCCCTGACGGGACCCGATCTGGCCGATAAAGTCCGCTGCGAGACCGGCGGCATCCGGATCTGGGCGTGGACCCAGCCACGGAGCGCGTTGTTGCGAATCACCAATTCCAACGACCAGCCCGTGGCGGCCGCGCTCGCGCTCGACCTCGATCGCCTGGGCATTCGCGTACAAAAACAATGGCGTGATTTCACGTCGATCGTGGCCCTGGACGGCGGGGCCGTGCAGAACCTTGAAGAGGACGTGAAGCCGGGCGATACCCGCTTGGCTGGCAACCGCGGCAATGTGTTGTATAATGGGCACACCGGGCGGGTCTGGGGCCGGCTAGCCCCGGGAGAATCCCGCGTCGTCACCATCGATCGGTATTGAAGGAGAAACCACATGACCGGCATGCGCATCGGCATCAACCTGGAATTCGTCCGCCACGCGGACAAATCGTTCGAACACGGCGGCCAGCGAGCGGCCGAAATCGGCTATCGCTACATCGAACCCTGCTTTCTCATGGGCACATGCCTATTGAGCAATTCGGGCTACTGCCATATCCGCTCCCTGGACATGGACCCCCAATACTTTAAGGACTTCTGTGAAAAACGCCAGTTGAAGATCTCCGGGGTCAGTTCCCACTCCGACCTGTTGGACACGCGGATTGGCGTCGAGTATGCCCGCAAAGGGATTATGTATGCCCGTGCCCTGGCAGATCGGGGGCTGTTCGATACGCCGCCCGTGGTGCAAATCTGCGAGACGATGTACCCGCCGGCCTGGATGGGTGTTGAGGACGCCTTCGCCGTGATGAAGATGAACCTGCGGCCCATCCTGGAATGTTGCGCCGACAACGGCGTCTACCTGGGCGTCGAGCCCCACGGCCCCTACACAGCCCACCGGCAGACCATGTTACGGATCCTGGGACTCTTTGATTCGCCCTGGCTGAAGGCGAATTTCGACACAGGAAATTCCTACCTCGCCGGCGAAGATCCCTACGATTTCCTGGAGGCCGTGAAGGAGAAGGTAGTCCACCTTCACGCCAAGGACATCTCCTTTGCCCAGAGTGAGGCGGAGCGGGGCAAGGTGGAAGGCACCGCCGTCGGCTGCGCGTGTGGCTGCGGAGTGATCGACTGGCGGCGGGTCGTGGCGATCCTCAAGACGGTGAATTACCAAGGCGTGCTCTCGGTGGAGTGCGGCACGGAACCGCAGGCGGTCGACAGCTTGAAACATTTGCAAGCCGTATTGGCTGAGGCCTGAGGTTGCCGTACGCGACTGCCATCGTTGGGTACCACGGGCGAATGGGTGTACAATGAGGGGATAAAGGTGCTTGCATGAGTAAACGCATCCTCCGGCCCGGTTGCTTGTGGACAAGATTATCTGCGCTGAATCTGACGTGCCTAGTGGTGCTCGCGTCGTGCTTCTGTGGTCCGAATTGGCACATCGCTCAGGGGAACGCTGCCGAGCCGGCCGCCGCTGACAACGAAGACGTTGCCACCGAAGGCAAGAGTTTTCTGGACAGGGATGCTGATCTGCCGGAACTCCAGACGTTCTTGCAGAGCGGTCCGAATGACGTTCGTGACATCCTCGTGGTGGACGACGGTTTCCTGGTCGCCACGGGAACTGCCATCATTCGCTATCGGTATTCCGGCGATACGCCCGTGGCTGCCGCCTTATACACGGCCCGCGACGGCCTGCCTTGCGGTAACTGCTACCTGCTCAAGCGTGATGCAGACGGCGGCATCTGGGCGCACTGCCAAAGCGGCGTTGGTTATCTTGCAGCCAAAGCCAGCCGCTGGAAAACCTTTTCGCAGCAGAACGGCTTGGCCCCCGGAAACACCACGGCTATTGCCCTTTCCGGCGACGGGAAACGGATTTGGGTCGTCGGCACGGGCGGTTTGGCGACCGCCCGCATCGAGGATTTGCGTTGGCAAGCGTTTCCAGCGAAGAACCTGATCGACATTCTCGTTCACCCGAGCAAAGATATCGTCTGGTGCCGAGAATTGATGTTGTCCCGATGCATGTGCGGTCGGAACATTGTGTCCTTGCAGTTCGATCTACAAAGTCGAATCTGGCAGGAAATACCCAACTCCGGGAATTGTCCCCACGTGGCACTTATCCCATCGAGCGTCAGCGCTGAACGAGGACTGTTGTGGATGTCCGGCGGGTCCGATCCGCCAATGGCCTACGATCTCAAGAGAAACCTAACCCGGACATGGCCTAGGGAACCGAATTGGGAGCGGCTGAAGGAAGGGTACGGAGTGGAATACTCGGACTGGTTCGGTGAAGGCTTGCCTGCCGCCGGCAACACGGGTGGACATTGGTTTGCCACCAATGCCGGCCTTTGGTACTATGCCCCGGCAAACGATCGTTGGGTGGGACATCTGCGGAATATCCGACCCGGCTGTGGGCGGCCGCTGCTGGCCTGCGGGCTTGACGGCAAGACTCTCTACTGGTCCTGCGAAGGAAATGTCGCCGCTTATACCATATCAACCGGCAAATGGGCTGATCTATGGCATGTGGACGAAAATGCGTCCTGCGAAGTCAGACCTAGCATGACACTCTCCCCGGACGGCAAGGCGCTCTGGCTGATCGGCCGCGGAGGTGTCGTTGTCGGTCAGCCTACGGATCGAGAAGTGACAGACCTCGACGATACGGTTCAGCCGGGGCTTTCGGCGGCGAAGTTCGTTCGTTTTGATCCGCGCAAGCGACTTGCATTGATTGGAACACCGCAAGGCGTGGTCTGCACGGACTATAACGGAAATGCCAGGTTTGTGCTCAGCCGGGCGGCGCCACCCATCCATCACGAGGTAACCCGCTTCGTAATCGCTCCCGATGACAGTGAAGTCTGGTGCGCGATGCGGGACCAACAGGGCTATGACGTGCCCGCGGCCGTTTTGTTCCCGCGAAAGAATCGTTGGGAGTTGGTGCCCGATCCGGGAACATCCGCAGGCTTTCACGATGTCGCTTTCTCTCCTGACGGAAAGACCGTATGGTTGGCCCGTTCCAACAGTAACGACGACCTGCCGTCCGTAGTCCAGAAGAAGCCCGGCGAATCGCAATGGGAACCGTTGCGGGCAAAGATGTCAACTGACTATTGTACCGTCAAGCGGTTGTGGGCGACGCCGCGAGGAGATGAGCTCTGGCTCGGTACTGACGGAAGCGGATTGTTTCGAGTGAAACTGGTATCCGGCGTCGTACAGTGCTTTGGGGGAGTCAGTAGACTCGATCGAACGCTCGGCGAAGTCAATACTTGGATGGGGGACTACATCCGCGATTTGGCGTTCACGCCGGACGGGAAGCTGGCCGTTTGTAGTGCCGGCGGCAGCAGCAAAGAAAGCTTGGCGGTGATCGACCTTGGCAACGACACGGCGGCGGCCTACGCGACGGAAGACTTCTTTGATGCCAAACTGGTGGCCGCGCCGGATAATCGAACCGTGTGGTGCCATGTCAATGGCCGCCTGCTCTGCGCATTCGACCTTCAAACGCGCACCTGGACGCACCGTTTTTCCGGCGAGAAGAGCATGCCGCTGTCCTGCTTCCGAGCTCTTCAGTGCTCGCCCGACGGGAAGTTCCTCTGGTTGCGCGGTTGGCAGGGAGCGGCCGTATATTGCCTTGCCAAGCGATCGTGGCAGGCATTTGTCGGCGAGCAGTGGCAGACATCTGCGGACGACCCTCCGCCGCTTTGCATTACAGCCGATGGAAAGCATGCCCTCTGCGGCCACCGCGAGGGCCTGGCGATGATCACAATCGACGGCAGCAGCCATGAACTGCTGAGCCTGGGGGCGGGCGTGAAGGACTGCGACGTCACGGGCCTCGTCGCATTACGCGATAGCGACGATTTTGTCTGCTCGGTCTCCCATCCGCAAGCGGGCGGTATCTACTATGTGGATACCAAGCACCGAAAACTGCGAAAGGTGAAGGAACTGAAAGATTCTACCGTCTCGGCGCTGGCGATCGGGCCGGATGGTTTCCTTTGGGGCGCAATTCCCGGAAGCGTGTTCTGCATCAATCCGTCGACCGGGGAAGAGCGCGCCGATCTTGAAACATTGCGTCCTGGCAAACCAGTCGCCACGCGCGTGAATCAAAGGGCGACTTCGTCCGAGTCGCGGATCGTGATTACCTCGAAAGATGCATCGAGAGCCTGCGTTTCCTCGCCTCCGCATCCATTGCCCGCGGGCTCTTCTGCGACGTGCCTGCGGAATGAGGGCATGCTCTGGCATTCATCGCACTTGCCGGTGATTGCCACGTCCAACAGTGGGAGAACATATGTTTCGTGGCCTGCGCATCCGGCGAACTACCTTCCAGAAGGAGATGCCGTGCCAGTTATTCCCGACGGTCTGTTGCCGGAACACGAAGGTGCTGATGCGGCTACCGGAATGAGCGTGAACGACGGAAAGAAATGGTCGGCGCCGCAGCTCCTCACTGCGGGTGGGCAGCACTGCGAGGTCCAGTTTGCCTGGTGTCAGAAGGACGACCTGCACGTACTTGTTGAGACAGGTGAAAGGGACTGGCTATATCACCTAGTCTACCGGTCGGCAACGCGGCGTTGGAAGAAACTGTATGCGTTGGGGCACGGCGGTTATGCGTTTTGCCTGCACGATGGGAGCGTCCATCTGGCAGACTTTGACGACAAGCGTCATCGGGTCTATTACCGCGCTTACAACGGCAACAAATGGTCGGACCTCCCGTCGTTTGAAGTAAAAGGGGACTTCAACGCGATTGCCATAGCCGCCGAAGATGACGGTACGGGCCACGTGGTGTGGAAGGACGGAGAGACGTGTGTCGCTCATGCGATTATCAAAAATGGCAAGACGCAGCTCAGCCGCCAGCGGTTCCCGGAACAAATCGAGGATTTCGCCATTTGCGACAAGCCGGATGGTTCGATCATCATGGCCTACCGCGCCAAGCTGTATCCGGGCCATCCCGACCAGCAATTGGCCCATGTTCGGACATGGAACGGCCAGTCATGGTCGCCACCTACCGTGATTCCTTTCGACACGGATCGTTTCGAATCGCCGATCCTTTTGCGCCATGGCCGTTCGCTGTTCCTCAGTTGGGTCAGTGGATCGAACACCAAGCGGGTTTACTCCGTGCTCGGCCAGGATAGCGTTTGGAGTTACCCGGTCCCGCTTTGTTCGGCCAAGGACCAAAAGACCGGATATGGTCACTTCGTTCGCTTGCACATCGATTCGCAGGGGATGGTCCATGCCGCCTGGTCCGGCAAATCCGAGACTTTCCATGCCGTTGTCACGAGACTGGGCAAGTAACTGTGCCCGGGCCGAAACAATCAGGTAATCTCTGTTGGTATCATCATGTCTTATAGCGTTCGGAAGAAATGCCGAGAGCGCCCGATTGTTGGAGTTCCGCCTTTAGGCGGCGTTTTCAGGCTTTCCGGCTAAAGCCGGGACTCCAACTCGCTCATTTCTTCCGGAGGCTCTTATCTGTTGGATCATTCGTCGCCCTGAATCAGCCGTTCAAATTCCTCCTCGCTTAATACCTTGACGCCCAGTTGCCGGGCCTTTTCCAGCTTGCTGCCGGCCTTTTCGCCAGCGACAACGTAATCAGTTTTTTTGGAGACGCTTGACGCGGCATGCCCGCCGTGCTGCGCGATCAATTCATTGATCTCGTCGCGGCCGTATTTGACGAGCGTGCCCGTGACGACGAGCGTCTTGCCCTCCAGCGTTCGCGCACCCGCGGCAGCGGCGGTCGATTCCATGTGTACTCCCTGCGCGCGGAGATCGTCAATCGCCTTGGCGCCGAAATCGGAATGCAGGAAATCATAGACGCTCTTGGCAATCACCGGGCCGATCTCCCTAGTATTGCTCAACGCGTCGATGTCCGCGGCCAGCAGGGCATCGATCGTGCGGAACCGTTCGGCCAGAACGCCCGCCACACGATTGCCCACGTGACGGATCGACAGGGCGTTGAGCAAGCGCGTCAAACCGCGGTCCTTGCTGGCTTCGATACCTGCCAATAGGTTCTCGGCCGACTTGCGGCCCATGCGCTCCAATTCTAGCAGACCTTCGACCGTCAGGCGGTAGATGTCGCCGTAGCCCTCGACCAGCTTCTGGTTCACCAACTGATCGACCAGCTTGTCGCCCAGGCCCTCGATGTCCATGGCATTGCGGCTGGCGTAGTAGCGGATGCGTTCCTTGACCTGGGCCGGGCACTGCGGATTCGGGCAGCGGATGTAAACGCCGCCTTCGTCCTTGACCGCGGGCGTGCCGCACTCCGGGCAGGACTTGGGGAAATCGAATACCGGCAACTTGCCCTTCCGCTCGGCGACCTCGACCCGGACCACGTGCGGGATGATCTTGCCCGCCTTCTCCACCACCACGACGTCGCCCACACGGACGTCCTTGCGCTGGATCTCCTCGGCGTTGTGCAGGCTCGCGCGGCTGACGACCGTGCCGGCCAACTCCACCGGCTCGAGGTCGGCCACGGGCGTGATGGTACCAGTCTTGCCGACTTGCACGCGGATGGCGTTGACGCGGGTGGTTGCCTCGTACTTCTCGAACTTGTAGGCGATGACCCAACGGGGGGCCTTCGACGTAGCGCCCAGCCGTTCGCGCTGGTCGTAGCGGTTGACCTTCAACACCAGGCCGTCGATCTCGAAATCCAGCTCGTGCAGCCGCTCGATGAGCTGCTCGCAATGCTCGACAGCCGTGTCGAAACTGGGGAAGCAGGCCGCATCGGGCGTGCTGGGGATGCCGTAATCAGCCATCTCCTTGAGGAAATCCATGTGCGTGCGGGCCTCGAGCCCCTCGCGCGAGCCAACCGAGTGGCAGAAGAACCGCAGCCGCCGCTGGGCGCAGATGCGCGGGTCCAACTGGCGGATGCTGCCCGCGGCCACGTTCCGCGTGTTGGCGAACAGCGGCTTGCCCTCGGCCTTCTGCCGTTCGTTGAGCCGCGCCAGATCGCGGTTGGTCATGTAGATCTCACCCCGCGGCTCGAGAATGCGGGGATACTTCTTGCCGCGGAGCCGCAGGGGAACGTCGTAAATCGTGCGGACGTTGTGGGTCACGTCGTCGCCCACGCGGCCGTTTCCGCGCGTGATGCCTTGGACCAGCAGGCCGTCTTCGTAGACTAGCGACACGGCCACACCGTCAACCTTCAGTTCGACGACCCATTCGATAGGCTCGCCGGCCAGGAGCTTGGCGGTCCGCGCGCCGAAAGTCTTCAACTCCTCGAGGCTGTAGGTGTTCTCGATCGAGAGCATGGGCACGCGATGCTCGACCTGCGGCAACTCGCTCACCGGCTGATCGCCGATGCGCTGCGTGGGGCTATCGGACGTGACCAGCTCGGGGTGGGCCGCTTCAAGCTGCTTGAGCCGTTCCAGGAGCTTGTCGTACTCGCGGTCGCTGATTTCGGGCGCGGCCTCGACGTAATACTTATAGTCGTGGCGGCGGATCTGGTCGCGAAGCGTGGCGATTTCGGCAGCAGGAGCTTTCATTCAGTTTGTCCTCCACGGCAGCAGGCATAGGGCGTATGCCTGCCACTGTTCTTGCATGGTAGATACTCACAAATTCCTCAGGGCTTGGCATTCACTTCGTCACCAATCCTTTTGCCCGGTCCCAACAGCGGCCGCAAAGCGTCGGCCCAGATCATGTAGCCTTGTTCGTTGGGATGGCAGAAGTCGGGCATCAGCGACCGCGGCAGCGTGCCGTCGGCATTGAGCAGCTTCGGGGCAAGATCAAGTAGATCGAAGTGGTTCGCCTTGGCGAAATCCACCAGCAGGCGGTTGATTTCCTTGATCTGCGCACGGCGGGGATTGTCGGGCTTCTCTTCTCGCGGCATAACCTGCACGAGGATGATCCGCGCGGCGGGCGACTTCGAGCGTACGCGGCCGCAGATGGCCGCAATGCCCTCGACGATCTCGGACGGCGTGTTCTGGCGGGCATGCTCGGTCTGGCTGGTGTTGTTCGTGCCGATGTGAATGATCACCGTGCGCGGGTGCAGGCCATCGAGCTCGCCGCGGTCGAACCGCCAGAGAACGTTCTGCGTGCGGTCCCAGCCGAAACCAAGATTCAGCACGCGATACGGAGCGAAGACCGAGGCGAAGACCTTCGGTCCGTTGGCCGAATTGCCCTTGGGCTCTCCGCCCCAAAAATGCGTGATGGAGTCGCCGATAAGCACGATCTCCGGCTCGATCTCGTCTTTTATCCGCAAGACCGCCCTGTGCCGCGCGTACCAGTCGTAGGAGTCGTTTTCCAACTTAGGAACGGGCACGATGGCCGTATTGGCGGCAATTTCCGTGTCGCGCGACTTGTCGCCCATCAATTCCGACAGCAGCGGCTCCATGGCCTGCGCCCAGCGCTTCGCGCCCTCGGGATTGGGATGCAGCCAATCGGGCATTAATTCCCGCTTGATCGAGCCGTCGAGGTTCAGGAAGACATGGTTCACATCGCAGAAGAAGACCCGCCTGTTGTCGGCCAACTTCATCGCCAACTCGGAGGCGCGGTCGAGGGCCGCACGGTGCGAGGTGGGACCGGGGCCGCCATAGGCGCCGGGGAAGCAGCGCAAGAGCAGGATCTTCGATATTGGGCACTTCTCCTCGATCGCCTTGACGATGGCCTCGATGCCGCCGGCAATCTGCACGCCGTCGTGATGCGTGGGGTAGTTCTTGGCGTCGGCGTTGTTGGTGCCGATCATCAGCGTGATGACTTTGGGCGACTGGCCGTCGAGTTCGCCGTTGGCGATGTTCCAGAGGATGTTCTCGGTGCGCGCGCCGGAGTAGCCCAGGTTCAGCGCCCGGCGGGGGGCGAAGAACTGGTTCCATACGCCCCCGTACTCGGGATTTTCGAAATTATGCGTGATCGAGTCACCGATCATGATCAGGTCGAACTTCTGCTGGGCGACCGCCGCGCATTTCTGTCGGTGGCGCTCGTCACAGCCCTGCGAAACGGCCACTTCCGCCGGGTTGACCTGCGGCTTGGCCGCCGGGCCTTTGAGAAAATCGGCCAACAGTTTCGGCCAGCGCTTGGCATCGCCCGGCAAGTCCGGCTTGACGCCGAACCCGTGTCCACCGTCCTTGAGAATTTCCAGCCTCGTCTCGCCGCCGTTCGCCCTCCAGACGGCCGAATACTCACGGCCACTCGACACCCAGGCAGGATTGTCATTGGCGGCCATCGTCACGAAGAGCCGTCCGATGTGCGCGGTCGGTGGCCTGATTCGCGGCACGCGCGAGCCTTGCACGGTCTCTTCGAGATAGGCCGGGTAAACCAGCATCACGTCGTCAGGCTGCTCGCTGGCGGCGAGGTACGCGGTGAGCCTTGCCGCCAGGTCGCCGCCGGCGGAATAGCCCATTACGCCGAAGCGGCCGCCGTGCAGGCCCAGCGCGGGCGCTTTGGCCTTGAGCAGTCGCCAGGCGGCCAAGGCGTCGGCCAACGCCCGGTCGCGCGTATTGGGGCCGGCGGCAATGGTGTATTCCAGGATAGCAACGTCGAAACCTTGCTCATTGAGCAAAGCGGCCGTGGCCGTGCCTTCGTGCGAGACTGCCAGAATCCCGTAGCCGCCGCCGGGGAAGAGCAGCACGGTGCCTTTGGGCGACGCCGATTTGGTGGGCACGAGGTGCAGCACGGGCGTTTCCACGCGATGAATGAACGTGTCCGGCCCGATCGCATTGCCGTGCGTCAGCGCTTGGCCTTCGAGCGTAACGAACGTGGGCCGCGCGGGTGCGCTCTTTTCGTCCGCCTTTAACGGAGGCGCGCGCAAAGCGGTAGCGAAACAAAGAACGGCTAGAATGACTGAATAGTTTTGTTTCATGGCGATGAAGGGAAATAGGAGGTTACAAGTATACCAATTCGGAAATCCGCTCCGAGCAATTTCTCCCCATTGTAGCCAAGCGGGGCACGGAACGCCAGTAATGTGCCGTTACGCTTTAACGACCCAAGCCGCTGTTGCGAACGGCATCGAGCATGGCATGCAGATTGGCCGACGGGGTGTCGGGCGCGAGCGTGCAGCCCGAACTGATTACCAATCGCCGGTGCCCACAGGCGGCGGCCGTCGCAATCAGGTCGACAACCGCCTGTCGGACCGCCTCAGACGTGCCTTGGGCCAGCAGGGCCACCGGATCGAGATTGCCCCAGATTCCCATTTCTGGTCCGAGCATGCGAAATGCCGTGGCCATGTCAACCTCGTGATCCAGTTCCAGCACATCGGCCCCCGAGGCGACCATGTCCGTGAGGATCGGCATGGCATTGCCGCAGATGTGCAACGAAACGGGTATAGTAACGGAATCCTTCAACCCGGTGATTACTCGCTGCTCCAGCGGCAACGCCACTGCGCGGTACAGTCGTGGTCCGATCAGCCCGGCCGGTGAATCTCCGCCGCTGAGCATGTCGGCACCGGCCTCCGCAAGGGCCAAGGCATAGGCCAGCGTATACTCCGCGCACCTCGCCATCAGGGCTTCGACCATCGAACGGTCGTCCATCAACCGTGTCATTACCTGCTGGATTCCCATCAGCGCACAGGCCAGGGAGAACGGGTACTGATCGAAGCAGGCCACGACGAACACGTCCTTGCCTAGGGCCGCGTCAAGGAGGCGCATCGCTTCGAGCATCATCGGCCAGCGGCCCTGCGAATCGGGATCGGGCGACGGGATGCGGTCGATGTCGGCGGCCGATCGCACGCACGGTTCGCCCGTGCCCGCCAGCGGCTGGTTATCGGCTGGAAAGGCCACCGCAGCGCCCATAGCCTGGGCGGTCACCCAGGTGTCGGCCGAGAGCCAGATCGCATCCGGGCGGAACGTCTCATAGTATCGCAACACGCAGTCGGCCAGGGTGCGGGGATTCAGCGTGTAGTCGCGCATGGAGATCCCCGCCAGCCGCGCACAGTAATGCACGGCCAACGGCCCGGACACAGCCCGGGGAACCGGCCGACCCATGAGGGTTTGGCCAACCAAATGTTCGGAACAGCTTTGGTCCAGCATAGCTTGCTATCCTCGGATCATTTCCGCCACCTGCTCAATGGCCTGCAGGTTCTTGGCCTGCCATTTATCGAGCGTGAAGAACCAAGGCGCCATCAAGAACTCTCTCGGACTGCGCCAGGCCGATTGGCAAGACGTTTTGCCGGAGTCATAATGGGGTGCCCACGGTTATCGGCTCTACAAGGTCCCGCCGACTTCGGCTTCATCCCATTTTACACTTGTGTGTTGAAGGAGGAACAGATGGTCATCAAGATTGCGTCAACGGCGTTTGCCATCGCGATTCTCGTCGTTCTGGCCGCGCAGTCCGCCCCTGCCGCAACGACAGACAAGATCGTGCTCAAGAACGACTCGATCGAGTACACTCTGAGTGCCGAGGGCAAGAACATGAGCTTTCTTGTCAAGGGTCAGGACAAGGAGTACGTGGTCGGGTCGGGACAACAGGCTGTCGTGACGCTGAAAAAGGGTGGAACGAGCTATGTACCGACATCTTGCCGCTTTGTGGCCGGGCAGACACCCGGCGAGGGGAGCCTCGTTGTCGAGTTTGCCGCGGCCCGCGCCGTGATTACCGTTGCCGTGCGATGTGCCAAGCAATACATGTGCTTCGAGGTCCAGTCTGTGGACGACCCGGCGGTTGAGGAAGTATCGCTGTTGAACCTGGTCCTAAAGACCAGCCAAGCTAACGCGATGTCGGGTGTCGCGTCCGATGGCGAGACTGCCGTCGCCCTGCGGGCGCTGAATCTCCAGGCGTCCTGCTCAGTGGGGGGTGCGCCGGCCCGGTTGTCGGCAATCGCATCGCGACAACATCGATTGGCCGGAGCCAAGGTCGGGCTGGCCGCGGGTCCAGTTTCCGAAATCCGCCAAGCGCTGCAGCAGATGCTCCAGGACGAAGCGGCGACCCGTTCGCCGCTGGGCGGCCCTTGGGCACTCGACGCGGAGCGAAATCGCGGTTCGTACATCTTTGCCGACGTGTCGGAAAAGAACGTCGACGATTGGATCCGCCTGGCCAGGCTCGGCGGCATCCAGCAGATCCACTTGATTGGTTGGGAACAAACGCTCGGACACTACGCCCCGCGCAAGGACGCTTTTCCTCACGGCCTGGCTGGCCTGAAGGCGACCGTAGACAAGATCCACGCCGCCGGCCTGAAAGCGGGTATGCACACGCTGACCGGCGCCATTTTGCCCAGCGATCCCTGGGCATCGCCGGTCCCCGATCCGCGCCTGGCCAAGGATGCAACCTTCACGCTTGCCGAGGCTGTCGATGGCAAGTCGGCCATCTTGAAGACCGCGGAGAAACCTGGATCTCTGGATACGCTTTGGGCCTACAACAGCCAAGGGAACGTGCTGCGGCTCGGCGACGAACTGATCCAGTACGACGCCATCGCCCGCATGCAGCCCTACGGATTCAGCGGTTGCCAGCGGGGCGCGTTTGGAACGAAGGTCTTGCCGCACGCGCAGGGCACGCCCATCCATCACCTCTTCGTCCGCTACCAGACGTTCCAGCCCGACGAGAATACAAGCCTGGTCGACGAACTGGCGGCAGCGATCGCCAACGTATATAACACGTGCGGATTCGACATGATTTACCAGGATGGTTCCGAGGGCATGGCTGGCGGCGAGTATGGCATGGCGAGGATGCGTGAGGCGATCTTCAAGCGACTTCACGGCAACGTCCTGGTCGAGGCCAGCGCGTGGGGCCATTACGAGTGGGCCTTCCATTCCCGTTTCGGCGCTTGGGACTATCCCAACTGGGGTCTCAAGCGGTTTGTCGACGCGCACTGCCGGGCCAACGAGGATTTTCGCCGCACGGCGCTTCTGCCCGGGCAGCTTGGCTGGTGGGTCATCCTCGGTCCCGAGCGCGATCACACGGCCGAAACGCCCGACGAGTTCGAGTATCTCTGCTGCAAGGCGCTGGCCTACGATACGCCGACCTCTTTCGAGGGAGTATCGGTGGGCGGTGAGCCAGCCAACGCGCGGCAGAATGAGTACCTGGCCATGCTGGGCCGCTATGAGAAGTTGCGGCTGGCCGGACGCTGCTCGGCAGCGCTGCGTGAAAAACTCAAGACGGAGCAGGCCGACTTCCACCTAGTGGAGGCTGCGGACGGCTCGGCCGAATTTATCCCCATCGACTATCTGGCTCACAAGGTGACGGGACTTGCCGACGGCAGCGACTCATGGACCGTGGGCAACCGCCATGCCGCCCAGCCGCTGAGGCTGAGAATCGACGCACTGTACTCCGTCGAGCCATACGACGGGCCCGCTAGCCGCGAGTTGGCCGGCTTCGCCGCGCCGGGCGAGTTCGTCGTCCAGGAGACGGCCGAGGGAGTAAAAGCGACTTTTCGCGCTTTAGCCGAGCCATCGAAGGCGGGCAAACCCAGCGCGCGCTACTCGGCGGCCAGCGCCCGAAAGACGCCGCAAGGCGCCTGGTGCCGGGCAGCGAAAGTCTTCAACCCGCCGCTGGACCTGAAGGAGTTCAACGCCCTGGGCGTCTGGATCTATGGCGACGGCAAGGGCGAGTTGTTGAACCTGCAGTTGACCAACCCCACGCAGTTTTGGCCCACGTTCGACGAGCACTACGTGACGGTCGACTTCCGAGGGTGGCGCTATTTCGAGCTTCTCTGTCGCGAGCGCGATGCCGATCACTATGCCGACTACGCCTGGCCCTACCAGGACACGTCGGGAGTGTATCGTTCACCCCTGATTCACGACCACGTTAGCGGTCTGAATCTCTGGTACAACTGCCTGCCGCCCGGCGGCGAGGCGAGCTGTTGCCTGGGACCGGTCAAGGCCCTGCGGACGCTGAAGACCCGCCTGAAGAACCCGGCCATCACGGTCGGCGGAAAAGAAATTATCTTCCCGGTCGTCTTGGAAAGCGGTCAATCGCTGGAGTTCGCTGGCGATTCGCGCTGCAAAGTATTCGACGAGCGGGGCAAACTGCTCCAAGAAGTCAGCGTGGCTGGGCCGACGCCCATCCTGGCGGCAGGCGCTAATCCGATGACATTCCGTTGCGAGGCGGCAACCGGCCGGCAATCACGAGTTAGGATCACGGTCTCGAGCGCGGGAGAATTGTTGAAAGACCGATTGTAGCGGAGTAGACTATCTGCACACGCTCCACGGTCTCGCAAAATGAGAAATACCAGTCCGTCCCACGAAAAGGAAAACTGACGATGAGAAAACGTTTATTGTGCTTTGCCGTAGCCGCATGCTGCGCGAGTGCCGCGGCTTGGGCCGCGGAACCCGCCGCCCCTTCTGCCGCGACGGAGAAGAGTCAATCCCGCAGGACCGTTATTCCTTTGGATGGCACCTGGCAGGTTGCGGAGGGGAAGATGGACAAATCCCCTACCGATTTCCATCGCAGCGTGCCCGTGCCGGGGCTGGTGTCGTTAGCCACGCCCCCTTTTGACGCACCGGGGCCGAAGGTCGCCAAAGGCGGCATTCCGCAGAAGGACCCCAAACGCGATGCCTTCTGGTATCGGCGGACGTTCACACTCGACGTCCCGCTGCCCGCGTCGGCAAGGTTAAAAGTGGCCAAGGCGATGTTCGGCACGAGAGTTTTTCTCAACGGAGTGTTGCTCGGCGACCATGTGCCATGCTTCACGCCCGGGTACTTTGACGCGAAGCCCGGGCTCAAGGCCGGCAGCAACGAAATCACGATTCGTGTCGGCGCCGATCGCGATGCCGTGGGCCGGGCCTATCCGGACGGCTTCGATTTCGAGAAGCAGCGGTACATCCCCGGCATTTTCGACTCGGTGGAGCTGATCCTCTCCGGAACGCCGCACTTGGTGACCGTTCAGACCTTGCCCGACATTGCCGGCAAGACGCTGCGCGTGCGGGCTGCGCTGGACAACGCCGGTGAGGCGGCGACGGCTACCATAACGTGTATGGTTCGCGAGGCCAAGACCGGCAAGGTCGTCGGAAGCACAAAAAGCGAAGCCGTGAGCCTGGCAAAGGGCGCCCAGGCCACAGTGGACGTCCGCATCCCATTGAGGGACTGCCGGCTATGGTCGCCCGAAGACCCGTTCCTCTATACCCTCGATGCCGACAGCGGCGCGGACACCTTCCACACCCGCTTCGGCATGCGCGAGTTCAAGTTCGATCCGGCGACGGGCCGGGCAATGCTCAACGGCAGGCCCTATTTCATGCGCGGGAGCAACATCACGCTTTACCGCTTCTTCGAGGACAGCGAGTGCGGGAAGTTGCCCTGGGATGAAAAATGGGTGCGGCTCTTGCACCAGCGCGTGAAGGACATGCGCTGGAATTGCCTGCGCTATTGCATCGGCTTCCCGCCGGAGGCCTGGTATGACATCGCCGACGAGGTCGGCATCCTCATCGACGACGAGTTCCCCATCTGGTTTGGCGGCGACGTGCCCAAGGAGTTGCAAACCGACGAGTTGGTGCGGGAATATACGGAGTGGCTGCACGAGCGTTGGAACCATCCCTGTGTCGCCGTCTGGGACGCCTGCAATGAAACGCTGAGCGCGAAGACCGGGGCGGCCTTCCGATCGGTGCGCACACTGGACCTCTCGCATCGCCCCTGGGACAATGGCTACACCCCGCCGCAGGAACCGGGCGACATGTTCGAGGCGCATCCCTATCATTTCTTCGGCAGCTTCCGCCCCCGCCTCCTGGCCAGTGCCAATCCGCAGGCGGGCGACGGCAAGCATGCCGTGGTCATCAACGAGTATGGCTGGCATTGGCTGAACCGCGACGGCACGCCGACCACGCTGACTCGCGAGCTTTACAAGAACGTGCTCGGCGAGAATGCGACCGCGGCGGCCCGTTTCCACATGCAGGCGACGTGGCTGGCCGCGGACACGGAATTCTGGCGGGCGCATCGAAAGGCGGCCGCTGTGATGCATTTCACGACGCTCGGCTACAGCCGACCCGACGGCCAGACCTGCGACCACTGGACGAAAGGCGGTGTTGCCACGCTCCAATGGGAACCGGAATTCTACCGCTACATGCGCGATGCCTTCGCTCCCGTGGGCTTGATGATCGACTATTGGAACGACGGCCCCTTGGTGGGCACGAAGGCCCGCGTGCCGGTGATCGTCAGCAATGACCTCGATCGGCCCTGGCAGGGGCCGGTTACGCTGCGGTTGAAGCGGGGCGAGCGGGCGTTGTTCGAAATGAAACGAGACTGCCGGCTGGAGCCGCTGGGACAGGACAAGCTCGTTTTCGACGTCGCCTGGCCGGTGGAAACCGGGCCGTACGTTCTGGAGGCGGAGTTACGCGGCGCAGACGGCGAAGCGGTACGCAGTGTTCGCGATATGCAGATATTGGATGTGACATCGCTGGGCCTTGCCTACCAGAAGCCGGCCACGGCCTCCTCGACGCATTCCGCGCAATACAAGCCCGACAATGCCGTGGACGGCGACCCCGCGACGTACTGGTCCTCCGCCTTCCAGGACGATGCTTGGCTGGCGGTGGACCTTGGTGCGGAGAAGAAGATCAGCCGCGTACGCATCCAATGGGAGGCGGCCTTTGCCAAAGCGTTCTCGCTGCAGGTCTCCGCCGACGGCAAGACCTGGACCGACGTTTACAAGACGGACGACGGCAAAGGCGGCATCAGCGAGATTCGCTTCGCTCCGGTCGAAGCGCGGCATGTGCGCCTCGTTTGCACGAAACGCGGCACGCAGTATGGCAACGGCGTATACGAAATGGGAGTATTCGAGAAATGAACATGGACGTGAAGGGCATTGTGCTAGCGGCGTTCGTGCTGGCATGGGCAGCCCTGGGTGGGACGGTCCGTGGCCAGGCACCGGAACCGGAGATGGCCACGATCGAGCGACAGTTCCACGAACTGCCGATGCAGGCGCGGCGGCTGCTGGGGCCGCTGTTCTGGCTGCACGGCGACGAAAGTCGCCAGCGACTGGAAGCCTACATCGAAAAGGTGGCCGAGGCGGGCAATGGCTCCTTCACGGCCGAGTCGCGGCCGCATACCGACTGGTTGGGCGAGGGCTGGTACCGCGACTTGGACGTCTGTCTGCAGGCTGCCAAGCGGCACGATCTGAAGATGTGGATCTTCGATGAAAAGTGGTGGCCCAGCCAGAGCCTCGGCGGCAAGGTCCCGACTCGCTTTGCAGCCAAGCGACTGGACGCGTCGGCCGAAGACGTTCAGGGTCCGCGCCTCCTGCAGGCCCAAGGACACGACGGCCCGCGCTACATCGCCACGCTGGCGGGCCGTGTCTGCCCTGGCGGCACGCTCGACGGCGAGACCCTTCTGGACTTGGCCCCACATATTCGCGCCGGGAAGCTCTCCTGGCAAGTGCCGGCCGGCAACTGGAAAGTGATCAGGTTCGCCTATACGGTGGCCCCGCCGTTGCGGCAAGGAGGAGGCCTGAGCCTGGACGGTGCCAGCCACGACTGCGTGGACTGGTTCATCCGCACCGTTTACCAAGCGCATTACGAACGATTCAAGGACGATTTCGGAAAAACGATCGCCGGTTTCTTCTACGACGAGCCCGAGACCGCGGGCGATTGGGGCAGCGAATTGGACGCCGTGCTGGCCCAACGGAAAGTCGACTGGAAGAAAGCCTATGTGGCTTACAGATATCGGCTTGCGGGCGACGACGACCTTGCCGCCCGGTTTCAGTACCGCGATGCCCTGGCCGAGGCCTGGGGCCGCACGATGTACGGCGGCATGTCCCGTTGGTGTCACGCGCACGGCGTTCTCTCCCGCGGCCACTTCATCGAGCACGATTTCCATTACGCCGATCCGGAGTACTGTGCGGGCGACATGATGCAGCTTCAGTCGTACAGCGACATGGGAGGGATCGACATGGTTTGGGGACGCATGCGGCCGGGGCTACGCCGGCGCAACCTTTACCAGTTGCCCAAGCTGGCCAGTTCGATCGCCCATACCGCCCACCTGCCCGGCGACGTCGCCATGTGCGAGATTTTCGGCGCCTACGGGCAGGACCTCACCTATCCGCAGATGAAATGGGTGACCGACCAGATGGCGGTCCGCGGCGTGAACAGTTTCACCCCGCATTCCTTCAACCCGCGGGCCCCCTACGACGCCGACTGTCCACCCTATTTCTACGACGGCGGGTTCGAGCCGCGATTCCCGCTCTATCGCGTCTATGCGGACTACGTGAGCCGCCTCGGCCTGATGCTTAGCGGCGGCCATCATGCTTGTCCCGTGGCCGTACTCTTCAGCGGCAACCTGGGGCAGGTCGGCAAAATGGTAACGCCAGAAGATTTCACCACCGCGCTGCAAGACGCGCAAATGGATTGCGACTGGTTGCCGATGAACGTCTTCGAAAACCGCGCCACGCTCGACGGTCGCAGCGTGAAACTTCATGAGGAGCGTTACGGCGTCCTGGTCGTGCCGCCGGTGGAAGCCATCCCTTACGGCACGTTGGCGAAGGTCAAGCGATTTTACGATCGAGGCGGGATCGTCGTCGGCTATGGCTTCTTGCCGTCGCGATCGGCGACGATCGGCACCAGCCGCGCCGACATTTCCGCGCTGTGCAAGGCAATCTGGGGCGAAAAGCCGGCCGCATCGTGCGCGACGTGCATGAGCAACACGGCTGGCGGCCGGTCGTATCTCTTGCCGTTGAAGCCCACCTCGCGCGAAGTGGCGGGCGTGCTGGACGCCGTGTTTCCAGCGAGTGTCAAGTTGCTTAGCGGTGAAAAGGGCAACGGGTTGCACGTTCTCCACCGTGTCAGGGCAGGCCGCGACGTGTTTCTCGTTTGCAACCAGAACCACTTGGGACCGGCCTTGCACTTCGAACTCCGCTTCCGGGCTTCCGGCGTGCCGGAGTGTTGGGATGCGATGCGCAATGAGATTACCAGCGTGCCGCACAAGCTCACCACGGCCGGCGTACAGGTCGGCTTGACCTTGGAGCCCAGCGAAAGCGTTTTGTTGGTTTTTCAGGAAAGAGAACGCGAGCTTCCACCCCGGCTAAGCGAAGTGAAGACACAAGCTGCGGCAGGCGATGCCACGGGCCACCTGCCCGTCGTCCCGGTCGCCTCGACCGGACCCAGAAGCGTCATCGCCGTCGTGCGGGATTCGCATGCCCCAGTCCAAGGCACTGGAAACGTGCCGGACGCGAGCCGAAACCCCACGCTAGGTCACGCCCTCGCCAATCCCTTTTACGGGCAGTGCATGCTCCCCGCCGACATCAACCTTGCCAAGGCGCGAATCTACCTGGAGATAGACGATATGGCCGTCCCCTCGGGAAAACTTGAAATCCGCAAGGCCACCTATGGACCGGCGCCGGACCGCGACGGTAGCCTGGGCAATCGGGATGTGACGGCGCGGATTGCCGGCATGATCCAAGACAACGGCCTGTCGATTATCGAAGTCTTCGATCGGACGTTCTTCGATCCGGAGGCTTTTGTACCTTCGGCCTTCGAGGGGAAACGGGCCGACCCGATGCGAAACGGGCTGTATGTCGAGTATGCCCGCGATGGCAAGCCTGCCGTTGTGCTGGCAAAACCGGGAAGCAACCTTATTCTGCCGTGCCCGGTGGAAAGCGCGGCGCACGTTACGGTCAACGAACGCTATGCGGGCGGATTCATCGGAGGGCCGTTTCGGTTGAACGTCACGGAGTATCTGAAGAAGGGAGCAAACCGTGTGTCGATTGTGCCGTTTGCGCCCGTGTCGGCGAAACTGGTCGTGTATTACTGAGTCCAGCAAAAGTAGAGTCACTGTTAACGCCACCACGGGGCCTGCCCCCGTGGAGCGATGTTTGACGACTACCAGTAGCGACCGCTTGACATGCCAACTTCCACCGATCAAGATCAAGGTCGTCAGTCCGCTACGGAACGGTTCCGGCACGGAGAACGAAGTGGTCTTCAGCACCGTCAAAGGAGGAGTATCATGAAACCAAATGGCATTGAACCCGTCAGCCGCCGGACCTTTCTGGCTTCGGTTCCCCTGGCCGCCTCCGTGCCGCTGCTGGCGGTCGCGGAAACGCAGGCCGCGGGCACAGGACTGGCCGTCAACGGCGGAACGCCGGTGCGGGCCGCGCTCCTCGGCACCTCGTGCCCCGGCACCCAGTTCTACGATCAGCGCGAACAGGAGCTTACGGACGAGGCCATCTCTACGCACGGCCTGTTCCGCTGGTACGGCCCTGAGGGAAGACCGCAGCCCACGAAAGTGGCGGCCTTCGAGAAGGAGTTTGCCCGGCTGCTGGGCGTCAAGTACGTGCTCGGTGTCACTTCGGGCACAGCGGCCTTGCACGTGGCCCTGACGGCCCTGGGAGTAGGTCCGGGCGACGAGGTGATCCTGCCCGCCTGGACCTGGTATTCCTGCTACTACGCCATCCTCATGACCGGTGCCCTGCCCGTGTTTGCCGAGATCGACGACTCCTTCACCATCGATCCGCAGGATCTGGAAAGTAGAATCACGCCGCAAACCAAGGCGGTTATGGTCGTACACCTCTTTGGATCGCCCTGCAACATGGACGCCGTCATGCAGGTGGCGCGACGGCACAACATCAAGGTCCTGGAAGACTCCGCGCAATGTGCCGGGGGCCAGTACAAGGGCAAGCGCACCGCGACTATCGGCGACATCGGCATCTTCAGCTTCCAACTCCACAAGATGATCACCGCCGGCGAGGGCGGGGCCGTGGTCACCAACGACCCGCTGCTGTACGAACGTGCCGTGCGATTCCACGACCTCGGCCTGCTCCGGCCTCCCACCCAGGCCCAGGTCGGCACGGGGGCGATGCCCTATTTCCTGGGCCTCAACTACCGCATGAACGAGATGACGGGCGCCGTGATGCTGGCCCAAGTGCGGAAACTCGACCGCATCCTGGCAGAGCAGCGGCGCAGGGGCGGTTCCGTCATCGAGCGCGTGGCCCGCATACCGGGCATCAAGATGCGGCGGAGTAACGATCGCAACGGCGAACTGCACCTCACGGTCGATTTGCTGTTGACGAGCGAGGCGCTGCGCGACCAATTCGTGAAGGCCATGAAAGCCGAGAACGTGCCCATGGAGCGGCCCAGTGCCGCCGTGATCCTGCCGGCCCAGCCGCCGATCGCCAACAAGGCCGTCCCTCATCCAGCCTGGCCGACATTCAATTCGCCGCGCGGCAAGGAACTCCGCTACGGCGCGGAGAGTTTCCCGCGCTCGATGGAGATTTTCAACCGCACCGCCACGCTGACCGTGGGTCCGAAGTACGCTAACCGCGACCTGGACGACATTGTTGCCGCCATTACCAAAGTGCATGCGGCGCTGGTTGGGTAGGCCCCTCTTGCCGAAAGGACTAATGTGCTTCGAACCACGGGAAGTACTTCGCAGCGTTTGACCGGGCGGCGCGAATTGGTCCCTCCCGGCAGGAAGGACCTACCGCACGTGCCAGCCATAGGAGATGATTGTGCTCGCGCGAAATACTTTTCGTGATTACACTTGGAGGCGTTTTCTAGGCGACCTGTCGGGCGGGGCGATCGCCGCGCTGATTGCCCTTCCCTATGGTTTGGCCCTGGCAAAATTGATGGGGCTGCCGCTGATTCTGGGCGTCTACACCTCGATCATCTCGGCGCCCTTCTGCGCGCTCTTGGGCCGCAATCCCGTGCTTATCGGCGGCACTTCCAGCGTGACTGTGCCCTTCATCGCCGCGGCCGTGCGTGCCCAGGGAGTCTCCGGGGCGGCGAAAGTCTGCATTTCCGCCTCGATCATGATGATGGTCTTCTGCGTGCTGCGCCTGGGCCGCCACGTCGCCAAAGTGCCGCACTCTGTTGTGGCCGGCTTCTCCTGTGGCATCGGCGGCATGATGATCATCTCGCAGTTGCGCACGATCTTCGCTCTCGACGAGCCTGCGGGCGGATGGAAAGGGGCGATGCTCGTGCAACTGGCGCAGGTCGTGCAGAACCTCGGCCGCATGCGCGTCGAACCGTTCTTCGTGGCATTGACCGTCGTTGTGGTCGCCACAATAGCCATGTATTGGCTGCCCCGCGGCCCGGCGCCCTTGTTCGGGGTCGTGGTGGCGCTCGTCGTGGGCAAGGTCTTTGCGTGGCACGAGGAGGAAGTTGGCACGTTGTTCGCCGGCTTGCCTTCGCCGGTCGGATTTCATTGGGAGCCATCGGACGTCTGGAACGTGCTGCCCGCGGCCTTCGGCCTGGCCTTTGTGTCTTCTGTCGACATGCTCATGACCTCGCGCGTGGTGGAACACTTTCGCGGCCGCCATAGACTCGTGAAGAAGCACGACGCCGACATGGAACTGGGGGCCTACGGGATTGGGAATCTCATCGGCGGGACGTTCGGCGCTCCCACCAGCGTGGGCATCCCCGCGCGCAGCCTGGCCAACGTGCAGTGCGGAGCCACCACGGCGGTGTCGAACATCATCCACGCCCTGTTCCTGGTGGGTCTCATCGCGTTCGGAACGCGTTTGCTCTCGCAGATCCCGTTGGCCGCCTTGGCCGGGGTGACCGCCTGGATGGGCGCTCGTCTGCTGGACTGGAGCACCTGGCGGCGGCTGGGCAAGATGCGGCGTGTGGACGCCGCCGCATTCGCCGGCACGGCCCTGGCGGTCCTGATGATCAACGCGGTGGCGGCCATCGCCATCGGCTGCTCCTTCCACCTGCTGCACTATGCCTACAGGCGTTGCTTTGCGAGCACCGCCGGCACCGAGTAGAAGAGCGGATGAAGGGTGTACTCACAGCGACAGGCGGTTACTGGCTTGCGCAAAATCGACGTTGCTAGAACCGTGCGGTTTAGCCTATTTGTGTTCCAGTGGAAACTGCCGGTTTGAGCCCGGTTCGGACGCAAAGCGCACGCGGCGCCATCATTCGATCGGCATCGCCTGGCGCAGGGTCACGGGACCCAATAGCCCCGATTCCCGCAACGGGTCGCCTTTCTTCCAAAGCTTCCAGGAACTGAAGGTGTAGCGGCCCGTGGGGCTGGGCTTGCCCTCTTGCAACCACTTCGGCCAGCTCTTGAGCGTGCCGTTGGGGTTGCGGTCGCAGTCGTCTGGCAACTGCTCGTCGCCGATCTGGCGATTGATCCAGAGATTGACAACCTTCGCCTCCAGCGTGTTGACACCTGCCTTCACGGCCTTGGTCGCGTCGAGGCGATAGGGCGTTTTCCAGGCGATGCCGAGATCCTTGCCGTTCACTCGCACCTCAGCCATGACCGCCACCTTGCCAAGATCGACGTACCAGCGGGCGTGAGGTAACTTCATGGCGTCCGCGCCGACGTTGAACGTCGTGCTATAGGTCGCGGCCCCGGAGTAATACTTGATGCCCTCTTCGGCCCGCTTGCTCCAGTCGTCGAGCTTCTCGAAGCTGACCTTGGCGGGCCCGCCCCACTTCGGGTCGAAGGCGACCTGCCAGGGGCCGTTGATTGACGCCGGCTTTGCCAAGTCGCCACACTCGACCTCGCGTTTCTGTCCGTCAGCCATGTGTAGAACATAACTGCCCGGCCGCATAATCTCTTTTCGCATGAGGTCCAGAGCCGGAGGCACGCCGATCTCCTTTTCGTGTTCGCTGGACTGAAGAACCGCGATACGACCAGCGGGATCGGCCGGGCGGCGGAAGACGACGAACACCGATTCCGTCGGCTCGAACCGCATTTGTACGCGCGTACAACCGCCCTTTTCTTCGTACGCCATGAGCGCCATGGTACTACCGCTGTCGGGATACCACAATTCCGGCAGCTTGCCGCGAACACGGAATGAACAGTTGACCGTAGCAACTTCCGTCGAACCGTTGGCCAGGAAGTAGATGTCGGTCTCGCCCGCGCGGCGGTGAATATAGCGGATCCGGCTATCGGCTTGGGAATCGGACGAGCCGGCCCGCTTGGCCTCAAAGTCGGGCGGAACGCCCTGCTTGGCCAACCATTGGTACACCGGCGTCATCGCCGCGTAGACTTCGCCCACCGCCGGGGCCAAATGAATGTCGCCCCAGGGCATCATCCCCAGCGGGCCAAGCTGCATGGCCGCAGCCCAGCCCTCCATTGATTTCTGGCTCGTGTTCCAGCCGCGGGCAGCCTTCATGGAGCTTTCCCACGACTGACCGGTTGGCGCCGTAATCGTGCGGCCGTCGGCCAGCTTAATCGAAAGTAAGCCGATCAGCCCGGCCGGACTGGGCTGGTCGGTCGTGTTCGTGGCATCCACCGCGATCAAATTCGCGCCCGGCTTGAGCGCGGTAGTCGGATCCATGCCGTATGCCTGGTGGAAATCGTTGCCCGCCCCCACGCGGTGGCCATTGACAAAGCATACGAATTCGTTGTCGGCGGTCATCACCAGCCGGGCGGAGACAATGCGGCTGCCGGCAGGCAGCGTCACGACGCGGCGAAAGTACCGCTTACCGGGCGGCGCTGAAACTGCGGGGTTGCCTTCCTTGTGCCAGATCCACTGCGCGGAGCCGAACTCCGGCTGTTGGCTGGGCACTTCCGGAAGTTCCACGCTCAATGGGCCGCCCCAGAGAATTCGGCCCTTTCCCACCTGACGCTCGGTCACGCCAGCCGGCGCATTGTCGCCGCCCCAGAGTTCAGCGGCAAGCCTCTTGACCTGCTCGTCACACGCCGGGAAACTGCTCAGCCCAGGCGACTTCCGCGGACGCAACGGCGCTACGACTGTCGCCCCGTCGGCGACCAATTCCTTGATCTTGGCCAGCAGCACGGGCGTCATTGTTTCCACTCGCGGCAGCACCAGCAGGCGGTAGCTCATGCCGTCGGGCAAGACAATGCGGCCGTCCTTCACGCTCATGCGCGTGAGCACGGCTTCCGGCGTGCAGCCGTCGAAATTGTAGCCGCCGCGGACATTGGGGGCGATCATTGCCGTCGCCGGCGGCGCGAACCGCCGCGGCGCGCCCTCGGGTTGCAGGTAGCAGACGTCGGCCACGAACAGCCCTTGCCGCAAGAGGTACTGACAGCGGGCCAGGTATTCGTGCCAGGCCCTGGATTGCTCCCACCAGGTCTGGGTCCGCTCGTAGTGCAGTCCCCAGGGACCCATCGACATGCCCGGCGCGCGGTCGGGGTTGGTCCAGGGCTGCATGGCGTAGCGGTGGAACACGAAGCGGTTGATCCCTTCGCAGAAGGCCCAGTCGCCCAGGTCTTTGATCAAGGCCGGGTGGCCTTGCCATTTCTCGGCGTCGGTCGCCGTGAAGGACTCGGCCCCCAGAATGGGCCTGCCGTAGACGTGGGCCACCGAGGCCATCTCCGTGCAACTGTAGGCCGCACTGAACTTGTCCCACGACCAAAACTCCGACATCGGCTCGTTGGCCTGGCCGCCGTAGGTCATCTCATCGCAGGGCACGCCGTCGTAGGCCTCGATCGAGAGCCGCAGCCCGTGGCGGTTGGCAAGCGTGCGGAAGTGCCCGGCGTAGTTCTCCACCAGCATGTCGGAGACCGTCTGCCGCACGTCCCAAAGGAATCGTTCGGAGACCTCCAGGCTATCGACCACGCGGCCGGTAAAGGTCGGCAACAACGGCAGCAGGTCGTAGCCGCGCCGCTGTTGGAATTCCTCACGCATGCGGGGCGTCCAGTTCTGCGAACCTGTTTCCCAACTGTCGATGTGGGTGGAGACCAGCACCTTGTCCTTGCCGGCCAGGTCGCGGTTCTCGGCGATCAGCCGGCCCATCAGTTTGTTGAAATGCAGTTCCGTCGCCTCTTTGCTGAGCTTGTCGGATTCCAGCCCGCAACCGGAAGCCGGCGCGGGGTGATTGTCGACGTTGGTGGTAGTGTGGCCGAATCGCAGGACGAGCCACTTGCCCTCGGGAACGCTCCACTTTAGCTTGCCGGCGGCATCCATCTTGTCGGTCAAATCGACGATGCGGCTGCGGGGGATGACGGAATCCGGTGGCAGCGTCATGAACTTGGCCCGCTGCGGCGGAAAGTGCTCGGGCGTGACCGACGACTTGCCTTGGAAGTTGTGGATGCGGGCATTGCCCTCCGGCGCGGGCATGGCCAGCACGGCGATGTCCTGGTAGAAATTGCGGACCGCCTGGGGTTGGGGCAGCGCGCCGTCGAATGACTTCGGGCCTTGAATGACCGTCTCGGTCCACACGACGCGCTGCATGGACAATGCGGGCGTAATCCAGGGGCCGCCGCTGCCGCACCAGCCGGCGTCGTTGTTCATGTTGATTTCCAGGCCCAGCCGGTTGGCCTCCTTGCAGGCATGTTGGAACAGTTCCCGCCACAATGGCCCGGCGAAATCGGCCGGTCCCAGCGGGGCGCCCTGATCGGTTTCCATATACAGTACGCCGCCGATGCCGACGCGCTGCATGGCCTCGAAGTCGGCGGTGATCCCTGCCTTCGAGAGGTTGCCGCTCAGCGGGAACCAATAGACCCAAGGCCGGGCCGATGGCGGCGGCTGTACAAAGCCTTGGGCCAAGTCCTCCGCGGCACAAGCCATGTTCATAAACGACGCGATGACCAAGACTGTCAGGATAATGCGTTTCATCGATTTGTACTCCGCTGCAAGGTTGGTTTCTTCCTTTAGCCGAACTGATAATGTTTGCGGACGGCCTTCTTGACCTTCCAGGTGCAATCCAGCCCCTGGGGAAAGACCACATAATCGCCCGGGCCGAAGGTGACTTTCTGCCCGCGGCCTTCGACTGTCACTTCGCCTTCCAGGATCAAACAGGTTTCCTTCTCGTCGTAGTGATAAGGAAACTCCGACGGCTCCTTCTCCCAAATCGGGCAGGCACGCATGTGGGCTTCTTCCGCGGCGGTGGGTTTACGAACTTCGATTGCCATGATTCTTTTCTCCTTTCTCACGTCTCAGGGGAACTGCACGTCATAATAGGCTGCTTTGTTGCGGCCGTCCAGGGGTACGACCGTGGCGCTGCCCTCGCTGGTCGCCCGAATCTCGGCCGTCTTGTACCCATAGGGTGAAAGCGCCGTGACGGTACAAGGCCCGTTGCGGGCCAGGCGGACCGTCCCCCGCACGCCTTCCAGGAGCACGGGCGGCTTGCCGATGGCGATCAGCCGCTGCCCGCCGCGGCTGTAAGCCATTTCAGTGTTTCGCGAGCGCCCCACGGCCGTGATCAAAATGTGCTTACTCTCCTTTAACAGCTTGCCGTCCCAGCTTGCCACCAGGACCGAAGCACAGCAGTTGGAACTGCTGATCTGGCAATCGGCCAGCTTGATCGGCACGCCGGCCAGAAAGCCCACGGCCGCCTGCATCCGCGGCGTATTGGCCGTGAGGTAGCCGCGGCCGTAGTTCCAGTAGAGTTCGCCCGTAACGGAGCGGATCTCTTTCTTCTGCATGTCGAGATACGGTCCCAGATCGATGGAGAAATCGGGGCTGTCGGCCTTGGTGAACTGCACGCCCGTCTTGCCTACCGCCGCCGCGTAGTAACTGGCCAGGCTGCGGGCATTGATCCCCTGCTCGGCCGACATTTCATAGGGTCCGGAAATATCCACCTTGATGGCCACGTCCGTCAGCGCCTGGGCGCTGAACGTTCTCTTCTCCGAGAACTTGCGGGCGAAGACCAGCGGCCCTTCACGGACGTCGCCGCGGCGGATCGCCTGGGCCAGGGCCGGATATTGGCAGAGGGTCGAGGGTTCGTTGATCGGCCACATCCACTTAAGGAATTGGGCGAAGCCTCCCCCGCCACCGTCCAGGGCAAAATGGATGGGCACGTCCCAGCCGTTGAGGCACTGCCCATAGAACGTCATGATCGGCGGGGCCTCCAGCCGCCACTGGTTGGGCAGCACGTTGGCCCATTCGGAAATACCATAGGGCATGCCCAGCACGCGCTCCATGCCCAGTTTAAGGATGTGCTTGGGATCGGTCAGCGCGCTCTCGTAGTTGAACGTCATCCCTTGCAGGATCTGCCAGCCGCCCGGGCCACCACCGTAGTAGTGGTGGCGGTCGATGTAATCCATACCCGGCACGTTGGAATACAGCTCGGGGTAGAAACCTGTGCCCACGCCGAACCAGCCGCTGCCGCAGATCGGTTGCCGCACGCCGGCGGCGCGCAGGGCATCCTTGGTCTTCTGGAAGTAGCCATTGTTCAACTCGCAGTAGAATCGCAACTGGTCGCCGGCCCGCGGGGCCTGCTGCGGCTTGACCTTGTTGAAGTTCCAGATGTTCAAGCGTTTGACCGTGCCGTCGGCCAGCCGCTCGCCGGGCTTGAGGTCGTCGCCCCAGGCGACGGCCAGTTTCTCCCGCGAGCCGTACTTGCGCGTGAGCCAGCCGGCCCACAGCCGGTCGAGTTCCTTGGCATAGTGCGGCGCGATGCCGTCGATCGTATAGAAGAACACGCCGTCTTCATTGGTAACTTCGATCTGGGATATGGCGGGGTCCGCGCCATACGTTTTGTTGCCCCGGTACGGATTGCGATGGGTCATGATGGCCTTCTCCAGGGCAATGTTGGCCTGCATCACCTTGTCGTCGAAGAACGTAATGCCTGCGGAACTGAGCACCGGCGATTCGCCGGCCTGTGGCTGGCGATTGGCCCGCTTGTTCTCATCCGCGACCGACTCGTCGAAGGCATCCGCGCCGTCGCCCTTCTTCAGTTTGCGGTACCAGAGCATGGTGGGACGGCTGTAGATCCCCTGCTTGGCCAGTTCGGCGATGAAATAGTCCAACTGGTCCATCACCGCCGCGTTGAGATGTCCGCTGTCCGGCTGCGTCCAATCGACTGCGGAACCTTGTTCCGGACCGGTCACCAGGTGCCCGATCCGCACCAGGTTGAAACCATACTTGGCCAGCCAGCGGGCCATGTAGGCCGATTCCTTCTTGTCGCGGGGCGTGCCCTGCATCGTGGCCACCAGGCGGACCGGCGCGCCGTCCTCGAAGGCCCAGCGGCCGTCGACGGTCCTCATGAAACCGTGCTTGCCGGCCGGGGCGTCCAACGAGGCCGATTGGTCGATCGGTGTCGGCAGGAACTTGTCCTCGACCACCTCCACCGGGAACCACTGCGAGCGATCCAAGGTCGGCAGATCGCTCTGCAAGTATTCGGGCTGCGGGATGTCTTTGGGGTCAGGCAGGCGCACGGGCTTGTCCGAGGCCGTGATCGCCGCCACCACGACGATACCGTCGCCGTTGAGGCTTTTCAGCTCGATGTCGCGAATGACTTTGTCCGCATGTGGGTTGTCCCAGCCGAAGACGACCAGGCCCACATCGTCGGTCTGGGCATTGGGCACGTGGATCGCCGCGCGGAACTTCGGCCCGTGCGCCGGCCACCACCAGTTCATGATCTCCTCCTTGTCGCGGATGGGGATCTCCGCCGTGGCGCCGTCGGTATAGCGGACGATGTAGGTGGCCATGTGGCCGGCGGACCAGGCCGCGGCGTGGAGGAAATACAGGCTACGGGCCTTGCCGCCCACGCGGACCGTGGCCGCGAGCGGACCGGCAGGAAAGTGTTTCGAGCCTAGCGTGAGCACGGCCTTGCCGCCATTGCGGGCCGGATCGATCAGTTCGAAAGGAACGCCCAGGAGTTGCCGCGTTCCCACGCTGATCTGTCGCATGTCGTTGTCGCCCTGGTCGGTCCAGCCGCCCTTGCCGTCGCCCCAGACCTCGTCGCGCCAGTCCATGTTCACGATGGGCTTCAGGTCGAGCATTTGGAAGCCGCCGTCGGTTCCTGCCCGGCCAGCCGTTGTGCCCGTCATCATTGCTGCCAATAATCCAACCAACGTGCAACGCGCTATCATCTTCATGCTCCGATCCATTCTTGGGAGAGTGAGTGTATTCTTGAGAGGCTACGGACTTCACCGTTTCCGGATTCGCAACGACCTTGCCAGATTAACCAAAGTCGCGTCGGTTTGCAACTGCGCCAGATCACTTCCCGCTTCTGCTGCGCCGTATATTCATCAATATAATACGCTGGCAATCCCGGGATCATTCGTCTTGGCGCTCATAGTTCCAGCATTCGAATAAATGCCACAGAGAACGCAGAGTTCACAGAGGAGCGGAGAGTGGAACCGGCCTCTCCCTGTGGTCTCTGTGCCCTCTGTAACAACTTTATCCTGGTTCATCAGGCTTGCGGGGCAGCATAGGGTCCATGAGCAGGACAAGGGGGGGATAGAAAAACAACGGTACGGAAAAATGGGAGAAACCGCGAAATACACGAAGACAATCGGGGGGATTGAGGCCACGGATGCAACACGGATGGAACACGGAAGTGAGAATCTGTGTTGCATCAGTGTTTCATCCGTGGCTCAATTCTCCTCTTTGCAGCCTTTCGACCCTCTATTCTACAGAGCCAAGGGGACAGGTCTGGTTTTGGCAAAACGGAGGGTCGAAACAGATGAAGCCGGCACTAGGAACTGCGCTGCGCTTGTTCACGGCCTACAGATGAAGCCGCTACTACGAACGCCGCGACGAAAATGCCCGCCGAATGGGTCGGGCGTGCGGAGCTAGCGGCCAGGGGCGATCGGCAGCGGTCAACCCAGCGGTGGCGGTCGAGTGGCATTTGAGGGTGATCAATTCCTGGAACAGGTCCAGATGACGCTGGGCGATGTTTCTCCAGTCGAAGGCCCGGGCGAAACGCCGCGCCTCCTGGCCCCAGTCATCCGCGCGCTGCGGGTCCAAGACGACCCGGCGGATTGCATCGGCCAGTTGTTGCGGCGACTCCGGCGGCACGAGCAGTCCGGTCCGTTCGGGCCGAATGAGATCAGCAAGGCCCGGCAATTGCGAGGCGATCACCGGCCGGCCGGCCGCCAGGCTCTCGATCACCACCACGGGACAGGCTTCCCAGGTGCGCGATGGAACGATCGTGCAAAGGCCGTTTTGCAGCAACCACATTTTTTGCGGGCCGGTAGTTTGGCCCACGAAATGGATCTGCCGCCCAAGATCGAGACGTGCGGCCAGGGCTTGCAGCGCCGGGGCTGCCGGTCCGCGCCCCGCCACGACCACATCACGGTCGCACTGGCCCCGCAGCAGTGCCATCGCTTCCAGCAACACGTCGATTCCTTTCCGCGGATCGAGGCGGCCCAGGAATAGCAGGTAGGACTTGGAGCGGATCGACGCGGCGACATCCGTCGGCCGCGGCACTGGCGAGGCGAATTGTTCAACCTCGACGCCGTTGGGAATCGGCACGATCCGCCGCAGTTCCGGACAGGTTTCGCGAAACATCTTGTCCGTGTAACTGCTGATGGCCACGGCCGCGTCGGCCTGCGCCAAGACCATGCGGTAACGGTCGCGAAGTTTCGGCTTGCGGTCGAAAAGACCCTGCGGCGCGAGATCGTCGCCATGGCTGGTGACGACCAGCGGCAAATCACTTACCGCCCGGCAACAAGCGCCCACGTAACCGGCCGGATACGTTCCGTGGCAATGGATCACGTCGAAACCGTAGGTGCGGCGTGCCTTTGCCATCCAGTGGCCGTACCAGGAAACAAACCAGTACGTGGACACGAACCGCGGGTGCCAGGCAACGCGGTAGGGCACGGAAGTCGGGTCGAATGGACCCTGCGAGCGTCGCCAGGGGGCCAACACCACAGGTTCGTGTCCCAGGGCGAGAAATTGCCGCGCCAGGGCGTCGATGACGATTTCCTGTCCGCCAACTTTCGGCAGCGCCGTATTGGTATACAAGCAGATTCGCATGATCGCGTTATCCCACCGCCCCCTGAAACGTAATGTCCTGCTACCTGACGGTTTTTGTCACCCAAGATCGGTATAGCCCCCGCTCGCTGTAGGGGAACGCCCTCCGTGGCGTTCCGCGTTGTTTTTCGGAACGCCACGAAGGGCGTTCCCTACAGAAACGGATTACCGATCTTGCCGGTCAAATTCCATTAGTTGATTCTTCGTCACGCCGCGCGGAGTTTCTGCCCGGCGATTTGCTGATAGATCGATACAATCTGGTCGCAGTTGCGGTCCAGCGTGTGTTTCAAGGCCATCTTCCGCGCCGCCTCGCCCATCCGCCGGCAGACGCCAGGTTCCAACAGCGGCCGGATCGCGCCGGCCAGTTCCACGTCGTCAGCAGGGTCGGCGACGACCTTGCCGTCGACCCCCTCTGTGAGCAGTTCCGCCGCGCCGTTGAACCGCGTCGTCACACTTGGCAGCCCGCTCGCGGCCGCTTCCGAAACGCTCAGGCTGCAGGGATCGTAAAACGTAGGCAGCACGAAGACGTCGGCGGCGGCGTAATAGGGGACCGGATCGTCGATTGCGCCGACGTTGATCACCACGCCGTTGGGCGCGTCGCTGACGGGCTGCGGCCGCCGCCGCTTCCCGCCCACCACGACCAGCCGCACCGGGGCCCCTTCGGCGGCCAATCGATTGGCCGCATGGACGGCCGTCGCCAGCCCTTTGCGCTGGTAATCGTGTCCCACAAACAACAGCAGCACCTCGTCTTCGCACACGCCCAGGCGGTCGCGGATTTCCTCGCGCCAGCGATCGCGATGGGCCGGTGAGAAACGCTGATTGTCGGTACCGTGATAGACCAGGCGGATCCGCTCCGACGGCACGTCGTGGTAATGCTGGTAGTCCCGCGCGCACATCTGCGAAACGGCGATCACAATCCGCCTTGGGTCGCCGAACTGCCGGGCCATGAGGTGGCGAAAATCGCGGTAGCGGGGCAGCACCCGCAACATCGCCCGCTTCCACGGCCGCTGCCAGGAAGGCAGCAGCAGGAGTTTCTGCTCCCATTGGGCCAGCCGCGAGCCGTCTTCCGATTGCAGCACGTGGCTGTGCCAGCCCATGCCGATGTCGTGGATCATATCGACGTCCAAGCGTTGCAGGGCCGTATCGGCAGCCGCCGCCCGATGGAGCACGGAGCGGATGCGGCCCAGTTCGTGCGGCACGACGCCCAGCCGCGCCGCCGGACCGTTCACGGCCTGGGCCACGACGTGAACCTCGTGACCGCGGGCCAGCAGCCGCTCGGCATGCTGGAACGTCCATTGTTCCGCGCCTCCACGGCGGGGATCCAGATGATCGATGACTAGTGCAATTCTCATTTCTTCACTCCTGCCCCGAGAATGTCGAGCAATCGCGAACCCTGCGGCCTGCCGCCCGGCGAAGTTCCGCCTTCGATCCGCCCTTCCAGTACCCGATAACCGTGCGGCAATCCGCCGCGGCGGTCGAGGATCTCTTGATAGATCCCCAGGATTTGGTCGACGTTTCGATGGAACGAATGTTGCAAAACCGTTTGTCGTGCCGCCTCGCCTAGCCGCTGCCGCGTGGAATCGTCCAACAGCAGCCGCATTGCCTCGGCCAACTCCACGTCGTCGGCCGGATCGTCGATCAGGATCATGTCCTTGCCCTCGCAAAACAGTTCGCTGGCCCCATTGTAACGGCTCGTGATCAGGGGTAGGCCACAGGCGGCCGCTTCGAGCACGACGAGGCTGCACGGATCGTAATACGTGGGATGTACGTAGTAGTCGGCGGCGGCATAGCAGGGCAGCGGATCGTCGACCCGCCCCACAAAGACGACTTGTTCGCTCAAACCCCGGCGGGCAACGTGCCGCTGCCAGGAATCGATGTGTTTGCCGCCCACGATCACCAGTCGCGTCTCGCGCCCGGCGGTCTGCAACCGCCGCATCGACGCCAGCAGCGTGTCCACGCCCTTGAGATGGAAATTGTGGGCCACGATCAATGCCATCACCGTGTCGGCCGAAAGGCCCAGGCGGCGGCGGGCCTGCTCGCGGTGCGGGCGGCAGCGCTGGGGCGAAAAACGCTCGATATCGACACCGTTGTAGACCAGCCGGACCCGTTCCGGGTGTACGCCGTGGAAGCGATGGAAGTCCGCGGCCGAAGCCCGCGACAGGGCCAGTACCACCTGCCCGTGGTCGGCATACTGCCGCCGCATCAGCGTCTGGAAGGTGCGATGCCGCGGCAGCATGCGGTTCGCCATGCGTTTCAGCCCTCGCAACCACGCCGGCAGGAAGAGCAGCTTGCGCTCCGCGCTGGAGGCCATCGAGCCGCCATGCGGATGGAAGACGTCGCAGTACCAGCCCATCCCCATGTCGTGAACGATGTCCAGCGCCAGCGGTTCGAGCACGGCCCGGATCGCCGCGGCAAAGGCAATCGGCGAAGGGTCGCACTGCACCGGGTGGCAGGCGATGGGCAAGCGGCGTGCCTTGGCGGAACAGGCCCGCGCCACGACGTGGACCTCGTGGCCCAACTCCAGCAGTCGCTGGGTAAACGCCCAGGTCCACTGTTCGCGGCCACCGCGGGCCGGATCGAATTGCTCCAAGACCAGGCCGATTCTCATGGCTTGTTCCTCGCGCGGCGGCGGATCAGCGACAGTTTCCAAAGCACGTCGCGCACCAGCCGCTTGTCCTGCGGCCGCAGTTTGCGCACGCCCAGGTAGGTCCGCAAGAAGAGGATCTTCTCGCGGCAACCGATTCGATCGTCCGGCGACATGCTTGCCAATTGGGCCAGGTCCTTGACGATCCAGCGCCGCCGGAACCACCGCCGCCGCTGAACCCGTTGTAAGTCGATCAGGCGGACGTCGCACTCGCCCGGCGAGGTTTCCTTGACGAGGAAGTGGCAGCAGTAAAAATCGCGATGGTTGAAGCCGGCTGCGTGGAACCGTCGGGCAATGTCGGCCACCTGTACGATCAGGCGGCGGAGCGCGGGGTCCAACGGCACGCCGTGCTTTCGCGGGGGGAACCGTCGCTCGACCAAGTCCTGCAGTTCGCAATATCCATCCAATTCCTCGCTTAACAGGAACGATTCCAGCCCGCCGTCCGTGCGCAGTTTTTCGCCGTAAGCCATTAGCGGCATAACGTCAATGCCTAGCGATTGCAGAGCCACGGCGTTTTGGGCCTCCACACGGCCGGGACTGGCGGGAAGCGCCAACCCCAACGCGGTGGCAATCCGTGTCCGCCAAGCACGCGTATGATGTTTCTTCAGGTACATGCCCGTCGCGGCTGGCAGATACCAGTTCTCGCGGTCAGGCAACACGCGCAGACAGCGACCGACCCGGGTGTTCATGACCTGCTCGAACTGGGCCAGTCCCGCGTTCTCCAGGATCCCTCGATAGCGCTGGGCGACCCACATGTACCCGGCACGCTCCGTGTGCCGCTGCCAGTCGGCACACGGAGTGTGCCGCATACCTTTCGCCATCGCCACCGCCATGCCGCTTCCCCCTATGCCGCCTTGATTGTCGTTGTCTGCACGAGCGCGGCCACTTCCCCCAAGACCCGTTCGGGAAGCAGATCGCGCATGCAGCGGTGATGTCCTGCCGGGCAGGTCCGCTTGCCGCAACCCAGGCATTCCAATTCGGTACGCAGCAGGCGGCCGCGGACGGTGGGATTCTCGATCCAGTCCGGCAGTGTCGGTCCCAGGAGCGTGATTACGGGCTTACCCAGGGCGGCGGCGACGTGCCGTGGGCCGCTGTCGGTCGAAACCATCATCCGGCAGCGGGCCAGGCAACCTTTGGTCAGTCCCAGGCTGACGTCCTGCGCCGCCAAGGAGAAGACGCGAGGCGAGTCGGCTAGAGCGGCGATCTGGCGGGCGGCATCGCGCTCGCCGGGTCCACAGAGCACCAGCACGTCGTGATCGAGTTGACCAGCGATTTGCCGGGCCAGCGCGGCGCAATGTTCGGCCGGCCAGAGTTTTGCCGCTCCGTAAGCACCGGTAGAATTCAGGGCCACAACCCGTCCGTCGGTCCGCAGTCCCAAGTTATGCCCCACCCGCTCCGCCTGCGCGGCCTCGGCCGCGGTGACGTGCAATTCCAATTGCGGCGACTCTTCGGGACAACCAATCGCTCGGGCCAAGGCCAGGTATGTTTCGACCATCGGCGCGGGGCGGAACTGCCGGCCTTTGCGAGTTGCCGGGACCGGCTTAGTCAAGAGCAGCGATCGCCCATCCCGCGCATAGCCCACGCGCTGCCGTGCTCCGCCCAGCCAGGCCAGCATTGCGGTATGAAAGGAGTTGGTCAGCAACAGGGCCATATCGAAACGCTGTTGCCGCATACGGCCGATCAAGGCCAGACGGCCCTCTTCCCTTTGCGGTGACTTGGGATCGAACAGAAACTGCTCGTCGAGCCAGTCGCTGCCGCAGAGGAGCTCAGCCAACTGGGGGCGCAAAATGCCCACAATCCGCGCCGGTGCCGCAAAGTGCCGCCGCACGGCCCGCAATGTGGGAGTGGCCATGACTAGGTCTCCCACCCAATTGGGGAGGAAGATTGCGAGATTCATGGACGGACAATACTAAACCGGGCGATTTGGGACAATGCCAATCGAGAGAATTTGGTCTTACTCAAACCCCAACCAACCAAACGTCTCCGGTGCCACCTCCGTCCCGGCTGGCGTGGTCCACGATTGAAAACCAACGCGGGGCACGGTCCGCTGAATCCCGAAGGCCCAGACCGTCTTGCCGGGCACAATCGTGGCCTTGAGTTCGGCCAGAGGAATGGCCGCCTCGGCCGTCCAAACGCCGTCAGCCGTCTGCGCGGCCACGAACCACTTGGGATTCCAACTCCGATCGCCATTGATGGCGTCGGCGGCCCAACCGCGATGATCGATCGTGAGATGGTAATAGGTCGCATAGCCGCGATCCATGTCGAGAAAGAGATCGACACGGTCGTGCTGCGAAAGGTCCGGATCGCGCGGCCGCGGCCCGCTGGCGGCCTCGTAGCAAGCAGCCGGGGCCTGGCGGCATTGAACGGCAATATATAAGTATTGCTCGTCGTGGGCCAGCATCGCCGTCGCCGGCCACGAGCGGTCGTCACCCAGCGGACTGGCAAGCACGATCGAGGGGCACTTCTTCCAAAGGGCCTCGTCCAACCGTCCGTCCAGATGCGGCCGCTGGTCGGTGGAGATGCAGTTTGCCAGCGGCTTGGGCGCAGGTCCCTTGCGATCCACAAGCCAAGTTTCGCCGCGGGCGCAGTCCCACCATGCGTCGCGGTCGACGCCGCGGCGATCCAGGGCATAGAGCCGCTGCGCCTGCGACTCCTGCCCCAAGCGCCGATAAACGGCCGCCAGCGAGTAGCGGACCGACGGCAAAGCGAACAACTCGGGCCGATTGATCTCGATCTGGCGGGCCAACTCCACGGCCTGTTCGGCAGGCGACTTCTGCGGCCCTGCGACGACTTGCCCGTCACCCGTTCCGCTGGGCGGCAGGGCAACGGGAGTTTCGCTCGCGGCAAGGTTCTGGAATCGCCATACCAGGGCTGTGCGGGCAAGCGGATCGTTCGGGTAACGCTCGGCAAGCAGGACCAAGGTCTTGTCGGCCAGGTCCCCGTGACCGGCGTTCCGGAATCGCTGGGCGATGCGGAATGTCAGCGCGGCGGCGGCCGCCATGTCGATGCCCTGCGGCAACACGTCGCCTTTGACCAAGCGGGCGAGCAATGCCTGGGGATCGCGGTCAATGTGCTCGAAAATGGCCTGGACCTGCCGTCCCTGGGCAAGCCCGTCCAGCGGGCCGCCAAAGCGGCTGTCGGATTCGGCCATCGACCGTCGCGAGAGACCATTGCCCGCGGCAATGCCTGCCATGATATCGAAGCGATTCGTGGAATCGCCGATCCGCAGGCGAGTGGCTGCTGGCGTGGCGGTCGCTTCCGCGGCCGCCTCACCGACGATGAGTTGCACGCTCGCCACGGTCGGCCCGCCTTGATCATGATCGTCCAAGAGTGCCCGCGCCGGCAAGGCGATGTCGGCCCAGGTCTGCCCCAGCCGAGGCGACCAGTCATCGCTTTCCAGCGCCAGCTTGCCGCCCACCTTCGTGTCCGACACGGGACAAACCCGCTGCACGTTCCAAGGCTCACAACCGGCCGCTTTGAACTGGTCGGCCATGTATGCCGGATCGCCCGCCAACTTGGCCGCGGCGGTGACAGTTTGCTGAACGACTTGCGACAGCCCTGCTGCGCCACGGCCGGCCGGAATCAAGATCACGCTGGGCCGCCACGTGCGAATCTGCCGGACGACATAGGCCGCAAGGGCGTCCGCGCCGTGGCCGTTGTGCATACGATTCCAGCCGTCGAGAATCGCCTCTGCAGGTAGCAGCAGACCGGGTTGCCGGATGGGAAATCCCCAGGCGGTCTCGCCGGCACAAGCGCCGACATGCAAAAGGGCTTGGTGCAGCCGATCGGCAGCGGGAACGTCGCCGCGGGTACCGTTTTCAACATCGGTGCGACCCAACACCTCGGCGACGCCCAAGTAGCCTTGCTCCTTGCACAGCCGCGCGAGCAACTCCAACGGCAGATCTTGGGCCGCGCCGGCCACGGCCATCACCGCCGCCCTGGCGCCGCCGGCCCGCTGCCGCCGCCACGTCTGCCCGCCGTCGACCGTCGACAGGATCACTCCTAGTTGACCGACGGCCCAGCCGTGTAAATCGTCGACGAACGTTATGGCCCGCAGCGGAACTGTGCTGTTCGTTGCAAATGCGGACCAAGTCCTGCCGGCATCCGGCGTGAAGAAGACGCGGCTGCCGGGGCTGCCGGCGACCCAGCATCTCGGCCCGCGAACGGCCAGGGCGGAGAAATCGAACAGCGCCGCGCTCGGCGGCAGCGCGCCCAACGGTGGTCGCCATGCATTGCCACGATTGCCGGTCAGCGCGATCCAGCCGCCGTCGCCCGCCAGCCAGCCGTAGCCGGGCAGCACGACCTGCATGGCATTGACGCCGAGTAGAACGACACCCGCGCGATGACTGCGGACGAAATCGCCTTCTTGGATCGTGGCAAGTTGGCCAAGCAAACCGCCCAGGATCGCACTGCGTGCGTTATAGAAGTCGCCCGTCGTCAATCGAGACGTTGCACCCTCGCAAAGCGGCTGCCAGCTTCGGCCGGCATCGCGGCTGGTAAAGATCCCGCCGGGAAACATGGCGGAAGGGCAGCCGATTGCCCAGCCTTGTCGCAAGGTCAAGAAACGGACCTTGCGCAGGACTGGCAGCAACACCGGCTCGCGCTGCCAGTTCAGCCCGCCGTCCTGCGTGCAAAGCACGACCCCGGAACTGTCGTGCAAATAGGGATAGGCCATGCCACCTGCGGCCCAGCCGTTGCGGGCATCGACGAAGCAGACGGAGTTGAGCGTGCAACTCAGGCCAGAAATTTGCGGCGACCAATGTTGACCGCCGTCGTCGGTGTGTAAGATGACGCCGTGATCGCCCGCCGCCCAGCCGTGCTGCGGGTCCACAAAGCACACATCGCAAAGCCGGGCATCGTCGGGCTGATTGAGGCGGGTGGGCGGTTCGGAACCCCGAACCGTTGGCGATTCGTACTCGGGCGCAAGGATTCTCCGGTTCGGCCTGGGCAACGCCGGCCCGTCGGCCGTAGGAACGGACGGCGCCTGCGCGATGGGCAGCGTGGCCAACAGGAAAATCGCAAAGGATGCAGGCATAAGACCCTCCGTGGCCTTCAATTGCAGCGAAAAACGCTCCTAGAACTTATCGATTTGCACCGGGAGTCGGTTGTTGATCGTTGCCAGGCGGCGCAAAGTCTCAGCATCAATCGTCGCAGACAGATTTTGCACGCTGCCGTCCGCCATCGCAACATTGAAGACGGCTATATGCGCGATCCGCCCACCGGAACGCAGCCGCGCCGTGAGTTCGTCGAGCGTGATGTCGCGCGGTTCCGTCCACGGGATCTTCAGGCCATGGACTTCGACGATCGCGATAGTTCGCGAGGGTCCGTTCACGATTTCTTGGGGCGAGACTCCCGCTGATCCCGGAGTCCCGCCGACCGTATTCGGCCCCGTGAGCATCACGTAACTCGTCTCCCCGTCGCCCGGGCTGCTATCGCTAGGGCAGCGGAACAAGCTTGGCATTTGCTTGACGAGTTCCAGATTCTTGGGACTGTTCCAGGGTTGCTTTGGGTCGTACTGTTTATAAAGCCCGTTTTCCAAGATGAAGGGCAAGATGGCGACTCGCCAACTCATCGGCTGGTTACCGACTTGGTCGGCGCCGGCCGCCGGAGGAAGTCGCCCAAGAGTGGACTGGTAGTTGAGCAACGCCAGGTCGAGCTGTTTCAGCTTGTTCATGCACGCGGCACGCCGTCCGGCCTCTCGCGCGGCATTCACGGCCGGCAGCAGCAAGCCGATCATCATGCCGCCGCAGGCCAGCAGCACGAAGCCAGCGACCACCGCGACGATGATCCACACGGCGGCGCTCGAATTCTTCGGGGCGGCATGGGCAGGCTGCGAGACCAACTGCGCCTCGCCGGACGCCTGCGGAACGATCACGGCCGCTCCGCAAAAGGCGCACGTGCCGCGACGTCCGGCAAACTCGGGCCCGACGCTGTTCGTTTCCTTGCACAACGGACAATTGAAAGCAATGGGCATGACCAGAACTCCTGGATAGTTGAAGATACCCCGACGCCCCGTTATTATAGCCCGACGGGGCCGTGGGGTTCAACAGCATTGCAGGAAGCTGGTGTATTTCCGTTATTGCATCGGGCACCATCGCTGGCCGTGCCGCGGAGCGGCAGAATATGAATAGCCGGGGGTAAAGCGCAGCGGAACCCCCGGAATCGAAATCGTGCGACCGATGCCGCGTAGCGGCATTACAATCGCCCGATGGGCGAGATCGTAGCGCCGCTGCGCGGCTTTGGTTGGTTTTCGCTCGTGACCGGAGGTTGCGCTACGCTCCACCCCCGGCTATTCGATTGACGCCGCTCCGCGGCGGTTTACCGGACGATTCGAACCACCCGGCCCGTCCCTTGGGGCGCAGAAACGGGAATGCACACGCAGGAAACGGGTTACTTCCGCTTGTTCAATTCAGCCAGCACGCGCTCGGTAATGGCCTGAATCAAGGCCTCCTGGTCCGGCGTGCCGGCGGCCGGGGCAGCACTGCCGTTGCTGCCGTTACCCTTGTAACTCGGCGGGGCGAAAGCGGTGGGCACGACGCCCGTCTCCTTCCAACTGCTGCGGAAGACGTCGTTGGCGCAGATGTCGCAGTTCTTGATGTCCATCCGCGGATCGTGCATGCCCCACTTGCCTTTCAGGTCGATGAGGCCCTGGGCCTCCGGCTCGGTAAAGTAGTTCACGCGGCCCAACCCCTTGGCCAGCATGAGGATGCGGCAGTAGGCGTCCAAAACTTCCGTCCACCAGTAGGCCTTTTCCACGGTCTCGCCGTAGCTCACCGTGCCGTGGTTGGCCAGGATGATGACGTTCGACTTCCGTACGAAGGGCAGGATCGTGTCGGCAAACTCCTGGCCGCCGGGAATGGCGTACTTGGTGATCGGCACGTCGCCCAGGAAGATCTCCACTTCAGGCAGCACGCACTGCGGGACCGGTTCGCGGGCCACGCCAAAGGCCGTGGCGTGCGGCGGATGGCAGTGTACGACCGACTTGACGTCTGGCCGCTCCTTCATGATGGCCAAGTGCAGCATGATCTCGCTGGTCCGCTTCCGCCGGCCGGAGAGCTGATTGCCTTCCATGTCGACGACGCACAGGTCGTCCGGCTTCAAGAAGCCCTTCGAGACCATTGTGGGCGTGCAAACGACTTCCTTCTCGCTGACGCGATAGGAGATGTTGCCGTCGTTGGCGGCGGCGAAGCCCTTCTTGTAAATGCGGTCGCCGATTTCGCAAATCTCTTGCTTGACTTTGTGAATATTGAGCATGTTCGTACCTTCTCCTGCGGAATGGAAGCCTGGTTGTCGGTTATTGTGGTTCAAGGCTGACGGCACACGGAGTGTGCCTACTACTTGGGTTTCAAGTCCTCCGGGATCTCGACCTGGAAAGTGTCGAGGATCGCCGCGTTGTAGGCGTCGAGCGGTTTCACTGCGGGGTAAAAAGGCATGGCGGCCTCGCGGCCTTCACTCAGGGCGATCCGCGAACCGATGCCGGCGCCAAGCTCGTCGAAAACGACGACCTCTTCCACCGGCTCGTCGGACTTTCCCAGCAGGTTGTCCCACGACAACGGCACGACCAATTTCCACGTTGCCCCAACGACGCTGGGGTGCGCGCGGTTCAAGGTTACGGTGCCAATGACGTCTGCGATTCGCATGGTAGTAGTAGTTGGATCTTAGTACTCAGTACTCAGTGTTGAGTACTCAGCATTTCGTGTTCGGTGCGTGGTACTGAGTACTGAGTACTGCGTACCGCTTACTTGACGGCTCGTTGTCGCCAATTGCTTCTTCTAGGAAGCTCTAAGTTCTATTCTCCAGTCTTGCCTTCAACGCTTCCGGACACTCGCGAATTCCGCCGAGGCAGAAGTCACGAAGGATCTGTTTCTTTTCGTAGGCCGTGCCGGCCGTGGGGTCAACAACCAGCACGTTCGCGCCCACGGCCGCCAGGGCCGCGGCGGTGGCCGAGACGCTGCCCGCCAAGACCGCGCGGACGCCAGCGTGGCGATTGGCCAGGCACATCCCAGCCGCCGTGTGCCGGGTCCAAAGCACGCCGAGCTGCCCTTGGGCAACCGCGGCGGCCAGCTTGTCCGTCGAGGCGATCATGCAATCCGAGCTTTCCGTTCGTATGTCAATACCCGCTTGGGCGAGTGTCTGCAGCGCTTCGTCCGGGGCCTGCCGCGTACGGCCCACGACCAGCAACACGGCGGGCACCTCTTCGCGCGCACGTACCGCCGCGCTGCCGCGCAGCAGGACCACGCCCTTGCGTCGCAACTCGTCGCGCACTGCCGGGGTGACCAGTGCCGCGGGCGGCACAATCAGTTGTTTCGCACCCTCCAAACGGCCGGCAACCGTTGCCAGCGTGACCACGCGGGAATCGACCACCACGTCGCCGTGCCGGGCCGCCGGCGAAACCACGGGCAGAACGTCGGCCGGCGCGGCGTTGGCGGCTTTGGAGGCAATCTCCAACTGCAGCATCACCTCGCGCACGATGCGTTCGATCTCTTCTGTCGTAGCGGTCGCCATAGTCGGGCGTTATTTCTTGTCAGGGATTCCCAGCACCGACCAACGGACCGGCGATGTCTTGCTGTGCAAAAGCTCGCGGGTGCCAATGCCGTCGCTGGTAACCATTACCGTTTCGTTGTGTCCCGCGCCCAACCGATCGACTACGAGGATCGGATCGCCCTCGGGCGTGCGGCCGTCGGCCTGCAGGGCCATGACCAGCAGCAGCTTGCTGCCTTCCATGGATGCATGCTTCACGGTCGAGGTAGCGCTTCCCACAACGCGGCCGTAGTACATCGCTTGCTCCTAGTAGGTCGGGCTTTCCAGCCTGACTTTCGATTCTTATTCGGCATAGCGGTACGGGAGTCAGGCTGGAAAGCCTGGCCTACGCACCTTACCTTCCCAAGATCCTCAAGTTGTCGATCATCGAGCAGCGCCGCTCGCGCGTGAACGTCAGCGGCGTGGTCACGCCTTCGCCGGTGGGCGTGGCAATGGAAAACGACGCGTAGCCCTCTCCTCCCAGTCCCAACCCCGCTGGGGACGGACCGTTCTTGACGAACAGCGTGGTGTCCATCGCCCGGCCCATCTTGGTCATGTTGTTCACGTTGGTCGAATGGATGATGGCCGTGTGGCGGAAACCGTGCTCGGCCTCCTTGGCCTTGGCGATCGCCTCGTCCACGTTGCGGCAGCGGACGAAGGGCAGGAAGGGCATCATCTGCTCGACCGGCACGAACGGGTTCGATTCGTCCGTCTCGCCGAAAACCACTTCTGTATTGGCCGGGACCGTCTTGCCAATCGCCTTGGCCAGCACGGCGGCGTCTTTGCCGATGAAGTCCTTGGCCGCCACATCGTGCTTGTGGGCACCCTCACCCACGCTGGCAATGGCGACCTTCGTCAAAGCATCGATCTCCTTGGCGCACAGCCGCACGGCCCCGGCCCGCTCCATGGCCGACATCATCGCGTCGAAGACCGACTCGACGACGAAAACCTCCTTCTCGGCGATGCACAGCAGGTTGTTGTCGTAGGCAGCCCCGGTGATGATGCACCGCGCGGCGCGATCCAGCTCAGCCGTCTCGTCGACAACCACGGGCGGATTGCCCGGCCCGGCAACCACGGCCCGTTTCCCATGCAGCATGGCCGCCCGCGCAACGGCCGGCCCACCCGTCACGCAGATCAGGGCGATGTCGCGATGTTTGAAGAGGGCCTCGGCGGTTTCCAACGTCGGCTCGACGATCAGGCAGATCAGGTTGTCGACGCCCAGATCGCGATAGATCGCCTCATTGAAGCGGCGAACGCCCTCGGCGGCCACCTTCTTACCGCCGGGATGCGGATTGACCACTAACGTGTTGCCGCTGGCGATCATGCTCACCGCGTTGCCGGTGATCGTCGGCAGCGAGTGCGTGACCGGCGTGACCGCGCAGATCACGCCGAAAGGCGCGTGCTCGATCACTGCCAGCCCGTGGTCGCCGCTGAACACCTCGCTATGAAGGAACTCGACGCCCAACGCCCGTTCGCCCAGGGTCTTGAGCTTCTCGATCTTATGAACCAAGCGGCCGATCTTTGTCTCTTCCATCTCCATCGTGCCCAACTCGACCGACTGCTCGATGGAGATGCGGCGGATATGTTGGATAATGCGGCGTCGATCGTCGATCGTCATCCCGCTGAGACGCTCGAAGGCCTCGCGGGCCGCGGCCACGGCGCTGGGCACGTCGGTGAAGAGGCCGAAGCGGCCCTGGTAGCCGTTGGCGGACGGCAGGGCCGACCCACCCATCCGCGACAGGACTTGCTCAACAACGCTTCGAATCAGTGTTTCGTCGATTTGGACCATGATTTAGGCTTTCTGTTCCTTGTTGTACACGCACGTCTGCGCCACGTGGACCGTGTCGAGGATGCCGATGATCACGGTGTCCACGGGCAATGTTTTCGTTTCCGGAGTCAAGCGGGCGCTGGATCCCTGCGTGATGAGCACCATTTCGCCCTCGCCGGCGCCGACCGTATCGACCGCCACGAGCATGCGGCCGCTAGTGACCAAGGCATTCCGCGTGGCCGGATCGAGCCGGTAAAGCTCGACCAGCATCAGCTTGTGGCCGACCAGCGTCTCGGTCTTGTGTGTCGCAACCAGCGAACCGGTGACTTTGGCGATCATCATGGCGTTAACCTTTCAGCAACTTCGCGGCCAGGCGGGCCACCACCAATTCTTCATTGGTGGGCATGACCCAAATCTGCACGCGACTCTGCGGAGCGTGGATCGAGACCTCGCCGCGGGCCCTCTCGTTGGCCGCCGCATCGAGCACGATGCCCAGTTCGGCAAGGTTGCGGCACACGGCGGTCCGCAATTCAGCGGCGTTTTCGCCGATGCCGCCCGTAAAGACAATCACTTCGGCCCCGCCCAGTTCGACTAGGTAGGCCCCCAGGTAATGCCGCACGTTCGCGGCGTAAACGTCCAAGGCGAGCTTTGCCCGGGCGTTGCCCGCGGCGGCGGCCTCGGCAATGTCGCGGTAATCGGTGCCCACGCCGCTGATCCCCAGCAGGCCGCTCTGGTTGGCCAGGATCGCCAGCACTTCCGCCAGCGATTTGCCGGTCTTCTGCATGATCCAAGGCAGGGCAAAGGCGTCGAAGTCGCCCGCGCGGTTGTTCTGCGGCAGGCCGCTCTGCGCGCTCATGCCCATCGTCGTGGCCATGCTCTGGCCGTTGCGGATGGCGCATAGCGAACTGGACCCGCCCAGGTGGCAGGAGATGACTCGCAAGTCGCTGCGGCCCAACAACTCGGCCGTCCGCCAGGCGATATAGCGATGGCTGGCCCCGTGGAATCCCCAGCGGCGCACGCCCAGCGATTCGAACCATTCGTAAGGCACTGCATACAGCCGATTGCACGTCGGGATCGTCTGGTGGAAATCCGTTTCGAAGGCGGCCACCAGCGGAATCTGCGGCAGCTTATCGGCCAAGAGGCACATGGCGGCGATGTACGGCGGGTTATGCGCCGGAGCCACGCCGCACATCTCCTGCATGGCCGTCAACACGTCGGGTGTGACTCGTTGCACGCCGCTATAGCGCCCGCCGTGGACCGTCTTGAAGGCGATGGCCGATACTTCCCCGGCGTCGCAGAGGCAGCCGTGGGCAGGGTCGGTCAATTGGGCCAGGCAGTGGTGAACGGCATCCACGTGGTCGGCGGCCTTGACCGGCATGTCCTGCTTGTACTCGCCGATCTGCACCGTCGCACGGCTCTCCGGTGAGCCAATCCGTTCAATACCTCCGCGCGCGAGCTGGCGCTGGCTGTCCATGTCGAACAACCGGTACTTGAAGCTCGTCGAACCGAGGTTGGCTACGAGAATCTTCATGGAATCCTTTCAATGAAACGGGGCAAGTGCCGTAGGGTGGGACCAGATCCGGGGTACCTGCATGCGGGTCGGCGTGCGCCGGCCCACCAGTCTGATCACGGTCCTCGCAATTGGTGGGCCTGCGCTCGTCGACCAAGCTGCGCTCGGTGCCCGGACCTGGTCCCACCCTACGATCTGGTCCCACCCTACGGTTTTTCCTTACGACAGGTAAGCCGCGACAATCCCGTCGGCCGGGCGGGGGATAATGTGGCTGGCGACCAGTTCGCCGGCCTGCTGCGCGGCGGCGGCGCCGGCCTCGACGGCCGCGCGGACACTGCCCACGTCGCCGCGGACGACGGTCGTCACCAACCCGCCGCCGATTTGCACGCGTTTGATAATGGTCACATTGGCGGCCTTGGCCATGGCGTCGGTGGCCTCGACGAGGGCTACGAGTCCCTTGGTTTCCAATAATCCGATGGCGTCTTGCATGGTAGTTTCCCTTCGATGCTTATTGATTTGTGGGTGAATGGGGTTTGTGGTTTCGATTCAGTCAGCGCCGCCGGCCTTGGTGGCGGCGGGAAGGACGATGCCCAGGTCTTCGTGCGGGCGCGGAATGACCTGCACACTGACGACCTCGCCGAGCCGGCCCGCGGCCGCGGCGCCGGCGTCGGTGGCGGCCTTGACGGCGGCCACGTCGCCCACCACAAACGCGCTCACCAGGCCGCTGCCGACCTTGTCCCAGCCGTAAAACTGGACATTGGCGGCCTTCAGCATGGCGTCGGTGGCCTCGACAAGGACCGTAAAGCCCTTGACTTCAATCATGCCCAACGCTTCTAACGATTTTGCCATGACGATACTCTCCCTTGAGGAAAAAACTTCGGGGTTGAACGGGGTATTATGGTCTAAACAACTCCACCTTCGCCGCGTGATCCAGGTCGCAGGCATTGCCTTCGTCCGTGTCGAGGTGGACTTCCAACTTGATGTTCTTGCCAACCCGCACCTGTAGGCCGTTGAACACGACCCCGCAAGGCGAGTTGACGCGCAGGCTCATGAGGTCGCCGTTGCGGACGCCGTAAAACGCCGCATCGTCGGGCCCCATGTGGACGTGCCGCTCGGCGCGGATCACGCCTTGTTTCAATTCCACCACGCCCTTAGGGCCAACGAGCACACAGCCCGGCGTGTCTTTCACGTTGCCGCTGAGCCGGACGGGCAGGTCGATACCCAGCGAGATGCCGTCCGTGAAGGCCAACTCGACCTGGGTTTCCGGCCGCGTAGGGCCCAGCACGCGCACGGTCGGCAGCATCCGCCGCTTGGGACCGACAAGCATCGCGGTCTCTTCCGCGGCAAAGAAGCCGTCCTGGTATAGGTCCTTCTGCACGGTCAGCTTGTGCCCTTTGCCGAAAAGGGTCTCCGTGTCCGCGTCCGTCAAGTGACAATGCCGCGCCGACACGCTGACCACCAGGTTCGGCTTGCCCGGAGGGCCGCCTACCTGGGCCAACACGATCTCGCGAACGATCTGCTCGATAAGGTTCCGATCAAGCGATGCGGCAATGCTCATGGTTGCTAAGTGTAAGGATGGATTGGTTCGATCGAAGCCCGAAGCCCGAGCGAGGAATGTGTCTTTTCGAGTTCCCACGCACATTCCTCGCTAGCGCGTCGGGCCTTAATCAATTGTCAACTGACGGCGACCGGCTCGCCTAACTCGGCCACCAGCAGGTTTACTCCCGCAGCGGTCAACCGCGTGCGCCACTCGTCGCTAATTTGCGAATCGACGACCACGTGGTCGACCGTGCCCAGCGCACAGACGTGCCCCAGGCTCTGGTTGTCAAACTTGCTGCTGTCGACGACCACGATCACCTCTTTGCCGGCCCGCATCATGGCCCGTTCCGTCTCGATCAGCAACATGTTGTTGTTGAAAAATCCTTCTTCGCACACGGCCGCCGTGCTGAGGATCGTCTTCCGCACGCGGACCTGCGACAACATCTGGTCGGCATACGGACCGCGGACCACGCCGGTCCGCGGACAAACGTTACCGCCAATCAATACTAGGTCGCTGTTGGCATTGGAGGCGAAAAGATTGGCTACCGGCAGCGAATTCGTTACCACGTGCAGCGGCCGGCCCACAAGTAACCTGGCCACCTCGTAGGTCGTACTCCCACCGTCCAGAAGTATCGTATCGCCATCCTCCACCAGTGTCGCGGCACAGCGGGCGATGGCCCTCTTGAGGCCCCATTGGGCCGGATCGAGGGCTTCAAAGTGCGAAACCTTGGCCGCCGAACCGACAAATAACACACCACCATGAATACGGCGCGTAACGCCTTGCTCTTCAAGCAGTTCCAAATCCCTACGGATCGTCGACTCCGAGACCCCTAAGTGGTCAACCAACTGGGGCAATGAGGCAAATTGGAGGGTTCGCACCATTTCCAACAAGCGGCTGCGTCGTTCTTCACCTAGCATAAGGTCACTCCTGACGTCCGAAAGCGAAATCCGTCTGAGGTGATTATGTCACAAGACTACCTTTTTTGCAAGCAAAATGCGCCAACATGTTGAAAGATTATGGAAGAATTCTGTCACGCCTCGACTCCCAATACTTCGTAAAGATTCCGATCCGCGAGGCTCTTGAGTACCAGATTTGCCATGCTGAAATCCTGGTTGCGGCTGTGGTCGCCGGGCACGGCGACGGTGAAGGCCCCCGCGGCGGAAGCGGCCCGGCAGCCGTTCTGGCTGTCCTCCAACACGAGCATCTTGGCTGGCGGCACGCCGAAACGCCGCGCGGCCAGCAGATAAATCTCCGGGTCCGGTTTTCCCCGCGTGATGTCTTCCGAGGTGAGAATGAAGCAGAATCGCGGTGCGAGTTGGAATGGGGCCAGGCAGGCCTCGGTCAGCCGGCGGCCGCTGCTGGTGGCGATTGCCTTGGGGATGCCGGCCTTTTCCAGGGCAGCCAGCAGTTCCGGCAAGCCCGGCATGGTCGCCAAGCGCTCGCTTAGCAGACCAAGAAAGATCTCGTCGCTTTCCGCAGCGAGCATGTGCCACGGTTCCTTGAGGCAGTGGTAGTCGATCATGGCCTCAAACGCGGCGCGCGGCGGCAGGCCCATCATGGCGTCTTTGAGCTGCGGCGTAAACGCGTATCCCCGCCGCGCTAGCAGTTCGGTGCCGGCCAGTGTGTACACGTCCTCGGTATTGAACATCAGGCCGTCCATATCGAAAGTGATTGCAAGCATGAGAAACCTAAGCGTGGATTGGGGCTGGGGGATAGAACTTAGAACATAGAGCTTCGCCACTCAGTGATGAGTACTGAGTACTGAGTACTAAATTCTCTTCCGCCTCATATCATACACCACGTACGACGCATTCTTAGACACGTACACGACCGGCAGCGGCAACATCGTCACGCTCGTTTGCGTGACCAGATAGTCGGCCTCGTACTTCTCGGCCAGTTCGCACAGTCTCGCGGCTCCTGCATCGGCCAACGACGAATAATACTTATCCGCAGGCGGCGGTTTACCGGTGGCATAGATGTCCTGGATCCGCTCCGACCATTTGACCAGGCTCGCGGCGTCCTGCGGAGCCTCTTTCCAATTGACCACTTCGCCCCGGCCGGCATACCACTTGAACGTGTATGCCAAGCGTGGAATCAGGAACCGGGCGTCCGGCGGAGTGTTCTCCGGGTCCGACACCCAGCGGCAGACGTCGAGCCAATCGCCGAAGTTCCGCAGTTTGTCGGCCCGCGATTTCCGCGGAAAAGACGGTAGCTCGGCCCGGCCGCTCGCCCAAAGGTAGGCCGACCGCCAGGCCACGCCATCCACCTGCCTGTCGGCGAAGGGCGGGTCGGAGAACAACTTGAGCACGGCGCAATCCAGCGCGTGGAAGGCGGCTGTCGCGGTTACGAGGACTAACGCAAAACGCATTTTCCGCTCGACGAACCAGCGCACGCTCAGCAAGGCAAGCCCCAGTGGGATGGCCACGTCGACCAATCGAAACCAGTAAAAACGCATCCAGCCGGCGGCCAGCGCCCGGTTGTGGAAGCTCAAGAGGCTAATTGCTACGCCGATCAGCGCAATCACCACCGCCATCGCGGTGAACCCGCGCAGACGCCTTGCACCAGGACTATCGGCCGCCGTTGGCCACAAGAGCAGCCAGAGGGCCACGATCCAAAGAAACGGCAGCACGAACCCATCGTCCCAGAACTTCGCCGGGTTAAGGTGGTGCGGGAACCGCTCAAAGACATAAATAAGAGCTGCCTTGGCCTGATCCGCTCCGCGATTCATCAGCAGCGGCGGCACGATGCCCAGCAGGGCCATCAGAAACGCTACCAGCGGCGCGACCAGCGACGACGGCTGCGGAAGCAGGCCGGACCACCATTTAGCCAGACCACTTGTGGTCGGAGGACGTTCGCCAGGCGTGAGCGGCCCGAACGTCCAGTTTCTCCCCATCCAAACGGTTCCCGCCGCGATGGCCGCCCAACCGCCCACGAGGATATGCAGCGCCGCGGCAAACCCCAGCAGCAGCCACATCCGATTCCAGTAGCCCTCGACCATGGCTTCCAGGGCGAGAAACACGAGCGCGAAGGCGAATCCTTTGGCCTCGGCGCCGCCCACGACCCATTCGCCCGCCATGTTGTAGTGCTGGAGAAGGAAGACGAAGAGCGTGGCGGTCAGGACCGACGCCCAGGCTTTGGGCACGACCGCCCGGCTGAGCCGCTGCCACGACCAGGCCAGCAGCGCCCAGGTCAAGAGCCGGATAGTCCAGGCCAAGGCGGTCGGTTTCAGGATCAGGGCCAGCCAGCCGACGCTGAAGTAGAACACGACGTGCGTGTCGGGCGTTTGCAGAAACCAATCGCTGGAGGCCCAGTGCGGGTTCCAGTAATGGATCGCCTTGCCCAAGTAGTAGGGCTCATTCACCTCCGGCACGGGCCAGGCGCCCTGCAGGCAGAAGACCGAGAAAATCAGCAGCGTTTCCAGGATGGTTTGACGTCGAAACATGGATATCGAGTGTGACATATCGACCCCTTTTTGGCAAGGGTGGAGCGGCCGGCCTGCCCAACGGCATAATCCGAAAACACGGCGAACTACCGAAAAAACTAATGATGACAGAAACATGGTTGACAGAAAAATGCCAAACTCGCGCCCGGCCATTTTTCTGTCAATCATTTTTGTCATTCCTACAGACAACGCAAAGACGGGGAAAGCCATCGTGCTGACTTGCCGCAAGAATTGCCCTGCCGCGATTTCGCTGTCTATAATGGAACAACACTCTAAAGTCCACGTTTTTTCCCAGGATCCCCTACTATGGAGATGAAATCCATGGGCCGAGTGCTCACCGAGGCCAAGACCGAGAAGAACACCGTTCGGCGTCTGGGCCGCAGGGCCTTTCTCGAAGGCGGAACGCTGCTCTTGGCAGGATCCACGTTGGCCTCGGCCGACTGGCTGCTGGCGGCCAGCGACGATCGTGCCCAGCCCAAGCTGCGGATTGGCCTGGCCACCGACCTGCACTACGCCGACAAGCCGCCTAGCGAAACCCGCCACCATCGAGAGTCGCTCACGAAGTTCTCCGAGGCGGCCAAACGCTTCCAAGCGGAGAAGCCGGACCACGTCATCGCCCTGGGTGATCTGATCGACTCGGCGCCTACCTTGGACGCCGAGAAGGGCTATCTCAGGCAGGTTGCCAGGCAGTTCACCCCCCTGCCCGGCAAACACCATTTCGTGCTGGGCAACCACTGCGTGGAAAACCTCACGAAACCCGAATTCCTCGCCATCGTCGGCCAGGAGAAGTCCTACTATTCGTTCGACGCGGCGGGCTGCCATTTCGTGATTCTCGACGCCTGCTTCAATCGCGATGGAGCGCCGTACGGCCGCAGGAATTTCAAGTGGGGCGACGCCAACATCCCGCCCGCGGAAATGGAGTGGCTGCGGACGGATCTGCGGCGGACGGAACTCAAAAGCATCGTCTGCGTCCACCAGTGCCTCGACCTTGTGCCGCCCTACGGCATCACTAATGGCGCCGCGGTTTGCAGAGTTCTGGAGCAGTCCGGCAAGGTGATCGGCGTTTTGCAGGGCCACTTCCACTTTGGCAACTACGGCGAGATCCACGGCATCCACTACTGTACGCTCCAGGCCATCGTGGAAGGTTCGGGTCCCGAGAACAATGCCTACGCCATGCTCGACATCCTGCCCGGCGACGTCATCCGCATCACTGGCTTCCGCAAGCAGAAGAGCCGTGCATGGCCATCGAGCAAAGAAAAGGCAGGAAGGGAATAGCAGCGGGTGGGGGAGAAGGGAACAGGTCCGGTATTCGCGAAATGGAAAATTGGTGGGGATGGTTGGTATCGACGGCAGGTCGTCAGCTTCCCCGCGACTGGGACACCGCCGTCAGAGGTTCTTTTTTGCATGCCTATTCCCCCCATATCTACCAGAATAATGGCCGGCCCCTTTCTGCAATTGCCAAATAATACTGGCGTGGCTTGGCGCAGCCGATATATATATCATTATCCGATCTACCGTAAGACTTGGCTCAAATTGCCTGGCTTACCGGCTGACGCGGATAGGCGGATTACGGAGACACGAAATAATTGCTGGGCACGGACTGCCCAAGGAGGTGTTGGATGACTTGCCTTTCTCGCTTTTTTCTCGCTTGCGCAATACTGACGCCCTTGTTCCTTTCCGGCTGCGCCACCAACACGGGCACGGGCGCTGTGGTGGGCGGAGCGACGGGCGCCGGGGTTGGAGCGCTGATTGGCAGCGCCTCGGGACACGCCGGCGCGGGCGCGGCGATTGGGGCGGGCGTAGGGGCGCTGACTGGTGCCGTCGTTGGCAACTCGGTCGATGAGCAAGAGAAAAGAAATCGTGCCATTCTCGAAGCCCAGGTCGGACACTCGCTGGCCGGCAGGGTCACCAAGGAAGAAATTGTCAGCATGACCCAGTACCATGTCGATGAAGCCCTGATTATCAATCACATCCGCGCGCACGGCATGGCTGCCCCGCTGAGCACGGCCGACATCATCTGGTTGCAGCAAAGCGGAGTGACCGCGCAGGTGATCGCAGTCATGCAAGAAGCTCCGCCCCCGCCAACCGCCGTAATCGTCGAGCAACCTGCGCCTGTGGTTGTCGGAGGCTATTATTACGGCCGGCCGCGCCGCTATTACTATTGACGTTTAGCTAATTCGCTCTGCCGGCAGATCGAAGCCGAAGTACCGCTGGGCGTTGAAATAGCAGATGTCGCGGACCATCGCGCCGACCAATTCCAGGTCATCGGGCAGCAGGCCCTGGCGCATCTCGGCGCCTAGCAAGTTGCAGAGGATGCGGCGGAAGTACTCGTGCCGCGTATAGGACAGGAACGAGCGGCTATCCGTCAGCATGCCGATAAAACAGCTCAACAGTCCAAGGTTCGAGAGGCAGTTGAGCTGCTTTTCCATGCCGTCCTTCTGGTCGAGGAACCACCAGCCGCTGCCGAACTGCATCTTGCCGGGCACGCTGCCGTCCTGGAAATTGCCGATCATCGTGCCCAGGATCTCGTTGTGCGCCGGATTGAGATTGTAGAGGACCGTTTTCGCCAACTGGTCCGTGCGGTCGAGCCGGTCGAGGAACCGCGACAGCCCTCGGGCACAGGCCGCGTCGGCAATCGAATCGAAACCCGCGTCGGCTCCGAGCTGGTTGAACATCCGCCTGTTGTTGTTTCGCAAAGCGCCAAGGTGGAACTGTTGCGTCCAGCCGCGCTCGTGGTCCCAGAGGGCCAATTCGTAGAGCATGGCCGAGCGAAAACGCGAAATGTCCTCGGGCGAGGGTGTTTGGCCGCGGCGGACACGCGCAAAAATGCCTGTCGCTTCCAACGCCGTGCCTTCTACCGGCTCGATGGTCTCCAGCCCGTGGTCGGAAAGCCGGCAGCCGGCCATGTGGAAGAAATCGTGCCGCTTCCGTAAAGCCTCGAGAAAAACAGGAAAGGCGTCGCCGATATCGACTTGGCTTACTTCCGCCAGGCGGTCGACGTAGTGATTGAAGCTCTCGGGCACTTCGATCGCCAAGGCCCGATCGGGTCGGAAGGTCGGCAGGACGCGGATCTTGAAGGCCACATCGGCGGCGATTGCCGCGTGGAATTCCAGGCTATCGAGCGGATCGTCGGTCGTGCAGACCAACACGACTTTCATTTGCCCCATGATGCCGCGACACGACATGTCGTCTCGGGCGAGCAACGCGTTGCACTGCTCCCAGATTCCCCGCGCGGTGTGCGGATTGAGCAACCGGTCGCTGATCCCAAACGGCCGCTTCAGTTCCAGGTGGGTCCAGTGGTACAGCGGATTGCGGAGCGTCTTGGGCACGACCTCGGCCCATTTTTCGAACTTTTCCCAGTCGTTGGCGTCGCCCGTGCAATAGCGTTCCGCCACGCCGGCCGAGCGCATTGCCCGCCATTTGTAGTGATCGCCATAAAGCCAGATCTGGCTGAGATTGGCAAAGCAATGGTCCTCGGCAATCTGCCGCGGCGGCAAGTGGCAGTGGTAGTCGATGATGGGCAGATCGCGGGCGAAGCGCTGATAAAGCTCGACGGCGCGGTCATTCTGCAAAAGAAAGTCCTCGGTGATGAAGACGTCGCTCATGTTCAATTTCCTAGTGGCGGATCGGCCGCGGCAAACTCCGCCAGACACGCGCTCACCGCATACATGTCAATGCCCGACGGCAGGAACCACACTCTCGCCCAGGCGCGGAGAATCACGCCTTTCTCCAAAGATTCTGTCTGATACAAACGCTGGCGTAAATGGCTGCTGGCCGACACGGCGGTCAACTCTTGGCTGCCCAGGTCGGCCGGATGGACCATCACCGCCAGCGACCATTCACCGGCGGAAAACACGTTTACGGCCCCGTCGCAGTTCGTCGCCGTCGTCACCTGGGGAAGCACGCTTTCCAGGTAGACGTCGTATCGCCAATCGAGCCGCTCGGTATGCACCGACACCAACAGATCAATGCGTCCCAGCCAGGCGTCGCCGGGTGCCGGCTGGGCCGTATGCCAGAAGAGGTCTAGTTGGGCCGCGCCGGGCTGGCCCGTCTCGTAGACCGCGATCAAATCGTTGCCGCGGACATGCCAATCCGTCAGCGCCATTCCGGCGGATTGCATCGAGCCGGTGACGCCCAATAGGCCTCCGTCAGGCCAAGGCCGACCAGCCACGGTAATCTTCGTCAGGCCCGCCGCAGGTCGATCGGCATCGAAGCTCAGCGAAAGCCCAGGCAGATTCAATCGTGCAATATGGCCATCCAAAAGCCAATCAGGGGGATTCATAGCAGTAGAAGCGATTCAGAAACTCCGCCCGGGAAAAGACTTAATTGTAGCAGAAGTCGGGCAAGAAAATAAAAACCCCGCCGCTCGCAGGGATGCGAAACGGCGGGGCCGGAACAGAGAAGAGGCCAAACCATATATCCTGATGATACCAAGTTTCTCAGTCTTGTCCAGCGCCGAACATGAATTTTTTCCCGGAAGCCAAAATATCCTCGTCGCTACTGGCCTCCACTGGCGTTTCGCAGTGCGTTGGAGTCCAGGCTTTAGCCAGCACTTATGCGGGATTACCGGCTAAAGCCGGGACTCCAATAAATACATTTCTGACCGCACACAAGTACATCTGACAAACAAAGACCACCATTATGGGGTATGTCATCCGGCATGGTTGTGCCGCCGGGTCGATCGCTTATAATCGTGCTTTATGAGCGAACTGCGAACATATCTTGAGACTTGCGAGAAAGCGGTGCGGGCGGCGGGAGCCACGATCAGGGGCTGGATTGGCAGGACCAGTGTCCAACACAAGGGTCCGGCGGATTTTGTTACTGAGGCCGATTTTGCTGCCCAGGAAGTTGTCACGACGACGGTTTTGCAGGCGTTTCCCCACCACTCGGTGCTCGGCGAGGAGGATCAACTTGCCGGCGATACGCCTAGCAAGACCGAGTATCGCTGGATCGTCGATCCGTTGGATGGAACCACTAATTTCGTTCACGGGATCCCCCACTATGCCGTGTCCTTGGCCCTTGAGTACCAAGGAAAGCTCTTGGTTGGAGCGATTTTCGACCCGTCGCTGAATGAGTGCTTTACAGCCGCAGTCGGCCAAGGCGCGTTTCTCAACGGCCAGCCCATACGTACTACCAGTGCGAACCGCCTGTCCGAAGTTATTGCGGGAACAGGCTTTCCGGCGAATCTTCAGCCCCAGTCCCCGGACTTGCTCGTATTCGACAAGGCTTTGTTTCGCTGCCAGGGCGTTCGACGCACCGGTTCAGCCTCGCTGAACATGTGCGACGTTGCAGCGGGGCGTTTCGGGGTGTTGTGGGGATTTTCTACGAAAATTTGGGATATTGCCGCCGGGGTCTTGTTGATCAGGGAGGCGGGCGGCATCGTAACGTCACCAGAAGGAGGGGAACTCATTCTCAGCTCGGGGCGTTTTCTGGCTTCGGCGAACCAAGATTTGCAGCAGCAATTGCTGGAATTGGTGCGAGAAGCCGTCTGACCCAGCGCCAATGCTTTATTTATTGTCCCATGTAAACTAGACTAGAGTGAGTGCTCAACCGGGCTCGTCGCATTCAGCTTATCTTTCCTGGCTTCCCGGCAGAGCAGCACGTGGGCTTCATAACGGAACTCTGGCTGACACGCTCGGTCAGTAAATGGGAGAAACTGTCTTGCTACATCCCGGTAAGAGTTGGATTGCAGGCATTCTCTATTGCCTGATGATTGCCTGGTCGATTTCCGTGGCGGCCCAAGACAACTCATCGCCGCGCGGTCCAACGAAAGACGCGCCTGCCTCCACCGAGGCGAAGGAAGCGACGTCGCGACCGGTCGAAGAGGTCCAACCTTCTCTCTACTATTTGAAAGACAAGCAGGGAACGCTTCAACCCGTTCCTAATTTCACGTTGGAAGATCTTGAGTATTACTACAAGCTCAAGAATCAACTTGCCCAAGGCGACCCTCGGCCGCGCTATGTCCTGCAACAAATGCTGGCCACCGGCAGCGTCAATTCGGCCGGGCAGGCCGAATTGAACATCCAGTTTCGCGTACTGGTCCGCGAGGACCAGTGGACACGAATCCCACTGCGGCTGGATCAGGCCGTGCTCCGCGAAACGGCCCAATATCAAGGCCCCGGCGAACACGTCTTGAGTTTCGGGGGGGACGGCGCGGGTTACGTCGCCTGGGTCCGCGGACCGGCCGGGCAGCAACACCAGTTCACCCTGAAGGTACTCGTGCCTTTGACCGCCATGGGCCAGGAAACGCGGTTGCAGCTTTGGGTTCCGCGGACGACGGAGTCGAACCTGAAGCTCAAGGTGCCGCTTGCCAAAGCCGTGGCGCGAGTTTCGCAAGCGGCAACGCTGCAAACGCCCAGCGGCGACGCGAAGGCGACGGATCTCAGTGTGATCGGCCCCAGCGGCGATTTTGAAATGAGTTGGCATCCGGCGGACGCTGCCCCGAGCAAGGCCGCGGCCTTGGAGGCCTTCGGCAATATCGCAGTCCGCTTGGACGGCCGGGGCGTCGAGACGGAGGCCGCTTTCTCGGTCCGCAGTTACGGCGAGGCCTTCGATCGATTTCGCATTGCTCTGCCGCCGGACACCGAGCTGGCACCCGGCAATCCTAGCGGCTACACGTTGACCGTGGTTGAGGGCAGCAGTCCCCCTTCCGGCCCGCAGCGGCGGCGACTGGTGGACGTGCAGTTGGCCAAGCGAACGGTTGGGCCGGTGGAAGTGCGGTTGGCGACCAAGCACACTGTCGACGCGGCTCACAGCGAGAACTGGCTTGAACTAGCCGGCTTCACGTTCCCCGACGCGGCCCGTCAATGGGGAAACGTCGCGGTCAGCGTGGCCGGCGACTGGCAGATTTTGTGGGGCACCAGAAGCGGAGTTCGGCAGGTCGAGCAGCTTCCGGATGCCGTTCGTCGCAACGACGTTGCCGCGGCCTTCGAGTACTTCGCGCCGACGTCGTCGTTGATGGCCCGCCTGGTGCAGCGAGAAACGCGGATCGGTGTCGAGCCGGAATACGCCATCCTCGTGGATGGCGACCAGGTCCGCCTGGAAGCCAAGCTGCGCTACACGGTCCGCGGCGCCAAGGTCTTTGTCGTCAATGTCGCCATGCCGGATTGGCGGATCGACGAAGCCGGCCCGGACAATGTCGTGGCAATCGACGGCGTGCCGCCGGGGGCGGCGGGACCGCTGCTCTCGCTGCCGCTGGCGTCGCCCACCAGTGGCCAGTTCGAAATCCGCCTCAAGGCCCACCTGCCACTGCCCCCGGACGCGAAGTCGTTCTCCGTGGTGCTCCCGCAACCAACGGCCAGCGCGCCAGTGGCAGCCGTGGTCGCGGTGCTCCCTGCCGACAACATCGAGATCGTGCCCGACAGCCGCACCGCCGGACTGCTGCGACAGCAGGTAGCCGTGCCGCTGGAGCTTCCCTTGCGGCAGCAGGAACCGCTGTTCTACCGCAGCGATGCGCCCCGGGCCGTCTTCGCTGCTGAAATGCGCCGCCATCGCCAAAAAATCACTGCCAGCATCGCCAGCCGCGCGACGATGGACCCCACCACGATCCGCGTCGAACAGAAATTCGTCTACTCGATCACCTACGAGCCGACCGACTACTTTCTGCTGGAGGTCCCTCGTGAGCTCGGCGGAAAAGGGCGGCTCACGCTCTTGCACGAAGGCCAGTCGCTTACGCCCGTCGTGCTGGGCGAGGACGACGGCGTCAAGCCGCTCCGCCTGCGCGTGGCCTTGCCTAAGGCCTGCATTGGTCCTTGCGAGATCGTGGCCCGCTACTCGTTGCCGTCGGCGACGGACGCCGGTGGGACCGTTCGCGTGCCGCTGGCCATGCCGTTGGACGTGGAACTCACCGGTAACAGCGTCCTCGTCGTTCCTGCCGCGGAACAGCAAATCGAAGTGGCCGGCGGCGTTTGGGCCGCGATCGAGACCGGCCTGGGTCAGGCGGCTGCGCCGCGCACGCGGGAATTCTCCGCCACCGGGCGCGCCACGGAGATCGCCATCCATGTCAACGGCGATGCCGGAAATACGGCCGTGGTGGTCGACCGGGCATGGTTCCAGACCTGCGTGACCAAGTCGGGCGCGCCGGCACGGCAGGACCGCGCGGTGTTTCAGTTCACCACGCGCCGCCGCGAACTAGAGATTACCTTGCCCGACGGCGCCGCCTGCGAACCGGCTTCCGTGCAGTTGAACGGCGCGCCCGTCACTCCGCGCACGCGGGCCGGGCGGGTACTGGTGGTTCCTTTATCTGCCGACGCCGAGCCGCCGCGCTACTATGTGCTGTGTCTGAAATATCATTTCCCCGGGCAGCGGCCGAGTCGGGGAGCGATGAAGTTCGAGTTTGCCGGTCTTGGCGACGAGGCTTGGATCCGCCGCGCCTATTGGCAACTTCTCCTGCCGCCGGAGGAGCACCTGGTGACGTCGCCGCGCGACTTGACAGGAGAGTTTGCCTGGGGCTGGAACAAGTTCTATTTCGGGCGGCAGCCTGTGCTCAACCAGGCGGACTTGGATGCCTGGTGCGGTTTGAGCCACCCCGGCAGCACGCCCGTTCCCGTAGGCATGAACGCCTATCTGTTCAGTTCCTTGGATACGTTCGGCCCCTGCGAGATCGTGACTGCCGGGCGATCGACCATCGTCTTCCTTTCATCCGCGCTGGCCTTGTTGGCAGGATTGCTGCTGATCTACGTGCGCACGGTCCGGCATCCGGCTGTCTTGCTCGCGGCCGCCGTAAGCTTGGCCGGGGCGACGGCGACCTATCCCGAATTGGCCTTGATCGCCGCGCAGGCATCGGCCATCGGCCTGGGCCTGTCGTTGCTGGCCCTGCTGCTGCGATACCTGACCGCCGGCGGTAGACAGCCGCAGACGCCCGAAGTCTCCAGTTCCGTGACGCCCATCCTGGCGATGCCGCAGCCAAGTGAAACGCAGGTTCCAGCCGCCGCTGCTGCCGGTTCGTCACGCAAGGCGATCGTTCCGCTGCCTCCGGACGCCGCGACATGAGAACCCTGGTCAAACTGACGCCATTGTTGATTGTGTTCTTGGCCGCGGGCGCGGCGGGACTCGCCGCGCCTCCGCCGGCCGCCGAGAATCCGGTCGTGCCGGGCGATTTGCGTTTCCGCCGCGTTTACGTACCCGAGGGGATGAAAGACTGGTCCAAGGGCAACGTGAAGTATCTGCCCCTGGATGCCGATGAATTCGATCGCTTGCTCCGGGCGATCCAACGGACGCCTTCGGGCGGGCCAGCGCAGAACTCCGCCGGCCTTGTCGAGGCACAATACGAAGCGCGGCTCAAAGCTCCGCTGTTATTGCAAGGCAGTGCTACGTTCAAGGTCTCGCAAACGGTCGCCGGCGCGATGCTCGTGTCCTTGGACCCCTGCAACCTGGCGATCGCCCGGGCTCAATGGGTCACTTCCGACGGCGATACGGCCATCCTCGGGCCAACCGCCGACGGCAAACTGCAAGTCCTAGCCGAACGCTCCGGGCAATTGAAGTTCGACTGGTCGCTGGCCGGGCAGCAGGATGCGGCGGGCGACGCGAACTTCGCCCTTTCCCTGCCGCCAAGCTCGGTCAGCGGGCTGCGGATCGAATTGCCGGCCGCGTTCGTGCCGACGGTCGATCACGGCATCGTCACCGATGAGGGCCCTGCCGATGCGGGTTTTCACTACTGGCGACTTGCGTTGGGAGGGCGGCCCGGTTGCCACCTCCGCCTCGCCAAGGCCGGCAGTGTGCAGGCCCGGCCGCAACCCGTTCTGGCCAGCCAGTCGGCTATTTACGACATTTCGCTCCGTGGCGCGGAGCTAGCGGTCAAGCTCAAGATCGAAGCCCACCGCGAGCCGTTGCCAAGGATCACGCTGGACCTCGATCCTTCCCTGGAACTGGTCGAGGCTACCGTGGGCGAATTGGCGCTGTCTTGGACCAGCGGGGCAGATCACGCCGGCAAGTCGCGCCAAGTCGTGATCAATCTTCCGCCATCGCTGCAAGAAGGCGCCGTAGACTTGCGGCTGCGAGCGGCTGCCCCGCTGGTTACCGCCGATCTTTGGAAACTGCCTCGCATCATCTTCGAGGGTTTCGTCTTTCGCTCGAGCGCCATCCGTCTCTCGCTTGCATCGCCTCTTTGCCTCGACCGCCTGGAAACCCGCGGCTGCCGGCAAACCGGCGTGGCTGCCGTGAAGACCCCTGCGGGCCAACAGTTCGACTTCGAGTCCTTCGCGGCGGACGCCGCCGTCGAGATTTCCCTGTCGCAGCGCGCCGTGCAGGTGCAGGCCGTTAGCGCCGCGGCAACTCGCCTGGGTCAGGGCAAGATGGTCAGTCGCGTGGCGACCGACTTCCGAACCGGTGAAGGTCCCCTGTTCGTGCTCGATGCCAACGTGTTGCCCAACTGGACGATCGATTCGGTCGAGTCGCAGCCCACCGACGGGCTGGACGATTGGAGGCTGGAGCGGCAAGGCAAGGCGGCAAGGCTGTCGATTCGACTGGCCCGGCCACTCTCGTCCGCGCGGCCCTTGCGATTGATCGTCTCGGCCCGTCGGCTCTATGCGTCGCCCGGCCGGAACTTGGGCATTGACGACCTCGTGCCTTTGCGCTTTGCCGGCCTTGCGGAGAGCAAGCGCTGGGTTAGCCTGTACGCTTCGGGTCCCAACGAACTGAGTTTGACCGCCGGCGATCATCTGCGGCAGGTGGACGTCAAAGACTTGACGGCTGCGGAACTCGATCTGTTCGCCGAACCGCCTGGCGACTTTCTGTTCCGCGATGACGCCGGCGCGGCCGGTCTGACACTGTCACTGGAGCACCGCCGGCCCGCCTATTCCGCAGCGATCCGCGTCGAGGCGGTTGTCGGCGACGGCATGCTGACGGAAAACTACGCCTTTGCCTGCACTCCTTCCAAGTCCGCTCCCATCGACCGGGCCGTCGTCCATTTCAGCGGGCGTCGCCAGAGTCCCCTGAGCTGGTCGGTGGCGGGGATGGACGGTAGCCGCTTTTCCGCTCGTCGCTGGACGGCACAACAAGAGTCCAGCGCCGGCTTGACAGCCGACGAAGAGGCATGGGACGTGGTTTTTTCCGGCCCCCGGTCTGCGCCCGTTGAAATCCGCGCCTCGCGCAAGACCCGGCTTCTCGGTCCGACACCCGTCTGTCTCGCCTCGTTGCCCGACGCCGCCCGGCAGGAGGCCACGCTGATCGTTCGCCGTCTGGACGCCGCAGTGCTGCAGTTCAAGACCCATCGCTTGCAGCCGCTGCCCACCGAGGCGGCGCCGCTAGGACAAGTGCAAACGGTGCGGGCGTCGTATCAATACGATCCGCGGACGGAATCCACGCCGCAGTCGGAGCCGGCACTGGTCTTGTCGACTGCCGGAAGCCAGTCGTCCACGGCCTGGGCCTGGGATTGCCAGATCCATTCTCAAGTGGCCGCCGACGGCACGGGCGATCACATGGTGAGTTATTCCATTCAAAACGCCGGCAGCCGCCAGATTGGCCTGAAGCTGCCTGCCGGGATCGTGCGCCACGATGTCCACGTGATCTCGATCAACGGCAAGCCTGCCGTGACCCGCCGCGGGGCAAACGCCAGCGAGGACTTGGTTGCCATCGATCTACCGGGCGACTTGAAATTTGTCGATCTCGTCCTGCGGATATCCACGCGCGGGCAACCCCTAGAGACGTTCCGCCGCCTCCGCCCGCCGCTCCCGGACATTGGCTTGCCGATATTCGCGCGGCATTGGAGGCTGGAGCTTCCGCCCGGCTATGCGGCCTGCGGTTTCGGCGGCGATGTGGATACGGCGCAGGGCGAGTCCTTCAATCTCCGCCGCTGGCTGCTGGGATCCCTGGGACGGCCCAATGACCAGCGGGTCTTCAATCCTTTGCGCCGCGACGACTGGCTAGCGGCGTTGGGCTGGCAGCAGGAAGACCACCGCGCCGGGTCTGGCGAGGAGACGGAAACGCCCGGCTGGGCGCAGTTCCAGATCGATGCGGTCGATGACGCATCGAACGTGGTCGTCGTGTACCGCGCCACGCTCGAGGCCTGGGGCTGGCTGCTCTTCTTGGCCGTGGTCGGCATTGGGGCATGGCAGCTTTGCACGCGTCCTCTGGTCTTGTTGCTGGCGGCGGCGGCGCTGGGACTTCTCGCCCTGCTGTTGCCCGCGGTCATTGCCGCCGTTTTTGCCCACGGCCTGCTTGGCGTCCTCTTTTGCCTGGTGCTCGTGCTGGTCCGGCGGCGCATGACGGCCGCCAAGTCGGTAGTCTCCACCACGTACGCGGAAATGCCCAGCACGCTGACCAACATCGTTCCCTTCGGTGCGCCGCTGCTTGCCGCCGCGCTCCTCTGCGGCATCGACCCGGCCACTGCGGCTGAACCGGCCAAGTCCTCGCCGCCGACCTACTCGGTGTTCATCCCCGTCGATGAAAAGCAACAACCCACGCGCGGCAAGTACTTCCTGCCTGAGCCTTTCTTTGCCGAGCTTTACCGCCGTGCCGCCTTGCAGACCGAGAAGCCGCAGGGCTGGATGATCTCCTCGGCGGTCTATCGCGCGGCGCTGGCCAACGATGCGACCCAAGCGGGACACGTCGTCGATCGCCTAGCGGCGGAATTCGAAATCCGCGTCTTCAACTCCGCCGCCCAGATCCGCATCCCCGTGCGCCGCGACGAGGTCAGCCTGGAGCCGGGCCAGGCCAGGCTCGATGATCGTGCCGTGCAGCCCGAATGGGAGACCGACGGCGGCGCCTTGCTCCTGGATATTCCCGAACCGGGAAAATATCGCCTGGAACTAACGCTCCGGCCGACCGTGCAGCCGGGCAACCGGCCTTCGGGCTTCGACCTGGCGATTCCCCGCGTACCCACGGCGCGACTCGAGTTCACAGTGCCGGCAGGCGGCCCCCGCGTCGATTTCCCCTCCGCCTTGGGTGAAGTCCGCTGGGAAGACGTGCAGTCCTGCTGGACCGTCGAATTGGGCCCCAGCGATCGCCTCGCCGCCAATTGGCGCTCTGCCGCCCCGACGGACGCCACCGCTATCGACGTCGAGCAGTTGCTCTGGATGAAGATCGAGCAGGGTTGTGTTCTCTTGGATGCCCGCATCAAGGCCAAGACCGCTGCCGGGCCGCTGCGCCGCTTGCTCGTCCGCACCGATCCAGCCTTGGAACTGCTCCCCTCCACGGGTCCCGCCCTGTCCGCCGTGCAAATTCGCGGCCGCAACGATGCGTTGCAAACCTACGAACTTCTGTTGTCGCCGTCGGCTGGGTCGGCGACAACCGTCGATCTGCACTTCCTCTGCAATGGCGCGGCAAGCCAGGGCGCATTCCGCATCCCCCAGATCGACGTGGTCGATGCCAGGCTCGCGCGACGCTCGCTGGCGATCTCCATCGATCCCCCATTGGAGTACAAACTTCCGCCGACCTATCCGCCGGAAGCCGGGGCCGTGACGGAATTCGTCAACCGCTGGGGTCCCAGCGACCGGCCACCCGACTTGGCGTTTCACCTCAATGGCAACGCCGCCGAGTGGAACCTGGTCACGGTGCCTCGCCGGGCTGAGATTTCCGGCGATGAAAGCCTGGCTTGCGGCTTTAGCACCCAATCCGCCGCCGTGCAGTTCGACGCCCTTTTGACCGCCGCGGGCGGCAGCATATTTCAATATCGCCTGGACGTTCCACCGGGGCTTTCGGTCGACTCGGTAACCGTGCTGGCCGACGCCACCAACCACGTCGCCCGCTGGTTGCAGGACAAGGACGGCCACGTCAGCGTCATTCTGGCGGCGCCCGTCTCCGGACATCACGAGTTCCATCTTCACGGCCAGATACGACTATCCGACGCCGGCAAGTTGCCGTTGCCACAAATCCGCCTGGAGGATGTACACATTCAGAACTCGTTGGTCAGCCTCTACCGCCAGCCCGACATCCTGATCGAGGTCGCGGGGGCGGTTGGGCTTGCCGACGTCAAGACAACAGGCGACGATGTCGCCCCGGGCGACTTGGGGCGGCCCGTGCGGTCGTTCTACCGCGATCTTGCCGCCACCTCTCCCTTGTCCGTAACGGTCCGCGACAATCGTCCCCACGTGCGCGCCCAGCAAGTGACACGAATTACCTGCGAGAACAACCTCTGGCGCACCGCCTGCGACTTCTCCCTGCAGGTTTCCCAAGGGCTGTTGGACTCCATCGAACTGGACGTCCCCGCTTCCTGGAAGGAAAACCTGGCGACCAGCCCTGTTATGGCAGCCACATTTTCCGACAAATCCGATCAACGCGCAAGCCTGTTGCTCGTGCCGGCGGCGGCGATTCCCCGTGAAGGCGCATTCTCGCTTTCGGGGCCGCCCCTTGCTGCCACCCAGTTCGCCGTCCCCAACGTGGCCTTGAAACACATCGACGGCGTGAAGAGGTACGTCGTCCTGCCCAGGGCGATCGATAATCGGCCCGTTGCCTGGACCTTGAAAAACTTGCGACGCTGCGACGGGCAAGAAACGGTCCCCAGCGATGCGGTGAAGTATGAAGTCGTGGGCGAGCGTTGGCAAGCCGTGTCCTCGCCCCCGCAGAAGTCGATTGCCACGACGCGGGTCGTGCAGGCCGATGTGCGCTACGCCTGGCAAGCCGACGGCCGCTGCCTGGGCGCGGCCTTTTTCGACCTAGAAACGGCCGCCGCGCTGGATTGTCCCTTGCAACTCCCGGAAGGTTTCGAACTTCTGCAATTGACCGTTGACGGCCTGCCGGTTGACGCCATGCACGGCGCGGCGGGAACATGGACCGTGCCCGTGGCCTCCCAGGCTTCCGTCTCGCGCGTGCAACTGCTCTTCTTCGCCGCCTCGGCGTTGCCTCCGGCCCCCGCCGTGTGGACCCGCCGTTGCGCGTTTTCCGCCCCGAAACTGGGCGATCTGCCGGTCGAACGCATCGTATGGACCATCGCGGCGCCCGGGACGTTGCAGGCAAGCCTTGTCGATGGTGACGGGGACCAGCCGCCTCCGCCGCCTGCGGTCAACGCCAAGCCGGGCGACATTGTCGCGCGCTGGCAGCGGTCCGTCGCCGGCTTGGCGGTCGCTTCCTCCGCCACCAGCGGCACGGTCGATGCGATCGAACTGGACTATCGCCCCTTGCAAACACAGTCTTGGTTGCCGCGGCTTGCTGGCCTCGCCGGGCTCTTGGCCGTCGTGGGCCTCGCCGCATTCGTGCTCCGCCGCCATCTGTTGGGGAACTGGTTCGACCGCCGGCCTTATCTCTTTGGCCTCGGCATCGGGCTGGCCTGGTGGTTGTGGTTGTCACCCAGCGCGGTGGGCCTGATCATCGTGTTTGCCGTACTCTTGCGGCAGTTCGTTCCTTGGCGGAAACTCCAGCGACTGACGCCTGCTGCTCGTCGCTGGGCCCTACCCCCGGAACGGCCAGAGTCTCTTTAGGCTCCGCGCCCACCAACATTGCCTGCCGCACCAAGGCGGCCAGGGTGCGGGCCTTCATCGCGTGCATGACCTTGGCCCGGCGAACTTCGATCAAGCGGACGCTCTTGCCTAGCGCTTCGGCAATCTCGCGGTTCGGCTTGCCCCGGACCAACAGTTCAAACACCTCGCGAAGCGGAGGGGCGAGTTGCCTCAGCCGGCGGCGAATCGATTGTACCAGCGCGATGTGTTTGCGGCGGGCAGCCACGCGGCGCAGGGCCTCGTCGATGCCAGCCTGCAGCCGTTGGTCGCCACAGGCTTCCAGCAAGAAATCGCACGCCCCCCGCTTCATCGCCAGCACCGCCGTTTCCATGCCGGCGTCCGCGGCAATGCCAATCACCGGCCAATGGTCCTCGGGCCGCCCCAGTTCGGCAAGCCAATCCAGATCGAGCTCGGCATGGGCCACGTGGAGCAGGATACAGCCGGCGTCGTGCGGCAACGCGTTCTGCTGAAAGTCTTCCGGAGAGTGGCACAACCTCGGGGTGTAACCGAGTAGTTTGAGGCGCAGGGAAAGATTTCGGCGCGTCTTGGAGTCTCCCGAAATGACGAATACGACCACTTCAGCGTCCATGCGTGACTGCCCTCCTCATGAAAGTACCCCGGAATGGATTCGAACCATCGACCTACGGTTTAGGAAACCGTTGCTCTATCCCCTGAGCTACCGGGGCCTGGGAAATCGACAAAGAGACGGTTATTTTGCCAGTATACCAAGTTGTCCCTCGATCCGAAAGCGGCACGGCCGGCAGTTCCGTAACAGAAGATTGAGAGGAGTAAACGGAGCGAAAAAACACCGGGAACGCGGGGATTTCTGCGGAAGACGCCACTATCGGTCGTTGGCTGGGCATTTTCACAAGGGGAAGTACACCAAGAATCGCGCGGCGAGGGGGGAGTCTCCCAACACGGCAGTGATAAACAGATTGGGAGAGCGACAGAGGCCCGCTTCCCAGACATGAACCTGCACGGCAAGCAATCCTTGCATCCCGGCGGTTACAGCCATACAGCCAGTTCCGGCATCTGGCAAACCGTGTGGCTGGAACCGGTTGATCAGGTAGGTAGTTCAATTCGCCGCGCAGGCGCTATCCCTCCATGTGTTGGCCAGGCGGTTCAAGGCTTCCGCGGCCAGTTGATCCCACGACTCCAGCACCCGCGCATTGGCCTCATACATGATCTGCGTATTGGCGCGCATGGCATGTACGGCATAAGTCCAATAGTCGCTGATTTCCTCGCTCGCAGGAGTACTCAAGCGGTGAAGCCGCAGGGCCGTCTCCATGAGCCGCACCGTCTTCTCGGCATTCTTGTCGATGGAGCGGATCGATTGGGCAACCTCTTGCCGCGCGGTCTCAATCGCCTTGGCCACTTTTGCCGGCAGCGATTTTTCCCACTCCAGCGGCGAGCCGGCATTATGGAGAATCGATGCGCAGCGTGCGGCGGACTCTTCCTTGAGTTGAACCTGGGCTCGCAAGCCCAATTGAAAACATTCCATGGCCTGCTGGAACACCTCGCTCGGATCCCCCGCGGGCGACTCGATCACCAAGGCCGTCTCTCTGGTCAAGAGTTCTTCGCAAACCAAGTCTTCAGCGGCCTGGTGATGGGAAACTTTTTCAGCAAACGCCACAGCACACATCGTGTACCTCCTTGGGTCAAGAAACACGGATCGATCCTTTAGGGGACCTTTTCTAGGTTATCCCTGAGTGTAGTTCGAACTGTTTGAGCGTAGAATCGGCAGAAACCGCTTAGCCCACTAGGGAAACAGAGAGCCCAAGATTCACGGAACACCTTAGATCGGATAGGTTACGAGCAGCTACCCGAAAGAAGCATTTCAACCAGCTTCTGGCCACCGACCGACTTACTGGCAGATCCACAAACGCGAGTTTCTTTGGTAGAATCAAGCCGATGGATCCGTCCGTGACGCCTCCAACGCATTTCCCCCATTTCTTTCCCATCTTGACCATTAGCTTCCTATGACACCGCGCCAACGAGTCCGAGTAGCCTTGAACCACGAGCAGCCCGATCGTACGCCGCGCGATTTCTGGGCGGAAGAGTGTACTTGGCGGCGGCTGTTGGATCATGTCGGCCACGACGACCGTGACCGCGTATTGGATAGCTTAGAGATCGATGTCCGCCACTTGGAGGTAGCCGGACCACCCGAACGGCCCATCGGCGACGGCACGTATCAGAATTTTTGGGGCGAACGCTATGTTTATCGACCCACGCCTTGGGGGCCGATGCGCGAAGACGTGCGCGGCGCGCTGGCCGACGCGCAAACGCTGGACGACTTGCAAAACTTTCCCTGGCCCTCGCCGGATCAATTCGACTACAAGCCGCTAGCGGCCGCATGCCGCCGCTATGAGCCGTATGCGCTACAGTACGGGTTTGCCGACATCTGGCAACGTCCGGGCCTAGTCCGCGGCTGGGAAGGCATGTTCGTGGATATGGTCGAACGGCCTGAGTGGGTCCATTTCCTAAGCCGGAAGTTCACTGATTTTTATCGCCAGGATTACACGCGCGCGGCCGAGACAACCGGCGGCCGGATCGATATCTATCTGTTGATTAGCGACCTAGGCAGCCAGTCCGGCCTGTTGATCTCGCGGCCGATGTTCCGTGCTTTTGTCGCCCCCTATATCAAGGAAATGGTCGATTGCATCCACGGCCTGGGTGGCAAGGCCCTCTATCATAGTTGCGGGGCGATTAGCCCATTGATCGCCGAACTGATCGAACTGGGGGTGGACATTTTGGACCCGATCCAACCGGTCGGACCGGAAATGGCGCCCCAACGGCTGAAGGCTAATTACGGCGATCGGCTCTGTTTCCACGGCGGGATCGACATGCAGCGGTTGTTGCCCTACGGTTCGCCCACGGAGATTCGGGCTGAGGTCCGCCGCTATTGCGAATCGCTCGGTTGCCGCGGCGGATATATCTTGGCGCCGGCCCATCTCTTCCAGCCCGATGTGCCGCCGGAGAACATCCTGGCCGTTTACCAGGAGGCGCCGTAGGGCGGACTTTAGTCCGCCTCCCGCAGGGGCGGACTAAAGTCCACCCAACAACAACGCAGAGCAGTCCCCGAATCGGAAGCCTATTTCCCGCAGAAGTCGATCGTGTTGGCGATTTCGCTCTGCAAATCGCAACGGGGGACGATGCGGTCGATAAAACCGTGCTCCAACAGGAACTCGCTCGTCTGAAAGCCCTTGGGCAGCTCGATGCGGATGGTGGCCTTGATGGTCCGCGGCCCGGCAAAGCCAATCAATGCCTTGGGCTCGGCAAAGACCACGTCGCCCAAGGACGCAAAACTGGCGGCGACGCCACCCATCGTCGGGTTCGTGAGCACAGAAATGAACAGTCCGCCAGCGGTGTCGAGTCGCGCCAGTGCTGCCGAAACCTTGGCCATCTGCATCAGCGAGAGCATGCCCTCGTGCATGCGGGCGCCACCGCCGGAACCTGAGACGATAACCAGCGGCAGTCGTTGCTCGGTAGCCCTTTCGACGCAACGCGTGAGTTTCTCACCCACCACACTGCCCATGCTGCCCATGATGAATGCCGAGTCCGTTACGCCAAAGGCCACGCGGCGGGCGCGAATCATGCCGGTGCCGGTCAGAGCGGCATCTTTCAGACCGGTGCGGCTCTGCTCGTCCACGAGTTTCTGGCGGTAGGGTGCCTTGTCGACGAATTCCAGCGGATCGGTCGGTTCCAGGTCGGCGTCCCACTCTTCAAACGTCCCGTCGTCGAAAAGCTGCCGGATTCGCTCCCGGGCCGAGACGTACCAGTGGTAATCGCACTCGGGACAAACGCCCAATCGTTTCGCGGCCTCCTTGCGAAAAATGGTTGCCTCGCAGCCTGGGCAACGCATCCACAGGCCTTCCGGCACGCCCCGTTTAGGTCGGGCCATGGCATTCTTCCAACTATTCGGTTCGGGCAAGCCTTCGGGCATTTTTGTCAATTGAGTACGGGAACTTGGGCCGGTTCCAGATCGAGTACTTCCCAGCAGCCGTGGCCGGCCAGGGCCTTCCAGAGGTCGCCTAGGTCGTCGTTCTTCACGCAGCGGCGCACGACACTGGCCAGCGGCTCAGGGATAACCAGGCCGATGACGCCCTCCTTGTGACGCCGCAAGAGCTTGTTCACAACCTTGCGGGTTCGCTCTTCCGCCTGCTCGATCATTTCGCCGTCAGGCGGGCAGACGTTCTCCGGTTGCTCCTGCCACTGGCGATAGACCTTGGGCTGCTTGTGGCGGACTTCGCTCACTTGCAGGCCCTGCCAGAGGCCGAGATTAACGTTCTGCATGCGATCGAGTTTCTTCCAGCGCACGTCGAGATCTTTCGCCAGGATTTCCACACTTTGGATGGCCGACTCGCAGGACGACGCGTAAAGCATCTCAATGCCCTTGTCGCGCAACTGATCGACAACTTTGGCCATTTCCATCAAGCCCTGGCGATTGAGCGGCATATCCAGCGCACCCTGAATCCGTTCTTCGCAATCGTAATCCGTCGCTCCCGGGCGGATGAGCACAATGCGTAGCATATTCAAACCTGAACGTCTTTATGAGCAAGTGCCAGGGAGCGAAATTCGTCCATCACCTGGCGGTAATCGCGATGGGCAAAGAGGGCCGAACCCGTGACGAAGACATCGGCGCCGGCTTCGGCGCAAAGGCCAATCGTCTGGTCATTGATACCCCCATCGACCGAGAGCAGCAAATCGGGCCCGCCCTCCCCACGTAAACGCCGCAAGCGAGCCGTGGCCTGCGGTTCGAATTCCTGTCCGCCAAACCCGGCCTCCACACTCATTACCAGCACGAGGTCGCAGTCACCCAGATAAGGCTCGACCTCTTCGATCGGCGTCGGCGGGTTCAGGGTCAGTCCGGCAACCGCTCCGAGCCGGTGGATTTCCCGCAACAACGGCCGAGGATCTTCGACGGATTCCACGTGGACCGTCATCAGGTCGGCCCCCGCCTTGCGGAATCGTTCCAAGTAGCGGCCCGGTTCGGAGATCATCAGGTGAACGTCCAAGGGCAAGGCAGTCGAACGGCGGATGGCCTCGATCACCGGAAAACCAAAACTGATGTTGGGCACAAAATGGCCGTCCATGATATCCAAGTGAAGCGACCTAGCGCCGGCTTGTTCCAAACGTTGGATTTCGTCTTGCAAATGAGCAAAATCGCAAGCCAGCAGTGACGGCGCAATAACCGGAGCAGTCTCCCGAAACTCGGCGATAATCTCCTCTGTCGTCACAACATCGCTTTCACGGACGCCGAACTGTAAACGGTAGCACATCCTGTCAACAACTTATGTCTATCAATTTTACCAAGACTGGCTTCACGCGTCTGCGCATTCTTGGCAGGCCTATGTAAGTCATTATATCACAAGCACTTACGATACAGGATACGGCGCAAAGACCGCCGTAACTACTCAGCGAAATGCAGGAATGGACCCCTGCCAGCTTGCCTCCATCATTCCGAAATTCGGTTGGCATTTAATTTGCTGCCGGCGCCTTTGTGTTTTGGGAGCGGCACTGCTTATCTAGGCATGGTTCAATTTGCGGGCGGTTTGGGTAACAGTGTAGGGAACGCCCTCCGTGGCGTTCCAGGGTATTGGAACGCCACGGAGGGCGTTCCCTACAGAATTTCGGCCGGCGGAAGTGTTACCGTGGTTTGAACCATGCCATTATCTACGCTAATATGTGGCCTTTGGCCACCAACGGCATTGTTGGTGGCGAGAACAGCTAGACCGTCACGTCCTGAAGTTCCCAGCCCTTGCGAAAGTTGGGCTTGACGAACTCGTTCGCCTTCTCGTTGTTGGTGAAGCGCAGGTTCTTGCTGTCCCACAAGAGCTTCTCGTGGGGGAACCGCCAGCTTATCGCGCCCAGCAGCATCCATTCCGTATAGGGGCCGGCAATCGTGAAATTGGAGCATGCCGGCTGGCCGCCCTTGCAGGCTCGAATCCAGTCCTGGAAGTGGCCGGGCGAACGTTTTATGACCTCCGGAGGCCGCGGATGGCCCACCTGCTTGGAACGCGGCAGCAGCGTGTAGCTCTCTCCCCGGTCGCTGGTGCCTAGGAAGCCCTTGCTGCCGATGAATACTTCGTTGATGCCTTGGAGGTCCTTTTGCGTGAGACCGTGCGGCGGCTTGAACATGCCGGCCATGCTGCCCTCGTACCAGCAAACACTCACAGGAGGCATCTTGCCCGACTTGACGTACTTGCTGGCACGCTCCGGGAACTGGAACTTGCACGCGTAGTTGGGATACGTGACCGGGTTGACTCCCGTCACCGCGAAACATTCCACGCTGGTTGGGCCGGTCTCGCCCAGGCCCAGAGACCAGTTGGCCGGCCCGAGTTGGTGAATGCCCCAATCGCCGATCATCATGGTGCCGTAATCCAGGAACCCGCGCCAGTTGACCGGATGGATCTTCGAGCTGTAGCTGTGTTCCTGGGAGCGTCCCTGCCAGAGGTTCCAGTCCAGCGTGGCGGGAACCGGTTCCTGCGGCGGCCATTTCACGATGCCGCGCGAGAATCCGCCGCCGCTCCACGAATGCAACTCGCTGATGTCCCCAATTTCGTCATTCCAGATGTACTCGCAGGCGATGCGCGTGGCCACCGACGAGTATCCCTGGTTGCCCATCTGCGTGGCCACTTTGTACTTCCGCGCGGCGTTGGCCAGTTGCCGGGCTTCCCAGACCGTGGCCGTGAGCGGCTTCTGGCAGTGGACGGCGATACCCCGCTCCATCGCCCACAACGACGCCGTGGCGTGCATGAAATCGGGGATCGTGACCGTCACCCCGTCGAGATTCTTATGCTCCTTGTCCAGCATCTGGCGAAAGTCCCGGTAGCGCTTGGCCTTGGGATAGCGGGCGGCTGTGTTGTTGAGGTGGTTCAGATCCACGTCGCAGAGGGCATAGATATTCTCGCTGCTGACGGAGCCGACATCGCTGCCGCCCTGCATGCCGCCCACGCCGATCGAACCCAAATTGAGCTTCTCGCTGGGCGCGGGCCCGGCCTTGCCTCCCAGCACGTGACGGGGCACGATCATAAAGGCGGCGGTCGCGGTGCCAGCCACGAACTGACGCCGAGTAACGGTTGTCTTCTTCACGCTTGTCTTCGCTTCTATCATGGCAGTTCTCCTCAATTATTGACTCTCTAGGGATGCACCAAGTTACGACCATCGATGGAGGCTCGGCCTTCACCTCCCATGCGATTCAAGTACTGGCAATTACTTTAACCTCCCGCGGCCGGCAAAGCAAGTGCCTAGTCTTCAATTAGCCAGTAGGTGTGCCGGGCAAGTCTTTGGTTGCCGCAAAAGCCAACTTGGTGCCACCGCAAGCTATGCGCCAAAATTCAGCGTACGTATGAGCGCCTTCGTTGTGGGGATAACCGTGGGAGCGACGCTCAGCGCGCGAAATCCCATTTTCAGCAAGCGCGGCACGTAGGCCTCCCGGCCGGCCAACTCCCCGCAGAGCGTTACGGGCCGACCGACGGCCTCGGTTGCGACGATGCGCAACAATCGCATGACCGACTCGTGGCCATCCAGATAGTAATCGTTGACCGTGGCGTCGTCGCGCGCAGCAGCCAAAGTGTATTGGGTGAGGTCGTTGGTGCCCACACAGAAGAAGTCGACGTGCTTCAAGAGTGCGGTAACCGACAGCGCCGCGGCCGGCGTCTCGATCATCGCGCCAAACTCGGGCGGATTGGCGACCTTTCGCTCGGCGCTGATCGCATCGAAGGCCTCCCGCATGCGGCGAATGTCGTCCTCAAGCGTGACCATCGGTATCAGCACGCGCAGCAATTGCTCCCGGGAAAGTCTCAAGATCGCTCCTAGTTGCGTTCTGACCAAGTGCGAGTAGTTCAGGAGCAATCGCACGCCGCGGCGTCCCAATCCGGGATTCGAACTTGGTGGCAAGGCCAAATAAGGCAACGGCTTGTCACCGCCGATATCGAGCAGGCGAATGGTCACCGGCCGGTTACCCAAGGGTGTAATCAAGCTTTGGAGTTCCCGGAATAATTCGTCTTCAGTCGGCGGCATCGGCCGTGCCAAGTAAAGTTGCTCGATCCGCAACAGCCCGACACCGTCGGCGCCATTGTCCAGGGCGATCTCGGCGTCGTCGTGGATGCCGATATTGGCCTCCACGCTGACCAACTGGCCGTCCAGTGTCCGCGCCGGATCGCGACAGGCCGCCTTGCAATGCACGAGGGTCGCCCGCCACTTTTCTATCCGCTCCTGGAAGTCGCTTCGCGTGGCAATTGTCGGGGCGATCACCAGCGTGCCGCGAAAACCGTCCACCAAGAGCTCCGTGCCGCTACCAACCAGGTCGAGGACTCCCGGAATCTCCGCAATCGTGGGAATTCCTTTTTCACGCGCCAGCAGTGCCGCGTGCGACCCTTGCCCCAAGGCTTCGACGACCACCGCAGCCACATTCGCCTTGGGCAGCAAGACGACATCCGACGGCAGAAGTCGCTCGGCCACCAGAATGCTGTGCTCGGGAATGGCCTTGAGGCCCGCGTACTGCTCGCCGCGAAGTCGCCGGATGATATTGCGGCCCAAATCCAACACGTCATCGGCGCGCTGACGGAGGGTTTGGTTTTCCAGCGACTCGAACTTCTGATACCAGCGCTGCAATACGTGGCGAACGACCGCTTCGGCTGTCAACAGCGAAGCTCGAAGTTCACGTTCGAATTCGCTCGCCGCCAGTTCCCGCAGCATCTCGCCATGCGCCCGAAAGATACCGGCCAGCGTGGAATCGAATTCCACCTCGATGCGTTTGGCGTATTGATCAAGTTCCGCCAGTGTTTCCTCAACGGAATGTGTGAGCCGGAGCAACTCGCCAGCAACGTCCTTTTGAGCAATCGGAACAGACGGGCCAGTCCACTTCAGAACGTCGCCGACGACCCAGGCCCGCCCCATACCCAATCCGGGCGAGATACTCCGCCCCGAGAGCGTCACTTCCGCTTGGGCAGGACCGGTTATCGTCGTCGTCATTTCCATGGAGTTCTCAAATAGAAGGGTTGCTGTAATTATTATAGGCGTTCAAAGCAACGAGTAGGGCCACACACGGCCAAACGGGGACTTCTTTCCCCACGTCTTGCGTATCGCATCTGAAGTGTGATTATTCCTCTTTTCCTTTTTCCGCGGCGACCGTTGCCCGATTCTCGCTGGCAGACATACCGTTCCAAGAGCGTGCCCATTGTGAGTGTCCAGAACCGCTACAGCTTTACGGACCGCGGGTCGGAAGATGTCTTGAATTATTGCGAGGAACACAATTCTGCTTTCATCCCCTGGTTTCCGCTTGCCGCCGGTCCCGAGAGCGCTCTTCGTCGCCTGGCAGAGCAATGGAAAGCCACGCCGTCGCAGATCGCGCTTGCCTGGCTGCTCCGGCGGTCGCCGGCAATTTTGCCGATCCCCGGAACTTCCAGCGTCGAGCACTTGGAAGAGAATGTCGCTGCCGCCGCTCTGAAGATCGACGAAGGCAAGATGAAGGCACTTGACGAGCAAGGCGAACGGGTCGGATCTCGGCCCCTGCAAGGCGCCGCCCAGTGAACGGGGCGATGCCGATCCTACGTCATTGCCGGCAGATGGCATGCCTTAACGCGGCGCGGGTGGCATGCCCTAGTCCCGGCGTTGCCGGGATAGGCATGTCGTGATAGCTTGGGGTTACGATTGCATTTGCTCATCTTCCACCTGGACGTGCTGTCGGGTTCTGCCAGAAAGGAAGCTCAGACGGAAGCCGGTGCGGCCTGGGTCTTGGACTTCTCCGCCATCTCGCGTTCGGCGATCAGGTCTTCCAGCCGCTCCTTCTCGCGCAAGAGTTCTTCCAGCGACCCGCCGGCCTGGCCTTTCGCTTGGAGCCCCGGGATGCTGATCGACTGGCTGCGCAACCATTCGTCGATCTGCGCCTCGTTCCTCTTGTAAAGGTAGAACCCCAGCGCGGCAACGCCGACGCCCGCGACGAAACCGGTGACGTGATCTGAACTGATACTCATAAATGTCTTGCTCCTCAAAAAAGACTATCTAGTGTTGAACCGTATGGGAATTCCCTGCGGCATTCGCCCGAATCCCTCCAGGACCTCGCCGTGGACCTTCGACACATCGCGAAGTTCCTCCAGCAAGTTGCGGAAGGGGTGCGCTCCGCCGCCCGTAATCGCGTATTTGAGCAGCCCCTGCAGCGCGCTCAGCACGCGCACTCGTTCGGGGGCGTCGACGTCGGGCCCGATCATCACTTCATAGCGGGCCTCGCCGTCGCCGCGGCCGCGCACCTCCACGGGCCGGACTTGCACGCCAGCGGGCGGAAGCGCGACCAGGTGCCGTCCGAAGGAAGCCAGCCAGGTGACCACCGAGGCCGCCAGGAAGTTCCCACGCACAAAAGCCGTGACAAGATAGGCCAGCGAAAGAACTTCCGGATCGAACGTGTGGCGCTCGCGAAGTTCCTGCTGGGCATGATCCACCACCGCCCAGGCTGTGCCCAACCCCGCCAGCCAGTCCCAGCGCGTGTGTAATGTCTTCACCCGCTTAAGCCCGCGCAGCGCCAGCGCCAAGGCCAGCAGGACGGCAGACACCGCGGCGCTGCCGCCCAGCGCGGGCCGCTGCTCAGGTTCCGCTAAGAGTCGCACCGGCGCGGAGCCGCAGTCCAACGAGAGGTGAAAGGCGATGCGGAGGACGATTTCCTCCTGGCTGATCTCGTGCGGGTTGAAGCGGGCCAGAATGGACCGCGTGATGGGCGAGAAACTGATGGAATTCATCCCCGGATGTTCGCGGACGCCAGCCAGCATGCGTTGAACGTCGGCAGGGGCAACCGACAACCGCACGCGGACCCGCCCCGGAAGAGAGTGGACCACCGTCACGACCGGTTTCCTGGCTGCGATCATCGGGTCCTCCGTTCCACGTCGTGAAACAACAGCCGCGACGAGTTGAGCACCACGGCGACCGTGCAACTGTTGTGCAGCACCGCGCCCCAGAAGACGGGCAGCACGCCGATCGAGGCCAGCACGATTCCCAGCGTGTTCACGCCCACCGCCGCCGTAAAATTCTGCCGCACGGTCTGCATCGTCCGCCGCGCCAGGTGAATCACTGCAGGGATCATCAAGGGATCGTCGCCGGTGACCGTGATGTCGGCCGCTTCCATAGCGATATCCGTTCGCGAACCACCCATCGCGATCCCCACGTCGGCGTAGGCCAAGGCCGGCGCGTCGTTGATCCCGTCGCCCACCATCACGACGTGCGTGCCCTTGGACTGGAGCCTCAGGACCGTTTCCGCCTTGTCGTCGGGCATGGCCTCGGCCTTGTAGCGGTCGACGGTCATGCGGTCGGCGATGATCTCGGCGTGTTGCTCCACGTCGCCGGTGAGGAGCACGATGTCGTCGATGCCCGAATAGCGGAGCCGATTGATGGTCTTCTTCATGTTCTCGCGCAGGGCGTCCTGGATGCCCAGCACGCCCAAGAGGGCCTGATCCTCGGCCACGTACACGATGTTCTCGCCCGCGCGGACCAGGCGATTGACCGCCTCGGTGGCCGGGGCCAGATCGATGGAGTTTTCCTGCATGAAGCGCCGGCTGCCCACGCGGATGATGCGGTCGGTTACCTTGGTCTGGACGCCGCGGGCCGTGTACACCTGGGTATCCTGATGGGCGGGGATCTGCCAGCCGCTGCGGCGTACCTTTTCCACGATGGCCGCCGCCATGGGGTGCGTGCTGGTCTCCTCGGCGGCGCCGGCGCATTGCAACATCTCGCGGGCGGGGACCTCCGCCTTCAGGGAAATGACGCTGGTCACTTCCGGGCGTCCCACGGTCATCGTGCCGGTCTTGTCGAAGATCAACGTGTCGGCCTCGGCCAGCAGTTCCAGGTAATTACTGCCCTTGATGAGGATGCCGTTCCTGGCCGCCGTGCAGATGGCGGCAGAAAGGGCCGTGGCCGTGGAGAGCCGCACGCCGCAGGAGTAGTCGATAATGAGCATGTTCAACGCGCGGCTGCTCTTGCGCGTCACCAGGTATACGATCAAGGCTAGGAGGAAGTTCACCGGAATGAACTGGGCCGAGAAACGGTCGGCGATGGTCTGGACGTTGGCCTTGCGGTGCGTGGCCTCCTCAACCATGTGGACGATGCGGGCCACGGCGGTCTGGTCGCCCACCTTCACCGCCCGAATCACGAGCCGCCCGCTCTTGACGACGGTTCCGGCAAACACGTCGTCGCCCTGGGCCTTGCGCAAGGGCATGTATTCGCCGGTAATCGAGGCCTGATCGACCGCCGCCTCGCCCGACTCCACGGCCCCGTCCACACTGATCTTCTCGCCCGTGTGGACCATGACCCGATCGCCGGCGTGGAGTTGATCGAGGTCCACGCACTCCTCGGCCCCATCCTCGCGCAAGCGCCAGACGGTCTCTTCGCCCACCGAGAGCATGTTGCGGATCGCGCGGCGGGTGCGGCCCATCGTGTAGGCAGTCAGCAGTTCGGCGATGTCCGCCAGCCAAATGATCGTCAGCGCCGAAAGTCCCCTGCCACTGGCGATGCTCGCCAGAATCGCCGTGGCACTGAGCGTATCGGCGTTGGGACGATACGTGGTGGCCAGCGAACTAAGGCCGCTACGGAAAATGGGGACTGCCAACGAGACGGCCGTCAGCGAGGGAACGGTAAGGAACCGTGCCGCGAGCGTGGCCGGCGCGTGGCTGGCGGGCTTGCGGAAAAAGTAGTAAACGAGCGTCGCCGTGGTGACTCCGATGCGCACGAGCATGTCGGAGATCGGCCCCTCTTGCAGACGGCGCTCGTTCACGGTCGGGCGGTTCTGCTCGGCCCGTTCGGCCTTGTAGGCGGTCAAGGAGTACGAGCCGATCACCAATTCCACTAGTTCCAGCACATCCTGCGGCGACACGAGGGCATGGTCATAGTGGAGGAGCACATTCTGCGTGCGGATGTTGACGCGGGCCTGGCGGACCGGCGACAAGTCCTGCAAGCGCTGCCGGATTTCGGCGGTGTACGTGTCCAGATAGCGCAGCGCGCGGCAACCGATTCGCAGCCTTCCCGGAAGGGCGTGGACAATCTCGCAATGCAGAAGCGGTTGCCGTTTGCGCCAGAACATTATTCACCCATTCTCACACAGAGCTACGATTGCCGGCCGCCGATCAACGAGGCCAAGCCCCACCAGACAAGCGTGAGCCCCGCCGGAAAGGCCCGCATGCCTTGTGTCCACACGCGTTGCACGCCGATGGCAGCTAACAGAATGAGTCCGGCCGACCAGAGATCGACCAAGCCGCCCGTCTGGTCATATACTATCCGATTCATACTGCCCAGAATCTCCCTCAATTCCCCAACGACAACCGGCTCCGGCGTCCGTTTCAACTCGGCATCCAGGCCCATCAGGCGGACAACGGCGGCGAAGAGCAATTCGGGACGTACCTGGTCTTCCCGGTAGACGATGAGCACGCTGCCCGTGGCGGGGTCCAGCTTGACGGACTGCACGCCCTGGACGTTTAACAGCTTTTCCTGGAGGATTGCCGCTCCGGCGCCGTTTTCGGCCAGGGAAGGCACGCGCAGCCGTACCCGGCCGGGCATCCAATGCGCGGTTTGGACCGGCCCCGTGCGGAGCATCGGCATGAGTGTCCGGCGACGGCCCTTACTCTTGCCCAGCAGGCCGGCAAGTAGGAATCCGGTAAGGATGTGCATACGATCTCCGAATTGTGGCGACAGGTTTCAGTGCCAAACGCCTACTGGGAGTTTTACTCCCCAAACTCCAGAATTTGTTCGACCGAATTATACGCAAATTGGGCGGCAGGCAACCATCCACAGAACAGGAGCCGATGCTCCAGTCTCGCCCCCAGCCGCCACGGGGGCTTTCCGAACAAGTGGTTTCCTGCCAAAATTGTCATGCATCGCCAAGGAACTTCTCAACCACTCGCCAAAGAACCGTCGTAGGTCAGGCTTTCCTGCCTGACTCGTCGCCACTCTCAGGCTGGAAAGCCCGACCTACTTAGAATCCTGGCGGGTGGTTAGCTTCTTTAGTATAGAATATGGCTACCAAGCAAGATAGTGTTGTTGGGAAAAATGGACAAACAAGGGATAATTGGTTGTCTTGAATAAGAACACTGACCCGAGAGGGGTTTCATGGAAAGCGTTACGGTAGAAAACTATCTCAAGGCAATCTACCAACTGTCCGACGCCTCGGGCGGTGTCCCGACCGGCGAGCTGGCTCGCCGCCTGGAGATCACGCCGGGCAGCGTTACGTTGATGCTTCAGCGGCTGGCCGAGGCGGGGCTAGTGAAGTATGCTGCCCATCAAGGCGTTCGCCTCACCAAGAAGGGCCAGAAGGTGGCAATTCGCGTCGTGCGCAACCACCGCCTGCTCGAACTCTACCTTACCAATACCTTGGGACTCCCTTGGGATGAGGTACACGAGGAAGCCGAAAATCTGGAGCACGCCGTTTCCGACCGATTGGTGGCCCGCATTGACGAATACCTGGGGCATCCCGCCCGCGATCCCCACGGAGACCCGATTCCCGACGCCGACGGCAAGATGAGGACCAGGGAGGGAACTCCTTTGGCTGAGTGCATCGCCAAGACTCCCTTTGTGCTGTTGCGCGTGCCGGATCGGTCGCCCGATTTTCTTCGCTACCTCCGCGACAGCGGTTTGATGGTTGGCGCGGATGGGACCGTGCTAGAAAACCAGCCCTCGGCTGGCATTGTAACGCTTGAGGTCGGTGGCCGCACGATCAGCTTGAGCCGGGAAATGGCGGCCAGCATCCTGGTCCGCCCGCTGTAATCCCCCGGTTCACGATTCCTTCGGCAGGAAATGGAACAGGAGCGAAAGCTTCTTCCACGCGGTTGCACCCAGCCTGCGGATTTGCGGCGGCGGTCGTGTTTCATACCCCTTGGAGGGTATGTGTGCCCTGGGGCCCCGAAAAATCCAACCGCGCCCTCTTGCCGCCCCCACGCGACGCCCCTATTATTGTTTTCGACCGATATTTTTGTATGCCAAATCTTTATTTTTGAACAACATAAATTCTACTATTGGGAAAACAAAATGCAACGCTCGAAACCAGCTCCTGCCGGCTTTACGCTCGTCGAACTCCTGGTGGTTATCGCCATTATCGGCATCCTCATCGGCCTGCTCCTGCCGGCAGTCAACGCGGCGCGGGAGGCGGGTCGTCGCACGCAATGCGCCAACAATCTCAAGCAGATCGGCCTGGCCCTGCTCAACTTCGAGGGCAACTATGGCGCCTTCCCGCAAGCCTTCAGGCCGTTCCCCGTTCCCGATCCTGCGGCGCCTAGCGGGACGGGCAGCTACGGTCCTTCGGCGTTCCTCCTGATCCTGCCCTTTATGGAATACAACAGCGTGTATCGGCAGATCAACCTTACCAAGGCGGCCCTCGATCCTGTGAACATGCCGCCCAAAAACCCGGCCTACTCGACCGCCATCCCGACGTTCCTCTGCCCTTCTGCCCCGGGCAACCCCACGGTCGATTACTCGGCAGAGTTGAGTAACAGCTTCAACAACTTCGGGGTCAGCGTCAGCTTCGCGCCGGGGCTGATTTTCGGGCGCAGCGACTACGCCCCGGACGCCGGGATGCAGGCGGACCTGCCGGGCATCAGCATCAATGCGGGCGCCTCGATCATTTGCGAACCGCCGGACGGCCCGGTGCGCGTCGCCCAAATCACCGATGGCATGTCCCACACGTTCCTGGTCAACGAAGACGCAGGGCGGCCGGGTTGGTACGGAAGCCAAGGCGCGGCGGCGGTGTCGGGCTACACGGGCGCGAGCGGAACTGCGCCTCAAGGCGGAGGAGCATGGGCCGACCCGCTCAACTACATCGCCACCAACGGCAGTGATCTGAGCGGGTCCGGCATCGCCGCCGGTGGCGGGTTCATGGGAATCCCCGTAGCGCCGTGGACCTGCGCCAACGGCTGTTCTAACGACAGCGAAATCTTCGCCTTTCACCCTGGAGGGAGCAACACGCTGTTCGGAGACGGGTCGGTGCAGTTCGTTATAAACCAACTGACGATGAATCAGGTCCAGGCCTTGCTCAGTCGCGCCGGGGGCGAGTTCATCAACTTCGATTACTAAGGGGGTATCCGGGCATGAAGAAGGTCGTCCTCTGCCAGATGGCGGCACTGACGCTGGCCTGTGCCTCGTGCAGCAACAACAACCAATATCCGGTGTCGGGCAAGGTGACGTACCACGGTTCCCCGGCATCCGGCGCTACGGTCTACTTCCGTCGTCCGGGCGGCGACGCCATGAACGACCACGCGATTATGGGCATCGTGCAGGAGGACGGCTCCTTTGAACTCGTCTCCGGCTTGCCAGGCAAAGGCGCTCCGCCCGGCGCGTACGATGTCCTGATCGAATGGAGGCGCCTTAGCGGCCCGAGCAGGGGGCGTCCGCACCAGGTCCCCGACGTGCTGAAAGGCCGCTATGCCGACCCAAAACGCCCTCTCCTTCACGTCACGGTGGAGGCCAAAGCCACGAACCTGCCCCCGTTTGAACTGATCGACTGATCGAATGGGTTTGCGGTTCTTCGCATTCGTGCTAAACTTGGAGCAGCGTATTTTTTGGGCCAAATAAGGCATTTTGGCCTGCCAAAATGAGTTTCCAGTGACTGCAGGAGGTCGATCGTGGCTTGGTCCAAGGGTGGTGGAAAGACGAAACCCGCGAGCACGCTTCGGCCGGCCGATGGTTTGTCGTCCAGCGAGGAAGACCGGAGCGGCGGAATTGCCATTGCTGCGGCGGACGGCCACGTCTCCTTGGAAGGCGTGCATGGCAGCGTGAAACTGCCCGACCATGAAGCCGGCTTCTGGCGGCAGTGGTGGGCGTTTTCCGGACCGGCGGTCCTGGTCAGCGTGGGCTATATGGACCCGGGCAACTGGGGCACCGACCTGCAAGCCGGCGCCCAGTTCAAGTTTGGTCTCTTGTGGGTCGTGGGGATGGCCAGCCTGATGGCCATCTTCATGCAAGTGATCTCCGCCCGTCTGGGCGTCGTGACCGGCAAAGACCTTGCCCAATGTTGCCGCGACTGGTATCCGCGCTGGACCCGCTGGCCTAACTGGCTGTTGTGCGAACTGGCCATCGGCGCATGCGATCTGGCCGAGGTGCTAGGCAGCGCCGTGGCCCTGAACCTCATGTTCCACATCCCCCTGCTGTGGGCGGTGATCATCACGGGGTTGGATGTATTGTTGCTCTTGGGACTGCAGCGGTTTGGGATGCGGACCATCGAGGCCGTCGTTCTGCTGCTCGTGGCGACCATGACGGTGTGCTACTTCATCGAGATTTTCGTTCTTCCGCAAACGCAGCCGAGCTTTGCCGAAATGGGGCTGGCCCTGGTAAGTCCGAGCTTTCGCAATGTACAGGGGATCTTCGACAAGGACATGCTCGTATTGGCCATCGGCATCATTGGGGCCACGGTCATGCCGCACAACCTTTACCTGCATTCGGCCCTGGTGCAGACGCGCAGGCTGGGAAAGGACGAACGGTCGATTCGCCGCGGGATCCACTTCAACACGATCGACTCGGTCGTGGCCTTGACCATTGCCTTCTTCGTCAACGCCGCTATCCTGGTGCTGGCAGCGATGGTGTTTTTCGGCAAAGAGAGCGTTGCCGTATCGGGCGGCCAGATCGTGACTTTTTCCCGCGACAGCGATTGGATTCGCATCGCTTACCTGACGCTTGCGCCGCTGTTGGGAACGGTCGCCGCCAGCACGCTGTTCGTCGTGGCCCTGTTCGCCAGCGGGCAGAGCAGCACGATCACCGGCACGCTCGCCGGGCAGGTGGTGATGGAGGGGTTCATGCACTGGCGGATTTCTCCCTGGGTGCGACGGTTGATCACGCGCACGTTGGCCATTCTGCCGGCGGTCTTCGTGATCGGCCTGCGCGGCGACAGCAGCGTGACAAATCTGCTCTGTCTCAGCCAGGTCGTACTTGCGCTACAACTCCCCTTTGCCATGTTCCCGCTCTTGTTGTTCACGTCTTCCCACAAGAGAATGGGCAGATGGAAACTCGGTCGGTTCTTGTTGATCGCCGGTTGGGGCAGTGCCCTTTTGATTACGGCCATGGACATCTTCGCTTTGCCGGACTCGCTGCAAGCGGCCTGGAAAGTCGTCATGGGTCGATGACGGTGCTTCTGTCGACCTCACAACTGCAGTTGCAGGGCGTCGGCGGCCGACGGGTAGTGCGCGAGTTCGGTGAACGGATTGCAACTCAGGGCCGAAGGATGGGGCATGCTCTGCATCCAGGGCGCTACGCCACCCGCGGTCCGAAACTCATCAAAGCAGCGCACAAAAGCCTCGACAATCACCGGATCGAAGTGGGCCCCCGACTCCGCCAGGATGGTTTCATAGGCCTCGTCCGGCGGCATGGACGGCTTGTACACCCGCCGCGACGTCAAGGCGTCGTACACGTCGGCCAGGGCCACGATCCGTGCGGAAAGCGGGATCGCCTGGCCAGCAAGGCCTTCGCAATAGCCGCTGCCGTCGAACTTCTCGTGGTGGTAGCGGGCGATTTCCGCGGCCATGTCCATGAAGCTGCCGCGGCCCACGTAGTCGCGGGCCTGTTCCAGGGTTTCGGCCCCGGCCAGTACATGACGCTTCATGATCTCGATTTCTTCCGCATCGAGCCGACTCGGCTTCTGCAAGATGGCGTCGGGGACGGCCACCTTGCCTATGTCGTGCAGGGGACTGGAGCGGTAGAGGTTCTGCAGGAAGCGATCGTCGATGATGTCCACGTACGGCCCGCGCTCACCCAGGTCCACGGCCAGCGTTTGCGCGTAGTAGCGCATGCGGAGCACGTGTTCGCCGGTTTCCGTATCGCGCGAATCGGTCAAGCGGGCCAGGGCGAAGACCGTCATGTCCTGCGTCGCCGCCCACTGGCGGGTGCGCTGCTCAACCAGTTCCTCTAGGCCGTCGGCATGAATCTGCAATTGCTCCTTGGCGGCCGAAAGCTCTCTCTGCGTGTTTCCCAGGCGGATATGCACACGCACTTTGGAGAGCAACTCGTCGTGGTTGAACGGTTTGACTAGGTAATCGTCGGCCTGCGCCTCGTAGCCCTGGATCCGTTCCGCAGCCGAGCCCTTGCCGGAAACCAGGATGACCTGGATAAGCTGCCCCACCTCGCTGGACTTGATGCGCCGGCACGTCTCGTAACCGTCGATGCCCGGCATCATGATATCCAGCAAGACGAGTTGCGGCTTGAAGACGGGCAACTTGGCGAGACATTCTTCGCCGCTGGCGGCCGTCTCCAGGTCGTGATCTTTCCGCAGAATGCGACGGAGGATGTCGACGTTCGTGGAAACATCGTCGACGATCAGGATGCGGCCTTTGGCGCTCATAGGTCTTCTCCATAGCTTGCCTGTGCCGCTGCAACGGCACGACCGCCGGCGGCCTCTTCCTCGAATTCTGTCATGCTGAATTGTATGAACTTGCCGAGGAACAGTTCCAATTCATCCAACGGAACGCCGCGATTTTCATCGCGGAGACTGGTCACGCAGCGCTTGCTGAGACGACGGTTGCGATTCATGCTCATCGCTTCGATTTCGGACGATCCACCGGGCAACCGACGCCAGTAAAGTCTGCCGGTCGATCGGTTTCGTGACGTAGTCATCGCAACCGGCGTTCAGGCATAGCTGCCTGTCTTCCGCCATAGCGTGGGCCGTCAGGGAAATGATGGGGCCACCGTATCCATGTTCGCGAAGTGTACGCACCGCCGTATAGCCATCCATGACCGGCATCTGCATGTCCATCAGGATCACGTCAAATGCCCGGCCGTGTTTCCAAGCGGCCAGCGCTTGTTCCAAGGCATGTCGTCCATTTTCGACTACGGTCACTTCGGCTCCCGCCTTTTTGAGCAGGAACGTTATCAGCCGTTGGTTGTCGGGGCCATCTTCGGCAAGCAAGATCCGGCAATCGAGGTGGATGGCCGCAACATTGGTTTCGCACGAACACCTTGCGGTGGGATCAATCGCTCCCGCAGGTCTCTCCAACAGCGGGATTTCCTCGATGTTGCCTACGGCAATCGTCAAGCTGAAGGTACTCCCTTGGCCGGGCACGCTCTCGACCCTGATGTTGCCGCCGAGCGTTTCCGCTAACCGCTTGCTGATCGTCAAGCCCAGCCCCGTTCCGCCGAATCGGCGCGTCGCCGAAGAGTCGCCTTGATTGAACGGCTGAAACAACTCGGAGATGGTTGTTGCCGATATGCCGATGCCCGTATCGATGATGTCAAACCGAAGCATCGAGGGTCCGGAGAACTCCCGCACGAAGGAAGCCACGACACGCACCTTGCCTGTCTCGGTAAACTTGATGGCGTTGCCTAGCAGGTTGATGAGGATCTGACGCAAGCGGCGCGGATCGCTCCGAATCGAAACAGGAATGCTGCCGGCGCATTCGATCTCCAGCGGCAGCCCCTTCGCGTCGGCGCGAATTTGCATCAGTCCTGCGACTTCGGTCAAGATTTCTCTGGGCGAGCAACGGATCTGCTCGATCGTCAGCTTTCCCGCTTCGATCTTGGAAAGGTCAAGGATGTCATTGATCAGTTCCAGTAGATGGTTGCCATTTCGTTGGATGGTACGAATGGCCTCGATACGGTCTGGCAGCACACTGTTACTTTCGACCTCGTCAAGGAGCAGTTCGGCGAAGCCGAGAATCGCCGTCATCGGGGTGCGAATTTCATGGCTCATATTGGCCAGGAACTCGCTCTTCGCTCGTGTGGCGGCAACGGCGGCTGCGTTCGCCTCTTGGAGGACTACCGCCTGTTGTGTTAACTCCTCTTCCGCCTGTCGTCGCTGCTGGACTTCGTTGTACAGTTCCTGATTGGCTTTCATCAACTCATCGGTGCGCACTCCCAACGTCTCCTTGAGCTGTCTCTGTGCGACGGCCAGGCGCAAGTGGACTCGCACTTTGGAGAGCATTTCTTCGTGATCGAAAGGCTTGATCACGTAGTCGTCGGCCTGGGAGGCATAGCCGTTCAGTCTTTCCGCGAGTGAACCCTTGCCGGAAACAAGGATGACTTGTATAGAGCCGCCACGATCACTCGCCTTGATTCGTCGGCACGTTTCGAATCCGTCGATGCCGGGCATCATGATGTCCAACAGCACAAGTTGCGGATCGAACGCGGCCAGCTTCGCCAGGCATTCCTCGCCGCTGGCGGCGGTTTCCAGGTCGTAATCTTTCCGCAGGATGCGGCGGAGGATGTCGACATTCGTGGGAACATCGTCGACGATCAGGATGCGGCCCTTCGTACTCATGGGTCTTCTCCGCAAGTGGCCAGAACCGCACCGCTGTCAGTGTTGTCCTCGTCGTCTTCGTTGTCTTCCTCGGCGGGGGCCAAAGGTAGTTCGCAATAGAAGATGCAGCCCTTTTGCACGTTGTTTTCGGCCCAGATGCGGCCGTGGTGCCCGTCGACAATTTCGCGGCAGATCGCCAAGCCCAATCCCGTGCCTCCGCTGCCGGACTTTGTCTTGCTGGATTGAATGAATTTGCCGAAGATCAGTTCCAGCTCGTCGGGCGGGATGCCGGGCCCTTCGTCGCGGACGCTGATCAGGCAGGTCTTGCCCACGCGGCGGCTGTTGACGTGGATCGTACTACTTTGCGGCGAGAATTTGACCGCGTTGCTCAGCAGATTGCGGATGATCTGCTTGAATCGCTCTGGATCGGCCAGCACGATCGTGGGCTCATCCGGCTTGCGATAGGCGATGCAGATGCCTTTCCGCGAGATCAGCGAACGGAACTCGTCGACGACGACTTCCACGAGGCCGTCCAAGGCCACGGGCTCCAGGTCGAACGTCATGCGTCCGGCTTCGAGTTTCGACAGGTCGAGCAAGTCGTTGACGAGATCCAGCAAGGTCTCGGCGCTGTGGCCGACGTTGTCGAAGAATTCCTTCAATTCGCCGCGATCGTCGGACTGGCACTCGTCCACGCCGAAACGGGCGTAGCTCAAGATCCCGTGCAAGGGCGTGCGCAGCTCGTGTGAAATGTTCGCCAGGAATTCGCTCTTGGAGCGGTTGGCCGCCTCGGCCGCGTCGCGCTGCTCGACGATCACCTTCGAGAGGGCCAGCAACTGCGATTGGGCGATTAGCAAGGCGTGCGTATCCAGCAAGCGGAGATCGTTGCCGCCGTGGTCCACGAGGATCGGTTCGTAGGAGTGCTCGTTCGTCCGCGCCAAGGCAAGCTCGGCGGCGGCGTGGATCGAGCACTCCGCGGGCAGCCGCAAGAGTTCGATCGGCCAGTTGTTGAGAAACTCCTTGATCGGCTTCCGCAGGAACAATTCGCGGCAATAAGGCCCGCTCAGCCGGCGAAAGAACGTATCGCGGGCAACGACCCCCAAGAGATTGCCGTCGGCCATCACGATCGCGCCGGGAAGATCCTGGCGGCGATCAAATTCGGCCTTGATCAACTCCGTCCGCGTATTGGCATCCACGCTCCAAACTACGGTCGGCAAGTCGGCTAAGGTGGAATTCACGTGGATCTTCTCGGGGTTCGATTGGTTCATGATAGATCCCCGGGCTGCGGACGATGGCATGCTTCCAAGGCCGTGCGAAACGGGGATCTACGGGTGAGTAGACCTGTCAGGAAAAATTCTTTTGAGTAGGGTGATCGTGACATCTTCGTCAGTGCGGGCAAGATCATAGGGTGTCGGACTGAGGTCATAAGCCACACAAACCTAGCACGGACCAACGGGGACCGTTTGTTAGAACTTTGTTTGGAACAAAACTGTCGCTGCCGGAAGTAAATTGCGCAACCCTCTATTCATTAGGGTTTGTAATGCAGCATGAAACCGGTTGATGGAGACGACCGCCAACTCGCCGGCCAATTGGCCAGCCCACTCAACTCGCTGCCTTCGCCAGTTCGCCACCGCCGCGGGGTGACCTGATGCAAATCCAATAATTTAGGTAACCTGAAGTTGTTGAGTTCCTTGTAATCGGTTGCGCATGGCCTTGGTCGTAACGTGGCGAACTTATGGCATTACGAGCAGACGGCTAGCAGTTGGCAAGCTGACGATCGAGCCGAGAACTCGCCTGGTAGGGCGGCGCGATGGGTGACCGGCAAGACCAGCGGCCTTCCGCCAGTTTTGCTCTTTGATTCCTTGATTTTCCTTGAATTATGGAAGCGGGCCTGTGTTCCGTTTCAAATATTCATCAGCGCGAGTGATGGATTTGCCAGGGATCTGCTTCGTCTTTTGAAACAGGCCGCGAAGATCGCGGGGAACTGGCCGCCTTTTCCCGCTGTGTTTTCGGGGTGGCACAAATCGCGGCCGGAAAAACAGTGATGAGCCTGTTTAAAAATTTGAAACAGATTGTTGCGCCTTCACCATGTCACAAAATGGATGGGTTCAAAAATAATTCCGAGCGGCGGCCAAGCCGGCCTTGCAAGGCTTGCCAACTGCTAGGCCGACTGTACTTCGAAAAACCGCGCCGTTCGAGCGAGTTGGGGCCGGTCGAGACCGATGCGGTCGCGGCCCCCAAGCTGGGCGATTTGCTCTCGGCCCACCAGATCCCGCTGGTGATCTTGGATGCCTGCCGCAGCGGCCGGGTCGATGAGTCCACGTTGCGGTCGGTCGCCCCGCGGCTGATCGAGGCTGGCGTCAGCAGCGAGCTGACCATGAGCCACGCCATCCACGTGGAGGCGGCCCGCGTGCTGATGGAACGGTTCTACCGCGAGTGGTGGCCGGGCACAGGATCGGCCAGGCCCTCGACCTGGGCCGCGCGTCGAGCCCGATCGCTGGATCGAGCCCGGTCCCGGCGGACGCACGGTGCCGCTTGTCGATTGGTTCCTGCCGCAGTTCTACCAGCGGGGCGACGACCCGCGGTTGGATCCGCCGGGCACGAGTGTTGCCGTGGCCGCCGCTCCTGCAGCGCAGCCCGCCGATTCCGCCGCGTTCGACTTCTTCCTCAGCCACAACCACGCCAGCAAGCCGCGGGTCGAAAAGATTGCCGTGGCCCTGCGCGAGCGTGGCCTGCGGGCCTGGTACGATGCGTGGAACGTCGGCCGCGAACCAATCCAGGTCGCCGTGGAAAAGGGCATCGCGGCCAGCCGGTTCGTGATGATCTGCTGCACCCGCAAGGCGCTGGAGTCCGACTGGGTCGAGGCCGAACGGCAGATGGCCTATGCCAAGGACGTCTTGGGCCGCAATATCCTGCCTGTACTGCTGGAGGACGTGGCCGATCGGTTGCTGCTGGGTCTGAAGACGGTCGACCAGGGACAGTTGGAGTGGCGCGATCCTGCCCCCTCCACACTGCACCGTATCTTGCGTCATCCCCGATATGTCGGAGCCTACGCTTATGGCCGCTCCCTCGTCGATCCGCGGCGGAAGATTCCCGGTCGGCCAGGCACCGGCCAGACTCGACTTCCCATGGACCGGTGGCGAGTGCTTCTTCATGACGTATTCCCGGCTTACATTACCTGGCAGCAGTACCTGGCGAACCAGGAGCGGCTGAAGCAAAACGCCTCCCAATTCGAGACGCTTGGGGCTCCTCGTGAGGGACCGACTCTGCTGGGAGGGCTTGTGACGTGTGCCGATCAGGCTGAGGAATCTGCTCCGCCCCGGCAGCACGCCCTGCGCCCCTTGCACATCTTGCTGGTCGAAGACCACGGTGTCACCGCGAAAATGATGCGCATGATGCTCACCGCGGAAGGCCATTCAGTCGAATCCGCGGGGGACGTGGCCACGGCGATGCAACTGGCTAACCAACACGCCTTCGATCTGCTGGTTAGCGATCTTGGGCTGCCGGACGGCAGCGGCCACGACCTGATGCGCGAACTACGCGAGCATGGGTACAAGTTCCCCGGTATCGCGCTGAGTGGCTACGGACAGGAGGATGACATCCAGCGAAGCCGCAAAGCGGGCTTTGCCGCCCATCTGACGAAGCCGGCCTCACGCGAAGCCGTGATTGAAGCTGTTGCGGCGGCTACGGCCGGGCAACCAGCGACGAATGCTACGGGGCCAACATCTGGCGCGGACACAACCGCGCGCGTCAACGCTGCGGTATTCGACGTTGATTCGGCACTCAAGCGATGCTTCGGGAAGCCCGCCTTCCTCAAGAATATGGCGAGCCATTTCCTGACGGAATCGCCGGCAATGCTTGGGCAGGTGCGCGAGGCACTTGACAGGCAAGATGCGGCCGAAGTCGCCGCCACCGTCCATCGGCTCGCCGGGACGTTGGGATATCTGGGCGAGCCAGAAGCCCTCGCGGCGGCGCAGGAGGTCGTGAAGATTGGTAAATCCGGCGACCTCTCGCCAGCAGCCGAGGCCATTGCCCGCCTTGAGCAGAAGGTTGCTGGGTTGCGAGATGCCGTTTCGAAGTGGTCGCAGGTGAGCCAGTGATTCCTGCATCCGCCCGTAACACTGCAGGGAACGCCCTCCGTGGCGTCCCACGGCCCGGAACGCCACGGAGGGCGTTCCCTACAGAATTTCGGCCGGTAGAAGTGTTACCGTGGTTTGAACCATGTCGCCAAACGGACAATTTATGCACCCTGCAAGTCGGTGTCGTTAATTGGTGACGGTGGACGCAAGAACCCGACCTACCAATCTTTTGCAACTTTATCCTTACAAGATCCGCACTTTGCGGCCTTCGACCCGCACCCGCCCTTGGGCGATAAGCTGGATGGCCTCGGGATAGGCCTCGCACTCGGCCTCGAAGACCCGCGCGGCAAGCGTGTCGGCGGTATCGCCGTCCAGTACGGGGACGGCCTGTTGCAGGATCACCGGGCCGTGGTCGTACTGGTTGTCGGCAAAATGGACCGTGCAGCCGCTGATCTTGGCACCGTAGTCCAGCACGGCTTTGTGTACGTGGTGGCCGTAAAAACCCTGGCCGCAGAAGGCCGGAATCAGGCCCGGATGGATGTTCGTCACGCGATTGGCAAAGTCGTCGGCAATCGTCATTCGCTTGAGAAAGCCGGCCATCACCACCAGGTCAGCCCGCGCGGCGCGGCAGTGGTCAAAAATCGCCCGGCTGTACTCTTCCTGCGACGCGAAGCACTGCGACGGCACGACCGTCGTCGGGATACGGGCGTCGTGGGCGAATTGCAACCCGCGGGCAGCGGGACTGCTGGAAATGACCAGGACGATTTGAACGTGCAAACGCCCCGCCTCGATCTTTTCGATCAAGTTCTTCAAGGTCGTGCCGCCGCCGGAAATGAGTACGGCAATGCGGAAGGCAGAATCAGTAAGCGACATGGGAAGGAAAGGAAAACACGAAATCCGAATGCCGAAATCCGAAAGTAATTCAAAATGCTAAGGAGGAAACCACGAAACACACGAATGACACGAAAGAAATGCAATGACAGAAAAATGAGTGACAGAAATAGGCTTCCGGACTGGGATGGTCTGTTCTGCTTTCAGACTATATTTCTGTCACCCATATTTCTGTCCTTCCTTTCTCCTTTCGTGTCGTTCGTGTATTTCGTGGTTCTCCATCGTTTTCACTGGTTGACAACGCGAAGATAGAGTTGTGTCCGGTAATCGCCGATCTCGACCTCCACTGGCTCTACGCCGCTTATCGGCTCGAAGGAGATCGACACGGCCAGCGTCTCGGTCATGATGTACTCGCAGAACTGCTCGATCGCCGCCCGCAGCTCCGCACTATCGGAGACGATGGCGATCTCGACGCGGTCGGTGAACTGGCAATTCATCGCCTTGCGGAGATCGTTGACCGTGCGGGCGAGCCCGCGCGCGATTCCTTCGCGAATCAGGTCCTCGTTCAGTTCGGTGGAAAGCACCACGACGCAGGCGTTGCCCTGGGCCGCCGCCCAGCCTTCCTTGGCCTGTAGGCGGATCTGAATGTCGTCGGCATCGAGCACCACCGGACTGTCGGGCAAGGCGAGGGTAACCTTGCCCTGGCTCTTCAACTCGGCCAGCAGGGCGCCGCCGTCGGCCTGGGCCAGAAGCTTCTTCACAGGCGGCAGTCGCTTGCCCAAACGCGGGCCAAGCCGCTTCAAGTCGGGCAACACCGTATAGATGATGTAATGATCGGCCCGCTCGGGAAACTCGACCTTCTTCACATTCAGTTCGCCGCAGATCAACTCGGCGTGCTCTTCCAGCCAGGCCAAGTGCGTGCGGTCGGCCAAGATGACCTCGACCCTGGCCAACGGCTGGCGGACTTTGAGCTTGGCGCCCATGCGGGCGGAAAGGCCCTGCGAAACGATCTCACGGACCAGTTTCATCTGGGCCGAGAGGGCCTCGTCGATCAGCGTGGCATCGCCGGTTGCGTAGTCGCAAAGATGGACGCTCTCAACAGGCGTAGTGGCGTGGGCTGCATCGGCAGGCGAGACGCCCGCACCACGGAAGGCGGCGACGGCCAGGTTCTGCCAAAGCTCCTCGGCCAGGAAGGGAACCATGGGGGCGATCAGTTTGGCGGTGGTCAAAAGGCATTCGTAGAGCGTCCAGTAGGCGTCGCGCTTGTCGGTGTCGTGTACGCTGCTCCAGAAGCGATCGCGGCTGCGGCGGACATACCAGTTGCTCAGGGCATCGACAAACTCGATCAACCGGCTGCAGGCGTTGAAGTTGTCGTAGTCGTCCATCCGATCGACTACGGCAGCCGCCGTGCGGTTCAGTTCGCTGAGGATCCAGCGGTCCAATTCGCCACGCTCGCGCGGTGGACGGTAACTGCGGCCGGTAGCGAGTTCGTCGGGCGTCAGTTGGCCGGCATCGCCGGCAATCTCCGCAGCCGGATCAAAACCATCGATGTTGGCGTAGATCACGAAGAAGCTGTAGACGTTCCAGAGCCGCAAGAGGAACTCGGGGATCGTCTCCTTGATGGCCTGCTCGCTGTAGCGGATCGAGGTCCACGGTGGCTGATTGGCAAAAAAGTACCAGCGCAGGGCGTCGGCCCCGTAACGGTCGAAGATCTCCCGCGGCTCGCGATAGTTCCGCTTGCTCTTCGACATCTTCTGGCCGTCTTCCCCAAGCATCAACCCCAGCACGATGCAATTGCGGAAGGGATGCGGATAGGGGAACGTGGGCGTCGTGTCCCCCTCTCCCGCCGAGAGAGGATCGGCGTAAGACGCGATTGGGCCCAGATCGGTATTACTCTGCAACCCGCCCTCACCCCCTGCCCCTCTCCCATCCTGCCGAGTACGGCAGGCAGGAGAGGGAAGCTCCCCACTCGGCTGCTTTCCAAACAACAACGTACTGATGGCCAACTGGCTGTAGAACCAGCCGCGGGTCTGGTCAATCGCTTCGCTGATGAAATCGGCGGGAAACTGTCCGCGGAATTGCTGCTTCGACGCTTCGCTGTGCGGATATCCCCACTGGGCGAATGGCATCGCGCCGCTGTCGAACCAGCAGTCGATCACGTCGGGCACACGGCGCATGCGTTTGCCCGGCACCCGCGGCGAATCGTAGGTCACGGCGTCGATATACGGCTTGTGGATCCGCAAGTGGTCGGCCAGCGCCGGGTTGGCCACTTTGGCCTTTTCCCAGACGTCAAAGCCCGCCGCCCCGGGCTTTTGCCGCAGTTCTTCATAGGAGCCGATGCCCTCCATGTAGCCGGTGGCTTCGCAAACCCAGATCGGCAGCGGCGTGCCCCAGTAGCGTTCCCGCGAGAGCGCCCAATCGACGTTCGATTCCAGGAAGTTGCCGAAACGCCCGTCGCGGATGTGCTCCGGCAGCCAATGGATGAGGCGATTGTTGGCCAGCATCTCGTCGCGGAACTTCGTCGTGCGGATGAACCAGCTCTTCCGCGGATACTGGATGAGCGGGTCCTCTTCGGCCCGCCAGCAGAACGGGTATTCGTGCAGGTATTGTTCCTGGTGAAAGAGCAGGCCGCGACGTTTCAAGTCGCGGATGATGTCGCGATCGGCCTCCTTGACCCAGCGGCCCTGGTAATCGGGGGCCTCGGCGGTGAAGGTGCCATCGGGAGCAACTGCGTTGATAAGCTGCGGCCCTTGGCCATCGACGAACCGATCCTGCTCGGCCAGCAGAACGTCAAAGTCCACTTCGCCGAAGGCCGGGGCCTGATGGACGATGCCGGTGCCCGTATCTATGGTGACAAAGTCGGCCGCCACGACCCGCCAGGCGATATGCTGCCGCCCGCCGGACTTGAGTTGGCCTTGGACCTCGCCAAACTGCGAGGAATAGTAGTAGAATGGGGCGCTGTACCGCTTGCCCACAAGGTCTTTGCCGTGGCAGGTGGCTTCGACTTCGAACTTGAGTTTCGTTTTCGCGGCAATTTGCTCGACAAGCGCCGACGCAATCCAAAAATAACCGTGAACTTCTTCGTCGTCGCTGGCAACGACTAGACTGTATTCGAGCGCCGGATGGACCGCGGCGAACTGATTACTCGGCAGCGTCCAGGGGGTCGTCGTCCATACGAGCAAACTTGGACCGTGCGGCTTGCCGTCGTCACCCAGCAGCGGGAACTTCACGTAGACACTGGGGTCGGCCACTTCGCGGTAGCCTTGTCCGACCTCGCCGCTGGACAGGGCCGTGCCACCCTGTGCCCACCACCAAACGATCTTGTGTCCCTGGTAGAGCAAGCCGCGCTCGAAGAATGTCGTCAGCGCCCACCAGACGCTCTCCACGTAGCTCTGGTGGAACGTGACATAGGCATCGTCGAGATGGATCCAGAAGCCCAGTCGCTCGGTCAGCTCTTCCCATTGTTGCATGTAGCGGAAAACGCTCTCGATACACTTGTGGATGAACGGTTCGACGCCGTAGGCCTCGATCTCCTCCTTGGCGTGGATGCCCAGTTCCTTGCAGACCTCGACTTCCACCGGCAGCCCATGCGTATCCCAACCGGCCTTGCGCTGACAGCAAAAGCCGCGCATGGTCTTGTAGCGGGGGAAGAGATCCTTGATCGACCGGGTGAGGCAGTGGCCGGGGTGCGGCAGGCCGTTGGCCGTAGGCGGACCTTCATAGAATACGAACGGCGGCGCGCCGACGCGGGCGGCCAGCGTTTTTTCGTAAATCTGCCGTTCCTTCCAGAAGCGGATGATCTTTTCTTCCTGCTGGGGCAGGGATACTGAGCTAGCAACGGGGTCGAACATGGTAAAATTGCGAAAATGAAGGCCCCAATCCCCCATTGGAACCAGGAGGCACGAGGGTAAACCTACAATAGAGCAAGCCGGGGCGGGACTTGCAAGGCCGTGTGCCGCCAGAGGGGTGCAATTTCACTGTATGCCTTCCACGATGGCGATTTCCGCCTCCGTTAGGCCATAAAGTTCGTAGACGAGTCGGTCAATCTGGCCCTCGGTGGCGTCGATCTGGCGTTGGAGCAGCGTTTTGTCATGGGCGGTGCGGGCTTTCGGCAGTTGTTGGTGAAGCGTCTGGATCGTCTCGACCAATCTCGCCACGCGATCGTGGCACGTCCGTGAGCGTTTATCTTCAGGGGCGGGCAGGCGGATAGGAAGCGTTCCAACATATTGTTTTGTGCAGGTGATCCAGCCCCCGCGAAAGATATTGCTGATCCTCTCTAAATTCCAAAAGAGGAGGCGCGAGTTCAGCACGCCAAGGACATAAAGTGCATCGATCCCACCTTCTGTCGAGATTGAGATTGTGAATCCACCGCTTGCCATTGGGCAATACCGCGTCATATCCGGAGGCAGCGTGCAGTAGGAGCCGACATTGGCCAAGAGCGGCACCATGAGGCTGGCGGAGTCATGGCTGTCAAGATTCCGCGGGGCGCTAAAACCGAACCAACTCTTGTATTGCTTCCGCCGCAAAAGCTCCCGTTTTCGAGTTTTCAAATACGAATACGCTTTCGGAAACCGATCGGCGATCTCGGTCTCGGTCATCTGCCGGTATTTTCCGCCTTCCAACCGGTAGGGAAAAATCACTCCTTCGCCGCTGCTAGGGCTAAAGCGATAACGGCCAAAATCGGTTGCAAATATCGGAACCCTCAGAATGGATTGCTCGATCTCAACCGGGTCTCCGCTGCGGGTTGTATATCCATTACGAACCGACCGCAGAACGAACACCTCGTCGTCTCCGGTCGATGAACCGCGGGAGATGCGCGAGGGCAAACCGAGCAAAGCGGTTCCGGCGTTTCGAATTTTCTCGAGTAGATCGTGACTGCGCTTGGGCACGAATGTCCAAGGGCCGTCCGTCAGCGTGCTGGAATCAACGGAAAAGCCGCTGGGCGCCCCCTCTTGAATGACCTCGGGGGGCGAACATGCGGCGTACTCCAAGGAGTCGCGCGGAGTACGCGACAAGAAGAGCAGGCAAGTATAGGTGGTTGCCTGTGCGAAAACCTGTTCGTGTCGGAAATCGGCGATCGCGGCTAACGCGCGCGTACGGGACAGCAGGCCGCGCAACGGCCTACCGTAATCGGTTGCGAAGAACTTGCTCGGTAGAATGAAGCCCAGCAGGCCGCGCGGATTCAAGACGGATAACCCGCGTTCGACGAACACGACGTAAATATCATAATTGCCCACACCTGCAGAAACGAAATGCGAATTGAAGTACGCAACCTCTTCCGGACCGCGCTCGTTCATCGTCTGGATGGAAACGTAGGGCGGATTTCCGATCACGGCATCAAACCCACCCGCCTTGAAAACCGCGGGAAACTCCGTCTTCCAGCCGAAGACATTGATGCGGTTTCGCTCTTCTTCGTCCAGCATGTTCAACTGATGGCCGTTGTAGTAGTCCGGGCCGATCAGCGAGTTGCCGCACTTGACGTTGCCCGCCAGATCGGGCAGTGCCCGCTCGTGGAAGAGCCGTAACTGATTCGAGATCGTCTCGTCGGACTCGCCTTCCAAGACCTTCAACAACAGGGAGAGCTTCGTCACTTCGACGGCCTGGGGATCGATATCCACGCCGAATATGTTGTCCAGCAGGATCCGTTTTCGCTCGGCTGTAGTCAATTTCCACTGCCCGTTGACGCTGCGATAGAGCACGGGATTTCGGCCACGGGCGTTTCGCTCAGGATCGTCGGCCACATAGCGATCGCGATGCCAATCCAAGAGGAACTGGTAAGCGCCGATGAGGAACGAGCCTGATCCGCAGGCCGGATCCAGAATGCGGAGCCTAGCGGCCTCTTTCGGCGAAAACCGGCCCTCACCCTGCCCCTCTCCCGGAAGGAGATGGGAGCCTAGCAGCCTGCCGACCGTGTTCTCGACGATGTAATCGACGATGTAGGCCGGCGTGTAATAAACGCCGCCCGCTTTGCGGACCTCCGGCTTTTCCTCGACCTTGGCCTGTCCGCCCGGCGTCAGGCGGATGACTTTTCCCAAAAACTGCTCGTAAACCTGGCCTAGAATCTCGGCCGGCAGCACGGAGAACTCGTAGGGGCTGTCGGGAAAATACAGATTGCGGATGATGTCCCGCAAGGGCTTGTCGTCGATTGCCAGTCCGAGCGTCATCTCGTCGGGCGGCTCGCCGTGGTCCCGCTCGCCCTCAAAGCAGAACAGGCCCGAGTTGTAGCGCTGGTCGGCACGGCGGAACCATTCGCCCAGTCGGGCATAGATGCTCTGGCCGTTGGTGAATCCTTGCAGGTTGCCGTAAGGCTCGATGCCGCGGTCTTCGCAAATCCGCAGGAAGACGACGCGGTCGATGGTCCGCTGCACCGCGAAATTCAGGTCGCGGCTGGAAATGCCCGGGTTCCGCAGGGCGATGTTCCGCGCCAGCACGTCGCGCCAAGATTCGATCTCGAGCAGAAACGCCTTGTCGACCTCGGCGGTCCCCTTCTTGATCTTCTTCGAGGCAACAAACTTCTCCAGCGACCCGCGACGAATGGCCTCCGGCGAGACGAGATCGTAGAGCTCGTCCCATCGATCCAGGTACTGCGTGTAGTCGAATAAGAGGACACGGGCGATGACCGCCGGGTCGTTCTTCTGCGGCTGGATGCGGCAATCGTAGACGGCTAACTCCGCGAAGTTGGTGAGGATGCTCAGCAGCAGTTTGGCCGACCATGCGTAGCGGCGGAGTTGATAGGCAGGGCTGGCCGCATCGCGGATATCGATCGACGGCTTCTTGGCCTCGACGAAGAGGCTGCGCATGCCGCTGCCTGCACGGAAGCAATAGTCGGGGGCCTTCGTCCGCCCGCCGATGCGGATGGCGTCTTCGTGAATGACTTCCTTGTAGGCCTCGGCGTAGCCCTTGCGGTTGAAGACGTCCCAGCCCAGGGCTTCGAAGAAGGGGTCAAGAAACTCGCGGCGAAGCTGCGCCTCGTTGTAGGCACTGGCCCGGTACGACTCGATCTGGGCCTGAAAACGCTCGACCAGTTCCCGCACGACCGCCGGTGCCGCCATCGCTATGTAGCCTCTTCTGCCACCACTCCCAGCACGATCTTCCTGAGCTTTGGTTCCGCTTCGGCGGCCGTGGCCAGGATCTCCTCGATATTGGCTGGCCGCAGGGCGTCCGGCAGGCACATGTCGGTAATGATCGACAGCCCCAGCACGCGCATGCCCGCATGCACGGCCACGAGGACCTCGGGAACAGTGGACATTCCCACTACGTCGGCCCCGATCATCCGCAGGAAGCGATATTCGGCCCGGGTCTCAAGGTTCGGCCCCGTCACGGCCACGTAGACGCCTTTGTGGGCCGTGAAATCCTCCTTCCGCGCGATGCTCAGCGCCCGGTCGATCAGCTTGCGGTCGTAGGGCGCGCACATGTCGGGGAAACGCGGGCCAAGGCGATCGTCGTTCACGCCGATAAGCGGATTGCCGGTCATGAGGTTGATGTGATCCTCGATGACCATGATGTCGCCCTGGGCATACTGCGGATTCATGCCGCCGCAGGCGTTGGAGACGATGAGCAACTCGGCGCCCATGGCCTTCATTACGCGGACGGGAAACGTAATCTGGGCGAGGCTATAGCCCTCGTAGAAATGAAAACGGCCCTCCATGGCCATGACGGCGGCTCCGTCCAGATGACCGCACACCAATTGGCCCGCGTGGCCAATGGCGGTGGAACGCGGAAAATGGGGGATCGACGCGTAGTTGATCGTCGCCTCGGCATGGATATGGCCCGCCAGGCTACCCAACCCGGTACCCAGGATGATGCCGATACGGGGATTGCCTGCCCACTGGCTGCGGATCGCTACCACGGCTTCGTCGATTAGCGCTGCAAGTCCGTGCATGATTACTCTTCGTCCTCCGCTTCGCCGGGGGCGAAGCCGGAGTCGTCGTCCTCTTCCTCCAGGGCCTCGTCCTCGTCGTCGTCAAAATCGTCGTCGAAATCGTCGTCGAAATCCTCCTCGAAGTCGTCGTCGAAATCGTCATCGAAGTCATCGTCGTCGAACTCATCGATGTCCTCGTCCTCGTCGCCGGCGGCGATTGGCGGAATCGTGGGAAGCGGCAACTTGGGGCCGGAAAGGACGTCGCTGGGGAAATCGACGCGAAGCGTTGGGAACTGGCAGGTGGTGGACATGAGATTTCTCGCTCAACGGAAATGGCAACAAGACGAGCCGAAAGCCATTGTTATGAATGCCACGGGGGTCTGTCAACCATGGCGCGAGAAGATTTCAGGAGACTTACCCCCCGACGGGCTGCGGCTTGAGCACGGCGAGGTGGGGCGACAACTGCCTCGCCGTCTGGCCCGCATCGAACCGCAGTTGCTGCCGGTCTTCCGATACCGATTCGGGACCGGAGCCAAGCTCTGAAAGTAGAGTAGGTAGGCGCTCGGCCAGCGCCAGGGCCTCTGCCGATTTACCCTGTTTGCGATAAAGATTGTAGAGCTGATGAATCAAGCGCAGCGAATTCGGCTGCCCCGCCAGGGCAGTCTCCAGCACATCGCGGGCCTCTTCGTTGCGCTGCCGGGCCTGCAAGGCAAGCCCCAGGCAAGCGGCGGCGATTTCCCGGGTTTCGCACAAGTGCCACACGGCTGGCGTGATTCGGCCGAAGCGGACGGCCGCCTCGAACGCCCGGATCGCCAGGTCGAGCCGCTGGCGGACCAGCATGTAGTTGCCCAAGGCCAGCAAAAGTTGCACGTCGAAAGGGAAGTCCTCCAGCGAGTCGAGACATGCCGTCAACTGGTTGGCATGGCGTTGCGGATCGTCGTCGAAGGTTGTCAAAAGTCCATAAAAAGCCTCCAGCCGTTGGGCTGAGTCGCGCGGCGACGTTTCGATGGCCCGCTGCAACATCTCGCGGGCCTGTTCTTGATTGCCCAGGATACCGTGGGCCTGACCGGCAGCCAGCAATAACCGCGGCGCCCAGTCTCCGGCAGCGTCCGCCTCTGCGCTGGCCAAGGCCAAGTCGCGTTGGGCCTTGGCCATGAGCCGCTGGGGGTCGTGCTGACGCGGGTGGCGGACTATCCGGCAGGGGGCCTCGGCGGTTTGGAAGCCGGCCGCACGGAGCGATTCACTCAACGATTCGCGGACCCGGCCGGAAAACCGCAGATCCGCGCGGGTCGGAAGCAACCTGACTTGCAGGCATTGCTCGGCCGAAGCCGAATCTTCGCGCGGGGGCACTTCCACCCAGAGTAAGTATGCGCATGCAGGGTTAGCTTGTCCGTCCAGGAAACGTCGAAGCTCGGCCGTATCTTGCGGCCGGATCTGTTCACCGGCATCAAGCCAGAGCACCCAGTTACCGGTTACGAAACTGAGGCAGTGATTTCGAGCCGCGGAGAAGTCGTTTTCCCAAGGAGCACAGTGAACTTTCGCGCCAAGCTGGGTGGCCCGTTCCACAGTCCGGTCCGTGGACCCCGTGTCCAAGACCACGATCTCATCAGCGATCTGGCCGACGCTTTCCATTGATGCGGCAAGCACGTCCTGTTCATCCCGGACGATCATCGCCACGGAGAGGCGGGGCCGCGACAGCGATTCAGCGAGAATTTTCATATGCCACCCTTGGCAACTTCAGGACTTGCGAAAAGTTTCCCTTCGTCGTCCGGCAATCGGGTGAAAAAAGAAACAGTTCCTCCACTCCCCCACAGACTGTACCGTGAGATAGGAAGCGATTAAATAGCGATTTGCAAAAATCACATACTCATATGAGGGGTTTTACACACATCTGGCAGCTATTTTTGGTTTTTTGCGCATTTTTCTCAAGCGGCCCCTTGCCCAAAGGGCTTCGCGCCGTACCATGATTGTGCCGCAAGCAGGAGGAATGACGCGACTGGCTACCCGGGGACCCATGCAGCCCGGCAACAGCCTCAAGTACCTGTGGAGGACGAGTCCGTAGGATGGACTTTAGTCCTTCAGTAGTCCGTAGGACGGACTTCAGTCCGTCGATTGACATAAGTTTGCATGGTTGGAAAAGGAATGCAGCAAATGGAACGACGCAAGTTTTTGGCCGGCTCCCTGGCTGCCGGCGTGGGAGTGGTTCTGGGTGGTTCCGCTCTACAAGGCCAGACAAACGATCCATCGAAACCCCCTGTACGACGACGAAAAGGAGATCCCAAGATGAGTTTCAAACAACCCGAATTGCCGTATGCCTTGGATGCATTGCAGCCCTTCCTAAAGAAAGAGCAGATGGACTACCATTACAACAAGCATCAGGCCGCCTATTTCAAGAACCTTAACGGCCTGCTGGAGGGCAAACCGGAAGCCAACTCTCCGTTAAAGGAAGTGATTGTTGCCGCGGCGCCGGCAAGCCCGATTTTCAACAACTCCGCCCAGGCATGGAACCACGATTTCTTCTGGCACTGCATGTCGCCTACGGGCGGCGGCGATCCCCAGGGTGATCTGCTGAAGGCCATCGATCGCGATTTCGGCGGCTACGACAAGTTCAAGCAGGCATTTTCCGACAAGGCCGCCAAACTGTTCGGTTCGGGCTGGGCTTGGCTGGCGGTGGACAAGCAGGGCAAGCTGGAGATCATGCCCTTGAGCAATGCCGACACGCCGCTCAAGCACGGTTGTACGCCGATCCTCACGCTCGACGTCTGGGAGCATGCCTACTACATCGATTACCGCAACCGGCGGCCGGATTTCATCGCGGGCTTCTGGACGAAAGTCAATTGGGATTTCGCTGCCAAGAACCTGGATGACTCGACGAAGTAAGTCGTCTTGATCCCGACTGGAAACTGACGCAGCCGCGGCCCGCAAAGCCGCGGCTTTTTTGTTTGCGCGCAAAAAAAGAGCCGAACCTGAAAACAGGTTCGGCGGAGTTTAATTCGGACGCTTCGGCCCGACTAACAGGGCAAGTCGTAGCTGAGCGCGGGTCGTTCCCAGGGCAGCCCACCGCTAGAAAACCAGCGGAGGTTGCCCTGGGCCCTGGTCCGGTTTTACTTGGTTGGGGCCGGGGCAACCGGTGCAGCCGGAGCCGGAGCCTTGGGGGCCGCCGGAGCCATAGCGGGGGCCGGCGGAGCCGGAGCGGGTGCCGGGGCAGCCGACGGCGACGTCACGGGGGCGGCCGGAGCCGGACCCGCACAACCGCAAGCCGATGGCGCACAGGCACTGCAGGCCGGGGCGCAGGCGCTACAAGCCGAAACGGCACAGCAGCGACGGCAGCGACGATGACGCGGACGGCAGCTCACTGGAGCACACGACTCGCAGCAAGAAGCCGGAGCGGCACAAGCGACCGGAGCGCAAGGCGCCGGGGCGGGAGCCGCACACGGGGCCGGAGCCGCACAGGGGGCGGGAGCCGCACACGGAGCGCAGGCCGCCGGAGCACAGCAAGGCGCCGGGCAACAGCTCTTGTGGCAGCGACGCTCACGCAGACGCTCCAACAGACACGGATGGCAGCTCTTGGGCGCACAGGCCGGCTCACAAGCGCACGGGGCGCAAGCGGCCGGAGCGGCACAAGGGGCCGGTGCCGCACAAGGAGCACAAGCGGCCGGAGCGCAGCAAGGCGCCGGGCAGCAGCTCTTGTGACAACGAGCATGCAGACGCTCCAAAAGCCGCGGATGGCAGCTTGCCGGAGCAGGTGAACAACAAGCGGCGGGAGCCGCACAGGCAGCCGGAGCGCAGGCATCGCCTGCCACCGCCAGGTTGACGCCGCCCATCAGGACGATGCCAAGCACCGCAACAAACAATGCGGCGCAAAGAACACAGGTGCGATTCATTCGAGAAACCTCCTACTTAACAGGTACCGTAGCGTTTAATACTCGCACTAACGCCGTCACTGGTTCTCCCGTTCCCGGCCCTGACGGCTTCAACCGGAAACAGACGGTAGTTCTTGCTGTGACCCAGATTCTTACCGGCCCTTACTGCCCTGTTCAAGCGGCAAACCGGTCAAACTCCTGGTTTCGAAGACACAGCATTGAACCATAAGCTAGCATAGCTGCCACAGATGTCAACCGGGGAGACCGCAGAAAATAACCGTCTTGGGTCAACTCGGCTGTCTGGGGACACTCTACCATAGTTACGGAAGTTTACACCACGTTTCGTAATTCACAAGTACCCTCCAACAAAAAAAGAGGCATCTCGGCGAGATGGCCTCTTTGAAAAAAATGTCTAAGTTACTTCTATAAAGACATTTACGACGCGTCGTGTAATCTTTTACCTAAAAGGAAAAAGTTTCTCATTTCCCCACACAAATAGGGGAAAGACACGCTCGCTCGTAAGACTTTTCCTTAGGAGTGCCTCCGGTTAACGGCGAAATGCGTCCTGAGGTTTTTTTTCGGCCGGGACAGAATTTTCCGCGTCGGCAGATTGAATTGTTGCCTGTTTTGCCCTTCGCGCGATCTCCTCTTTCAACCACGTCTGCTTCTTGGCCATGTCCTCAAGATCCTCGAAATTCAGCAGCAGAGGATCTTCGCCCTCGAAGACATAAGCGGCGAACGCGGCCACGCGCCAGCCTTCGGGCTCCAGGCGGCACACCAAGATAGCCCTGTCGCTGCGCGGCTTGCCCGTTTCGTCGAGATCGATCCACTTGGTTGGCACGTGGGCGATTTCATGTCCGGGCGTGGGATAAGTGGCCTCTTCAACTTCGATTTTCGCGCTCTCGCTGGGTGGCGGCGCCACACATTTACCGCTGGCCTCAGCCTTCTGGCGGGCAACTTTCGAAAGGAGCTTGGTCGCCGCGTCGTTGTCGCCTTTGCGAAGGGCCTCGAGAAAGCAGGTGACCACCGTCTTTACATCTTGTGGTGGCGCGGTCGTCGCCGAAGCGGCCCCGTTCGCCCCGGCGGGCGGAGCCTGCGTAGCGCCCTGATCGGCCGACTTGCCACAGCCGAACGCCAGCAAGCAGATTGCCATCCACCCCAAAACGCTGAATCTTGACATTATATCTCTCCTCCCACATTCTCCAGTCAATAAGAAAGGTGGCGGAGTGTCGCAAGAATCGCGTTGCGGGTCAAGGTCAGTGTGGAGATGAAGAGGCCGCTTGCTTTTCGCGTCGGACGAGTTCCTCCCTGAGCCACTGCTGTTTCTTCGCCAAGTCATCCAGGTCTTCAAAATTCAAGAACAACGGATCTTCACCTTCGAATACATACGCCGCAAACCCGGCAACTCGCCACCCGTCCGACTCCAAGCGGCAAGTCAACGTGGCCTTGTCCGTCCACAGTTTGCCCTTTTCGTCCAGATCTATCCAACGGATCGACACTTGCGCGGTCTTGTGGTCCGGCGAGGGATATGAGGCATTGTCAACTTCGATCTTCACGTTTTCATCGGCCGGTGGAGCGATGGCCCGCCCGCTTTCCTCGGTCTTCTGGCGGGCAAGTTTCGTTAACAGTTCGGCCGCTGCATCGCTATTTCCTTTGCGCAATGCGTCAAGAAAGCGGGTCACGACTGCTTTCGGGTCTGGCGGCCGGCTAGTCGGCACAGCCCCAGCCGCTTGCGGTGCAGTGCGCGGCACGGCCGTCCTATGCCGTCGGCGCCACTTCAATCTGCCATGCCAGCGCGGGAAGACGGCTGGCATGGTCGATACAGCACAGGCCGCATCTGACGCCGCGGCTGGCGTGGCCAGTTCGGCGCTGTAAGCGGTAGACTTGTTGCATCCCAATGCCAACGAGATCATTGCGACGCATCCCAAAATGCTCGACCCTAACAACATAGTTTCCCTCCTGGAAGAATCGAAATTCGTAAGGGCGAAGTTTATCGCCACCAAGGGCACTTGAATCACCCCCCAGAATGTGGTAAAATTGCTCTTCGTTCGGTGCCGAAAATTAGTTTGGCAACATCGTCTTAGCGGGTCAACGTCAGTCTTATGTCGCACGCTTCCCAAGCTTGGTTTCTTACAGGTCCCACAGCCGTCGGAAAAACGGCCGTCGGGCTGGCGCTTGCCGAAAAGATCGATGCGGAAATCATTTCCATGGACTCCATGGCTGTCTACCGCGGGATGGATATCGGGACGGCAAAACCGACGGCCGAGCAACGTGAACAAATTCGCCATCACCTGATCGATGTCGTGGCCCCGCATGAGGATTTCAGCTTGGCCCGCTATCTGGAAATGGCCGACGCCGCTGCCGTCGAGATCCGGTCGCGGGGACGCCAAGTGTTGTTTGTCGGCGGGACACCACTCTACTTGAAAGGACTGTTGCGGGGGATCTTTCAAGGACCGCCTGCCGACTGGCAGCTTCGCCATGATCTATTGGAAGAATCCAAATCGCACGCGCCGGGCTGGCTACACGGTCACCTCCAGGAGATTGACCCCGCAACGGCCGCACGGCTGCATGTCAACGACCAGCGAAGAATCATCCGTGCCCTAGAGGTTTTTCATAAGACAGGCCACCCGATTAGCGAGTTGCAACAACAGTTTGAGTGGGGGCTGCCGGCCGAGGCGTGCCGAGTCTTCGTCATCGATCTCCCCAGAGCGGAACTTCAAGACCGCATTGAACGCCGCGTGGAAGCCATGTTTGCCGCAAGCTTGGTCGAGGAAGTCAGCCGGCTGCTTGCCGATCCGCTCGGGCTGAGCACCGCTGCCCGGCAGGCGGTCGGTTATGCCGAGGTTATCAACTATTACGGCGAAAAGCAGGATTTGGCAGCCACGGTGGAACTGGTGAAAATCCATACGCACCAGCTTGCCAAACGCCAGGCCACATGGTTCCGCAGCCTGAGCGAATGCCGCTATGTGCCTGTTGCCGGCGACCTGGCGCCAGAAATCGTGGCCCAGCAGGTTTTTGAGCTTGGCGGCGGCAGATCGTAGGAAAGCTCCTCTCCTCTATATATAGGTACAGTTCACTGTGAAGCAGCTATACTTCACGCGGCCAGGAACGATACTAACCCGAAGCGCAAGCGAGGGCCACAATCTATTACTTCGCTTGCGCTTCGGGCAAAGGGAATATCGCAGCCAACTCCGGCACGATTTTGCCCGTCTTGCCGGCTCTATCGCAAGTTCGCCGACACCCGCCGGTCGCAACGTTTCTGACCGCTTGCAGAACGCTCGCGTGATCCCCAATGTCTAAGAGCGTCCAGAAGAAATGACGAAGTGCTGCGTTGTCGAGGGTGGCTGGAGGATCGCCGACCATGAGTACATGGTGCCCGTATGCCCCAGCCACCCCATTCATTTCTTCCGTACGCTTTTACAGCCAGAACCCCTTCCGTTCTGCCTTCTCCTCTGGCGGCTTCTCGATCGCGTCGAGGATCGCCACGATGTCGGCAAAATACTCCTGCAATTTCGTGGCATCCGGGGCCGTGGGGCTTGAAGCGGTCAATTCCGCTAGGTAATCTTGCCCGTCGCTCAGCGCCTTTTCAAGATCGGCAACGCCCCATGGCTCGACTGCTGTAGAAGCAAAGCCAATCCCTCCAGAAAAGCGATGACCGTCGCCAAGTGCGTTGCCAATGATCTCGGTTTCAGACGGCCGAGGTCTTTCTTCGTTCCCAAAAGGTGTCGAAGTTCCTTGATAACGTCCGGGATTGTCGGCAGGGATTCTGCCGCTGATCGCGAGCGCCTCCTGCCCGAAGCCAAAGCTGCCTGTGGTGGCATGCTTCCAAAGAACTCTCAGTAGGTCAGGCTCTCTAGCCTGACTTTGTCCGCCACGGTCAGCCTGGAAAGGCTAACCTACGACGTTTCTAACATCTTGGGGTGGTTGTTAGTTTTAGATCCCGCAAAGTTTGAGCGAGCAGCTCCAGCGGACCCTTGAGACGGGCAACCGCTTCGGGAGTCCATCGGGCCGGTTCGATACCCTCGACAATAAGCTGCACGCCGTCGAGCACCGGCATGTGCAAAGCCAATTGAGGCATAGACGCATCGTCCGCGGCGGCCAAATTATCGAGAATGACCTTTCCCTTCTGGGAGCGACCGCTCACGCTCGACTCGGAAGTGAGCGCGCTCCGATCCCGCTTCTACGGTTTTTACCTGCTTTCCTGCGAAGACATCAGCATGAAGCCGCAATTTGCCGACGGCGAGTTGGCCGACCCGCCGGCCGCGAAGCAAGCGGCGATGGACTGGCTCGGTAATCTGGCAGACAACGCCGACCTCCGCTGCGACACGCGAGTTTGTGTGCCGATCTTCGTCGATCTGCTCCACGGCAAGACGCGCATCTGGGCCACGCTCGGCGTACGTCTCGCGCATCTGGAGGCATCCTACTCCCGGCCGCCGCGCCTGCGTCCCAAGGGCCGCGGCGAGTCCTGGACCGAAGTCACGTCGGAACAGCTCGGAAACAGCCGCTACGTGATCCCGGTCGACGAGTTCGCCGAGATCGAACTCGCCGGCTCCGCCGCCCTGACGCGAGCAGAACTTCGCGACGCCTACGAACGCTATAAGACGAGGAAAGAGATCGTCCGCGGACTGAGCGGAAGGTAGCAGAGATCCACCGAAGCGGCTGGGATCTTACTAGGGTGCGCCGGGCCGCCCGATCGGGGCCGATTTGGCTCGGATCTCATCGGCGAATCCTGCCATCTTCCAGGTCACGTACATGAACCTCTGCAGCGCAGCCGGATCGTCCTTGAGTTCGTCGCGGCCCTTCTGCCAAAGCGCCTTCATCCTGGTGACGACATCCTCCGGCCAGGTCTCACGGTAGATCGAGGGTTCCAGGTAGCCCATGTCGTCCATGCCGCCTTGCTTTTCGATGCTCCACGGGGTGTTCTCCCAGCGGTCGGCGGCCAACTTCAATAGCGCGCCGGCAGTGCCGGTAGCTTTGCCGAACTGCCGTTGGCACATCTCATCCCACGCCGCATCCACGTCCAACTCCGGGTTCCATAGGACCTTCATCAACACGTAATGCGTCGGTGCTCCCACGGTCCAGTCGGTGATCCCGCCGCCGTTCAGGAACGAGCCGACCAGCACCTCGCGATTCTTCTGGTAGTAATCTCTGACCAGGTGCGGGTACTGGATGTAAACGCCCGGATACTCGATCGTGCGGTGGTGGTATTCCCAAGTCTGGATCTTGCCCTTGGCCTGGTGGCTCCAGTCCCTCATGCACCGCTCCATCGCCCCGCGCCAGGTCGGCTGGCGCATCATCGCGAAGGACATGGTACACATCTGGATCTCGATGTTGTCGGGCAGATCAAGGCCCTTGGGGAACACGGTGTAGTTCCAGTACGGCAGGTACAGGACCTTCTTGCCGGGCCAGCGGCGCGTGACCTCGCCAGCGAACTTCTTGAGGAACACGCCCATGATCTTTGACCCCGTGCCGCGGTTGCCACCGTTAGGGTCATAGAGCTTCCGGCAGTTCTGGCAGTAGCAATCGACTGGCTCGTCGCAGGGAGAGAGGGTGACGCAGGTCGTAGTGACCCAACTGACGCCGTGACCACACCAAGGCGCCATGGCGCGGGCCTTCTTGTCCCAGACTGCCGCGCAACCGGCCAAGAGGAAGTCCAAGGTTGACTGCGAACCATAGCAGAGCTGGCTGTAGTTCCGCTTGCCGTCCTTCATCAGTTTGAACATTTCCGGGTGCGTATCGACCAGCTTCTGGTCTTGCCAGATATTTTGCGGCATGTGGACCTTGATCATGTAGCGGCAACTGTTGCCGCTGCGCAGGCCCGCCAGCATCACGGACGTGTCGAGCTTGGCGACGCCCGCCGGAATGCCGCTCTTGAGGAGTGGTGCGCCGTCGCGCGGCACATCGTAGCCGTACGCGGGGAAGCATTCGCGCTTCTGGAACACCGGTTGGTCGCTGTAGTGTGCCGGTCGGATCTCCAGACGCCCTGCCCGCACGACGCTGCGGCCACCGGCATTCACGGGCCAGTACCAACGTACGCCCACGAACCGCTCGAGGAAGTCGGCCACCGCCCAAGCCATCCCCTCATTGCCGTAAGGGCCGTTGAAATCGACGACCTCCGGCAGCTTGATCGTGCTACCCACGAGGAACACGCGATTAGGCGCCGTTTTGACGACAAAACCCTCGACGGGGATGGTGCCAGCTTCGATGCCGGCGGCCCGCGAGGCGGGGCAGTCGCCGATCACGATTGCCGCCACACCGCCCGCGGGTATCTGCTTGACGATTTCCAACTCGGCGCCGGTGGACAACTTGACCGCCGTTACCAGTTCCTTCACGAGGATGTCCAAGGTCGCGCTGGGCTTCTCCACCGCGACGTAGACCTTGGCTTTGGCCTCGCCGTCGCTCACCAACACCACCGGGGCGTGCTGCGGCGTGGCCAGGATCTTTACCGGCGACAGGTCCTTGACCTTCAGGTAGTCCGGACCTGCGGTATCCGCAGCCCACGAGGACGCGGCGATTCCCGCCAGGATGGCATTTGCCCAGAACAGTCTCTTGCTTGACATGAGTTGTCCGTTTGTTGCGCAAAGATGTACCTTGGTACGGACCGGCGTGGCGGACATCGCAAAAACTCCTTGCTGCGAACGGGGGGTTTTAGATCGGAAAGGGGCCATTGTCCCCCAATCGCCCGGGCAAATCAAGGTCCTTGGCCAACTATGTGCAGCAATTCCTAATGGACTTCATGGTAGAATCGATGTCGTTGCTCGGCAGCACCGGGCAGGTTAGGGCGAGGGCAATTTGCCGCGATCATATGCAAGGACACGAATCATGGCCCAACGAATAGCTTTGTCCACGTTTCTGGCAGCAGTGGCGGCGAGTACTCTCCCGCCCCCGTCAGCGACCGCGCAAGTCTACAACGTTAAGATCGTCACGGACGCGCGTCCGGACTACTCCGACATGGAAAGCATGGTCCACAGCATTACCGCCAAGTGGCCCACGCCGCGCGAGAAGTGCTGGGCCCTGTACTACTGGAACCACCTTGCCCGCCGACAAACCACCCCCATGGTCCTCCACGGCTATGAACTAACCGACCCGATCCGGCAGTTCAACGACTATGGCTTTACTCAATGCAGCACGATTGCGGGCATCAACTGCGGCATTTGGAACTACATGGGCTACAAGAGCCGCTTTTGGGACATCGCCAACCACACGGTGCCCGAGGTCGAGTATGAGGGCCGCTACCACATGTTTGACGGCAGTATGTCCAACCTCTGTACGCTTTGTGACGGCAAAACGATCGCTGGTGTCGAGGACATCGGGGAAGAAGTCGGCTGCGAGGCCTCCGGCGGCGCGAAGCAGCGCGGGCATCGGGCACTGTACCACAGCCTCTACGCCACAAGCCCTAACGGCTACCTCCAAGGTTCCGACGACACGCGCTCGGTGGCGGGTTGGGGCGGCTGCTTCCGCAATCGCAATCAGCCCAAGGGCTTCTACAACCAGGAATGGGGACACCGCTACATCCTCAATCTGCTGCCCAACGCGGTTTACACCCGGACGTACACCCGCAGCGACGGCGGCGACAAGCCCGCCCCGGAAGATCGCAAGCAGTACAAGAACGATGCCAACGCCTTTGTCTCCAACCCCGAGGTCAAAGACTTCGGCGGCGACGGGGAGTCGCCCAATCCGCGCTATCGCATTCGCGGCACCGGGCGATGGGACTTCCATCCGGACCTCTCCGCCAGGAACGTTGCCCGCCAGATCGTCAGCCGGCAGAACATCCAAACCGTGGACAGAGGGCTGGCCCCGGCGCAGGCCGGCCGGCCTGCGGAGGTAGTCTTCAAGCTCAACTCCGCCAACGCCACCGCCAGCTTGCTCATCGCCGCCGACTTTGTCCTTCGTACCGATCAAGACCAGGCGAAGCTCTCCGTGAGTACCGACAATGGGCGGACGTGGAAGCAGATGTGGGCCAGTCGGCCCGGCCAGGCGTCGGCCAGAGTCAAGTTGCGCGACGAGGTCAACGGGCAGTATGAGACGCTCGTCCGCGCGGAACTGTTTGCCAAATCCCAGCCCGGCGACGCGCTGCTAAAGGACTTGCGGTTAACGGCGCTCACGGAGTTCAACACCAAGACCAATCCGGCCCTGAACTGGGGCCGGAATACGGTGTATGTCGCCGCCGGCGCCCCAAGCGAGTCGATCGTCTACTGGCCCGACCTGCGAGGCGACACCTGGAAGCCTTATGCCAGCGACAGCGAGAACATGACCACCGGCGCTAACGAATACGGCGTGGGCAACATGTTTCCCGCCAAGGGCAGCCAGGACGGCTATATCGTCTTCCGCGTGGATGCACCCGGCGACATCACGCGGGTCACTTACGGCGGCCGCTTCGCAGTGCTCAACTCCGCGTCGCGCGTCGAACTCCGTCACTCCTTCGACGAGGGCAAGACCTGGACCACGGACTGGACTCTTGCCCAAACGGCCCCAGACGCAGTTTACTACCAGACGCTCGAAAACGTGCCGCCCGGTACCCGCAGCGTGTTGTACAAGTACCTTGCGTCGCGGGACCCGGCGAAGCGCCCCTCCGCTAGCATCTACTCCGTCCGCATGGAAGCCGACTACGCGCCCGCGGCCAAACCTGCCGGTGAACCCATCTGGATCACTTTCGCCTGGAAGGAGCGACTGGCGGACTACACGCTGGTGCCGTGCAGCCACACCCAGATCGTAGACAAGCTTCCCTTCCAGTACGTTATCGACGTGGGCGGCGCGGACCACCCCGTCATGGACTCGTTGACGGTCAGCCTGGCCGGCGGCGAGGCCGCCGCCTCGGCAACCACACCGCCGCCCTCGTTCGGTTATTCCGACGGCCGCAAGGCCCACGCGGCCAGGTGGACGCCCGCCTGGGTCACCGTCGGCAAGAACCTGGCGCTGGGCAAGCCCTATGCCTTCAGCGTACAGCCTGTCGTCGGGTGGAGCGCCAAGCTCGTCCCCGCCACGTGTCTCACGGACGGCCTGATCGGCAGTCTGACGGAGAACGGCGGGGGAATCGGCTGGACCGACAATCTCAACCCCGAGATCGTCGTTGACCTGGGCCAGGCGCAAACCTGCGGGGCATTCCGGGCCGCGATTACCTGCGGCTGGCCATGGTGGGATGCCCTCAGGGGAGAAGTCAAGGACAAGATCGAAGTCCTGACCTCCATGGACGGGAAGCAATACGTCTCACAAGGCCACCTTCGTATGAACATGCGGTTCAAGGATGTCCCGGCAAACGTCATGCTTCCCGATGACGAGGGTGCCCGCGGTTTCATCGCGGAACTCGTTTTGCCGAAGGGAGTTCAGGCTCGGTACGTGAAATTCAAAGTCACCTCCCCACGCATCATGCAGCTGATGGAATTGCAGGTGTTCGATTGGATCAAGTACGAGCCGTTCGACTTGCGGCTGTCGCTGCCGGACGAGAAGCGATGACAGCCATCCGAAATTCAGCCTGGGCGATCGTGCGTGTGGGCTTGCTAGCTTGATGCTGGCCTGTGGGTTTGTCCGACGGCATGGCTGCCACGGGGACAGCGAGAACCGCCAAGATCACCAGGATCGTTCGTCGCATCGGTCGCCTTCCTTTCTTCAGGATTGTGGGGAGCAAGGCCCGCGGCCGCCCGACATTCCAAAATGCCTGGGACCGCGTCCAAAGTGCTCATTCTAACCAGCGCAAAGAGATAGACAATAGTTTTGGCATGGCGAAGCCAGGGTCAGAGAAAGCGCCGGTCAAAGCTGGCAAGGAAAAGCGAATGAAGGAGCCGAAGAGACACTTCACTGAAATCTCACGCGTGCTTCTCCAAGACGTGTTCAAACACCTGCAAGAAGCCGGTATCTAATTCCTGATCGAATTTTTGCAGCCAGTGCCGCACGAGCCCGCGGTCGAATTCGGCATTCTTGAGGACAACCGTCTTTGCGTCGGCCAGATCCCGCGGACGTCCGGCAACGATTTTCTGGATAATCAAGTCTTCAACGGATACAAAGCGAACGTCGACATCCTCGTAGGCGACGGTTACGCCCCGCCGAATGGCGTCGCGTTCAAACTGCGAGAGCGAAAAAACGAAGTCAATGCGAATACCGCTTTCCAGGTCCTTTGCCGGTAGAACGAAAGTCTGCCGCAAGAATTCGTCGACGTCGCTCACAAGGATTCGCAGGCCCAAGCGGCCAATTACTGCCAACACCGGGGCTGCTGCCGCGGGCTCGACTCCCAGCGTAATGTCGATATCGCGTGTAACGCGGAATTCGCCGTGCAACAGCACCGCCTGACCGCCAAATACCATGTACGGTATCCCTGCCGAGTCCAGTCCCCGCGCCAGCTTCTTAAGTAGTTCCGTGAACACTGCGAAAGACCTTCACCATGCGAATGTTGACGTCCAGCCCTTCCAACGGATCCGGTCCGGGGATCTTTCCTAGTCGGCGGGCGTACTCGTAGAAGTCATCAGCGAGGCGAAGATTACTCGCGAAATCCACGGGTTCGGATGCGATGAGTTGCTCCTCGAATTTGTGGAAGACATCCCAGCTTCGTAACAGCGACGCGTTGTTCATACCTAAATCTCAGACTTCAAGAGGTCTTGAGGGAACGGGGACGCCCCGCTTTCTCTCCATTATACCACGAAGGTGCCGAGGCGGTACCAGGGGTCGCTGCCGCAGCCGGCGTGAGTGGCAGGCGGCGGCTGAAATTGGGCAGAGGAAAAGCTTTCAGCGACCAAATTTGGCAGGGCTGGCGAATTCGGGTAAACAATATGGCACTGGTGCCCAAAATGCCCCCCGTTTCACTTCTTGTCCTTTTTACGGCCGCCCGCTTCCTTTCCTCTGGCTGCTTCACCTTGGAGGAAGTCGATGGCGAGCATGGCAAGGGTCCGTACCCCCAACGGCAAGGCCGCTTCGTCGATGACCAAGGTCGGCGTGTGCAGTGCCCCGGTGGCATGCGCCTCCTTGTTCTGCACGCCAAGGAAGAAGTAGAGGCCCGGCTTCTTCTGGGCGAAGAAGGCGAAATCCTCGCTGCCCATCAGGGGTTCGACCTCGATCAGGTTCTGTTGCCCGGCGGTCCTGCACAACGTCGGTATCATCCGCTCGCCCAACTGAAGATCGTTCCATACAGCCGGCCCATAGCTGCGCAGGGAGATTTGGGCAGTGGCCCCGTGGGCCAGGGCCGTGTGCTCCACAATCCGGCGGAATTGTTCGAGGACCTTGGCGCGGACGTCAGCGTCGTACGTGCGGATCGTGCCCTGGAGCGACACATGGTTAGGGATGATGTTCCAAGCCGTGCCGCCTTGCACCGTGCCGACGGAGACCACCACCGGTTTGCGCGCGTCGATCCCGCGGCTGTGGATGGTCTGGATCGCCGTGATGATCGCGGCCGCCGTGACGATGGGGTCGTCCCCCTGCCAGGGCATCGCGGCGTGCGACTGCTTGCCGGTCACGGTGACCTGGAAGTAGTCGGAGGCTGCCATCGCCGCCCCGGGTCGGTAGCCGAGTGTGCCCGTGGTCAGTTCCGGGTTGACGTGCAAGGCGAAGATCGCAGCGACCTCGGGGTCGGCCAACACGTTTTCCTGGACCATCAGGCTGGCGCCTCCCGTTTCGCCTGCCGGGACACCTTCCTCGGCCGGTTGGAAGATCAGTTTCACCGAGCCGGTGATTTGGTCGCGGACGTGCGTGAGCACCGAAGCGAGGCGAACTGGAAAGCGACGGCTCGGCCGGATTCCGCGCCGAGGACAACATCGCGATGGGCAGCACCAACACCTGGTCGGCGGCGCTGGCCCTGCACTCGTTCGGCCCCACGTTGTCGATGATGTTGAAGAACAAGCTGCTCTTCGGCGCCGGCGAGGTGAATGACCATGTGGCGCTGACTGAAACCGGAACCCCGCGTGCCGATCCGCGATTCGTGAATCCGAGCGACGATCCGGCCGTGGCCGATTTCCATCTCCAGGCCGGCAGTCCAGCAATTCGCGCCGGCAACGCAACCCCAGCGCCCAGCCCTGACCTGGCCGGCATACCCCGGCCGCAAGGCCCGGCCAACGATCTGGGCGCCTATCAATTCACGCCAACATCACGTCCATCCTCGGCAGCCGAACGCTAATATGTTACCCATATGGTTCCTGTAACCGTGCAACCTCCGGCGCACCCGCTCTACGGGCTAACCTCGATGACGAACCGCTGGTGGGCGCTGCCGACCCGCTCCGTAGAGGTGGCGAGCACTTTCTCATTGCCCCAACCGAGTGTGCCCTCATCCAGCTTCCGCACCTGCCGGTCGATGGTGGCAGTGATTTCCACCTCGAACTTTCCCGCCGTATCGGGCGTGCCCAAGAGCACACCCGTGCCTGCGTCCAGCTTGAGCCAGCTTGGCCCCTTCAAGGCATACTTGGGGTGCTCGATGTCCCAGAAGTTGGCGACTTCCGGACTGTGTTTCCGCAGGTCGCCCAGGGAGCGATTGGCCGAGACCCGGCTGCGGTACTCCGCGCCCACTTTGGCCTGAAGCATCGGCTTGCTGTAAATCACCGGGCGGGGCGCGACGGCAAAGTCCGATGGTCCGCTCCGCTTGCCCTGTTCGTCCACCGCCACTACGCGGTAGTAGGTCTTATTGGCCGCGCGCAGAGCGACCTCGGCGCCCAAGACCGGCAGTTCCGTGGCCGTCGTCTCGCCGATGAAGTTCGCCGGGAACTGCGGCGAGAGCTCCTTCGAGATGCCGACACTGACCGTGTACGGCACGTCGCTGACGGAGAAGCCCTTCTCGTCGCTGCCGTAGACGCGATATTTCGCGGGCCGCCGGCCAAGCGGATTGGCCTTCCACTTGAGGGTCCCCAGGCCCTCTTCCCGGTCGAAATCGACGCTCACGTCCAAGGGATAGGCCGGCCCGCGCGGCGTGAAACTCCACGTCTTGCTCCACGGCCCCCAGACGCCTTTCTCGTTCTTGGCCCGTACATGCCAGTAGTATTTCTTGTCCGGCGTCAGCAGACCGGCGGAGGGCAGCGCGTATTGCGGCTGGCCCTTGTCCGCGGTGCGGGAGATGAGCTTGTAGAAGTTGGTCGAGAGCGGCCATTTCATATCCGCCCGGTCGGCGAGCACGAAGTGGTAGTCCACGATCTTGTCCCCTTCCGCCTTCGTGGGGACATTCCAGCGGAAGACAATATCCGTGCCCTCGGCCTCGCCGGCGTCGGGCGGGTAGACTGCGGCGGGCGGCGGCGGAACGTTCGCCGAGCGTTCCACCCACTCGTGCGTGATCTGCACCTGCCGCTCCCCGGGAGACTGGTCGGTATAGGTGAACGTGTTCTTCCCCACGACCATCTCGGGCAGCGCCAACAGGGCCATTTGCAGATCATTGATCATCGCCAGTCGTTTGAGCCGGGCGGCGCCGGAGAGCCGACAGCGGAGTTGGTAGTGGAAGCGTTGCGGTCCCCAGTTCGTGAAGAACCAGTATTCCACTCTATCCCTCGCGTCCAGCCACTTTTTGCCGTCCTCGGAGATCTCCAACACGGCCCCGTTGCCTTCCACTTCGAATCGCCCGCCCACGAAGATGTAGGGGCTGCGCATCGTCCAGACGATCGTGCCCGTCTTGCCTTCCTCGGCTCTAAGCCCGTCCGGGCCGCTGGCGATGTTCTCGATCCTGGTTGCGCCTTTCCTCCAGAGGTCTTTGCTGAAGTCCGGGCGGTATTCCCAGAGGCCGTCGCAGACGGTGTCGGGGTAGTCGGGCTGCTCCGACGACCGCCAACTGTACTTGGCCGGGGTCAGGTGCCCGCAGCGCCAGACCAGGGCCTCGCCCGGCCGGAGCGTCATGTTCATGGTCGTCTTCGGTTCGTTGGCGCGATCGCCGCTGACCGGGTCTTCGCACACGAACATGGCCGCATACGACTCATCGAGGCGGCGGATGTCGGCCATCGTAATGCCGTAGGTGTGCGCCCGCTTGATCAGGTCGTGATCGTGGGCCAATTCCCGGTCGCTGGCCAAGGTCTCGTTGTCGCGGAGGAGAAAGAAGCTGTCCAGGTCGCCGTCCATCACGTGCCAGCCGCCGTCGTACGCCACTTGGGCGATGGCGTGCGACACCAGGCGGTCCGGGGCGCTCTTGAGGCCCACCTTGTGCCAGTACGCGCCCATGATCAGGGCGTCGGCGCCGCAGGGGTTGTGCCCGTAGATGTTGAAGACCTGCACCGGGTCGCCGAGGTTCGCGCCGTAGCCGCTGCGGTGGAAACGATGGGAGACCTGTTGGAACCAGAGGGCCATGGCCTTCTCCTTGTCGCTCATCTCCGGGGTGACGGCCGACGCCACGATCTCGTCCAAGGTGCGGAAGTTGTTCCGGCCGTTGGAGAGCCAGGGATTGATCAGGTCGGACCGGCCCACGTTCTCCATCCGCACGGCGCGGTTGGACTGCCAGCTTTGGTCGATGACGCCTTCGCGGTTGATGCCACAGCCCATCGGCGTGCGGCAGCACTCGCCGTCCACGGTGCCGCCGTGGACGACGGTGTAGGTGTGCTCGGCCTGGGAGATCTCTTCGACGTGGCGGTTGGCCACGTCGCCGGGTTGGGCCTTGGAGGCCCACGGCTGCATGGGGGCATCCGCGCCTGGGGCCTGCAGCAGGGCCGCCGATATGAGGGTGAAGATCACTTGCATGGTAATTCCTCCTAATGGTTCAAGGTTCAGTATTGGGGTTAGATTCCGCCCACTATCGATGCGTCCTGGATTTCTGGCCGTGGGCCTGATCCTGTGAATTTCTTTTTACTCCTTCTTCTCCAGCGCCGCCAGGTGCTCTTTGAGAAACGCGGCCAACTCGCCGCGGCGAAGGTCCTCGGTCGAGCGGAACTTGATCCGCAAGACGTCCATGCCGGTCTTCTCGCCGTCGACCTGGGCGTCGAACCCCAACCCGGTGATTCGCCCCTGGGCGAAACGGCCCTTGGGACCCGTGAGGTGCAAGTAGACCGCGTCGAGCTTCTTGGTCTGCACGGCAGCCCAGGCCTCGCGCTGCTGCGGCACGTACAGCGGCACCACCTGCTTGTTGTTCCAGAGCAGTTGGCCATAGGGTGCGGTCTCGTTGAGCAACTCGATCAGCTCCTCGAGCACTTCCATCTCCCACTCCACCTTGCCGCCCAAGGGGAAGCCGCGGCGGGCGAAGTGCCACTTGCGGCCCAGTTGCTTCCAGGGCTGCAAGATATCGCTCTGCTCCTTGGCCTGTTGCGAGTACTTGCCAAAACCGCCCACGGCTTGGTCGATGAACGCCCAGAACTCCGGGCGATCGATCTCGCTGTAACTGTTTACGCGGACCTCGACCTCCTGCCACGGCCCGCGGAGACTGCGGAGCTTGACCCGCGGCTCGGTCCCGTACAAGGGCAACTCGGGCATGTCGTTCAACGGCTTAAGGTCCAGCCGCCGCAGCAGGTCGTCGCGGGAAAACGTGTTGCGGGCTGTGCGGAACTTCATCTTCAACAGCCATTCCTCGCCGGTAATGGCGTGGAAGAACCAACCGTCCGCCTTCTTGGCCGCGCGGATCTCGACCACCGAGCGCGAGTTCCAGTCGGTCTCACTGAACAGTTCCGACTGGTTCTGGATGCGGTCGATCACGTCACCGAGGATGCGTCCCTCCCAGCGACAGGGCTTGCCGTTGCGGCCCACGCGGGCCACCGTGTGCCAGTGCCGGCCATCGATCTCCCAGGGCATGCGGGCGTCCTGGCCAAGCTCGGCAATCTCGCGGTCACCCTCGTGCTGGGCCTCCGTCCCAGCGAAATCGAACAGCTTGCGCGGCGCGTGAGGCCCGGCGGCTAGGACCGGTACAAGGGCCTCGCCGGTGTAGGAACGAAGGTAGGAAGGAGAGAAGGGGAGCGGGGGAGAAATTCGCATCTCCCTTTCTCGCTTTCTCCCCTTCTCCCCTTCTCCCTTTCTTTGTCCCGCCGCATGCGCGGCGATGTCTTCCGGTGTTCCCGCGTCCACGACGTAGCCGCCTTCCTCCCCAGCTTCCGGCCCCATGTCGATAACCCAATCGGCTGTCTTGACCACGTCCAGATTGTGCTCGATGACTACGACCGTGTTGCCCAATTCGACTAGGCGATTGAGCACGTCCAAGAGCTTGGCCAGGTCGTCGAAGTGCAGCCCCGTGGTCGGCTCGTCGAGCAGGTAGAGCGTGTTGCCCGTGTCTGGCCGGGAGAGTTCGGCGGCCAGTTTCACGCGCTGAGCCTCGCCACCAGAAAGCGTCGGGGCCGGTTGCCCCAGCGTGACATAGCCCAGCCCCACGTCGCAGAGCGTTTGCAGAATGCGGCGGATCTTGGGGATACTCTGGAAGAGCTGCACGGCCTCGCCGCAGGGCATATCCAGCACCTCGGCGATCGACTTGCCGTGATAGCGGACCGAGAGCGTCTCTTCGTTGTAACGCTGCCCGTGGCAAGTGTCGCACTCGACCCAGACGTCGGGCAGGAAGTGCATCTCGATACGAAGCTGGCCATTGCCTTCGCACTTTTCGCAACGGCCGCCGGGCACGTTGAAACTGAACCGCCGCGGCTGGTAACCGCGCAATTTGGCCTCGGGCAGTTGAGCAAATAGCGCGCGGATCAGGTCCAACGCGCCGGTGAACGTGGCCGGGTTGGAACTGGGGGTCTGCCCCAAGGGCTGCTGGTCGACGCGGATCACCTTGTTGATTTGCTCGATGCCGATAATCGAATCGTGAGCACCGGGGAAGGTCTTGGCGCGGTGCAGAGTGCGAGCCAGCGACGCATACAGCACGTCCTCGACCAGCGAACTCTTGCCGCTGCCGCTGGGGCCGGTGACCACAGTAAAGGTTCCCAGCGGGATCTTGACGTCGATGTTCTTGAGGTTGTTTTGGCGCGCGCCGCGGATCTCCAGCCAGGAGGGAACGGGGGAGACGTTCGCCTCTCCCTTTCTCCCTTTCTCCCCTACTCCCTTTCTCCCCTTCTTCTCTTTTTTCCCTTCCCCGCTTCCCCCGCCCACCATCCGTCGGTTCGTGGGCACGGCAATCGCCTTCTTGCCCGTAAGATAAGGACCGGTAACCGAACCGCGGCGCTTACCGACCACCGCGGGAGACCCCTCGGCGACGATCTGTCCGCCGTGGCGGCCGGCGGCGGGGCCGAAATCCAAGAGCTTGTCGGCATTGGCGATCACCTCGCGATCATGCTCGACCAACAAGAGCGTGTTGCCCAGGTCGCGAAGTTTTTTCAGAGCGTCCAGCAGGCGGGCGTTGTCGCGCGGGTGCAGGCCGATTGTCGGCTCGTCCAGGACATAGAGCACACCGCACAGCCCGCTGCCCACTTGGGCGGCCAGGCGGATGCGCTGCATTTCTCCGCCGGAGAGGGAGGGCGCGGGCCGGGCGAGGGTAAGATAGTCGAGCCCCACGTCGACGAGGAACTGCGTGCGATTGCAGATTTCGCGGTAGACTTCGCCCGCGATCTTCTGCTCGGTGGCGCTCGGTTTCCAGGCGCGGAGGTCGGCCAGCAGCTTGCCCAGCGGCTGGCGGCAGATCTCGTCGATCGTGCGGCCGCGGAAGCGCACGGCAGCCGCATCGTCGCGCAAGCGGCTGCCGCCACAGACCGTGCAATCGACCTCGTCGACGAGATGTTCCAGCCGGCCGCGGAAACCGGGCGAGACGCGGCTGGCTTCCTCCAAGGCCGGGTAAAGGCCCTTGTATTGGAAGCGGAAAGAGGGCAGGGGCAATGTATCCGGCAAACGCCGTGTGCCGTCGTCGGGATTCGGCACACGGCGTGTGCCGGATACATTGACGTCGAACCACTGGTCGCCCGTGCCGTGCATGATCAGGCGGCGGTGCTTGCCGCCAAGCTGATCGTAAGGAACGTCGATCGGTATGCCCGCGCCGCGGGTAAAACTCTCCAGCATTCGCTGGAAGAGCCGGTTCGACGCGCCGGGCCACAAGCCCACAGCCCCTTGGGCCAGGGAAAGCTTGGGATCGCGGAGCAGAGCCGCGGGGTTGGTGCCGGTCTGCATGCCGAGGCCTTCGCAGGCCGGGCACCAGCCCAGTGTACTGTTGAAGGAGAAATTGTGGGGCGAGAGCGGCTCGAAGCTGCGACCGCACTTCTGGCAGGCGAAGTGCTGACTATGAACCTCGACGGGCCAGCGGGCTTCCGGCACGTCGTCGCGAGGCTCAGTCACGCGAAGCACGCCGCGGCCCTTGGCCAGGGCGGCCTCTACGCTGCCAGCCACCCGCGAGCGACCCGGAGTACCAGGTGCCCCGCCCGGGCTGCGGCCGTCGGGCCACACGGTAACGCGATCGATGACCACCTCGACGTCGTGTTTCCGCCGCCGATCGATCTGCGGCATTTGGTCGAGCGTGTGCGTCTGGCCGTCGATCCGCACGCGGACGTATCCGGCCGCGAGCAGCTCTTCCCAGAGGACTTCGTACTTCTCGCCTACCTCGATTTCCAGCGGGGCCATGAGATAGAGCCGCGTGCCCGCCGGCCGCTGCATGATCTTATCGATGATCTCGTCGGCGGTTTGCGTGCCCACCCGTAGGTCGCACGCCGGGCAATACGGCTGGCCCAGGCGAGAGACGATGATCCGCAGGTAATCGTAGATTTCGGTCACCGTGCCCACTGTGCTGCGGGGCGAGTGGCCGGCATGCTTCTGCTCGATGGCGATGGCCGGCGAAAGCCCCTCGATGTGGTCCAGCCGCGGCTTCTGCATCTTGTCGACGAACTGCCGGGCGTAGGAACTCAGGCTTTCGACATAGCGCCGCTGACCTTCCGCATAGATCGTATCCATGGCCAGCGAGGTCTTGCCGCTGCCGCTGGGGCCGCAACAGACGGTCATCTGGTCGCGGGGGATGTCGACGTCGATGCCCTTGAGATTGTGCTGCCGAGCGCCGCGGACCTTGATGGCCTTGGCCAGTTCGGCGCGGGGCGGAGTTGGGAAAGGGGAAAGGGGGGCCGGGGGGCTGCTCTTCTCCCCTTCTCCCCTTCTCCCCTTCTCCCTTTCCCCCTTTCCCCGCTTAGCAAGCCAACGCTTGAGCACCTGCCCGGTGAAGGAAGCGGGATTCTCGGCGACTTGCTCGGGAGTGCCCGTGGCGATGATCTGGCCGCCGCCGGCGCCGCCCTCGGGGCCCAGGTCGATGATCCAGTCGGCGGTCTTGATCACCTCCGTGTTATGCTCGACGACGAGGACCGTGTTGCCCGCTTCGACAAAGCCGTGCAGCACCGTCAAGAGCAATTGGATGTCGGCAAAGTGCAGGCCGGTCGTCGGTTCGTCCAACAGGTAGAGCGTCCGGCCGGTGCTCTTTTTGACGAGTTCGCGGGCGAGCTTGATCCGCTGGGCCTCGCCGCCGGAGAGCGTGGGCGACGGTTGGCCGAGCTTCACGTAGTCCAGCCCCACGGCGTGCAACGTGCGGAGCTTGTCGGCGACGGCGGGGATGTTCTCGAAGTGCGTCAGCGCCTCCTGCACGTCCATTTCCAGCACTTCGGCAATCGACTTGCCTTTGTAGCGGACCTGCAGCGTCTCACGGTTGAAGCGATGGCCCTCGCACACGGGGCAAGTGACCCAGATGTCGGCTAGGAAATCCATCTCCAGCTTGGTAGAACCATTGCCTTCGCAGGCCTCGCAGCGGCCGCCGCTGACGTTGAAGCTGAAGCGGCCCGGCTCGAAGCCCTTGGCCTTGGCCTCCGGCAATTGCGTGTAGAGCCGGCGGATTTCGTCGAAGACCTTGATGTAGGTGGCCGGATTGGAGCGGGGCGTGCGGCCGATGGGCGACTGGTCGATAGCGATCATCTTGTCGAGATGCTCGATGCCCTCGAGCTTGTCGAACTCGCCCGGGTTACCGAGACCCGCGTTGAGGTCGCGGCGGAGGGTCTCGACGAGAATATCGTTCACCAAGGAACTCTTGCCCGAGCCGGAAACGCCGGTCACGCAGACAAACACACCCAAGGGGATCTCGACGTCGATGTTCTTGAGATTATTGTGGCGCGCGCCGCGGATGGCCAGCTTCCCCCGCCCGTTGCAACAATCGCGGCGGACGGCGGGAACGTCGATCTGCCGACGGCCGGAAAGATAGGCCCCGGTGAGGCTCTCCTCCGCGGCGATCACGTCGGCAATCGATCCAGCAGCGACCACATTGCCACCACGGACCCCCGGCCCGGGTCCGAAATCGACGATATGGTCGGCCGCCCGCATGGTGTCTTCGTCGTGCTCGACGACCACCACCGTGTTGCCTTGGTCGCGAAGCTGCGCCAGCGTTTCCAGCAACTTGTCGTTGTCGCGGGGATGCAGGCCGATCGACGGCTCGTCGAGGATGTACAGCACGCCTACGAGCCCGCAGCCGATCTGGCCGGCCAGGCGGATACGCTGCATCTCGCCGCCTGAGAGGGTCGGGGCCGTGCGGTCCAGGGCCAGGTACTCCAACCCTACGTTCTTGAGAAATTGCAGCCGGCTACGGATCTCCTTGACGGCCTCGGCGGCAATCGTCGCCCCGGTGGCATCAAGTTTCAAAGCGGAAAGGAAGTCGGCCGCCGCGCTGACGGAAAGCTGGCAGACCTCCGGCAACGACTGCTCGCGGACGGCAGCGGGGAATTCCGCGGCAGTGGTGATGGTGACCGCGCAGGCCTGGGCGTTCAACCGCCGGCCCTGGCACCGCCCGCAGCCCAACACGCGCATGTACTTTTCCAGTTGGCGGCGCTGAGGGCGGCTGCGGGTGTTACGGTACTGCGCCAAAAACTTGGGAATGATCCCCTCGAAGGTCCCGCCCCACTTGTAGCCCGAAGCACCGCCACGCCAGGTGAAGGTGACGTGCTCGTCGCCGGTGCCCCAGAGCAGGGCGTGCCGCGCCCGCTGGTCGAGTTCCTCCCAGGCCGTTTCCAGCACGCCGCCAGGCGGAAGCCCGTACCTTCGCTCGAGCGTTTCCGCTACGCCGCGGAAGATGTGCCGTTTCCATCGGCCCATCTCCCGCCATTTGCCCAGCAACTCGATGCAACCTTGTTGAAAAGACCGGCTAGGATCGGGGATCAACCGCTCGGGGTCGAACGAGTAGATCTGTCCCAACCCGCTGCACTCCGGACACATGCCCTGCGGACTGTTGAAGCTGAACAATTGTGGGCTGGGCGGCTCGAAGCTCTTTTGGCAGTGGGTGCAGGCGTAGTGGGCGGAGAGGGCGAGGTCGGAAGCAAGGGATGCCGGGACGTTCGGCAAGGACGCGGAGAGGGGGGGACGCGCGGACGCGGAGACATCTTCTTCCCCGCGTCTCCGTGTCTCCGAGTCCCCGCGTCTCCGCGTCTCCGCGTCCCCGCCTTCCTTCTTCTCCGCGTCCCCTTCATCCGCAGCCACAATCAGGTTGCCTTCGCCCAGGCGCAAGGCCGCCTCGACGGCCTCCGCCAGCCGCGGACGAAGCTTGGGGCCAGCCACGAGCCGGTCGACTACGACCTCGATGTTGTGCCGCATTTGCCGGTCCAACCGCAGATCGTCGGTCAGCCGCACAACGCGTCCGTCGACCCGGGCGCGGACGAACCCCTGTTTCAGCAGATCTTCGAAGAGGTCGCGGTATTCTCCCTTCTGGCCGCGAATGAGCGGGGCCAAAACGAGGAACCGCGTACCCGTGGCCAGTATGCCGATGCGGTCAATAATCTGCACCCGTGTCTGGGCCGTGATCGGCCGGCGGCACTCCGGACAGTGACCCTTGCCCACTCGCGCAAAGAGTACGCGGAGGTAATCGTAGATCTCCGTGATCGTGCCCACCGTTGACCGCGGGTTCGTACCGCTGGACTTCTGCGAGATGGAGATCGCAGGGCTAAGCCCTGCGATCAGGTCGACGTCCGGCTTGGGCATCTGGCCGAGAAACTGGCGGGCGAAACTGGAGAGGCTTTCAACGTAGCGGCGCTGCCCCTCGGCGTACAACGTATCGAAGGCCAGCGAGCTCTTGCCCGAGCCGCTAACTCCGGTAAAGCAGATCAATTGATTTCGAGGCAAGACGAGGCTTACCTCGCGCAGATTGTGCTCTCGCGCGCCTTGAATCAGGATGTCGGAATCTGCCATCGATGGAAAACCTTGCCGAAACCTTGCATTTTAAGAGACGGCAGGGGCGGGAGGCAACCCGTCTTGTTCAATGGAAAGCGATTAGACCAGAAAGTCGGGCGCAACAAGGTTGGCGGTACCAGTGAAACGCCCGCTGCCGCGGCCGCTTTGTCTTGCTGGCCCATATGAAAGTGGGTGGTCTGCGGGGTTATCGTCGTAATTGCCGGCCATACAGGCGGTACCTTCCTTAAACATTCTCCCTTCTTCCCATAATTAGCTATCGGAACAATTTATCCCAAATCCCCAGAACCACCTGTTTTGAAGCTATTCTAATGCAAATCGCTATAACTGTCCGATTCGTTACAACAGGAACAGTCCTTACTTCCCGAATTTCCGGTAGGACACGCAAACCACTCACCATCAGTCCAAAGGGGGAAAAGATGAAGGTTACTAGGAGCAACTTGAAAGGAGTCGGCTTGCTCTTGCTGAGCTTGGCCGCAATGGGCGAAGGGCGGAACTTTGCCGCAGACATCGCATCGCAGAACTTCCTGGCCATGGCCGACAGTCCGTCCGCATCGGCCGCCGGTTCGGCCACAGCAAGTCCGTTCAAGGATGAATCGGCCAGCACGCTAGCGAAGTCCGTCACTGGCGAAACCACCACGGCAACCGCTTTGCCGCCGACAGGCACGGCGCCAGCCTATGACTGCTTCCTCGGCGCGCCGGGCAAGGTCTGGTTCCGCGGCGAGTATGTCCACTGGTGGACCAGCGGCGCCAACATGCCTGCGATGGTCGAAACGCTCACGAACAACGGAACTATCGCGCAGCCCATTTTCGGCGATCGGACGGTCTACGACGGCAACCACGACGGCTACCGCATGAACTTCGGCATGTGGCTGGACTGCCAGCACTGCTGGGGCGTGGAGGCCGATTACATGGACCTCAGCGGCAAGCCCTGCGGCTACGTAAACAATTTTACTGATGGCTTCGTCAACGGCAATCCCTACTCGGTATTGCGGGTGCTCTCCAATCCTAATGAAGGCGGCCAAGTCATCGACTATATTGGCGACGCTGGGAATAAGATCGTCGGCAACATCTCGATCGATTCGAGCAACTATTTCCAGTCAGCGGGGATCACCGTCCGCCACGAGTTGCGGGCCATGGAATGGTCGACATGCAACCGGGACGTCAACTGGACGGATTCTTCCGCCCGCACGTTCCGCCTGGACGCCCTCGCCGGTTACCGTTTCGCGCGGCTGATCGACACGGTCAATGAAACGGACAACAGCTTCGATTACAACACCAATAGTGCCTTTTATGAGTACTCCTACAACACGGTCAACAACTACAAGACCGTCAACAACTTCAATGGAGCCGAACTCGGCCTGAACGCCGTATATACCTTTGGCCGTTGGTCGTTAGACGTGGTCGGCAAGGCCGCCATCGGCGTCAACAACCAGTATGCCAGCGTGTACAATCAGGTAACTGTGGATGTCAGCAATGCCATAGGCCCGACGCCGCCCCTGGTTGGCAATCCGAGCCCGCTGCAGGAGTTTTCGCGGAACCAGTTCTCGGCCATACCGGAACTCATGGTGACCGGCGGATATCAGGTGACGGACCACTTCAAGGTTACTGTGGGCTACGATCTGCTCTACTGGTCGGCCGTCGTTCGCGCGCCGAACCAGATTGCAGTGGACCCCTCGAGCGGCGCGCTCTATGGGACCGCGACGGGTAATTTCTCGGGTAACCTGCCGCAACTGTTGTCTTCGGCCGTGTTCAATGAAACGCACTACTTTGCCGAGGGCTTGCGCCTAGGGGCCGAACTGCGGTTCTAAACCGGCAAAGCAATTTCCAAAAGAAAAAAGGGCAGGGAACCAATGCGGTCCCCTGCCCTTTCGCTTTGGGAGGTCTGACTAACGTGCTTCGAACTATGAGGTTAATTCATGGATACCCTGACGTTCTGCTTGGCAAGCGCTTTGCGTGGGTTCTTTCGCCGGATTCGATAGACGAACACTCCGGCCAGTCCCGCCCCCAAGAGCGCGAGGGTCGACGGTTCGGGCACCACGGCGAACGTGTCGGCGTTGCCGTCGCCGGTGAGAATCGCCCAGGATTGGTCGACCTGGCCGACACCGTTTATCTGGACGCCCCAACTTCCGGCCAATGCCTGCAGGATCTGGTCGTGGGTCATGCCTTGACTACCCAAATTGCTATATTCGTTGGCTAGGAAAGTTTGCAGACTTTCAGAAACGCCTTGGAACTGCGAAGCCAAACTCCCCGAACTGGCGCTTGCAGCGTTCTTCCAGCTCGTGCCGAGCAACTGGCCGATGTAAGAACCGGCAACTGTTGCCGTTGCATTGTTGTCCAACTCGTTGTTAATGCTGTCGTCGAACGACATCTCCATGGCGTAGACCGTGCCGCTGGGGACTCCGGTGACTTGCACGACATCGCTGGTCAACCACTGGACTCCCGACGGGAGCGACTCGGCCGACGAAGTAAACGAGCCGTTTTCCGAGGCGTTTCGATTGCGCCATGCCATGCCCACCGTGGTACTGGTGGGAAGCGCCGTGCTGTCGAGGATTTGGCACTGGGTGCCAACCGTGCTGCCTTGAGCCGACACGGCAGAGGTTGCGCCCGTGGCATACAAGGTCGTGAAGTTTGTGGCGTTCGCATACGTGGTATTGACGCCGGAGGTTCCAGAACCCACAACTACCGATGCCAGGGGTGAAGACAATGTCGCAAGCGTTGCGCCTTTCGCAACGTTCGCCTCCAGGGGCGCTCCAAATGCCTGCGCAGTAGCCGTAACGCTGGGTTGACTGCCCGTGACTGCCCAGCCCACGTTGTTGGCGGTAAAGGTCAGGCTGACCGGATTATAAGGGGTGGTATCTCCCACCGATGCAGCCTCGGCCGTGCCCACGGCGATCGTGCCGCTGCCGACATAATACGGCGGGTTGGTGGTGCCTGGAATGTTTCCACCAAGCCCCGTCAAGGCAATTTGTACGGGAACATTCGTGGTCCCGGCGCTATTGACCGTGGTCGAAGTCACGAGCACCTGCCCGGTCTGTGTGCCGTCCACCGGGGAAGTGGCGTTGAACGTGCCGGTACCACTGCTAGAGCCTACCCAAACGTTCGTATAATGACTCGAATCGCCGAAAGACGTCACCGAATAGGTCGCCGGCACGATGGCCCCCGTGAGAAATCCGCCGGGATTCGGCGAAGTGAAGTTCAGCGTGCCGCCGCTGGTGAGGGTCCGCTGCTGCAGGACCGTGGCCGTGTAGGGAATGTTCAAAGCCGTCGGCGCGGAAGCCGTGACCGAGCCGATCGTTTCGGGTGTGAAGAGTCCGGCGGTATTTCCCGCAATCGACACGGTGCCAGTGGTCGGACCCGAGGCCGTATTGGAAAACATGCCGCTGATGCTCGTCGCCGCGGCCGAATTGGTTGTCGTCGTGCCGTTATACAGGACCGACGCGGTGTTGGTGAAAGTATAGCTGCCGTTGCTGTCGGAGAGCGAAGTGACTGAAACGGGATTCATGGTGAGGTTGGCGAAGCTGGTGTATGCGCCGGCCGACGTGATGGTCAAGTTCGCCGTGGCGGTGCCACCCTGCATGATCCGGCCGAAGTTGGCCGTGCTCACCGAATCGATCTGGCGACTGTAGACCGGATCGATCGCCAAGGAGGCAACGTTCGTTTTGGACGGGCCGGAACCGGCCTGGCCGGAAATCGCCACTTCTGCGGTTGCAGGGCCATTAGCCAAGCCGGCGCCGCTGATGGTTCCGGTGAAGGGCCCACTCTGGCCGGCAGCGAGGTTCGAACCCGACGTGGGAACGATGCTGACGCCGGAACTGGGGATAGACTGCGAAGGGACGAAAGTCCAGGTCAAGCTGCCCGAACTGGCCGTATTCAAAACGCTGCCCGTAAAGTCCAGGGTTCCGGCCCCCGACTGCCCGCTGGGCGTGGCGAGGAAGCGGTCGCTGCCCGGCACCGTCGCAGTGACGCTGAAACTAGCCGAGGGGCCCACGCCCCCGCGTCCCTTGATCACGTAACTGGTCGGCAGCCCCGCGGGTTGATAATCGTTGGCAAGGGCATAACCGAAGTTGTAGTCCACACCCGTACTCGCGCCGCTGGAGCTCGTGGCGAAGGTGATGTTGGCAATGGTGGTTGGGGAAAGTGCGGTACCGACCTGCGTGGATCCGCCGCTGCTGGTCTGAATCCATCCCACGTTGGCCGCAGTGGCCACGTCGAGGGAAGGCAGCGTGTCTTGGATTTGGTAGGTATCGCCGGCAACCAGATTTCCAAAGGTGTAGTAGCCGGCGCTGTTGGTGTACGCCGTCAAGGTCTGCGTGCCGCCGGTGCCGCCGGTCTGGATCAAAGTCATCAGCACTGCCGGCAACCCTACGTCTCCGGGCAGCATCTGCCCCGTGTCGTCTAGATCGTCATAAACGTAGCCCGACAGCGAGTAGGTTGTGGCCGGCGGCGGCGACTTTGAAGGCCGCGAGCTCAGAACCAAAGTCACGGGCGGCATTCCCGATATACCAGGCGCACCATACACCGCAGGACAACTCAAGATGAAGAACAGAGACAAAAAAGCGACGAGAGGTCGCCACGCCACGCCACAATGATTGCGCACCATAAGCCGAGATCCTTTACTTGTGCTTGCGAGACGAACGCTGCCTCAATTTAAATTGCTTCGCTCCGCAGCGCGTGCGTCGGAACCCGTAAGCACTCCAGGCCCAACTGCGACTAAGACGCTGTTTCACACAATGGGTAAACGGTAGCACCGCACAGAATTCATCCCCGATGAACTCCATACAATACCTATCATACTAAAAGTCGCCGCATTTGCAAGCATTTTGCAAGACCGCTCAAAAGATTTTTCCGGATTTTCCTAAAGTGCCGCTCGGCAGCCGCCGCCCCCGTGGCCGGCACGACCGACATAAGTGTCCTATTTGAAAGAGTTTACGAATCTGGAAATGGCGTTGTTTTCGCATAAAACTGGGCAAGACAGCGGACGCAGGCCGAACAAAAAAATTTGCTTTTTGTGCTGTGCCGCGCCGCGCGGGCGCGAAAAACTCATCCGGCTGCTGCCCCGCCGCCCGAAATTTTGCAGGGAACGCCCTCCGTGGCGTTCCGCTGGCCCGGGAATGCCATCGACCCGCTGCGCGGATGCCCCGGCGTTCCCAACAGCGTCCCCAAACGGCCCGCCCCAGGAAAAAAACGATCCCGTTGTCACCCCGCCGCCCCGGTGCCATAATAGTTGGACTGTGCAAGCTTACTGCCCACGGCTACGACCGACACTAACCCGAAGCGCAAGCGAGGGCATTAAGTCGTTTCCTCGCTGGCGCTTCGGGTTAGTATGAATTGTGCCAACCTCAACCGTTTGCAGTATGGCGGGAATCGGGCCAACCATGATGACGCTGGAACAGATCGATTCCGAGTTGCGCGGGTGGGACGACAAGCTGCGAATTGCCAGCGACAACATGCTGGAGCTGAGCGATTCCGTGGGCTACCAGCGTTTGCTGGGCCAGGGGCACTGGCCGAAAGCCCAACTGGCGGCGGCCACGGCCCAGCGCGCACAGCCAGCCATCGACGGCCTGCACACGCTTTGGACGTATTATTCTCTGATCCGCGACAGCATCGGCCGTGCCCGCAAGCTGCGCGAGTCGGTTTCTCTGCTCCTGCCTTCGCGCAGTCTGCTGGCGGACATTGAAAAAGTGCTGCACGGGCCGTCCATTCAACTCCCGGCGGTGGCCATGCCCCTGGAACAACGGGGCCTCCTGGGCCCTTCGGAAATCACTCAGTCGATTTCGCCCGAACGCCTGCTGGCGGTTATGAACCAGCTCTTTCAGCAGGGGCGCGACGTGGTAGTGGCCATCGGCGCGGCCTGGGACGAACTGCCGCAGCAGTGCAGCGATTTCGAGGCCGAGCTTTCCCGTCTAGCCGCCGAGGACGGCAGTTTTCCCAACGAAATCGCTGCCGTCCGGACACGATTAACGGCGCTCCGCGCGCAATGCGACAGCGACCCGCTGACGGCGGCCGATGGCGGCAAGGCTTTGGCTGCTGAAATTGCGGACATGCGCAATCGCGTGGAACAATCGGCCTCCCAGCGCCGCCGCCTGGCCGACGACCTGCTCGCCGCGCGGCGGTTACTCGCCGAAGTGGGCGAGTCGCACCGGCAGGCGATTGAGGCGCTGGCTTCATGCCAATTGAAGGTTCGCTCGGACCGGGCAACCGCCCCGCCTTGCCCGGCCGACGATAAGCTGGTAACCGCCCTGGAAACATGGTTGGCAAAGCTCGATGCGGAAGTTGCCGCTGGGCGCTGGCGACCGGTGTGCGTGGGCATCCAGCACTGGAATGCGACGGCGCGGCAGTATCTGGTCATCGATGGTGAGGCCCGCTCCGCCGCCGAGTCGCTATTGAACCAGCGGCGCGATCTGCGGGGGCTGCTCGGCGCGCTGAAGGCCAAGGCCAAGGCCAACGGCCGCGCGGAAGATCCGGCGCTGGCCCAGGTCGAGCGCGAAGCAAACGAGTTGCTGGCCGCGCGTCCCACGCCGCTGGAATCGTTGCAACGCCTGGTGGCCGATTTTCAACAACGTTTACTTTAAGGACGGAAAAGATGGACGGAGCAAAATGCGCGCAGCCGGGCTGTGGCGGCACGATCGATTGCGGTTTCTGCAATCGTTGCGGCCTGGAACCGGCGGATGCCGGCGGCGCGGGGGTGGGCGGTTCGGCCTTGATCGGCGGCACGGGTTCCGCGGCCATCGGCAGCGCCCGATCGGCGTCGCTGGCGACCTCGTGGCGGCTGGGCGAAGGCTCCACGCGGCGGAGCACCGGCAGCGCGCGGTCCAGTTCGCGGAAACACCTGGGCCTGGGACTGGTCCAGGTGCCGGAATTGCCGGCCATCGATCCGGAAAAGGTGATCATGGCCAACCCGCAAGTGCCGCCCAACCGCCGCTTCTGCGGAAATCCCGATTGCCACGACGCCCAGGGCAACCCCACGCCGCTGACGCGCCGCGAGGCAGGCTTTTGTCCGGCCTGCGGGCAGCCCTATTCCTTCGTTCCCACGCTCAAGCCCGGCGATGTCGTCGCCGACCAGTACGAAGTCAAGGGCTGCCTGGCTTACGGCGGATTGGGCTGGGTCTACCTGGGCAAGGATACCACGCTCAATCGCTGGGTCGTGCTCAAAGGATTGCTGAACACGAACGACGAAGCGGCCGCGGCCGCCGCAGTGGCCGAACGCCAGTTCCTGGCGGCCGTGAAGCATGCCAACATCGTGGGCATCTACAATTTCGTCTCGCGCGGGACGGAAGGCTTCATTATCATGGAGTTCGTCAACGGTACGTCGGTCAAGACGCTGCGCAAGCAGCGCGGTCCGCTGCCGCCCGCCGAGGCTATCGCCTACATCCATCGCATCCTCGGCGCGTTCGCCTACTTGCACGCCGCCGGCATGGTCTATTGCGACATGAAGCCCGACAACTTCATGCTCGAGGGCGTGCCGCCGGATGTGAAACTGATCGACATGGGTGGCGTGCGCCGCCTGGACGATCCGGGCGGCGACATTTACGGCACCCGCGGCTACAGTGCCCCGGAGGCGGGCGAGGGTCCGACCGTGGCTTCGGACCTGTACACGATCGGCCGCACGTTGGCCGTGCTGCTCATGGAATTCCGCTTTCAGAGCACGTATGAATTCGATCTGCCGCCTCCCGCGGAGCAGGAGGTGCTCGCCCGCCACGAGTCGCTGTACCGATTCCTGCTCAAAGCCACGCAGCGCGATCCGAATTTGCGTTTCCAGTCGGCCGACGAGATGGCCGAACAACTGGCCGGCGTGTTGCATGAAGTGGTGGCCGGCACTGGCTCGCCGAAACCGGCCGACAGCACGCATTTCTACGGCGACGCCCTGGCCATGCATGAGGAACTCGATCGCCCCAGCCACAAGCTGCTGCCCGATTTGAAGGTGCGGGCCGACGACCCCGGGGCAGCCTTTTTGCTCTCGATCGCCGTCGTGCCCAACCTGCAGCGGCGGGCGGCGATGCTGCACGAGCGGATCGAGCGGTTGCCCCACTCCCTGGAGTTGCAGCTCCGCTTCGCACACGCCCTGATCGAGCTGGACTCGTATGGCCAGGCCGCGGAGACGCTCGACGGGGCGGCAAAAGACGACCCCTTCGATTGGCGCGTGGCCTGGTACCGCGGTTATTCGGCCTTGGCGCAAGGCCAGGCGGCAGCCGCCTATACGGCCTTTGACCAGATTTACAATGAATTGCCCGGCGAGCCGGCCGTGAAACTGGCGGTCGCCATGGCAGCCGAGGCCGCGGGCGACGACGGTACGGCGGCTCGACTATACGACCTCGTTTCGACCACTGATCCCAGTTTTGTCACGGCCTCGTTCGGGCTGGCCCGCTGCCTGAAGCGTGCCGGCCAGCGGGCGGAAACGGTTGCCGCCTATCAGCGCGTGCCCGCCAATTCCAGTTTGTATGCCCGGGCGCAGATCGGTATGGCCCGCGCGCTGATCGATTTGCACACCGGTGTTCCCAGCTTGGACGAACTAACCCGGGCCTCGGTAGCGATCGACGCTATGACCGCCGAGGGTCGCGAGGTTGCCCAACTGCGGACCGAATTGTTGGAGAATGCGCTGCGGCTGCTTTCCGGGCATGAGATTCAGCGCGATGCGGCGGTGCGGCTCTTGGGTCGGCCGCTGAACGAGACCTCGCTGCGGCGCGGCCTGGAGGAGGCCCTGCGCAGCCTGGCCCGCCTGGAACCGGACCGGCAGAAACAAATCGCCCTGGTCGATCGGGCCAACCAGGTGCGGCCCGTAACTTTGATTTAGACGGAAATGGCTAGAACAGTTTTCGACTGAGCGTGCCACCTGCCTGAGAACTTGGTAAGGCTTATGATCTGTCCATCGTGCGGTGTCGACCAAATTAACGAAGCCCGCTTCTGCGAGGATTGCGGCTCGTCGCTGTCCGCGCCGGCGTCCGGTGGCGGGGCCGCGAGCGCCGCCGCCGATCCCACGGCCTGCTCGCAGTGCGGCGCGGGGCCGGGCGCGATCGGAGCGGACGGATTTTGTACGACCTGCGGCCACGAGCGGGTCGACACCAGCCGCAATCGTGTCGAGATCGCGATCTCGCCCCAGCTTGCGGGCATCAGCGACATCGGCCTGAAGCACTTCCGCAACGAGGACGCGCTGGCCATTGTCGGCGGACCGGGCGGCGAGGCGCTGGTCGTCTGCGACGGCGTTTCCCGTTCGCAGAACCCCGACATGGCCTCCGCCGCCGGGGTTAATGCGGCCTTGGAAGCGCTCCGCGGCGCGATCGCCTGCCCGTCGGCGAATCATACCCACGACCTGGTCACCGCCGCCTTGGATGCCGCGCGGAACGCGGTACACGCGGTTCCCGTCGTCCAGGGCGTGGACGCCGATCCGCCGGAATCGACGATCGTCGTCGCCTTGCGCCGCGGCCGGGGGGTGAGCCTGGGCTGGGTCGGCGACAGCCGTGCGTATTTTATTCTTCCCGACGACGCGCGGCAGTGCACCGTCGATCACTCTTGGGTGAACGAGGTGGTCGCTTCCGGCAAAATATCGCTGGCCGAGGCCTTGCTTTCGCCGTTGGCGCATGCCTTGACGCGTTCGCTGGGCGGGCCGCCCAACAGTTCGGAGGAGCCGTCGCAACTGGACTTCGACTTGCCGCCTGGCCCGAGTTGCCTGGTGGTTTGTTCCGACGGGCTATGGAACTATCTGCCGGATGCCGCCTCGCTGGCCGCGTTGGTACGCGCTCAGCCGGCGGAGGCCGACGCCCTGGCGCGTGCCCGAGCGCTGGTGGAATTTGCACGCGACCGTGGCGGACGCGATAATATCACTGCCGCCGTGTTGATGGTTTGAGGAAAGGAACATTATGACTTCGTTTTCCGCTCAAGTAGCACAAAATCAATTTCTCGCCCAGGGCGCCGACCTGGTGCATGCCGTGATGAGCGTCACGTCGGGTTCGGCCACTGCCGCCGCCGGCCTGGCGAGCGCCGGCACGGGCAAGGCCGGGCAAACGCTGGTCGAGGCGATCATCGTCGACTGCTCCGGCTCGATGGACGGCGAAAAGATCGTGCAGACCCGCCAGGCCGTCAACAAGGCCATCGATCTGCTCCGCGACGATGCCTGGTTCTGCGTGATCGCCGGCTCGGCCGCGGGCAAGCTGCTGATGCCGCTGAGCCAGGCCACGGCCAAGAATCGGCTGGCCGCAGAGCAGGCCGTGCGGCACCTCGGTGCCTCGGGTGGAACGGCCATGGCCACCTGGTTGCGGACCGCCCTGGTTGAATTCCGCAAGATGCCCGACGGCATCCATCATGCCTTGCTGCTTACCGATGGCAAGGACGAAGGCGAACGCGAATCGACGCTGGAAGCCGCGCTGGCGGAGTGTGAAGGCCATTTCCAGTGCGATGCCCGCGGTGTGGGCACCGATTGGGAACCAGCCCAGTTGCGCAAGATCTCGGCCAAGCTCTTGGGCACGCTCGACATCATTCCTAACCCCAACGAGATCGAGGCCGACTTCCGCCGCGTGATCGAAAGCGCGATGGGCAAGTCGGTCAGCAACGTCTCGCTGCGGCTTTGGACACCGTTGGGGGCCAAGGTCGAGTTCTGCCGGCTGGTCTATCCGGAACAGTTCGATCTGACCAATCGGGCGGTCGTCGACCCCAAGACGCCGCAAATCCGCGACTACCCCACCGGCGCCTGGGGCGAGGAAAAACGCGATTACCACATGGCGATCCGCATCACGCCGGGCAAGGTCGGGCAGCGGATGTGCGCCGGCCGCGTAAGCCTGGTCATCAACGAACGGGGGCAGGAAACCAAGGTCGCCGAGTCGATGATCCTGGCCACGTGGACTGACGACGAATCGCAGTCCGCATTGATCCACCCTGCCGTGGCCCACTATACTGGACAGGTGGAATTGGCCACCGCCATCCAGCAGGGGCTAAAGGCCCGCGAGCAGGGCGACGAGGCCCGGGCGACGCAGTTGCTGGGCCGGGCCGTGCAGATCGCTGCCACTTCCAACCCCGACACCATGAAGTTGCTCCGCAAGGTGGTGGAAGTGGAAGATGAGCGGCAAGGGACGGTCAAGTTGCGCCGCGACGTCAAGAAAGAAGATGAGTTCGCGCTGGATACACGTTCCACCAAGACCGCCCGCGTACAGAGACCAACATGAGCATGTATACTTGCCCTGCAAACCACGCATCGGAAACGCCCGAGTTCTGCTCGGTGTGCGGCCTGGAGATCCCCGGCGGCGCGCCGGGCGCGGCGGCGGCGCAGCCGCTCGCCGAGGTTATTGAAATCGTGCCTGCGGCGTCTTCCCTAGAAGGCGCCGGCGGCCATGTATGCCCCGATTGCGGCGCGCCGCGCGACCACGATCGGCAAGTGTTCTGCGAGGTCTGCGGATACAACTTCACGACCCACACCGCCGGAGCCGGCCCGCCGCCCGGGTGCGTGCCTGTTCCTGCGACGAAGGACCCGCCCGCGGAAGCGGCGGCCGCACGTGTCGCCGGCCCGGCAAGCGCGCCGCTTGACGGTCCTTCGCCCACACCCGCCGCCGCTGGCCCCGCGCTTCCCAGCGATGCGGCCTGCTGGGAGTTGGTCGTGACCGTCGATGCCAATCTGTACGGCGCACCCAACCCCGACGCACCCGTGGGCCAGCCGCCGCGGAAGTTCCGGCTCTTCGATCGCGAGACGATGATCGGCCGGGCCGGCACGGAGGTCCGCGTACACGTGCCCGTGCATGGCGACCCGGGCGTTTCGCGGCGGCAGGCGCTTTTGATTCACTGTCCGGATGGCTCGCTCGTGCTCCGCGACTTGAACTCGGCCAACGGCACGCGCGTGGACGGCGTCGACGTGTTGCCCGGTGTCGACACGCTGTTGCGCGACGGCGCGGCTATTGCCGTCGGTGGCTGGACCTCGATCGTCGTCCACGCCATCGGCCCGTGAGGATCATATAGGTACACTAGGAAACTCGCATGTCCACAATATCCGCCCCACCGTCGAAATCGCCGTCCCGCGGCAGCGTCAGCCTCCTGGCCCTGTTATCGTTTACGCAAGATCCGCGCCAACTGCGGGCCTGGGTGAGTGTCACGCCCAATTGGCTGCGGGCGGCGCTCGTAGGCATTGTCCTGCTCGCCGCGCTTTTCGCCCTGGCGATCAGGCACGCGGCCCAGGAACAGAACCTGACCATCAAAGCCATCCGGGATGATTCCGCGCCAAGCATTGTGGCCGGGCAAGAAATGCGCGTGAACCTGGCCGACATGCACAGCGACCTGGCCAACGAACTGTTGGCCGAACCGGGCAAGAATAAGCAGACCGACGACGCCCGTACAGGCTTCATTGACCGTCGGGAGAAGGCAGCCGTGAACTTGCGCGAGGCGGCGCAGAACATCACCTATCCGGGTGAAAAGGAGGCGGTTGAAACGGTTCTCAAGGAATTACCCCGCTATGAGGAATTTGCGGGTGCCGCACGGGTCTTGCACGACCAGTCCAACGCTAAATTTCTGGAGCAGCACTACGAGGCCGACAAAATCATGCGGATGACGCTGCTGCCGACGATCGAGACGCTTGTCAAAATCAATCAGACACACTTGGACGATGCCTACAAGGCGGAAAAAACGGCCGCCACCCTGGCCTGGCAAGGCGTGCTTTGGAGCGGCGGGGCGCTCTTGGCCGCGATCATCGGCTTGAAAGTCCTGCTTTTCAAACGCATGCGCCGGGTCGTCAATCCGCCGCTGCTGGCGGCCGCCGCGCTCACGGCCCTCGGTTGCTTGTGGATACTAGTGGCCCTTTGGCAATCGTCGGCCGACATCAAGACCGCCAAGCAAGACGCCTTTGACAGCATTGCTGTACTAGAAGCCGCGCGGGCCGCCGCTTTCGACGCCAATGGCGATGAAAGCCGCTGGCTGCTTGTAAAGATCCACGAAGGCGATCCGAAGCAGATCGGCTTGTACGCCGACAAATTCCGCGAGAAGGTCAAGGCCGTGCTCGACAAGGGAGCTTGGCGCGGCACCGTTGCGGATTGGCACGCGGAAATCGGACGCACGAAAAAAGCGCCGCTCGGCTGGAAGGGCTACTTGGCCGACGAACTGAATAACATCACGTTCACCAACGAGTTGCGCGCGGCCGAAAAGTCGGCCGACACGTTTGAGAAGTACCTCCAGATCGACCAACAGATTCGCGACCTCAAGGATGATAAAGCGGCAGTGGCATTGTGCCTCGGCACTCAGCCAGGCCAGTCGAATTGGGACTTCGACCAGTTCGACAAGGCGCTCGGGGAAACGATTGCAATCAACCAAGCGCAGTTCAAGCCGAACCTGGACCTCGCCTCGGGCCGGCTGTCGGGGTTTGAAATAGGGTTGCCGCTGTGCTTGGCGCTGGCCGTAAGTGTGCTGACGTTTTTCGGCTTGCGCCCACGCATGAAGGAATATGCTGTCTATTGACGTGCCGTGCCGCTGCTGGTGACGTAAAGGCCAACCGCTGGTTTCCTAAATAGCTTTGCGCGATTCCCAGAGGAATCCTCGCGGCCGTAGGGTGGGACAAGGTCGCGCGAGTTATGGTGGGCCTGCGCAGACCGGACAACCTCCGATTCCTGGATCAACTGCCGAAAAACGATGGACCGCGACCGCTGGCCCACCAAAACCGCGGTTTGCTGGTCCCACCCCACAGTCCAGCAATCTTCCACGGCGTAGGCTACTTCACCGGCGCGCTCAGCAGCGGCGTGCCGCCCGTGGCGGAGAGCAAATCGGCATAGGCCTGCGTCGTCTGCCAGATCGTGTCCAACTCCACGTTGCGGGCCTCGATGAAACGCCGCCGCACCTGTAGTAGTTTGAGCAGGTCGGTCTGCCCAGCGCCGTAGAGCCGTTCCATCCGCTCGGTTTGCAGGCGGATCGGTTCGAACCGTGCCTGCGTTCGTTGGGCCGCCTGCTGGGCCTGGTTCCATTTCACCAGCGTGGCGACCACTTGCGTGGCAACCAGTTGCCGGGCTTGTTGCCAGGCTACGCAGTCACGATGGTACTCGGCCTCCCGCTGGCCCACCAGCGAATTGCCCGCGTTCAAAAGCGGCACCGGACTGGTCAGGGCAACGCCGTAGAACACGGCCCCCGTCTCGTTCCGCTCATAGGCCGGGCCGATCGAAGGGATGGGGATCCGATCGGCACGGGCCAGCGAAAGTGCCGACCGCGAATTCGCCGTAGCAGCAGCAGCCGCTTGTACCTCGGGCCGGCTCTCCTGCGCCATACGCACCAGTACCTCGTCGCCGCCGTGTATGCGGTCCTCGGGCATGCGGAAAGTCCCAATCGGTTCCGCCGACGCCGCAATGCTGGGAATGCCGATCTGCTGCCGCAGGTCGGCCAGCGCGTTGACGTAATCCTGCCGGGCGGCTTCCACCTGCTCGACTGTCGCCTGGTTTTCCACTTCGGCTAGGACCACGTCGGCCGCTGTCGCCTGGTTAGCTTCCGCCTGCCGCCGCAAGGTCTCCACCAGTCGCGTGCTGAAGGCATTCAAGTCCTGGGCAATCCCCAGTTTTTCCCGCCGGTACAAGGCCGTCTGGTGCATGCGATAGGTCTGGATCAGGGCCGCCAACTCGGCCTGTAGGACGTTCCACCGTGTCTGGCAGTAAGATGCCCGGGCCATCTGCTCGCGATAGGCCTGCCGGTGCCCTAGCTCGACGGGCTGTGCCCAGGTAATAAAGACCGATCGGTCCAAGTCTTGAACTTGGCCGTTGGGCTGACGCTCGAAAACCCACGGAGTGTACTCGATGGAAATTGACGGGTTGAGGCTCGTGGGAAAATGCTCCGCCACGTTGACCGCCTCGGCCGAGACGCGCAGGTTCTGACGCGTGGCGACCAGGTTGGGATTCTTTTCCAATGTCCACTGCAAAGCGGTTTCCAGGTCGATCTGTGCGGCCAGCGCCAGCGGAGGCCCTGTCGGAATGCTTTCTTCGGGCATTCCCCCCCAAGTAGCTATGGACCATGCCGCCACTATGAACGCGGTCAACGGAAATCTGAAAGACGTTAACATCAGCCTAACAATTGCAAAACATATTGTAGCGTTGGAACTTCCGGCATTTGCATCCAAAGCGGCCTTTGGGTTAGAATCGGCAGAATCGGGCTTTCCGTCCATTCCCGTCCGTAAACCGCCTGAACCTATAGCAATGAAGTAGAATTTACCGCTTGACGACCTTTTGCGGGCGTCGTCGCTGGCCAGTCTGACCCTCCACAAATTGATGCGATTTCTACCTAGAACCGCCGTTGCTTGCCCGGCATGGAAGACCCGCATGCCAACCCGAAGCGTAAGCGAGGGGCCCTTGCTTGCGCTTCGGGTTGGTATTGATCCACCTTCTTACCGGGGTAACAATGCCAGCCGTTTCGCGTTGGTCATGACTTGTCTTGCTCTTCTCCTCTGCCTTCTAGGCTGTCGCCACGGCGGCCAGGCCGCCGCGGCAAACGAGGACGAAAAGAACGAGCCCGACGTCCGCGTGCGTGTCGAGTCGGCCGAAGAACGAACGATCGCCGAGAAGGTCACCGGCCTGGGCCGTTGCGAGGCAATTCCGCAGCGATTCGCCGTGCTCACTTCCGCCGCGGAGGGGCGCGTGATCCGTCTCCTCAAGCAACCGGGCGATGCGGTGGAACCCCACTGCGCCATCGTGGAGTTGGACACGACCATCGCGCAAAAGAATCTGCAGGAGAAGGTCGCCGCCCGTGATTCGCAAAAGGCTTCGCTGGAGCTCTTACAGTCGCTGCCCCGCACGGAAGAACAGAATAGCGCCAAGCTGGCGATCGAGCAGGCCCAGGTGGCGGTCGAAAAGGCGCGTTTGGCGGTGGACCGTTTGCGTCCGCTGCGCGCGCGCGGCGAGATCGCCGAGACCGTCATGTACGATGCCGATTCGGCCCTGCGGCAGGCCACCTTGCAACAGAAGACCGCGCAGGCCCAGTACGACGTGCTGATGTTGCGACCGCGGCCGCAGGCTATCGCCGAGGCCAAGACTCGTATCGACGTGGCCCAGGCCGCCGTGGATACCGCCCGGGCTCAGCTCGAACAGCTTACGATCCGCGCGCCGATTGCCGGCGTCTTGAACAGTCTGGTGTGCCAGCTTGGCCAGACCTTGCCGGTCGGGACCGCGGTGGGCGAGGTCGTCGATCCCAGCCGCTTGCATGCCGTCGTCTGGCTCAGCGTGGCCGATGCCCGCCACGTGAAGGCCGAGGCGACGGCCCAAGTCCGCGCGTGCGACGCGACCAGCCACGTCGACGGGGCGATCGCCGGCAAGGTGCAGTTCATTGGCAAAGTGGCCGATCCACAGACCGGCAATCTGCCCGTTCGCATCCTGGTCGAAAACGCCGACGGCAAGTTGAAGCTCGGTCAGGCCGTCTCCGCAATGATTATCGTTCGCGAGGAAAAGGTCCTCGCCGTGCCGCTCAAAGCCGTTCACGATGCGGGCGAGGAAACCGCCATCAGCGTCGTCCGCGAGGGTGAGACCGTCGTCCTGCACGAGCCGAAGCTCGGACTCAAGGACGAGCGTTGGATCGAGGTCGGCGGCACGGACCTCAAGCCGGGCGAAGCGGTCATTGTCGAGGGCGGGTACAATCTGCCCAAGGGCACCAAGGTCGCGGTCGAGAACGCCGAGGAAGAGAAATGATCGTCTCCGACGTCTCCAGCGATTCCGCGCCGCAGGCCGTGAAACGCGGCCTGAACCTCGTTTTGCTGGCCCGTCCCTATTTCGGCCTGATCGTGCTGGCCGCGCTGCTCTTGGCGGTGTTCGGCTTCATTTGCATGCTGCGGATGCCCAGCGGCATCTATCCGGAAGTGGCCTTTCCGCGGATCACGATCGTGGCCCAGACCGCGGGCCTGGCGGTGACAACGATGGAAGTGGCCGTTTCGCGACCAGTCGAGGAAGCCTTGGCCACCGTGCTGCTTGTGCAGCAAGTCCGTTCGAAGACAACGCGCGGGGCCTCGCAGGTGGATGTCGATTTCAAGCCCGGCGCTGACATGGTACAGGCCCTCAACGACGTGCGGGCCAAGATCGCCGACATCAACGCCCAATTCCCGCCGGGCACCAGCACGCTCATCGAACGGCAAACGCCCTCGATCTTTCCGATCATCTCCTTCGTCGTCACCGGCAGTCGCGATCCGTCGACCCTGCACGACTATGCCTATTACGATTTGCGCCCGCGGATCAGCCGCATCGAGGACGTCTCCTACGTGACCATCCAGGGAGGCGACATCCGCGAGATCGTCCTGGAGGTCGATCCGCAGCGGCTGGTGGCCACGGGCCTCTCGATAGCCGACGTGGCCGACCGCGTGGGCAAGGAACATCGCCTCCGCGCCGTAGGCCGCCTGGACGGCGGACCGCTGCAATTCCAGGTCTTGTTGAACAGCCAGGCCGGCGAACCGCTCGACTTGGAGCAACTCGTGTTGGCCCATGTCAATGGCCAGACGATCCGCGTGGCCGACGTGGGCCGCACGATTATTTCCCACGAAGATCGCACGTCGTCGATCCGTTCCGCGGGAAAGGACGCCGTGGCCGTGACCGTCTACCGCCGCCTGCGGGGCAACGCCCTGGCCATTTCCCGGCGGCTCAACGAATTGCTGCCCGAGCTGAAACAATCGGCTCCGCCGGGCATCGAGATCACGCAAGTCTACGATCAGGGCGACCTGGTGCGGACCTCGATCGCCAACGTCCGTGACGCCATCCTTATCGGCGGCGCATTCAGCGTGCTGATCCTCTTGTTGTTCCTCCGCAGCATCCGGGCAACGCTGTTGACCGCCGTTTCCATCCCCTTGAGCCTGGTCATCACCTTCGTCTTCCTTTACCTCACCGGCGACACGCTCAACCTCATGTCGCTGGGCGGCCTGGCCGTGGCCATCGGCCTGATCATCGACGACTCCGTGGTGGTCGTAGAGAATATCGCCCGGCACCTGGCCCAAGGGCAAAGCGGCGACCTGGCGGTCGATCGGGCCAGCCGCGAGATCAGCGGGGCGGTGATCGGCTCGACCTGGACGACGATCCTCGTCTTCCTGCCGCTGGCCTTCGTTCACGGCATGGTGGGGCAGTTCTTCCAGTCGCTCAGCCTCTCGCTGACTGTGGCCCTGCTGGTCTCGATGGTCGTCAGCCTCACGGTAATTCCCGTATTGGCTTCGCGTTTCTTGGCCAATCGCGCCATGCCTTCCAGCGGGCCAATCTACCGCGTGATGGCCGACGTCTACGAGCGCGTTCTGCGCCTGGGCCTGCGCTGGCCGCGGCTGGTCATGCTCTTGGCGCTCCTGGCCGTCTTGCCGGGATGGTGGTTCTACAGCCGCTTGGAAACCGCCTTCATGCCGGAAATGGACGAGGGGGCCTTCGTCCTCGACTACTTCATGCCGCCCGGCACTTCCCTGGCCACGACCGACCAGGTCGCGCAGCGGATCGACAAGGTCCTGATGGCGACCCCTGACGTGGCCGGCTATCTCCGTCGCACGGGGGCGGAAAACGGAATCTACGCCACCGAGGCCTATCGCGGCGACATCGAGGTTGTGCTCAAGCCGGGAAAGCGGCGCTCGATGGATGCGATCTTCGACGCCTTGAAAGACGAATTAAAGTCGAAGGTCCCCGAAGTGCGAATCAAGCTGCACCCGCTCATCCACGACCAGATCGACGATCTCAACGGCATCGAGAGCCCTGTGGAGGTGAAGATCTTCGGATCGGACCTGGCCAAACTCCGCGAGCTGGCCGAGCCGATCGGCGAGCTGGTGGAAAAAGCGGGCGGGGAGGAAGTCGACACCCGCACGCGCTTGGGAAATCCCGATCTGGTGGTCCGCCCGGACCGCATGGTGCTGGCCCGCCTCGGGCTGACACAGCAGGATGTCGAGAACCAGCTCAATGCGGCCTTGTACGGCCAGATTGCCGCCACGCTGCCCGAGCGCGACCGCATTACGGACATCCGCGTCCGCTACCCGGACGGTGTCCGCTTCGACCGCGAGCGCCTGGCGCAACTGCCGATTGCCCTGCCGCCGGCGGCAGGCGGCCGGACGATGGTCGGGGGAATCGCGCCGCCCGGCTTCGTCTTCTTGAGCCAAGTGGCCGCGATCGAGTTGCGGCGAAGTCCCAACGCCCTCTGGCGCGAGAACCAGCAGCCGGTGATCAAGGTTTCCGGCGAAGGCGAGAACCTGGACCTGGGCAAGATCAACAGGGAACTCCAGGCGGGGCTCTCCCAGATCAGCTTTCCCCGCGGCTACCGCTGGGAACTGGCCGGCGAGTATCGCGCCCAGCAGGAATCGTTCGCCAGCCTGCTGATGGTCTTGCTTTCCGCCTCGGCGCTGGTTTTCCTGCTCTTGGGTTTCCAATTCCGCAGCCTCACTCTGCCGCTGTTGATCTTTCTTTCGCAGCCGATTTCCTTGGCCAGTGCCCTGGGCGCTTTGTGGATTACGGGCACGCCCTTGAACGTTTCCTCGTTCATGGGCGCTATTCTCTTGATCGGCCTGGACGTGAAGAACGGCATCATCCTGATCGAGTACATCGGTCAGCTTCGGGCCGAGGGCTTTTCCCTGCACAACGCCTTGATCCACGCCGGCCGGGTGCGTTTCCGGCCCATCTTGATGACCAGTCTGGCCACGATCCTGGGCCTTTTGCCGTTGGCGTTTGGCTTCGGTCCCGGCGCCCAGATGCAGCAGCCGCTGGCGATCGCCGTGATCGGCGGCCTGGCGGTCAACATGCTCATCACGCGGCTTTTGATCCCGGTGGGGTATCTGGTACTCCGCGGGCGGCCTGCGCGAAATCGTGTTGCCTGAGGGCGTGCGGTTCATGCTATTTTCTCAAACTGTGAAAATCCGATTTGCGCCTCCTTACTTTTGCGCAAGGCCACTCCACATGCCGTAATTTTCGCAGATTTGGCTGCCCGGGGGTTTGACAGGCCCGAACCGTGAGCTACAATGCCATTTATGGGCCCGCAGGAAGGAAGCGATTTGCATATTTGAAAAACGCCCTTCGTGGTGGTGGCTCGATGAGAATATTCCTGAGCGGGCGCATAGCTCAGTTGGTTAGAGCGCGTCCCTGATAAGGACGAGGTCCCAAGTTCGAATCTTGGTGCGCCCACTATAACGTAAGTATTGCCGAATCCTAGAGTTAGGATACCTGCTCGGCGTCGGGCAGTGCGGCTTTGAGGTCCTTGAAAAGTAGTACCGGTACTACTCAGGACCAAGGAGTTGCACATGCCCGTTTCTGTTTCTAATCCCCGTACGCCCAAGTATCGCCACTACAAACCCAAGAACCTTGGGGTGGTCAGAATCAATGGCCACGACGAATACCTCGGTCGGTATAACTCTCCGGAAAGCTGGGAACAGTATCACCGACTGATCGCTGAATGGCTCGCCAACGGGCGACAATCTCTGCCTCAGCCTACGGACAAGGCCGATGAGGCCCCCCCACTTTCGATTAACGACGTCGTCCTGGCGCACTGGCAATTCGCCAAGTCCCACTACCTCAAGGACGGCAAACCGACTGTCACGCTTGAGAGTATCCGCGTGGCCCTGCGTCCCCTGCGCCAACTCTACGGCAGCACGCCGGCTGCCAAATTTGGTCCGAAGAGCCTGAAGGCCGTCCGTCAGCATTTGATCGGCACCGGGCTGTCCCGTGGCGTCATCAACAAGCGGATCGGGCAGATCAAACGGGCGTTCAAGTGGGCCGTGGCCGAGGAACTGGTCCCGCCCAGCCTCTATCATGGTCTCCAAGCCGTCGCCGGCCTTACCTTTGGTCGATCCAAAGCCCGCGAAACCGAGCCCGTGCGACCCGTTCCCGACCTCCATGTCGCGGTCGTCCTACCCTTCGTTAGCCCCGTCGTGGCCGCCATGATCTTGCTCCAGCGCCTGAGCGGCATGCGGGCCGGCGAGATCGTCATCTTGCGCCCGCGCGACATCGACACGTCGGGCGATATCTGGATCTACGAGCCTTCGGACCACAAGGGCCGGTGGCGTGGGCACCGCAAACAGATACCGCTTGGGCCGGAGGCCCAGAAGATCCTCCAGCCATTTCTGGCCCGTGACCCGCAGGCCTTTCTTTTTAGCCCCCAGGAAGCGGAAGCCTGGCGCCTGGAGCACCGTCCGCCCTATCATGGCCGGCAGCGGAAGACCAAGGTCTACGCGTGTGAACTGAAGCGCCGGCAGAAGCTCAAGGAAACCCGCCGGAAGAACAGGAAGCCGAAGCGGCCGAAGCGCGAGCGGTATAGTACCGACAGCTACCGCCGCGCGATAGAATACGGCATGAAGAAGGCGACGAAGGTCGGTTTTGTGATCCCGCACTTTCACCCGCATCAGATGCGACACTCGCGAGGCACTGAGGTGAGGCGGCGTTACGGCCTGGAGGCGGCACAGGCGGCTCTCGGCCACAGCAAGGCCGACGTGACGCAGATTTACGCCGAGCGAGATATGGAAAAGGCCCGGCAGGTTGCGCGGGAGATGGGGTAAGCTTCTCGGAAGGCGACGAACGCAAGGATAGCCAATAACGAAATGCAGATATGATGGTTGAGAACCAGAATGAAGTGCCGGGCCAGGGACCTGATGACCTAGCGATTGCCCGAGCCCGTGACGCGGCGACCGAGTGCGTGGCGGCCGTCAAATCTTTTTTTGACGCCGCTACCGCATGTCAGCAGTCGTATTCAGTGTATCCGCTCGACTGGTACAAACACAATCCAATCGACTACCGCCCGTATGCTGCTCGATTATACCGGGCACTTCGGGCAGGCTGGGGGCCCATCGGAAAAGTATGGCCCGAGCTGGAAACCATATATTACGGCTATGGCTGGATGGGTATTTACCTCCAAGACGAACCATTCACACGCGGTTCACCACCTGCGGGTGCCTGGATAATAGCAAACGCTGTACTGGCGAGTGCCCTTGGCAAAAGTGTACATGCCAGCTCGCTAATGACCGCATGGGGCGACTGGACTGATGAGTTCATTCCCGACCTCAGCGATTTCCCGTTTGGCGATATGGCTGTGTGGGATGATGGCCTCTCAGCGTTAGAAAATTTTCCCTGGCGGTGGCCCGATTTGATTGCCGCAATCGACGCAACGCCACCATCGGTCTCTGGAGACAATGCTCCTCAGGACGAGTTTTCTTCCTCGCCAAAGTGCGCCGTTTCAGAGTTGCAGACACTTCCACGTACTGAGAGCAAACTACGGCTGATGCGAGATCGCCTAGATCAGTTCGTGTCCGCCGATGAAAAGGCTTGGAAGAAGGAGAGACATACACTTGAGATCCTGTCGCAGGCTCCTGACAGGTCACCAAGTTGGCAATGGGGGCAACTGTGCAAGCTGCATGGTTTCACTAGCTACATTTTGCCAGATAGGGATTATTGTGACCTTTTTTTCTATTCATCCCTTCACGAGTTTGCGGTCGTCAAGGCGTCCGCCAACACGGCATGGGCCAAACTCAGGAACAGGCTTCCTGAAGTGGCGAGCAAAGCTGCTGCGGAACTTGCAACAGCCAAAGGGATTCAGCCGCCAGCAGATACAGAAAGGATTCAACGGCTAGAAACTACTGAGGGGATTCAACGGCTAGCAGATGGGGTTATTAGTGCAGGAGACCGGATCTTCGACTTCTGGAAACGGTTACGCGCCCAGATGACCTACAAGTTGCAAGATCCTGATTTGGGTGACGAAAGCCGTGACGACGCGAATCGCGAGACGCAGGCGTTGCCCGCACCCAACCAGTCCGGTGGCGCAATTCCTTTAACAGACGAAGACCCGCAAGTCCCCGATGATGAACCCGGCGCGACAGAAACGCCCGACTGGTGTCACGCCGGCCCGCCCGGCGAGGATGATGGATTTTTCATCGACGCGTTCCTCACGGGCCAGAAGCAGCAGCTTGCCGAGTGGACAAATTGGCTGGATGAGAGACATTTCGAGAATGAAGCTCGCGCCGGTTCCTTTTACGTTCATAGGCACCACAGGACAAATTTCGACCTGTACTTCAGATCCAAACAGAAATACGAGGAAGCGGCCGCGCGGGCACCTTGGGCGCACAAGGATCCGCCGACCGAAGCGGAGGGGTTCTTCCTCCAAGCATTCCTCAGGGGCACGAAGCAGCAGCTTGCCGAGTGGGCGGGCTGTGACGAGCCGACTTTCGAGAACGGGGCTCGCAGTGGACGTTTTTACGTTCACGAGGCGCACGAGACAGAGTACGACCTCTACTTCAAGAACAACCGTCAATACGTGAAAGCGGCCGCGAAGGCCCCGCAGGAAGCTAAGCATTCTCCGCCGCCGCCTGAGCAACAAACAGCCTCTCCAAAGAGCGATTAGCACCACGAAAGTGCGCCAAACCGCATCAAAGAGCGCCTAAGCACGCAATCCTCTTCACCGGGCCTGAGCACGCCTGGACGTAACATCTCAGCCGGATACCATTGGACCAGAAGCCCATGCTCCTGGTCCATTTTTCTTTGGGCCTTGCAGCAATCGGCACTACCGTTTGCAGTCCGCAGGGAGCATCGTCATGCCTATCGAAATCAAGGTGCCCGACAAAGAGATCTTCACCGTAAAAGAAATTGCCGCGGTGCTGGACGTCCATATCGCGACAGCTTGGCGCTATTTAGAGCGCGGTGTCCGCGGGCAGCGGTTGCCGTCCTTCCGAATCGGACCAAAGCGGCGGCGAGTTGGGCGTCGCGCCCTCCTGGCCTGGCTGGAAGCGATCAACGACGATCACCACGATGCTGCCCAGGACAGGCACCACGAGCAGCGCGCCCGCCAAGACCGTCAGGCCGAGGCCGTCGAACGGGCGCTGGCCGCAGAGGGATTCTAGCCCGCCACGGGACAGGCCACGACCATCAACCCCATGACTTGTAGAAGAGAAAGCGATGAAGAAGACCTCCCCGCAGACCCCGACAAGCACCACGACGGTGCCGCCCACGACCCTGGCCACGGCGACCACGGACACGGGCGCCTCGGAAAACAGCACCGCCGGCACGCAGGGGCAGGTGGCGGGTGACACCGATCAGCAGGCGGTTGCGCCAGCCATCGTGGACAACTACGGCCGAGTCAACACGGACGGCTTCCACGAATCCCACGGCAGCGCTGTCTGCTGCCTCAAGGGCGGCATCGTCGGGTTGCGCAAGGCCGCAGCCGAACTCCACCAGTTCCAGGCGGCTCTGGGCGACAACTTCCACGATTTCGCGCGGACCCGCCTGGGCCTCACGCCCATGATGGCCGATTTTCTCCTCCGCGTGGCGGAACTGGGGATCAACCCCGAGCAGTTCACGCCGCCGGTCGAAATCAAGTTGCCCGAGATTCTGGCCGTGATGGCAAGGGTGGTGGCAATCTACCAGGCGACAACCGGCATGGTGGCGACGGGCGGCACGGCTTCCGCCGGCCCCAGCGGCACGATCCCCTCGGCGACCGGCACGGCGGCCATGACCAGCACGACGCCCGCGGCGGTGAACATGGCAACGGCCATGGCAGGCCAAGGAGACAACCAGCCCAACAGAGAATAGCGCCCATGTCCGCTCCGACCCCGCTGGCCACGCGATGGCCAGCGCGGTCGGGATGGCCAAGTGGCCACCCAGACGCCGGTAACACCTGCCGCCGGCGAGCACACCAGACCAAACGGCGGGAACTAAGGAAACCTAGTTATGAACATTCGCGAACTGAACCATCGGAACCAGGTGGCGGGCCAACTGCTCGCCAAGCTGGAGCGGATCGCCCAACTCTACGCGCAAATCCCCAACGAGGCTGCACTGCTTGCCATGATGAACCATGCAGGCACCCTCGCGGAGCAACTGGAGAAGGCAAAGAAGACGTGCGGTGACGAGGCATTTCCGACGACCAGCAGTCTGCGGCCGCTTGTGGTGGCCGCAAACTCAATAGCCGAAGACTTCCATGCTGCCGTCCAGCTATCGCTTGATTGCTCGCCGGCAGGTTGGTCCAGTGACAGAAACACCCCAGACCACGATTCGAGAGCAACCCCACGGCAAACTTCAAATAGTCTCAGCGGGCTTGCCGAGGCCACCGCCTAGCGAACCCACTCCGAACGGCGCCTTTCGCGCCGTTGATTAACCCAACAAGTCCCCCGCTGGCCCGAAGTCTTGGCGGACACGGCCAGCGGGGGCGCATCCAAGCGACCGACGCGTGTCGGTCGCACAGACCTCTTTCATTATGGAGATTGTGTAATGAGTATTCAAACAGAAAACACCCCTGGTTCGTCCCGGCAGGAGCCGGTGGCGACGGAACTGCGGTACGTTAAGTACCGCGACACTATGATCGACGCCGCTACGAACTCGTACCGGGACCCGGACGAATTGAGCGACGAGTCGATCGCACCTTTGGCGGAGGATATCCTCGCCAACGGCATTACGACGCCTGTGCTGGCCCAGGAGTTGCCTGATGGCAAATGCATGGCACATGACGGTACCCGCCGCCTGACCGCGATCGCACTCAACATCAAGCAAGGGGCCGCCGGCTTTTCGCCAGAGATGTTAATCCCCGTTCATGTCCTGCCGGCGAGCGTGAGCAAGGCGGAGGTCGTCAAGCGGGCCGTCGCCTCGAACGTCAAGCGTCAGGGCCTGTCCGAAACCGGCAAGGTCCGTGCGGCGGTGAGGATGAAGGCCCTGGGGATGACCAACGTCGAGATCGGGCAGGTCCTGGGAATCAGCGCCACCACTGTGGCGAGGCTGCTCATCCTCGGCACCAATTCGGTTTGGATGGGCTACGCCGGGAACCACGACGTTACCCCCTCGACCGCCGTCAACCTGTTGCAGATCGCGGAGAAGGCGAAACGCGTCAACGACTTGAACAAGGCGTTCGACGAGTGGCGCACCGATACGCGGCAGGACATCGAGGCCGAGGACAACCGGCGGCGGGCCAACGACGAGGCCTCACTGACGGTCGCGCAGAAATGGCTCCAGGCCCATCTCAAGCCGGAACAGGTCGCCGCCTGGGCCGATCAGCTTCGCTCAGGCGATCCTCTGGGACCGCCGACCTTCCGCTACCGGGCGATGATCCGCACCGGCAAGGGCCCGCGGCGGTTGGAGATCGAGGCCATCAAAAAGGACCTCGACTCGCTCTCGCTGGAGGAACTTGGCAAGATCGCCGGGCGCATCGCCGATCTCAACGCCGACATCCGGAAGGCCCTCCTGGAGAAGCACGCCGCCCGGCAGCAGGTCACGGCAGATGGCGATTCCCAACAGGAAGAGCAGGAGCGGCCGAGCCAGGCGCTCTACCGCGAGTTCAACCTGTTTCTGGGCGACGAGCCCGACGCGGACGCCGAGGAAGCCGAAGAGTCCGCGGAGCAACCCGCCGCGGCGCAGGAGCAACTCGCTCAAGAGGCTTCCGAATCATCCGGCGACGGCGAATCGCAAGCTGAGTTGGCTGGGGCCATCACCGCTCTCCCGCCCGACGTGAGGATGGTGCCAACGACCATCGCGGTCAAAGCCCCGCCGCCCCTGGCGGCGAAGATACCGGCTGGCAGCAGCAAGCGTAAGTCGTAGCAAGTTGGCATCCCGGTGCCCGCGTCGCAATACGCGGGCACTGGGCTCTGCCATTCTTAACTTGCCTCACCGCACCCCACCAATGGGTGCCACAACCTCCAATTGGAGATTGAAGACATCCGCCGCGGCAGCCAGCGTGGATGCCGCAGATGTTCATTCTAGTCCTTTTTGTGAAATGCACTATGACAACCATTGTTTCTCAAGACCTTGGCCTCCTACCGCTGGAGGTCGCTCACACCAGTTTCCTGCTCGAACGGCTCGGCCAGGACTGCGAGCCGCAGCAATATCTACGCGAACTGACCCAGAATGGCCTTGAAGCCATCGCCCGCAGCGGCGCGAACGGCGAGATCCTCTGGAAGGCCGCGCCAGTTTCCTCCCCTTCCGGCAAGTCAGGCCTGAAGCTGTCGATCACCGACACCGGCGATGGCATGACCGCCGCCGAGATGGAAAACCATATCAACCGATTGTCTTCCTCCGGCGGTCAGCAAACGCACGAAGGCAACTTCGGCGTGGGAGCGAAGATCTCCACGGCCTTGCACAGCCCGGCTGGCGTTTGCTATCGCTCGTGGAAACAAGGCGTCGGACACGAAATCCTGCTTTGCCGTGACGCTGCCACTGGTAACTACGGCCTGCGTCAATACGCCCTTGGTGATGATGAATTCAGCTACAGCCCAGCCCTGCCCGAGGATAGCCGACCAGTGATCGTTGAGTCGCACGGCACCGAGGTCACGCTGATGGGTAACGACGAAGAATCCAACACCGCCATGCCGGACGGCACCAAGTCTTCGGCCTGGATTTCCAAGCACCTGAACAGTCGCTATTACCGTTTTCCGCAGCCCGTGACCGTCCGGGTTGACGAAGCTTCACTGACCGGGAAAAACGACCCGGCCGCTATCCGCACGCTGACCGGACAAAAAGTCTACCTTGACGAGCACTCCGAAGCTTCGGGCACGACCAAGCTGACAGGCGCCGTCGCCCACTGGTGGATACTCGGGGACGATCATAGCCGGCGCACAGATGCCGCTTTCATCGAATCGACTGGCCACACGGCCGCGCTCTACCAGGACGAACTCTACGAACTTCGCAGCGGCCGCAATGGCTATGCCAGGCTCCAACAATTCGGCGTCATCTTCGGTTTCCGGCGCGTGGTGATCTACGTCGAACCGCGGAAGCACCATCACCGGCGCATCACCAGCAACACGGCCCGCAATCAGCTCCTAATGAATAGCAAGTCGCTGCCGTGGAACGCGTGGGCCGCCGAGTTTGCGAAGAAAATGCCCGTCGAGCTGCGCCGGCTGGTTGACGACGAAGGCGCTGCGCGGCAGCCCGATCACAGTCTGGCAGTCAAGCGTCGGCTTTCGAAGATCATGGACCTGTTCAAGCCGCGGCGGCTTCGCCTGAGCGCCAAGGGCAAAGACCATGCCGATGCTGGGACCGGTAGGGGCGGGACAGCCAAACGGAAGTCGGCAAAGGGCAAGAAGAAGGTCAAGAAGGCCGCGAGGAAGAAAACGGCCAAGCCGACGCATCAACAGGCTGCTACCGGAGGTAGGCCGGCTGACAAGACGCCGGGCGCGGAAACAACCTATCCGAAGACCGTATGGATAAGTAGTGAGGATGGCACACGAGCCAAGGGATTCCTTGAGGACCGTGCCGCTGCCTATCTGCCGGATCAGAACGTCCTGCAAATCAATCGCGACTTCTCAGTATTCGCCGACACGATCGAGTATTGTGGCCGAGGACTGGCATCGGAAGAGAGCACCCAGAAGGCTGTCCGCGACACGGTGCTCTCCTGTTATGAACAGGCCCTCGTCGAGAGCGTCCTTGGAATGCGGGCCCTGCACAACGCGAAGGAATGGTCTGATCGCGACATCGACAAGGCCCTGTCATCGGAAGCCCTGACCGCGGCGGTGATGCAGCGGTATCACATCATCACCTTCACTCTGGATACCTTGCGGCGCACGCGACGCGTGCCACGGGCAGTAAAGCAAGACAGGGCGCAGACTACATCGGGAGGTGGCGACGCCGGCAATCCCGAGGCGTCTGTGGTTAAGGCGTAAGTGGCGGTGTTCGATTTCCCGAACGGCACGTGGAAGGAGGTGATGCAAGAGGCAGGCGTGCCCCCGGCCCTGGTTCACTCCCGCAGGGTCGGGGCCGCCACGATTTGCGAAAGAAACAACACAGCTCGCATTGCGCCCCAGACATAAACGCGCTAGGATCGAAGGATGTTGACGGCCAGGGGCGGCCAGTGGATTCGCGGGGAACCCGCGAGCTGACCGCGACCAGGCCGGGTTTCACGTCGCTGAGAACACCGAAAATGAGCACTATCACCACTGAGTCCGACTATTTGACCGATGCCGGCATCGCTGACCTGTTCCACGTTTCCGTGCGGACGCTTCAGAGGTGGGTCAAGGATTCCGACTTCCCCAAGCCACTACAACTTGGCCGCTGCCGCCGTTGGGACCGGGCCGATGTCGTGGCCTACCTTCGCCGGCGTGCGGCGGCCGCAAAGCCATCCCTCGACGACGAGAGGGCTGAGTAAATAGCACAGGCCGATCGTCTCGGGGACGATCGGCCTGGCAGATTGATCCAAATTAGCCGTCGCAGCAATCGACGGCCAGCAACACAACAGCATCATGGAGGTGCTCTTCTATGTCCACTATACCTACACTTCCCACACAAATCAATCCCGAGCTAATCGGCGAGCCGCATATCCGCGGCGCACAAGGCA
>Ga0181520_10000097_pt1 | contig 167792 bp, 124 predicted proteins | sample PEATcosm2014_Bin_29_FD_132451 | JGI IMG/M metagenome (GOLD analysis project Ga0181520, IMG submission 132451) | Peatland microbial communities from MTU Mesocosm Facility, Houghton, MI, USA - PEATcosm2014_Bin02_30_metaG | ecosystem: Environmental > Terrestrial > Soil > Wetlands > Peat | place...
CGAGAGATGCCTGACATGGAAAATCCTCTTTCGATGAAGTCTCGCCCGCTTGCAACGGCCAAATCCCGGGCCGCGGGCCAGCAAAACTATATATCAACCGGCAATCCCAAGTAAACGATTTCAACCCACCCCAAAATGCACCTGCACGATCAAGTCTCCTCCGTCCAAACGATAGAAAAGACAAAATCTCTGCGGTAAGTCATAGCATCGCAAGCTATCGCGGTGTGCTGTGCTACTGGGCAATCGGCTGCCGGCAAGGTAAAATCCTCCTTCTTGTAAATTGAAGGAGCTCCAGTGAGCCAGTCTTTCTCCAAGTTCCGCCGCCTTCTGCTCGCTCTCGCACTGCTGCTGGTCATCCCAACCCTCCACGCCCAGCAACGCTGGACAGAGGATCAGGCCAATGCCTGGTACGCACAGCAGCCTTGGCCGGTGGGTGCGAATTTCCTGCCTTCCACAGCCATCAACCAGTTGGAGATGTGGCAAGCCGACTCCTTTGACCCCGTCACTATCGACCGCGAGCTAGGCTGGGCACAAGCCATTGGTATGAACACCATGCGTGTCTTCCTCCACAATCTCGTGTGGGAGCAGGACCCCAAAGGGTTTGCGCATCGCATTGACGCCTTCCTCGCCATCGCCGACCGTCATCACATCCGCCCCGTCTTTGTCCTCTTTGACTCCTGCTGGGACCCGCGCCCAAAACTTGGCCCACAGCACCCGCCCATCCCCGGCGTGCATAACTCCGGTTGGGTCCAGGCCCCAGGCGCTGAGATTCTTTCCGATCCTTCTCAATACCCGCGCCTGGAGAGCTACGTTAAGGGTGTGGTGAGCGCCTTCGCCAACGACCCTCGCATCCTCGCCTGGGATCTCTGGAACGAGCCCGACAACGGCAACGCTGACTCTTATGCCCATGGCGATACGAAAAACAAGAACGAAATCATCCTCGTCCTTCTTCCGCAGGTCTACGCTTGGGCTCGCACCGCCCACCCCATCCAGCCCCTGACCAGTGGCCTCTTTTACGGGGACTGGACCTCCCTCGCCACCATGTCTCCTGTGGCCCGCATTCAGATTGAGCAGTCTGACGTCATCAGCTTCCACAACTACGGCTGGCCTGAGGATTTTGAGCGGCATGTAAAGCTTCTTGGGCAGTTCCATCGCCCCATCCTCTGCACCGAATACATGGCCCGCAACATGGGCAGCACGTTTGACACCATCCTCCCCATCGCTCGCCAATACCGCGTCGGCGCCATCAATTGGGGCCTCGTTGCCGGCAAGAGCCAGACCTGGATCCCTTGGGACTCCTGGCAGCGTCCCTACGTCACCGAGCAGCCCATGGTCTGGCAGCACGATGTCTTTCACTCCGACGGCATCCCTTACCGCCAACGCGAGGTGGAAATCATCCAGAACCTGACCAGCGGAAAGTAGATCCCGAACTGTGGTCGCTCTCTGATCCAGAAACGGGGAAGCCAGCGAGCCCTCAATATCCAACGGATCTCAGAAAGCGCGCCTGTCTGAGAGATATGCTGCCTCTACACCCCGCCCACGCCGATTTACTCCGGGAAATGCAGTCGCTCCGGCACTGGCGGACGGGGAGTTAGGTCGGCCCACCGGTGCGCGGCGCCAAAGCCCCCAAAAGCATCGCCCCCTGCCTCGAAAGTGTGATTGACCCTAGTAATAGGTTACTTTAAGTTACTTATGTGCATCGGAATTGGGTACTCATGCCATCGGTACGAACAACGAGATCTACCTGGGGGAACTTCGAACTATCCAATGGCTCCCATTCTCCGATCGAAGGACGATCAATGATTTTCATTCTGCTCCAAATCGCCGCGATTGTCGTTGCTGCAGTTTACCTTCGTCATTGGCGTGCCAGTGTGCGCCGTCGGAATGCACAGTCATGGCAGTCCCTTCTGGCCCGGTTGAGGCCGGACTCGAGCGCCCGCGCGTTGACGGATCATTTCCTTTGGAATGAAGGACTGAACACCACGCCGGAAGAAACCTGGACGCGCATTCAGGGCCCTCATGGTCTCTGGGCGATGTACCAGAACGCCTGCGTAATGTTGGAGATGGCCGACTACGCAGCCCGGAACAGCGGATCGGTTGACCGTGAGCTTCTTGAGACCTTGCGCAGCGACGCCATCCAAATCCGCGCTTGCGTTCTGATGGCGCTTGTAAAGTATGCCTTCAGCCAGGTCAATGAGAACATCTGCGTGCATGCATTCCGCGCCGCGTCCATGTACACAGGCATGGCAGCGCGGATGACGGAGCTCCTGCAAGTGAATGCTGCCGGAATACTTCCTGACTTTGTAGCAGCGATGTAGTAAGGCCCTCCCCAAGAAAAGACCTCGGCCAAGGCCGGGGTCTTTTTCTTCGAGCATGGCTCGCGAGCTGGTAGGGTCGCTCCTGGCACAAGGGATGGGCAAGCACGTGCAATGACCCATTGGTGGTGTCGGCTTGGAGCTTTCGGAGTATGGCGTTGCCGGAATCACGGCCTGAAGATGTGGCCATGGACAGCATAATGAAAAGGCCCTGCATAGGGGATCGGGTTCGGATCAATGGCTTCCTGGGAGTGTTTGAGATTGTTCAAATACGACAGGAGGGCTTGATGGTTGATCTCAAACATCTATGTGTGCCAGGTCCGGATTACATTGAGAGAGAGGTGCTTTCCAAGGAGCTGATCTATCTGAAACCTCCGCAGCCTCTCATCCCTGTGAATCTGTCTGCTATCCAACCCATGGATGGTTCCGGGCGAGCAAGCGCTCTCTCAGTTCCTCATCGGTCAGCGTCACAGGCCGGCCATGCGGTGCAAATCCCGCCGCGTCCAGCCTCCGGTGCACCTTCACCGGCAAGCAGACAGTCAGGGTTGGGAAGTGCGTTGCGCGATTCCCTCGCCGTTGCGGGCCGCGCTCGCCGCCTCGAAGGATAGTGCGCCAGGCAGCTATTTCCAGTTCTCCGCGCACGTCCTCTTGGACGTCGGGTCACTTTCCGATGCAGAATATCGAAAAAGCGTGAATCGCCAATAGCCATGCGGGTTCGTGGAACGGGCTTGCTCCCGGAGTCCCACTGGAGTCCCAAAAGCGCGTGGTGGTTCGTTCCGGCGGATGAGCGGCGGGAATGACCAGGTAGATACCCGCGCGGCGGACACCGCATGGAATCTCTTGGGGCGCAATGCGATTATGATAGCCTTGTCTTGTTCAAGGCACGCGCATGTCAAGCATACGCAACCCTTGAGTCTGCAAAGGATCGAAACGGAACTGGAGTTCGCCGAAGGGCACCCGGCTTAAAAGCCATAACTCACAGACCGAAGTGCATGGGCACCGGAAACGGTGTAGCTTCCTTCGGAGTGTGAATTATGGCGAGTCATCCGATCCGCTTTTTGAGGCTTGGCGAAGTACGGAAGCGAGTTCCGTACAGTAAAGCCACAATCTACCGGAAAATTGAGCTAAACGAATTTCCCCGCCCTTACAATCTGGGTGCGCGCGCCGTTGCGTGGCTCGAATCCGAGATTGACGCCTGGATTGAATCCCGAATCGAAAAGCAGACGCAAACTGAGGCGGATCGGCAGGCTAGCGCATGATCGCCGCCGCTTCCGCGCCGGTATTGTCGCCGATTGAACAAGCCGCGTGGCCGGAGCCGGTGCCGTTGGGCGAAGAATTGCCCCCGGTCCCGCCATTCGATTCTGGCCTGTTGCCCGCGTCTCTTCGCCCGATGGTGGAGGACGTTACCGACCGGATGCAAACCCCGTTGGACTTCGCCGCTGTCGTAGCCGTTATCACTCTCGCCGGGCTTTGCGGACGGCGCGCCGCCATGCAACCAAAAGAGCACGATAGTTCATGGGTAGTTTGGCCGAATCTTTGGGGCGGAATCGTTGCGGGTCCGGGAATGATGAAGTCTCCGCTGGTTGGCATTGTGACTGCGCCAGCGCGCGCTTTAGAGGCCGACTTGCGCGCGGAATACGCTGATGCCCAGCGTGAGTACGAGGCCGCCCAGGAACGGGCCAAACTCGAAAATGCAGCATGGGCAGAGAGCTATAAGCGCGCCTTAAAGAATAAACAGCCACTTCCCACAAAACCGGAGCTAGAGATTATCGAACCATCGCAGCGCCGTTTGATCGCTGTCGATGCGACCTTTGAAAGTCTGCATCAATTGCTCTCTGCTAATCCCGCTGGCGTGTTTGTGCTCAGAGATGAACTGAGCGGATGGCTGGCGAGTTTGGAGCGGCAAGGGCGAGAATCGGAGCGCGCATTTTACCTGGAGTGTTGGAGCGGAGATACCGGCTTCACCATTGACCGCATCGGACGCGGGTCCATACACGTCGAACATTGCTGTGTCTCCCTCTTCGGAGGCATCCAACCGGCCCGGCTTAGTCCCTATCTTGCCGATGCGCTTCGGGATGGCCCCAGCAACGATGGACTTATTCAGCGGTTCCAATTGCTCGTATGGCCGGACTCAAAGCCGGACTGGAAATATCGGGACCGCGCGCCGAATGCTTCAGCAATGCAAGCGGCAGAGAATGTCTACCGGCGCATCGCGGGAATGAACGCGGGAAAACCGCTCCGCCTGAAATTCGCTCCCGATGCCCAAGCCCTCTTTGTCGTATGGCTCACCGATCTGGAGACACGTCTCCGGGCCGATGATACAAGCCCAATCATGCTGGCGCATCTCTCAAAATATCGAAAGCTGATGCCCGCGCTTGCTCTCTTATTTGCTCTTGCTGATGAGTCGCTGCAATCGGTTGGACTGCATCATGCTCAACAGGCCGCCGACTTCTGCGAATACCTTTCCCACCACGCGCACCGGGTCTATGCCTCACGAATCAGCCCGGAGCGGCTGGCCGCAATCACGCTTGCTCGAAAACTGACAAAGGGGTGGAAGCGGGATAGCGGAACATTCACCATCCGCGATGTGTACTCGAACGATTGGAGCGGACTAGGGACACCGGATGAGGCCCGCGCCGCCGTGCGAGTCCTGGAAGATGCCGGATGGGTGAGGCCGGAGAAGCCGAAGTCTGAAACGGGCAGACCATCCGAAGTCTATGCCATCAATCCCAAGATTGGAGGCGCGCATGTTGGCAATTGATCGCTGGCGGAATTGGCATCCATCGAACGAAAGGTATGGTGAGTACCCCGGATGCGAGCCTTCAAAACCCACAGAAGCTGCTTTTGAAGGTTTTGAAGGTTCCTCTTCAACACAAATAGAAAACTTTTCTGACCTTCCGCCCGATGCGCCGGACGCATGGAAGAAAGACTTCAAACGATGGAAGGCTGAGAACTGCATTTACCGCGCGGGCCGCGAAGACTCTGGCGGTATCGGCTTTTTGCTTGTGGACTTCGCGGAATGGTGCGCCGCTCACAATGCCGTCCCTTGCACGCGGGCCACATTCGAGCTGCTCTTGCGGGATGCCGGTTTCCCGCTCACGGATGGCCTTGCGCGCGGTCTAGTGCTCAGGGTAGACGTAGAGGCCGTCTCACTGTTACAGGGCGCAGTACAGGATAGCGGGACACCGGCGCGCGCGGCTGTAGAGAAACGGCGCAAGTCTAGCGGATGATGTGACGCGCGATTCGTGAAAGGATTGAATTGCAGAGAGAAAGGGTAGCTAATCAATGGCAGGCAAGGGTGGGAAGCGGCCCGGAGCCGGGAGAAAGCCGAGCACGATCAAGGGCATAACCAAGAGACTGCCGAAAGAATCCGCCGAGCTTCTGCTTGCGGAAATCAATGCAAATTCAAAGTGGGTCAGGCTCGCCAATTCGGGCGATGAGCGGATTCAACTGGAAACCCTGAAGTATCTCACTGATCGCGCGTATGGAAAGGCGCGGCAGGCAATTCAGGCAACGGTGAAAGGCGACCAGCCGCTAGAGGTAGTGGTGCGGCGGATCGGGCCATCAAGCGCGTGATTGTGCGGTAGCTGAGTACCGCCGCAGACGGCAGTGTACTCGCTCCAACCGCACCAGATAACCGTCGAATCTTGCGTCAATCAGGCACCTTGAAAAGCCGTGAAGCTAGGGCGACATTTTGGCGGACATCCGGGGTTTCTTCTGCCTGGACCGCAGGCATTCTTTGCGTGGATATTTCGCTAGAATTCTGATTGGAAGCCGACTGAGATGTACGTGTGTTCGATGTACTCAGGAGAATCGTCTTCCCTTTTCCAGCCCTTCAACTTGAGCGACTTTAAGAATCGTTTATCACGTCGCTTCCACAGCCAGTATGGTTTGAAGAATGACACCGGCTCGTGCAATTCGATTACGTGCTGGAGATATTGAGCAGGGAACGCCGCAAGGGTGACCGAGACCCCAATCTTGTCAAATTCGCCATATTCCGCGTCCACGCCCGCCGTTGGGAGGCGAGCGCGAAGCTCCTGCTCCCAATCGTCCGGGACCATGAGTTGCAGGACGAACCAATACTTCTGTCGCACGAACCGAATGTAAGGATGGCGGTGGGCGTATGGATTCGAGTTCGGAGTTAGCGGAACAGAGATCTGTTCGATTTGCCGCCTGAATAGGAACTGTCGAACGTATGGCTCATTCCGATCAGCAGTGGCAAACAGCCAGGGCGTTATTGCGTAGATGCTGAATTGCTCGTGGTCGAGACCGTCCGCTTTGGCCTTTTCCCGATACGGTGACCAACCAGCCGGTGAGTCGATCAAGCCAAGATCGGCAAATAACACCGGCAGGTGGACTCGCACGTGCAATGCGTAGGGCTTGAAATCGTCTGACAGGACACGGGATTGAATTGAGAAAATCAGGAACCAAAGAACGCAGGCAATACCGACACTCTGACGGGTGGAAAACTCGAAAACACTCCAGAGCGCAAAACCCCCTACGGCAGCAGGTAAGGCAGCCCGAAAAAAAGCCCTGATAGCTAATAGCATTTGTTCCTCCGGGAATTTTTGGTCACGAGGATGATACGCCCACGGTCCGGCCCGCGCCTCTAAGCCGCGCCTCCGAAGTTGCCCACGATCACCTTGGACTCGTTGCAGATCGAATCCACGTAATCGGCCCACCATTGGAGCATCTTCTTTCGCTGCTCGGCATACTCGGCAAGGATGTACACCGCCCGGATACCCTCATGCTCATGGCTCAGAGCCTTTTCGATCACGTCTTTGTTGAATCCGTGTTCCGTGAGCAGCGTTGCGCCCGTTCTGCGCAGATCGTGAATGGTGAGCGGGTCCATATCGAACGTAAGCCCCTCTAGGGCCTTGTTGAGCGCATTCTTGGCGAAGGGCCTTATCAGACTGCCCCGGCCCGGTAGAACTAACTCAGAATCGCCGGAAAGGGCCTTTAGTTCGCGGAACATCTCGGCCACTTGGGTTGACAGGTAAACAAGGTGCGCCTTGCCCGTCTTTGCGTTCTCTGCCGGAATCAGCCACTCGCCTTTTTCCAGATCAACGTCCTTCCACCGTGCCAGCAGCAATTCCGATTTACGCGATAGCGTGAGCAGGATGATATGCAGCGCCAGCTTGAATTGGCGGCGGATGTTCGACTGGTAGACGGTGCGGAGGTAAAGGCGAATCTCGCTTGGAGCGAGCACACGGGACCGTTTGCGAGCCTTGCCGATGTAGCGCGTCGCCACCATCGCGGCGGGGTTGGATGTGACAAGCTGCTTTTCAAGCGCGTAATCGAATACCTGCTTGAGCACCATGCGAATCCTCATGGCCGCCGCCACTCGCCCGTTATCGCGCTTGCGGTACACAAGGGCCTGCACGTCCAGCGCGTCCACATCCTTGAGCAGCTTTTCTCCCAATGAGGGATAAATCTCAGAGTCAAGATACCGCCGGGTATCGGCTGGATTCTTGAGGATGCCCGCAACCTGTTCCCGGTAATACTGGTCCCCAAACTCGCGCACAGTGGGATTGCTTGGCGTTCCTGCCCGCGCCAGTTTCCTTTCGAGGGCTGGGGATTCGCCCTTTGCCACTTTCGCGGCTTGCTTATCGCGTTCGGCCCGCGCCGCTTTGAGTGACAGATCGGGATAGCGGCCTAGCACCAACTTTTCCCGCTTGCCGTTCAGCCGGTAGCGAAACACCCATGAGCGGACCCCGCCCGGCGTAATGTCCAGCAGCAACCCGTTCCCATCGGCCTTGCTGTACCGCGCGCCAGCCTTGGGTTTCAGCCCTTTGATCGTGGCATCCGTGAGCGCCATTGCCTCTCCCTCTTGGGACTCCAGAGCCGTTTTCGGTGCGTTGTGCTCTGTGGAGTCCCACAGGAGTCCCAATCTCATTGCGCTTTCTTGGGACTCTGAGAGACACTATGCGCCTATATTTGCTGAAAGTAAAGAGGTAAATGCGATGATTCGATATTCTATGAGACTCCCTGAAACCTTACTCTATTTTCCGATGCAGAAAGTAGAAAAAATCAAGTTAAGAATGTCGTCCGAAGTGGTCTGGCCGGTCAGGGAGTCCAGCGCCTGGAGCGCGCGGTAGAGGTCTAGCAGGATCATCTCGTGCGGAATGCCGCTCACGTTGGCCTGCTCAGCGTCGCCCAGTGCCGCCAAGGCAGTCGTAATGGCCAGGTGGTGCCGTATGCTGGTCAACATGCCCGGTTCCGCGGCCGCTCCGCCCGTGGCCAGCGCCAATATCCGCTCCCGCAGTTCCGCAATACCCTCGCCGGTAAGGGCTGAGGTCCATAGCGCGGGAACACCGCCAATCTCACTGGACGCCTCGCCCGTTCCCGCCAGATCGCTCTTGTTCACGGCCACCAGCGCAGGGCGGTCCTGCACCGCCTCCAGCAGTCGGTGTTCCTCGTCGTTCAGCGGTTGCGTGGCATCCAGAACCACCAGCGCCAGAGCGGCGTCCGCCAGCGCTTCGCGGCTGCGGGCTATGCCCAGCTGCTCGGCCTCCTCGCGTCCCTCGCGCAGCCCCGCTGTATCCACCAGTTCCAATGGAATTCCATCCAGAGAAATTCGCTCCGTCACCAGGTCCCGCGTAGTCCCCGGCGTTGCCGTTACAATCGCCCTGTCCCGCTCCACCAGCCGGTTGAACAGTGAGCTCTTGCCTACATTCGGACGCCCCACAATTGCCAGCGTCAGCCCGTCATGCACAAGCCGTCCACGCGCAAACGACGCTTCCAGCGCCTTCAGCGCCGGCGTCAGCTTGTCAATCCGCTGCGCAATCTCGGCCTGCGGCGTCACGTCCACATCGTCCTCGGCAAAGTCAATGCCTGCTTCGAGCAGCGCAATCAGCTCCACCAGCTCCTGCTTTACCGGTCCCACACGCCGGCTCAGCGCACCGCCCATCTGGCTGGCGGCCTGCCGTGCCTGGGTCAGTGTCTGCGCCTCGATCAGGTCCCGCACCGCTTCGGCTTGCGTCAAGTCCAGCCGCCCGGCCAGAAACGCGCGCTGCGTAAACTCGCCCGGTTCAGCCAGCCGCGCGCCCAGTTCCAGGCTCCGTCGCAACAGCAGTTCCAGAACAACGGGCGACCCGTGCGCGGCAATCTCCACCACATCCTCGGTCGTGTAGGAGTTGGGTGCGGCAAACAAGGTCACCAGCGCCTCGTCAATCCTTCCAGCATCGTACTGGCCCGCATCGTTGCCGGTTCCGTCCAGCACATCCGCCAGCCGCGCCCGTCCATGTTCCAGCGGCTGCCCCAGCCGTACCAGTTGAGCGGCAATCGTCGCAGCCTGCGGCCCGCTCAGGCGCACAATCCCAATCCCGCCCCGACCCGCTGGTGTTGAGATCGCCGCAATCGTATCCGTAACTGTCTCTTGGCTGCCCATAACCTGCTCTTAGTGTATGGTCTGCAACGTCAAATCGCGCCGTTCCTTGAGTCCCGCGCTTTTCGCCAACCTCAGCGGAGACGAGCGCGTTGACCTCCAATTCCGCAGCGAGTTCTTCAACCTCTTCAACATTGTTGCCACGGGCCTGCCCGCCAACATCCAGTTCTCCCTCAAGCTGATCTACTGAGAGTCTTGCGCACGGCGAATCGCAGTCTGTGTGTTGCAGAGCCGCAATCGCAGCAATTCGCACCAGGCCGTCGCATTCAGAAAGAGCCTGCTTTCCATCTCCGAGCCAAAGCCTGGAAATTTTCCTATTGCATTCCCATAGATCCGGATGTATCTTTTTCCTATTGGTTGGCAACAGGAGAAAAGAGGAGAAACCAGTGGGCGAAAAAACCGATGTCTGGCAGGGAACTCTGGCCCTGATGGTCCTGCGCACCCTTGAAACTCTGGGACCGCTCCATGGCTACGGCCTCGCGCGCCGCATTGAGCAGACGAGCGGCGACCTTTTGCAGTTGAACTACGGCACGCTCTATCCGGCGCTGCTCAAGTTGGAGCAGGAGGGGTCCATCCGCTCCCGTTGGGGCGTTTCCGAGAACAATCGCCGCGCCAAATTCTACGAACTCACCAAGGCCGGCCAGCGCCAGTTGAAGAAAGCTGCCGCAGAGTGGGAGCAGACCACCGCCATCCTGGCGCGGTTCCTCACCCCGGCGGAGGAAGCGTAAAGGAGGAGGCATAATGCGACAATTGCGAGCACTCTTGTTGCGTCTCTGCTGCCTGTTTCACTCCCGCCGTTCCGAGGACGAATTCGAGGCGGAACTCGAAAGCCACGTCGCCATGGACACTGACGATGGCATCCGCGCCGGACTCACTCCCGCGGAAGCCCGCCGTCAGGCCCTCATCCGCCTCGGCGGCGCGGAGCAGGCCCGTCAGGCCCACCGCGAGCGCCGCACGCTGCCCTGGCTTGAAAGCCTCTTCCAGGATCTTCGCTACAGCCTGCGCATGATGGCGCGCAACCGCGCCTTCACGGCAGTTGCGGTTCTTACGCTGGCCATTGGCATCGGCGCCAGCGCCACGGCTTTCACCTGGATCGATGCTGTCCTGCTGCACCCCTTGAGCGGGGTGGCGGAGCCGGGCCGGTTGGTCGCGGTCGAGTCCGTCACCCCCAACGGCGAGTGGGTGCCGAACTCCTATCCGGACTATGTCGATTTTCGCATTCACCTCAAGCTCCTTGACGGCATCGCCGTAACCCATCCGGCCACCTTCAGCGTCGGCAATCCGGACCACGCTGAGCGTGTGTGGGGAGAGTTGGTCAGCGGCAATTTCTTTACCGTGCTTGGCGTGAAGCCGGAGCGGGGCCGCCTCTTTCTTCCTGCCGAATCTGGCGATGCGCAGGGCGCATATCCGGTTGCGGTCATCAGTGACCGCTACTGGCGCTCTCATTACGCCGCGGACCCCGGTGTCGTGGGAAGAACCATCCGCATCAATCAGCATGAACTCACCATCGTCGGCGTGGCCGCGCCCGCGTTCCATGGATCGCTGCCGGTTACGGCCTTTGACCTGTGGGTTCCCTATATGGAGCAGGCGGTGCTCAGCGGCGTGCAGCCATGGATGCTCCGCGATCGGCACGACAGAAACATGCTGGGAATCGCACGTCTTAAACCGGGCGTCACCGTCGATCAGGCCCGCCAGGAACTGGAAGCGCTGGCCCGGCGCATGGCGGTTGCCAATGCGGATGTGAGCGAGGGCATGAGCGCCACCATGATGCCGCTGTGGAAGTCTCCGCATGGTCCCCAGGGTCTGCTGGTCGGGCCGTTGCGCATTCTCATGGGTGTATGCGTGTTGGTGTTGTTGATTGTGTGCGCCAACGTGGCCAACCTGCAATTGGCGCGAGCCACGGTGCGCGAAAAGGAATTCAGTGCGCGCCTCGCGCTCGGCGCCGGCCGCGCCCGGCTGGCACGGCAGGTGCTCACTGAGAGTCTCATGCTCACCGTGGCTGGCGCCGTGCTGGGTGTGGCCGCCACTCCCTGGATGAGCAGCGCGCTCAAGTTCCTCATGCCGCCGGGTCCTATGCAACTCCTGGTGGCCATGGACACGCGCCCGAGCCTTCCCGTGTTGGCCTTCACCGTTGGACTATGCCTTTTCGCGGCCTTGGTTGCTGGTCTGGCGCCCGCATTGCAGGTAGGGCGCTTGAATCTGAGCGTCAAGCTCAATGGCGGCGGGCGCAGCGGCGCCGCAGGCCGAGGGCGCAATCGCCTCTGCTCCGTGCTCGTGGCGTCAGAGGTGGCGCTGGCTCTCGTGGCTCTGGTCGGCGCTGGCCTCTTTGCGCGGGGATTTGAGACCTCCCTGCACATCGATCCCGGCTTCGACCCGGACCATGTACTGCTGGGCCAGTTCTATCTCAATACCAGCGGCTACAACCTCCAGCAGCGCAAGGAATTCTGCCGCCGCCTCGCGGAGCGCATGACGGCGGCGCCGGGCGTTACGAATGTTGCCTACTCTGATGGCGTCCCGTTGGGCTTCGAGCCCAGTTGGTGGGAGGAACTCCGCATCGAGGGCTATGCGCCCCGTCCCAACGAGAACATGAACATCTTCCGCAACGTGGTCTCGCCCGGCTACCTCGATCTGCTGCACATTCCGCTGGTCGAGGGACGCAACTTCACTGAGCAGGACAACGAAGACGCGCCCGGCGCCATTATCGTGAATCAGGCATTTGTGCGCCGCTTCTTCCCCGGACGCGATCCCATCGGCCAAAGAGTGAACGGCTGGGGCAATCATTGGTTCCGCATTATCGGTGTGGCCAAAGACTCGAAGTACCATTACCTGAGCGAATCCGCGCCGCCCTACTTCTACGTGCCTTTCCGCCAGATCTACCGCGAAGACATGAACCTAGCCTTCTATGTGCGCGCCCAGGGCGATCCGGAGAACGTGCTCTCCACCTTGCGCGCCCAAACCCGCGCCATCGATCCCAACGTCACGGTCTTTGACGCCGTGCCCCTGAAGGAATTCATTGGCGCATCGCTGTATCCGCAGAAAGTGGCGGCCAGCCTGATGGCCGTGCTGGGCGGCATCGCGGTGCTGTTGGCAGCGGTGGGGTTGTATAGCGTCATGGCTTACTGGGTAGCGCAGCGCACGCAGGAGATCGGCGTACGCATGGCGCTCGGAGCGCAGCCTGCTGACGTGCTGCGCATGGTCGTCTGGCAGGGCCTCAAGCTCACTGCGGGAGGGCTGATTGCAGGCGCGCTGCTGGCGTTGGCCTTGGCGCGCGCCGTCTCCGCTATCTCATTTACAAACTCAGCCATGGGCGTCGGCGCAAAGCTGATGGGCGACGCCGGAGCGGACCCGCTGATCTTTGCGGCGGCCGCGGTGTTTTTGTCCGTGCTGGCCGCGCTGGCAGCCTACATTCCCGCCCGCCGCGCCGCTTCCATCGATCCCATGCAGGCCCTGCGAACAGAATAGGGGGCATTCCGCGCATCGGGATACAGCCGTCGCTCGCCGCGCGAGCGACGGCTGGCTCACGCCGGTTTGCCGCGCGTCGCGGCTCTTGGTATAAAGGGTCCGGCAAGACCGGGCCGCTTTCGCCGCGCCGGACTGCGAGGGAATCCCATGAGCACTCATCGTCCCATACACATTGTTCGTCTTTTTCCAGTCGCCATCGCGCTTATCCTTTGCATCCATGCATCGCTGGCGCAGCAACCGGCTTCGCACAAGCTTGACCTCACGCTGACCAAACCTGAGAGTGTGGGCTTCTCCTCTGAGCGTCTTGAGCGCCTTCATGCGCTCATGCAACAGACGGTGGATGAGAAGAAGGTCTCCGGCATCGTCACCATCCTTGCCCGTCACGGCAAGGTGGTGGACTACCGTGCCTACGGCCAGCGCGACATGGCCAGTGGCGCGCCCATGACCACTGACACGATCTTTCGCGACTTCTCCATGAGCAAGCCGGTCACCGGCGTGGCCATGATGATTCTCTATGAGCAGGGCAAGTGGCTCCCCTCGGACCCCATCGCCAAATTTATCCCCGAGTTCGCCCACCTCAAGGTCTTCAAGGGCGTGGATGCCGACGGCAAGATGATTCTTGTCGATCCCGACCATCCACCCACCATGAGCGAGCTGATGACGCACACCGCCGGATTCAGCTATGGCAATGGCAACACGCTGGCCGATGCCATGTACAAAGACCTCCAGGTGCGGCAGTCGCGCAACCTACAGGAGATGATTGACAGGCTGGCCAAAATTCCGCTGCTCTATCAACCCGGCAAGGGCTGGCTCTACAGCATGTCCATGGACATTGAGGGCTACATCGTGGAAAAGCTCTCCGGCCAGTCGCTGCCCGACTTCATGCGCGACCAGATCTTTTCGCCGCTGGGCATGAAGGATGCAGGCTTCTACGTGCCCGAAGAGAAACGCAAGCGCTTTGCCACGCTCTACCAGACAGGACCCCAGGGCGATCAGATCCCCGACACCACCACCAGCGGCAGCATGGGCGACTACTCCGTGCAGCCCGCCATGCCCTCGGGCGGCGGCGGCATGGTCTCCACCGCGGAAGACTACTATCGCTTTGCCCAGATGCTGGCCTACCGGGGCGAACTCGACGGCGCGCGCATCCTGGCGCCGGCCACGGTGCAGTTGATGGCCTCCAACCACGTGCCCGCCAGCCTGCTCACGGGAGAGTACAGCATCGGCGCCCAGACTCTGCGGCCCGGCTTCGGCTACGGCTACAACTGCGCCGTCGTCTTCGATCCGCCTGAAGCCAACCTGCCTGAGGGCAAAGGCACCTTCTTCTGGGACGGAGCCGCCGGAACCTGGTTCTGGGTCGATCCCACCAACGACATCGTCTTTGTGGGAATGATTCAGCGCACCCACGGCGGTACACCCAACCTCCAGTACGTGAGCCGCTCCGTGGTGTACGGGGCTTTGGTTGATCCGGCCAAATAAGCGCGCGCAGCGGGAAGGGAACAGTGGATGAAGGCAACCGCAATCGAGTTCCGTCTGCGTGTCGCCATCATGGTGGCCGTCATTTGGATGGGGTTCTGGGCGCCATGGATTGAAGCCTGGCGCGACAGCGCCGGATTGACGCGCCGCGTGGCTCTCATCGAGTGGCTGCCCCTGGAACTGAGCCGCCTCAGCCTAGTTTCCTTCGCCGCTGCCGCGCCCGCCGTCATCGTCATCGCCGCTCTCATTGCTGCCATTGCCGCGGCTCTCCGGATATGGGGAACCGCTTACCTGGGGCCCGGCGCGGTGAACAATTTCCAGATGAAAGCTGGCGCCCTCATGGTTTGCGGCCCATTTCGCTACGTCCGCAACCCGCTCTATTTGGGCTCGTGGTGCATGTTTGCCGCCATGGCCTTTCTCATGCCCCCCAGCGGCGCGCTCTTTGTCATGATTGTTCTTACAGTTTTCCTGCTGCGTCTCATCCTGGCTGAAGAGGCTTTCCTCACCGCGCAGCTTGGCGACCCCTATCGGGCCTACTTTCGCGCCGTGCCGCGCCTGTTTCCCCGTCTGCTCACCACCCTGCCGCCCACCGGCCAAAAACCCCGCTGGCTCCGCTCCGTGCTTTCTGAGCTGAACCCCATCGGCGTCTTTCTAATCTTGGCAGTCTTCTCCTGGAGCTATGACAACAGGCTCATGATCCGGGCCATTCTCATCAGTTTTGGCATTTCGCTGGTCGTGCGCGCCCTTGTCCCGGAAATCAGGCAGACTCCTGGCTTGCCGGAATAGAGTTCTTGCGCTGTCGTCCCAGCCTGCCCAGGTGCGTCCAACCAAAGCCCGCTGGATACTTCAGTCCATAGCCCATCAGCCGGTCCACGCCGATGTGGTTGATCCAGATCAACGCGATCGGCACCAGCGCAGCACTATGCAGCAACAGCGCTGATACTGCCAGTGTCGCTGGCGTAACGTAGGCGTGGATGGCATTGTAGATGCGTGCGCCCCAGCCGGGGCCGGCAAGATAACCCAACATACTTAGATCCGGCGCCAGCCACAACGCCGCAAACAGCCACCAACTCGCGCCGATGTGCGCATAGAACACTGCGGAAAGCGCCGCTGCCGCCAGTCCCTCCAGGCGCAAAATCACATGAACAGGTACAGGCGTCGCCAAGGCTGCGCTGGACGTAGGAATGCTTGTGAGTGAATATCCGGTAGCCATAATCTATCGGATGAACCAGCGCGCCCCAAGGATGGAGAAAATCTGGCGCTGCGTTTTTCCCGGACTACAGAGCATTTTCGGAATACACGTGGATTTTTTGAGAGCAGTGAAAGGTGGCTTTTTCCTGAAGAAAAAGCCACCTTACTCAACGCTGGAAACTCCACGTGAACTGGAGAACCGCTCTGAAACAGCGGGGAAGAGCCAATCGCTCCTCCCCTTTTTTTGCTGCGGTCCGTAAGATTACTTCTTGGTGGGGGCGATCACGTCCTTCGCGGCCTTCGCCACGCGGAACTTGACCACCGTCTTGGCCTTGATCTTGATGGCCGCGCCGGTCTGCGGGTTGCGGCCGATGCGGGCCTTGCGCTCTGCCTTCACCAGGCGTCCGATGCCGGGGATCACGAAGACGCCGTTCTTCTTCGTTTCCTTGATGGCGGTCTCCGCCAGAAGATCCAGGAAAGCTGCGACTTGCTTGTTGGTCAGTTCCAGCTTCTCTGCCAGGTGCCGCGTCAGGGCGGTCTTGGTCATTCCAGTTGCCATGTGATGTTCTCCTTCTGGGCGAGCCCTCGGGGCTGCCGCTGTTGCCTGGGTTTCCGTTGCAATATGCGTACCGCATGGGGTGGTGCGACCGAGGCAACGTTTGCACGGAACCCCTGTATTCATGCGGGTTCGGAGAACCCTGTCGTTCGTTACAATGCGGCTTTAGGCCGGGCAAAGTCAATCGAAAAACAGGGATTTCCACAATTTTCTTAGGATTTTGTGCCGATTTTGCCCATTTTTGCCCGAATTTACCCGGTTTCGACCATTCTGACCGGTCACGCCGAGCCTCATCGCCTCCAGAACTCGCTTGGAGCGAATCACCCCGGCGCTTCGCTAATCCAACCCGAAAAGCACCTTTTTCCTGGGTGCAAGAGCGGCGATGGGAGTGTTCAGCGCATCCACCATTGGCGCCAGCAACTTGAAATGCCGGATCAGAGTGCCCGCAAAATTTGCCTCCAGCGCCGCCGAAGCAGGCAGCGTCGTGCTCATGCCCCACTGCCTGCATTGAATCAGGTCCAGCGCCGGATGCTCACACGGAAACCCTTTCGGCGGCCGCTTCAGCGCGTTTCCCTCGAACTCGACAAACACCTTGCGCACCGCGGGCTTTTCCAGCAGCTTCCTGAACTCCGCATGGTGTTCCAGCAGCCAATGTCGAATCGCAGCCAACTGCTCCTTCTCTGGCATATAGGCCCCGGCGGCAATCACCACCTCCTTGGCGCTCACCTGGAAGTAGTAACCCGCGCCGGAAGTCTTCTCCATCCCCATGTGCGACCACCACGCCGCCACGTGCGTCTTGTAGGGCCGCTTGTCGCTGCTGAATCGCGTGTCGCGATAAATGCGGAACAGGCTCTTTTCCGCCGGCCGCACATGGTTGGGAGCAAACTCCAGCATCGCCTCCGTCACCTTGCGCACGATGGCCAGCATCGGCTCCTTCAGTTCCGCCTCGTAGATCGACTTCCGTGGCGTAAACCATTCCCGGTCATTGTTTCTTTCAAGGCCGCGTAGAAATTTGAGTCCCTCCGGCCGAAGATGAGCGGCAGCAGGGGCGGACGCGGCTGTTTTCGATCCAGATGCAGATTTGAATGCGGATTTTGCGATGCGAACCATAATGAAAGAAAGTCTAACGGATCACCTTCAGCGCCCCGCGGAAAAGTCCGTCGAAATCCCCTGCCAGCGCCTTGTCTTTTTCCACCGCCTGATGAATCGCCTTCTCCGCCGCCAGCCGCTGGTAGCCCAGGTTCACCAGTGCTGACAGCACATCGTCCACAGCCGCACCCTGCACGCTGGCCCTTGTCGGCGCAACGGCAAAGTCGTCCAGCTTGTCTTTCAACTCCACCACCAGCCGCTCGGCAAGCTTCTTGCCCACGCCCGGAATCCGCGTCAATTGCGCATGATCCTGCCCGCGAATGGCCTGCACCGTGCGCTCCGCCGAGAGCCCGCTCAAGATTTTGATGGCCAGCTTCGGCCCCACGCCGCTCACGGTAATCAGCCGCTCAAACAGCCGCTTTTCCTCGCGATCGAGAAACCCGAACAGCGCAATCTGATCCTCGCTCACCTGCGTATGAATGTGCAGTGCCGCTTCAGCGCCCTCACTCGGCAGCGCGGTAAACGTAGGCACGCTGATGGTCACGTCGTAACCCACCCCGCCCGCCTCGACAATGGCCTGGCCGGGTTCTTTGTGGATAAGCTTTCCGCGCAGATGAGCGATCATGGTGCCCTATTGTAGTATCCCCAGCCGCTTCGCCACCCGCTCCAGCGTCTCCAGCGCCTGATCCAACTGCGCCTTCGTGTGTTCGCTGGTCAACATCAGCCGAATCCGCGCCTTACCCTCCGGCACTGTCGGAAACGCAATCCCCGTTCCCATCACGCCTTCATCGAACAGCGCGCCTGAAAACTCCATCGCCGCGCGTCCTTCGCCCACAATCACCGGAGTAATCGGCGTCTCCGTAGCCGGCGTCGTCACTCCTCCCACGTTGAATCCAGCGTGCTTGAGCTCGCCCTGAAAATACCGCGTATTGGCCCACAGCCGTTCAATCCGCTCCGGCTCCTGCTCCAGAATGTCGAAGGCGGCAATGCACGTCGCCGCCACACTCGGCGGATGCGACGTCGAGAACAGAAACGGCCGTGCCCGGTGGTAGAGGTAATCAATCAAATCCCGAGACCCGCACACATATCCGCCCAGCGCGCCAATGGCCTTTGACAGCGTCCCCACCTGCACGTCCACCTTGCCATGCGCCCCAAAATGGTCTACTGACCCGCGTCCATTCCGTCCCAGCACGCCCGAAGCGTGCGCGTCGTCCACCATCATGATGGCCCCATACTTTTCCGCCAGCGCGGCCAGCTTGCCCACCGGCCCAATATCCCCGTCCATGCTGAACACGCCGTCCGTAATCACCAGCTTTCTTCCCGGCTCGCTGGCCACTTCTTGCAGCAGCTCCTCGCAGTGGTCCACGTCCTTGTGCCGGAAAACCTTGATCCGAGCCCGCGAAAGCCGCGCCCCGTCAATAATGCTCGCGTGGTTCAGCTCGTCGGAGAGAATAAAGTCCTCCTTGCCCAGAATCGAGCTCACCGTCCCCGCATTGGCCGTGAACCCGCTTTGGAACACCACGCAGGCCTCCACGTTCTTGAAGCGCGCAATCTTTTCCTCGAGATCCATGTGGATGCGCATCGTGCCGGCAATCGTCCGCACTGCGCCCGAGCCCACTCCAAAGGCCCGCGTTGCCGCCAGTGCGGCCTCAATCAGTTTCGGATGGTTCGCCAGCCCCAGGTAGTTGTTGCTGGCCAGGTTGATCACCAGCTTGCCGTCGTAGTGGCACACGGGCGCCTGCTGGTCGTCCAGAACGCGCAGCTTGAAGTAGGTGCCTTTTGCGCGCAACTCGTCGAGCGCGGCGGTCAAATGGGCAAGTTGTGGGCGCGGAACGGTCTCAGTCATGGCGATCCACCTCAAGCAAAGAGCATAGCGCGCCGGCAACGCCACAACCAAGGCCGCCTTTTCACTCCTCCCGTTCCTCGGTTCGCCGCCAAAGCGCGCCATTCTCTCTTCCGCAACGTCCAAAGAATGGCCTACCCATGGCTAGGGTGCGCCTCCGCCGGATACAATAGGGTTCTACGCTTCGGCAACCGGGCAGCACACGATTTTTTCTTGAGATTTGGAGCAGGTGCACGTGAGAGGCATTGTCTGCCGCAGTCTGCGGCTTCAGTTGGTTGCAGGATTGAGTATCGCGCTGGCCATGCCCGCGCTGGCCATGGCCGCGGTAAACACGCGCCTGGCCACGCAAACCGCGTTGACCGTGGAAACCCGTGACCACAGCGGCCGCACCCAGGCCATCGTCGCTGTCACCGTGACCGGCGAAGATGGGCTCCCGGCATCCGGTGCCGTCGCGATCACCGACCGTGGCAATCAGATAGCCGGCGCGGCGCTGAACGCCAAGGGTGAGGCCAACCTGACGCTTTCCCAGTCGGCCGGCGGCCATCTCCTGCGCGCTGTCTATACCGGTGACGCCACCCATCTGGGCTCAACCTCCCAGGCGTCCGGGGAGGATGCACAGGCCAGCACAACCCCCAATTTTCAGGTTTCCGCTTCTCCGGCTACGGTATCGCTGACTCCAGGCCAATCGGGGACACTCACCGCCTCCATTACGCCGGAGAACAACTCCACGTTGTCGGCTCCGATGTTCGTCACGCTCTCCTGTTCCGGTCTTCCCGATCAGGCCGCCTGCACCTTTACCCCTGAGAACATCGAAATCCTGCCCACGACCACCAGCCCGCTCACCAGCACCATGGTCATCGTCACTCAGGAAGCCACAGTCGCGGCGGCGCATACTCGCTCCAACTCCGTGGCCTGGGCGTTTCTGCTTCCCGGCGCGCTCGGCCTGGGCGGATTGGCATGGTCTGCCCGTCGTCGTCCCTGGCTCCAGCGGCTCACGCTGTTGGCCCTCGTCGGCTTGGTTACCATGCTCGGCGCAACCGCCTGTAATGCGCGTTACGACTACTACAACCACGGTCCGCCCATTCCCGCCGCTACTCCTCCGGGCACTTACACTGTTACCGTCGCCGCCCAGTCCAGCAACGGCGTCACCGCCATCACCAATACCACCACCATTGCGCTGACGGTCCAGTAATCGGCCCTTATCGCATGAACCGCTGGCATTCCCCTCCCGCGGAACTCTACGAACTGGTGGAGCACACGCCGGCGACCGTGTTGCTTGAATCCGCAAAGCCCGGTGCGGCAGACTGCTCAGCGGAGTCTTCACCGGAGTCCTTGACCCGTCTCTTCACCGCTCCGTTGCGCGTGGTTGCGGCCAACGAACCGGCTGAACTCCCCAGCCTCTTTGCCCAGATTGAGACTGCCGTCGCGGCTGGTTTCTTTGCCGCCGGTTTTTTTGCTTACGAGTGTGGCAGCTTCTTTGAACCCACGGCCGCCATGCGTCTCGGTTCTCCCGGCCAGTCGCTGGCCCAACCTTTAGCCTGGTTCGGCATCTACCAACGCTCTTGGCTCTTCGACCATCGCACCGGAGTCTTCCGCGGCGGTGACCCTCCAGGTCTAACCCGGTTTCCCGCCGGCAACCGGATTGAAGCCCCCGCAGCCGATCCGCTTCCTGAAGCTGCCCTCGACCTTTCCGCTGAGCAATACGCCCAGCGCATCGCCGATATCCATGAGTGGATACGCTCTGGTGACATCTATCAGCTCAACTTCACCGTTCCCTTGCGCGTGCGTGCGCCGGGCAGTCCCGCCGCGCTCTTCCAGCGTCTGCGCGCCCGCCAGCCTACCCCTTATGCGGCATTCCTCCATTGGCAGCCCAAGCGCTGCATCCTTTCCTTCTCGCCCGAGCTCTTCTTTCGCCTTGAAGCCCACGCGGCGGGACGCATCATCACCACCCGCCCCATGAAGGGAACCGCGCCCCGCGGACGCACCACGCGCGAAGATCTTGCCCAGGCAGAGTGGTTGCGCAACGACCCCAAGAACCGCAGCGAAAACGTCATGATTGTCGATCTGCTGCGCAACGACCTCGGCCGCCTCTGCACCTTCGGCACCGTCCGCGTCCAAGATCTCTTCGCCGTCGAGCGTTATCCCACCTTATGGCAAATGACCTCTACCGTCACCGGCGAGCTCCGCCCCAAGGTCAACTTCCAACAAATCTTCCGCGCGCTCTTTCCCTGCGGCTCCATCACCGGCGCGCCCAAGGTACGCGCCATGCAACTGATCGCAAGCATCGAGGACCAGCCCAGAGCCGTCTACACCGGCGCCATCGGTTTCTTTTCAAAGGAGCGCGCTGTCTTCAGCGTAGCCATCCGCACCCTGGAACTCGACGACGACCGCGGCAAGATGGGCGTCGGCAGCGGCATTGTCATTGACTCCAGCCCCGCCGAAGAATTTCGCGAATGTCTCTTGAAGACCGAGTTTCTCACCCGTCCTTCGCACTCGCGTCCAGAGCGATTCTCTCTGGTAGAAACCCTGCTCTGGCACAACGGATACCCACTCATCGAGCTGCATCTCGACCGTCTGGAGGACTCCGCAAGTTACTTCGCCTTCCCCTGCGACCGAGCAGCAACAAAATCAGCTCTCGAGGCTCACGCCGCAACCTTCACGCAAGTGTGCGGAACTCCGCGCAAAGTCCGTCTGCTCCTCCATCCCGATGGCAACCTGCAAATCACCTCCGATCCCCTGCCTGACAGTGCAATCGCCGCGAGCCCGAAGCCGGCCCGCGTCCGCATCGCCTCGCAGCGTATTGATATGAAGGACCCCATGTTCTTCCACAAGACGACACACCGCCCTCTTTATGCGGAAGCCTTCCAAGCCGCAACCCAGGCCGGCTATGACGATGTGTTGTTTCTCAACCTTCACGGCGAGGTCACCGAGGGCGCCATCCACAACATCTTCATTGAAAAGGACGGTCGCTGGTTCACGCCGCCCATCGAGTCCGGACTGCTCTCCGGCGTCTACCGCCGCCATATCCTGGAAACCCGGACCAACGTGCAAGAGCAAACGCTCTTCATCCAGGACCTGCAACAGGCCGACGCCATCTATCTATCCAACGCCGTCCGCGGCCTCCGCCCTGCAATCATTGACTGCGAAAACGGCTAACCCGCCCTCCGTCCAATCTCCCATCGAGGCTGGGTGGAAACCCACAACTCTCAACCGCCGTCCTGATCCCTGCTTTTCTCACTCCGGCCGCATGACGACCTTAATGGCTTCGCCGGACTGCAGGAGTTGCATGGCCAGCTGAAACTCGCTCAGCTTCAGCCGGTGCGTGATCACCGGCTCCAGGTTCAGCTTGCCGGTAGCCAGCAGCGCCTCCATCTGGAACCATGTCTCGAACATCTTGCGCCCGTTGATCCCCTGCACAAGCGCGCCCTTGAAGATGATGTCCCGCGCAAAGTCCAACTCAAACGGCCGCGAAGGAATCCCCAGCAGGGAAGCGCGTCCTCCGGTCCTCAGCAGCGCAAGCCCCATCCGTATGGCCTCCGGATGCCCCGACATCTCCAGCAGAACGTCCACGCCCGTTCCGCCCGTCGCCTGCAGAATCCGCGCTTCTACGTTATCGGTGGCCGGGTCCAGCGCCAGGTCCGCGCCCATCTTGGCCGCCACGCCTCTGCGGTGCGCATTCACCTCGATCGCAAACACTTTTGCCGCTCCGCAGGCCTTGGCCACGGCAATCGAGAACAGCCCAATCGCCCCGCACCCAGTCACCGCCACAGTCTGTGCCGCAATCGCCCCGGCCAGTACCGTATGCACCGCGTTTCCCAACGGATCGAGCAAGGAGGCATACTCCGGCGGAATCTGCGGTGACAGCTTCCAGATGTTGCTTTCGGGAATAATCGCGTAGCTCGCAAACGCCCCATTCGCGTCCACGCCCAGAATTCGCATGTGCTGGCAAATGTGCGCCTGGCCGGTGCGGCATTGCATGCACTTGCCGCAGGCCACATGCATCTCCGCGCTTACCAGGTCGCCTTCCTTCACCGCTGTTACGCCGCGCCCCACGCCGGCCACCGCGCCCGCAAACTCATGCCCCGGAATCAGCGGCGGATGGATGCGCCCCTGTGCCCATGGGTCCCAGTTGAAGATGTGCAGGTCGGTCCCGCAAACGCTGGCTGTCTGTACGCGCACCAGCACCTCGCCGGGGCCCGGCGTGGGAACCGCAACCTCGCGCAACTCAATGCCGGGCGCAGCCTGAACCTTCACAACCGCCTGCATGGTACTGGGCATAGGAGAATCCTCCTTCAATCGGCAAACGTCCAGTCTATCAATCGCACATCGCCCTCCAGTGGCATGGGACGCTTCCCCATAACGGGTTGAGCCTCGGGTGCCCCAAGCTCTCAATCTTGAGACCTGGGATTCACAAGACCCGCCCTGGTCAAAGATTCCACGCCGATGCCGCGTCTACGCCTTCGCCACTTCTACCAGCGTCGAATAAAACGTAGCCCCCGCGCCCAGATCCGTCAGCCGCTCGCTGGTCAGTGCATTCACATTGCATCCATCCGCGCTCAGCTTCGCCCAGTCCAGCCGCGCGGCCACCACTCCAGCGGGCACGCTCCCGTTCACCTGTGCCGTCAACCTCAACTCGCCCCGCTCGTTCCAGATTCTCACTGCGTCCCCGTCGCCAATCCCCCGTGCCACGGCGTCAACCGGATGCATCTCCAGTCTCTGACTCGTCCGAGCTTCCATCTTTCGGTGCCCATCCAGATTGGCAAACGTCGAGTTCATATAGTTATCCGCTTTGCGGCTCAAAAACTCCAGCGGAAAACGCTTCGCCCCCTCCCCGAACCGCGACTCAACCGAAGGGGTAAAGCGTGGAACTCCGTCCAGTCCCTCCGCTGCCAGCGTCTCCGAATAAAACTCGATCTTGCCTGAAGCGGTAGGAACCCGCCCAGAAACAAAGGGCCGATGGCCCTCCCGATGAAAACTCACCGGAATATGTCCCTGTTCCCGCAAATCCTCCAGCGTAATGTGCTCCATCTCCGCATTCGTCGAGTGCCCATCCGCCCCAATCCCCAGCGCTTGGCGGATTATCGTCTCCGGCTCATCTCGGAAGCACTCCTCCTCGAATCCCATCCGCTCCGCCAGTTGGCTGAACAGCCACACATTCGACCGCGCCTCCCCCGGCGGCTCGATCGCTTTTTGTGAGAGCTGTACAAAGTAGTGCCCATATGCTCCCTGAATGTCTGTATGTTCCAGAAACGTAGTCGCCGGCAGAATGTAGTCCGCATAATCCGTCGTGTCGGTAAAAAACAACTCGTGCACCACGGTAAAGAGGTCTGTCCGTCCCATCCCCCGCCGCACGGCATTCTGGTTCGGAGCCACCGCCCCCGGATTCGAGTTATAAACAAACAGCGCCTTCACCTCTGGCTCACCCTGGGCGGGTGCCTCTGCATTTCCTGCGCCCTGTTCCCTGGTCCCCACTCCCTGCGCGGCAAGCGCCTTGCCGAGCTCACACATATTCACGACTCGCGCCAGCCGTCCCAGGGGCGAAGCCAGTGCCAGATCCGGCCGTTCCACTGCCTTCTTGTCCCACGCAAACGCTCCTGAAGTCGAAAGCTGCCCGCCCCCGCCTTTGTACTTCCATGCCCCTGTCAGTGCTGGCAGCATGGCAATCGCTCTTACCGCCGTCCCGCCAAATTCCGTTCGCTGCACTCCATAGTTCAATCGCAGCGCTGTCGGCCGGGTTGTTGCGTACTCCCGCGCCAGCCGCTCAATCTCCCCCGCCGTCATTCCAGTCCATGCCGCCACCCGCTCCGGCGTATACTCCAGCGCCCGCTCGGCCAATTGCTCAAACCCATGCGTCATCTCGTTGATGTATTCGCGGTCTTCCAGCCCCTCGTTGAGGATCACGTGCATCATCCCCAGCGCCAGCGCCGCGTCCGTCCCCGGCCGGATCGCGATGTGCCAGTCCGCCAGCGCCGCCGTCCGCGTCCGGTACGGATCGATCACGATCAGCCGCGCCCCGTTTCTCCGCGCCTGCTCTACAAAAGGCCAAAGGTGCACGTTGTTGCCATGAATGTTCGCGCCCCACGCCAGTATCAGTTTCGCCAGCCGGAAATCTTCCGTCGGCGTACCCAGTTTTTTTCCATAAACAAGGTTCCAGGCCACTCCGCCTGCCTCTGAGCAGATTGTCCGGTCCAGTTGGCTCGCCCCCAGCCGATGAAAGAACCGCCGGTCCATCGAGCCATAGCCCAGCACGCCGATGGTCCCCGCGTAGCTGTACGGCAGAATCGACTCCGGCCCAAACTCCTCCGCAACCCGTTTCAGCCGTGCCGCAATCGCATTCAGCGCCTCATCCCAGTTCACCCGCTCAAAAGCCTCGTGCTCCCGCCCGCGCTTCAGCGGTCCCTTGGCCACGCCCGCCTTCCGTTTCAGCGGATAAAGAATCCGCTCCGGTGCGTATACGCGATCCAGATATTTGGCCACTTTCCCGCACAGGAATCCCTGCGTCACCGGATGCGAGGGGTCGCCCGCAACCTTGATCGCTCGGCCATGACTGTCGACGGTCACCAGAACACCGCAGCTGTCCGGACAGTCGTGGGAACACACTGTATGCACAATCCGAAAGGGAGGGGAAGCGTCAGCCGCGGACATGGCGACATTGTAAGCTAATCAGAGAGGGGCCCCATGCTGAAGTCAGGCATCTTGAATCCAGGCATCAACTCGCTGCTAAGCCGCGTCCGTCACACCAACACGCTGGTGATCGCTGACCGGGGCTTTCCCTTCTGGCCCCAGATTGAGACCATCGATATTTCGCTCATCGACGATCTTCCCCGCGTGCTTGACGTACTTCAGGCCATTCGTGCCAACTTCAACGTCGGCCATGCCTTCATGGCTCAGGAATTCCGCGCTGCCAACACCCCGCAAACCCTCCAGCAGTTCAAACTTGCCCTCGGTGGCATTCCGCTCGCCTTTGAGCCGCACATCGAGTTCAAAAAGCGCGTGCCGCTGGCCATCGGCCTCATCCGCACCGGGGATACCACGCAGTACGCCAACATGATCCTGGAATCTGCCTGACCGGACCCGCAGCCTCATGAATTTCGCTGGACGCTCCCAGCCGGCAGCCGCACTCCTGTAAACTGGACGCGTTATGAGCTGCCTTTTTTGCAAGATCGTGGAAGGGACCATTCCCTCTACCCCCGTCTACCAGGACGACCAGTGCTACGCCTTTGCCGACATTCATCCGCAAGCGCCGGTCCACATCCTCGTGGTGCCGCGCCGCCACATCAACTCGATTGACAATACCCATCCCGACGATCGCCCGCTGCTCGGGTATCTCCTGTGGGTCGCCGCCCAGATTGCCCGCGACAAAGGCCTTGCAAAGGGTTACCGCGTGGTGGTGAACACCGGCCAGGACGGCGGCCAGACAGTGGATCATCTCCACCTGCACCTCCTCGGCGGCCGTTCGCTCACCTGGCCTCCCGGATAGGTTGCCGCATAAAACAAAGAGGGCGCTCCCAATTTGGAAGCGCCCTCTTCATCTCACGCTACAGCGGTTCTCCGATTGCTATACCCTGGAACACAACCCCCGCGTGGCTATTTCCTTAAGAGAAAGTCACCTTGCACAGAGCTGGAGAGGGCATGTGAATTGGAGAACCACTCCAATCGCACCCGTATTACACCGGCTGCGGGTAGTATTCTTCTTCCTCTTCGACCCCGTAGCGGCGAAGCAGGTTGGGCAGGCTCTGCGAAAATGCCGAGCGCGGCATCACCGTGTCGCATCCGGCCTCGATGGCCTTCAACTTCAGGTCGCCTTGTAGATGATTGAGGAAGCCGATAATCGACGTGGCCTTTTTCAGCTTGGCCCTGAACTTGGGAATCAGCGTCATCGGTTTCGCATTCAGGTTATTCAGGTCGAATACCAGCAAGGTCGGCCGCTCGGCCTCTGGCACGTCGGTCAGCTTGGCCACTGACTCCTTGTCACCTTTCACAAACTCGGCCTTTACGCCCAGCTTGCGCGCCGTCTCCTGAATCTTGGCCTGGAAAAACAGGTCCTCAATAAAACAGAAAATCCGTGTGGGAGCGTCTTCGCGCACAGGAACCACCGGTTCCGGCACGTAGGCATCCTGGTAACGGCTGCCGTGGCCGTTGTTCATAATTTGGATTGTCGAAGGTGGTCCGTCGGCGACATTGCCGTTCACTGCGCGATAGCTGTGGTCCATCGGACCCACAAATTCCCTCGGTCCCTTCGCCTTGCCCTTCCGCTTGCCCTGCGAAGGCTGAGACACGCTGTTGCCAGGCTGAGCGGCCGTGGCTGAACCCTTCTGGAAGAACTTCTTTTTCTTCCGCCCCTGGCCCTGATGTCCCTGCTGGTTCTGTTGCGCTGGTCGCGCTGGCGCGGCCTTCATCTCGGCTGGCGGTGCCGCGGGTGGGGTCTGAAGTTGCGCTTGCTGCGCCTGGGGCGCGCCCGCTTGGCTGCTCTTGTTCTTGCGCCGGCGCCGCCGGCGCCGATGCCCTTGTGACTGCCCCTGGCCGATGGCAGGAGCTGGCCCCAGTTCAGGCTGAGGCTGCGTCAATTCTGTCGTCATGCGTGTTCTTCCTGGCACTTTGCAGTCTTATGCATTGCGCTTCCTGTTCGTTGTGCCTTTAGGTTCAGCCGTTTACTGCTCAATGCTGATATTGGCTCTGGTCCCCCGCTGGCCTGTCGCCTGTCCGGATCTGGACGGGGAATGCGATGGCTGGCGGTCCAATCGTTGCACAGCATCGAACAAACTGCCGCGAAGCGGAGCTCCGCGCGCAACTTACCATAATCCCAGATGATTTGCCGCCTCATACAAAGGATCCGTACTCAGCTCCAATCCTTTATATGGCCCTTCGTCGGGAACCCACGTAGGGCTCCTCGTTGGGATTGACTCGGTGCGGCCAGTTTTCCCTCTTGTGATGCCCTTCCTATGGGAGCTTTCGCCGCGTACAGCCTGGTAAGGGTTGATCCGGTCGGCGGTGTTTCCTTGCTCGGCGGCGAGCTTGCTCTGCCCGCTTTCGGGAGGCCCGCGTCAGCCGCTTGATAGGCAATCTTGATATTACAGCGAAGTACCCCGGCTGGCAAGTCCAGTGTGCGGCGGTGACCCGCAAATCTTCGCCAAACGCCTCGATGGTACCACTGGTTTGACCTGTCGTGAAATCCACAGCCCTCAAGTCAGAAATCTCGCACGCAGGTCTTCGTCCGTTGAGGTCGGCGGGCAGGGAATCAGCAGAATTCAGTACACCGGGAGAGGGTGCGGATTTGCCCCTAAACGCAAAAACGCCATCCCAAATGGGATGGCGTTCTGCTGTCCTGCACTGGTCACTGGCCTCCAAGAGCTATGTGGACGGCGGTTGTTTCCACCGTACCTACTGCAGAGTTCCCAACCGGTTCATCCCTTTTGAGGGCCGCTTCGTTGGCGGTTGCTCTTGTCGGGTCTCTGCTGTTCTTTGGGCTGGCCGGACTTTCCCCGCCAACCGCTACATCACTGGCACTCTGGATATAGCAATTAGCGTGCCGTTTATAATATCTTTTTATTTCAATCACTTACAAAATGCCATGCGCCCAGATTGTCTGCATTCTGGAAGGCGTAACGGGGTTACAATACAGAAAAACATAGAAACTCAGCCTATCGCTGGCAATGCGAGCAGTAGTGCGTTCCCCTCCCGGCCACAAGAATGCGCCGGATCGAGGTCTGACAACGGCGGCAGGGCAACCCTGTGCGCCGGTAGACGCTGTGCTCAAGCTGAAAGAATCCTCGCTCCCCGTCAGCGTCCACATAATTCGAGACCGACGACCCGCCCAGGCAGATCGCGTGCTCCAGAACCTCGCTGAGCGCTAGCCGCAGCCGTTCCAGTTCCGTCTTGGTCAGCCGTCCCGCCATCCTGCGTGGACGGATGCCCGCCCGAAACAGGCTCTCGTCGGCATAAATGTTGCCCACTCCGGCAAGCAGTGTCTGGTTCAGCAGGGCAGCCTTGATGGCCAGGCGCCGGCCGTGGAAAAGCGCGGCAAAATCCTCCGCCCCAATCGTGAGCGGCTCTGCCCCGGGCGCTCTGAAACCCACGCTGCGGCCAAGGTCGCGAAACTCCAGCCGCCCAAATCGCCGCGGGTCCACAAAGCGCAGTTCCCGGCCGCTGGCCAGGCTCAGACGGACATGTGTATGGGGGGCAACAGGACCATCGTGGGTGGTGACGAGCAGCCGCCCGGTCATCCCGAGATGTACGATCCATTGCGCTTGAGGCGTCAGGTCTTCGTCGATTGGGAGGCTCTGCGCAGAGCCCAACTCGCAGACAATGTGCTTTCCAATGCGTCGCACCGCCAGAATCGCGCGTCCTTCGAGCCCCTTGGCCTGCCGCGCCGGCGATGTCTTGAATGGTTCCTGGTGAGAGCCAAACCAAGCCTCAACGATGCGGTCGCCACGCACCCGCTGATTGACGCCGCGGGCAATCGTTTCCACCTCAGGCAGTTCCGGCATCTCTCAATTGTAGAAGACCGTTTGCAAAGGATCAGTTTTCCCTGGGACGGATCTTAGCCGAGATTCTCGGAAAGCCCCTCGCTCTCATCGCCTGCATGCGCCAGGGCGACGCCCCACTTCTCGAGATACACCAGACCCAAACCCAGCCCTATCGAGAAGATTCCAATCGAGGAGTACTCCATCAGGTTCAGTCTCCGGTCCTCTTCCACCGTCTCATACACCACGCTGCCATGAATGTTCCGTGGCGTCGTGCGCATCTCTTCAGGCGCCGGCCACTTCGGCAGGGTTTCCAGATAGTGCATCGAGATCATGGCAGAGACGATCAGTCCCGCCAAACCCGGCAAGAGAAACAACAGCGAGAAATGCCGGAGCGTCGCTAACTGTGCGGCTTTCATGCGATTGACCTCCAGTTTGGTTTACCCGCCCGGGGTTTTTGTCCTTACCGTTTGGCCCGACCGCAGCCGGCACGGCGCGGTGGTGCGCCCTGTCAGGAAATGGTACATCGAAGACTTCTGCCGCGACATGTGATTTCAGAAAATGTTTCGCCTGCCGTGCTATCCCGCGTGCCCTGTCCGGCAGCTACTTGTAGCTATCGGAATCCCGAATCTTGCTGGCCTCAAAGCTCACAATCTTCCATGTGCCCTGCGCATCCCGCACATACACCCGCGTATACCGGTAACTGCCGGAAATATCGCCCTCCGCGGTTGTGGCATGTACTTCGGCAACTGAGGTCACCAGGGCAGTTGTTCCATAAAACCGCACCCTGCGGTCGGAGACTTCCAGAGAAGTGAAATGCGTCCGGCCGCTGCGCAGGTTGGCCAGGGCCTGTTCCTTGGTTTGCAAGGTTCCGGATGCCGTAATGGCCATGTAGTCATCCGCCAGCAGGCTGTCCATCGCCGCGGTGTTTCCTTTTAGGACCGCGGTCCGCCACTCGTCCTCAAGCTGGTCGATCTCGTGCCGGATCTCGTGCTTCGGGCCTCTGAGCAGCCCGGCGTACAAAGGATGCGCATTTACCACCAAAGCCAGCACTGTGACAAGCATCAGTGCGAGTGCCGTCCTGCGGCTCTTGGTCATAGGAAAGTTGGTCGTGGCGCCGAACATGGGCGTATCGGATGGTATCTCGAATATGCGTACCGGTCAATCGGCTTCAGGCTTCCGCGTCTCCGCGCTCCATCGGCCACGCCTTAAACCACCTGTCCTCGACGCTTCGACCCCTCCAACCTTTTGACGCGTCGAGGCTCTTAGACGAGAGCAACCAGGTTCTCCACCGCCCGCTCCCGCATCTTCTGGTAAAGCCCGCCCACCGCGTACTTCTTGAAGTGCTCGGTTTCCCGGTGTGCCGCCAGCCCCTTCGAGTCGCGGTACTGCTCATAGATGAGCACGGTGTCCGGCTCGCCCTCCACCTGGTGCGGGATGTAGCTCACGCAACCCGGCTCCTGATGTGAGGCCGCCGCCAAAATTCGCAGAGTCTCCGCCACGTCGGCGCGATCTTCGGGAGCAAACTTCATCCGCACAATAAAACTGACCATAAGTTCCGCTTCTCTCTTCGCTGTGAGCCAAAGCCCCAGGTCCACTCTGATTGCGTTGTCAAGTTTACGCGTGAATCTCGTCAAGCGCCGCTGAAAACTCCGGCAGCACCATCGTCTGGTCCCGATCCGGACCCGTGGAGACCATTCCGATCCGCGCCCCACTCTCTTTTTCTTGAAACTTCAAATACTCCTGGGCTGCCCGAGGCAGTCGTTCAAACTCCGTGATCCCCTCGGTCGACTCCCGCCAACCTTTCAGCTTCGTGTACAGCGGCTTGATCTGCTCCAGTCCCTGCACGTCCGCGGGAATTTCGTCAGTCGCCTTGCCGCCGACCTCATACCCTACGCATACCGGAATCTCCTCGAGCGTGTCCAGCACATCCAGCTTGGTCACCACAAGCCACTCCGTTCCATTCACCTGGTTGGAATAGCGCAGCAGCGGAATATCCAGCCATCCACACCGCCGCGGACGTCCCGTCACCGCCCCATACTCGTTCCCCCGCGCCCGAAGCTCGTCGCCAACGGCGTCGTGAACCTCTGACGGAAACGGTCCCTCGCCCACCCGCGTCACATACGCCTTGGTCACTGAAATCACCGTCCCAATCGCCGTCGGACCCACGCCTGTCCCCGTCGCCGCACCGCCTGCCGTCGCCGACGACGAGGTGACAAACGGATACGTCCCGTGGTCGATGTCCAGCATCGTTCCCTGCGCGCCCTCGAACATCACACTTCCGCCCTCGGCTAGAATCCTGTTCAGCAGCCGTCCCGTATCCGCCACAAACGGCCTCACCTGCTCCGCCGCCGCCGCGTACTCGTCATACATCTTCGCCGGGTCCAGAGCCGCTGTCCCGGTCCCAAACAGCGCCCGCACAATCGCGTTCTTTTCCGCGCACGCCGCCTCAATGTGCGTCTTCAGCAGATCCGGCCGCAGCAGATCCACCACCCGCAGCCCGCTCCGCGCCATCTTGTCCTCATACGCCGGCCCGATCCCGCGGCTCGTCGTCCCAATCTTCTTGCGCCCCGGCGCGCTCTCCGCCGCCAGTTCGATCATCCGGTGATACGGCAAAATCACCTGCGCCCGGTTCGACACAAAAAGCTGTTCATCCACAGCCACGCCCAGGCCCCGCAGCTTGCCCACTTCCTTGAGGAAGGCGATCGGGTCCAGCACCACCCCGTTCCCAATGATGCCTTTGCACCCCGGCCGCAGCACTCCACACGGGATCAGTTGCAGCACAAACCGCTGTCCGCCAATGACGACCGTGTGTCCGGCGTTATGCCCGCCTGCATACCGGGCCACGGCGCTGAACCGTTCGCTCAGCACGTCCACAATCTTGCCCTTGCCCTCGTCGCCCCACTGGGCGCCCAGCACTACCGCCGTCTTTGCTCGCATTTGGTTCCGCTTTCCCAAAACCCAACCTTTAGAGAGAGATACCCTCGGCCCGGCGTTCCATTTCATCGGACCCACGCAATTCCAGAAGTTGCAAACGAAGGCGCAGCGCACCCTTCCTGCACCATTTCCGATGATAAACCCTGGGCGCATCTTCTCCCGATTCGGGGATAGCGGCATCTTCGGCACAGTATCCAGCATTCCCGCCGCAACTAACGCCCCAATACCGGGTCTACGCTATAGCAGTTCTCCAGTTGCTGTAGAGGGAAATCGCCGCTGTTGAGTGGCTTTTTCCTTAAGAAAAAGCCACCTTGCACGATGCCAGAAACTCCACGTGAACTGGAGAACCGCTCTAGCATCCGCACTTCGGCTGCGGACCATGAGTTTTGCTTCGGGGCTGACCCCATCGGGGCCACTGAGAGGGAACATGAAACCTCATATCAACCCGCGCGAATGGTGCGCTGCCTGCTCGTCTTTTCGTCCGTTTGCATTGTCCTTGGTGCTACTACCGTTCACCTTGGTGCCGGGGCGCCTCTTCGCACAGCAGGGATGGCCCCAGAATCCCCAGTACGCCAACGGCCAGTCCCCTCAGTACTCCCAGCCCGATCCCTATGCCGGGCAGTACGCTCCCAACCAGCAGCCGGCTTACGGCCAACAGCAGGTTCCGGTTCCAGACCCCGCATATGACCAGGGCTATCCGCAGCAGGACTATGCGCAGGCTCAACCCGCTGCGCAGCCGCTTACCGCGGAGCAACTCGAGCAGCTTGTCGCCCCCATTGCGCTTTATCCTGATACGCTCGTGGCCCAGATCCTCGCCGCGGCCACATATCCAGCTCAGGTGGTCGGCGCCGACCATTGGCTCCAGTCCCAGGGCTACGCCTCTCCTGACCAGATTGCCTATGGAGCCGACGCCCAGACCTGGGACCCCAGCGTCAAAGCCCTCACAGCGTTTCCACAGGTCCTGACCATGATGGACCGCGACCTGCAGTGGACTACCGATCTGGGCAATGCCTACTATAACCAGCCCCAGGATGTGCTCGAATCGATCCAGGTCCTGCGCCAGCGCGCGCAAGCCGCCGGAACCCTCCAGAACACTCCTCAGGAAGCTGTCACTGACAACCAGGGCTATATTGAATTGGCCCCGCCCAATCCGCAGGTCGTCTACGTGCCTGTCTACAACCCGTGGGACGTCTACGGGCAGCCGGTCGCGCCCTATCCGGGTTTTTCCCTGCTTGGGTCGCTCCAGTCGTTTGCCGGCTTTGCCCCGGTAAGGTTTGGCCTCGGCATCGCCATGTCGGCCTTCAGCCACACTCCCTTTGGCTGGTCTGGCTGGGCTCTCAACTGGCTCACCCAATCCGTCCTCTTCCATCAGTCCAACTACTATTCGCACAGCACCACGGTCGCCCACTGGAACGCCCCGCGCGGCGGCTCCCCGCAACGCACAGCCATGTCCCGGCAGATGGAAAGCTATAACCGCGCTCCAGGCAACTTCGCCCGTCCAGCCAGGGGCTTCAATGGCAACAGCGGATACAGCGGCTACAACCGGGCGCCCGAGCAAACATTCGCCCGCCAACCCGTCCGCAACCCCGAAAGCTATGCGGATAACCGCCCCTATGCGGCGTACCGTTCTCCTGCCGCAGACCGGGCTTCCCTCGCGGAAAACCGGGACTTGGTAGCCACCAATCGCGCCTATTCATCTTTCCAGGGCAACTACGCCCGTCCCGGCTATGCCTACGGCAATTCCCCGCAGGCCTACGCCAACCGGCCAGCCACCCCCTACGCCAGCCCTCGGCAAGCCTGGCGCTCACCTGCGCCCACCCCGCAGCGCGGCGATTTCGCGCAGCGATCCTATTTTGGCGAAGGGTCCAATTCGGGCTATGGACGCTCGGCCTATGGGAACCGCGCCTTTGCCGAGTCGCCTTCCAGGTCTGAGAAATCCGGCGGCTTCCATCTTTTCGGCAACCACAATGCCGAGAGATCCTATGGCGGCGGCCATGCTCCCAAGAGCTACGGCGGAGGAAAAGAATTCAAGGAGCACTCTCATGGTGGCGGCCATTCCAGCGGCCACCGCAGCGGCGGACATCGCTTCTAACCACCGGCACCGCCCACCCTAAATTGCCGCCAGCGCATTCTCCGCCCGCGCAAACGTATACGGTCCCTCCGGCACCAGCGCAACCCGCGCCCCGGCTGGAAGCCCATCCAGCACCGCCGCCACAGCTTCTTCCAGACTGCTGTACGCCCACGCCCCCAAGAACCCAAGCTGCCCCTTTGAAATCCCCGGTGTATAGAAGAACAGCTCAAATTTTTCGCCCACCAGCGCCAGCTTCTCCAGTTGCCACTGATCCACCTCCACCGCCGACTCCCGAATCGCATCCAGAAAGCTCTTGAAGTCCGTCAGCCCCGCCAGCCTCCGCGCAAACTCCGGCGACCCCACTCCCTCCGCGCACTGCGAAACAACCAGAATCCGCCCTCCCGGTTTCACAATATGCTGCGCCGCCGTGATCCCCTTGACCGTCTGGTAGAAGGTCAGATCCAGCGGATACCCGGCCGCGCTCGTAATCACCGCGTCCACCGGCTCTTCCAGCCTGGCCAGGCACGTCGTCTCCACAAACGCAACCCCCGCAGCATGAGCCTTCACCGGATCGCCCGCAAACACCCCTGAAATCTCCCGCTCCTGCGTCAGCGTCACATCCAGGGCAAAGTCATGCCGTGCCATCCGCGCAATCTCCAGCAACTCCGCGTGCAGCGGATTCCCATCGATTGATCCCTCCGTCGCCTTGGGTTCCCGCATGAACCGTGGCGCGTGAATTGCCTTGATCGTCTCCTGTGCCGCCAGTCCCGGAGCAATCAGCTTCCGCCCGCCGCTGAATCCCAGCATCAGGTGCTGCTCAATAAACCCCAGCGTGATGTGCAACTCCGCCGCCACAAACCGCTCGTCGATATATACCGGCGTTCCTCGGCCGGTCGTGCCCAGGCTGCGATGCTCGCTCAACGCCCGCGCATCGTGGCTCACCACGCGATAGCTGGCGGCAATCTCCGGTCCCACAATCGTTTTCACCTCATCTTCGGTCGCTCCCCGGTGCAGCCCCGTAGCAATCAGAATCGTGATCCCTTCCGCCGGGATTCCAGCCTCGTGGAGCCGCGCCAGCAGCGGCGGCAGCGTGATGCGATTCGGCGCCGGCCGCGTGATGTCGCAGACCGAAATGGCAGCGGATCGCTTTCCGCGTGACATCGTTGTCAGCGGCTGGCAGCCGATGGGGTGGTCGAGCGCCTCTTCCAGTGCGTTGCCCAGTGCCCACCTCGGCCCATCCGTCAAAGCCGCCGCCGAGCGGCTCCGGATCACCTGGCACGCATATCCATCCGGCGCCGCAACCTCAATTCCGCTCTTCCCAAACCGAAACTGTGCCTTCATCCGTGTTCTCCCGCCAAACATCTCCGATGGGACCATCTTAGCCGCCAGATCCTCGTCTCACCCGCGCTCGCGGCTGGTATATTTTCCTCGACGCAAAACCGCCTGTATCCCCGCAGCGAGTTCAGCCCACCGAGGGAGTTCACCATGAATCCGATAGACCCAAACGGCAGTTCCAGACGCCTGTTTCTCAAGCAGCTAAGCGCGGCCGGAGCCTTGGCCCTCACCGCCGCCAACTCTGAAGCCTTGGCATCACAGCCCAATCCCACCCCGCAAACCGCCGCCGCGCTGTCTCCATCCCAAATTCAGCAGACCGCCACTCGCGCCCAACGCATGGCCTGGTGGCATCAAGCCAAGTTCGGCATGTTCATCCACTGGGGCCTCTATTCGATCATCGGCCAGCATGAGTGGGCCAAGGAAGTCGAAGGCATTCCCATTCCGCAATACGAGCTCCTCGCCAGGCATTTCCATCCCAAGCCCAACGCCGCCCGCGACTGGGCTCGCCTCGCGAAAGCCGCGGGCCAGAAGTACATGGTCATGACCACCAAGCATCACGAGGGCTTCTGCCACTGGGACACCCAGCTCACTGACTACTGCGCCCCCAAACAGGGCCCCGGCCGCGACCTTGTCCGCGAATTCGTCGACGCCGCCCGTGCCGAAGGTCTCCGCGTCGGCTTCTACTACTCCCTCATGGACTGGCACCATCCCGACGGCGCCAAATGCAAAACCGACGAAGCCGCCCGTCGCCGCTTCGTCGAATACACCCACGGCCTCATCCGCGAACTTATGACCAACTACGGCAAAATCGACGTCCTCTGGTACGACGTCGACTGGCCTCTCACCGCCGCCGAGTGGGAGTCCGAGCGCATGAACAAGATGGTCTTCGAACTCCAGCCCGACATCATCGTTAACAACCGCAACGGCCTTGAAGGCGACTTCTCTACCCCGGAGCAGGAAATCCGCGCCGCCCAGGCCGGCCGCGCCTGGGAAACCTGCATGACCCTCAACGACAGTTGGGGCTTCAACCGTGCTGACGACGCCTGGAAGACCCCCAAGACCATTGTCGCCAATCTGGCCACCTGTGCCCGCGGCGGTGGCAATTATCTGCTCAACATTGGCCCCAAGCCCGATGGCTCCATCCCGGAAGAGACGGTAACCGTCCTTGAAGCCGTCGGCCAGTGGCTGCAGACCAACGGCAAGGCCATCTATGGCACTGACCCCGGCTCCTTCGGCTGGAACGTCAACGCCAACTACACCCGCCGCGCCAACACCCTTTACATCCACCAGCAGTACTGGCCCGGCCACACCCCGGCGGCAGACTGGCTCACCTTCTTCCAGCCGGAGCCCGTCATCGCCATCGGCGGCCTCAAAGCGAAGGTAAAATCCGCCCGCCTCCTCAAAACCGGAGAAAGCGTCAAATTCACCCAGGATGAATTCACCCTCCGCCTGACTGGTCTCCCGTTGCAAGCCCCCGACCAGCCCTCAACGGTCATTGAAGTCGAGTGCGACGCCGAGCCGGTAATTGACCACGACGCCACCCGCCCCCAATGGCCAAGATACAAAGTAGGTGTCAGCAGCTAACTCCGGGCGCTTTTCCTTTCAATCACCACCAAACATCCCATGTCTTAAAAGCGAGACATGGGGCACCCGGCAATTCGACCAGGAGCAGCATCCACAATGAGACTCGTACAAATCATCTCAGCATGTTTAGTCGCGGCTTTTCCTGCACTAGTCATGGCACAGGCGAGTTCCTCAGTGCAGGCGGTTGACATCTGCACAGTGGTGTCGAATGCCGCTCAATATGATGGCAAGGAGATCCTCGTCCAAGGACTCTGGAAGATGGTCATTCATGGCTCCCTTTTGAAAGGGAATGAATGCCCTAAGGTAGAAGTCAACCTAACCCAAACTCAGGATTACAAAGCGAATAAGAAAGCTTCTTCTCTAGTGCGATCTCTCGCCAAGAAAGATCAGTTTGGGGTAGTCCATTCGACCTCCAGAGTTACTGCTTGCTCGTCACAATCAGCTTCTCCGGTCCTGATCGAATGGACAACCTCTTGAAAAATCACAGGTGCCCCATCCTTGACGCAGTCTTATCGCGGCAAGGGTGGGAGGGCGCAAACCTCCTGGCGCGTGGTCCACGTCCCAAAATCTTAACTCGAACAAGCCGAAGGGTGCCCGGGTCCGGAATCGCAGACCTGGGCGGGATCGCACCCCTCCAACCCATTTTGCGCAGAATTACCCTCCATTGGCGCACACTGGCAAATAGATGAGAAGTGCGCAAAGCCCCTCTTCGGCCGGGGAACCTACCCCCTACCCCCCCCTACCCCCCCTACAAATGTTGTTTTTTGATTGTGAAACTGCGGACGCATCATTAAATGTATTGTAATCAACAAGTTAATGCGTTAAAATTTGCGGATACACTTGAATTGTGGTTCTGTGAAACTGTGGCTTGCTGGCGCGCTACTTGAAGATCGGCCCGATCGATCCCACGTTATCTCCCAATTGCGGGTCCACGCGAAAGTCCCACACCGACTGGTTGATATCCGAAGCGGAGAGAATCTCCACCAGGGCATACTCGCCGATGGTCAGCTTCTGTTGCGCCTGGATGCGCAGCCAGTGTTTGCCCGGCAGCACCTCCACTTTGGCTGGAATCACGTCCTCGTTCTGGGTCACCGTGCCGGTTACGCTCATGTGGATGGCGCCCACGATGCGCACCGCCCGGCGCTCGTCCACGCGCACAATGGCAAACCCCGACGTGGCCGAATGTGCGCCATGTTTGCGGCTGGCCACGTCCTTTGCGCCGCCTGTCTTTACCGTCATGGCATGGGAGAGGACTTCCTCGGCATCGTCCCGCGCGTTCAGCGACAGATAGATTGCCGGATCGTTCACATGCAGGTGAATCTTGGCGTGCGCGCCTTCCAGTTCCAGGTTGGCATTGGCGCCGGCCATGGGGTTCAGCGTGCTCAGCCCGTGTTTGGTCTTCGTATTCGCATTCAGCTCCGTGGGCAATAGTTCCACCAGCTCCGGCGTGCCCTCATAGGTGTCCAGCGCAAACACCCCGTCTTCATCGGGCAACTCCAGCCCCTTGGCCACCTCGGGCATGCGCGCCTTTTGCGCGTCGCGCTCCGCGGCTTCTTCCTTGTCGATGTCCGCGGCCTCTTTCATGGCCGGCGAGGCCCCTTCCACCGAAGCGGCGTGGTCTCGCTCCCATTTGCGCGTGGCTTCCCAGTCCACCAGGTCCACCGGCAACTCCTCCCAGTCGCCGCCGCGCTCCAGGGAGATATAGCGCACCCTGTCGCCCACAATTTCGTATCGGCGCACCAACTGGTAGGTCCCGTCCTTCAAGATCAGGCGATGGTTAGTGGCCATGCCGGGGACGTCAGGCTTCAGTGGAAGAGGCGTCTGATTCTGCGCCGCCGCGTCCGTCGCCGCCAGCAGCACGATCGCAAGCAAGCACGTCAGAAAGCGCCGCAAATGAGGAAATTGGTTCATCCGCCTGGTCCGCACACAGTTTAGACGAACGGGATGAGGACGCGTTGGCCCTCCCAATGGCGCAAAAACCACCTTCAGCCCGTAACCCCGGCCAATTCTTTTGCATCCAAATTTGTGTATCCTTAAGGCAGGGGTTGTTTGTTGACCGGATTTTGGGCACATCGCCGCGGGGAACGTCGCGCAGAGCCAGGCGCTTTGCCGACAGTGATCGCGCTGTGTGTTGTTCTGCTGGCGCTGCTGGCCGTGGTCCAGGTGGCGCACATCCACTCGCTTGACAGCGACGCCGACCACTGCCCGCTGTGTATTGTGATGCACACGGCTGCGCCCGTCGCGGTTACCGCGGCCGTGGTCGTGCTGGTCCAGATCCAGTCCTCCGCCCCGGTTTTTGAGCCGCGGACGATCGTCCGTCACTGGCATCCCAAGCTCTTTACACGCCCTCCTCCCGCCGGCTGCTAGGGCAGCCTTTCCGATGTTTCGCGTTCCTGCCTGATTTCCGCTTCTCGTTGCCCCTTCCGGCAGCAGGTTTCGGATGCATTTTCACAGGCGGACTCGCCGACGGAAAGCAGCCCCCAATGCACAAAGGATGCCGCGGCTCTTTACACCGTGGCTTACTTCTCGCATCCCACAGCCATTTCTAAGGAGCCTTCTTATGCCGTCCACTCGCGGCGCAATTCTTCGCATTCTTCCCGCCCTCGTGCTGTTCTTTGCGGCGCTTTCCGCACCTGCGCAAAGCGGCAACGCCGGCGCTGTCCGCGGAACGGTCACGGATCCCACCGGCGCCGTGATTCCTGGCGCCACGGTGCACCTGACCAATGTAAGCAGCGGCCTTGACCGAACCGTCTCCACCGACGCCACCGGCCAGTTTGCGTTCGACAACGTCCCCTTCAACCCTTACCGGATAGCGGTCTCGGCCGACGGCTTTGCCTCGTTGAACCGGAATATCGAAATCCGCTCAGTGGTTGGAATCAGCCTTAAATTAGTGCTGCAAATCGCCGGCGCCAGCCAAACCGTTACTGTGGAGGCCTCAGGTGATCTGGTTGAGACTGACCCGACCTTCCACACCGACGTGGACCGCGATCTGTTTACCAAGGTGCCGCTGGAGAGTGAGTCCTCTTCCCTCAGTTCCCTGGTCACGGAATCCACTCCGGGCGTGGCGGCCGACTCGAACGGCCTCTTCCACGGCCTCGGCGACCACGCCTCCAATTCGTTCTCGGTGGACGGCCAGTCGATCACCGACCAGCAGAGCAAGGTTTTTTCCAACCAGATCCCGTCCAACTCGATTCAGTCCATTGAGGTCATCTCCGGCGCGCCGCCTGCCGAGTACGGCGGCAAGACCAGCCTGGTCATTGTGGCCACCACTCGCTCCGGGCAAGGCGTCACCAAACCCACGGGCAGTATCAACAGCTCTTATGGTGCCTTCGGCTCTGCTACAGCCGGCTTCGACCTAGCCTATGGCGGCAAAAAATGGGGTAATTTTGCCGAAGCGGACGGCCTGAACTCCGGGCGGTTTCTTGATCCCCCTGAGTTTCAAGTCTTCCACGACAAAGGCAACGAGCAGAATGTCTTTGATCGCGTGGACTACAACTTTACCTCGGTCGACTCGATTCACCTGGATGTGAACTACAGCCGCTCCTGGTTCCAGACGCCCAACTCTTACGACAACCTGAATGTACAGAACGTGGTCAGCGGCGGTACGAGTGCCAGCCCCGTCTTCGCCAATGTGGGCAACACCGACCAGCACTCCAAGATCGGGACGATCAATATCTCACCGACGTACACCCGGATCATCGGCGATAACTCGGTCTTCAATCTGGGCGCTTTTGTCCGCAGGGACGACTATAACTACTATCCCAGCGGCAATCCCCTGGCCGACTTGGGACCTCCCAACCTGCAAACGTCCTCGATCTCCCAGAACCGCACCCTCACCAATTCCGCGGTCCACTCGGATTTCTCTTACTCCAAAGGAATCCATACGTTCAAGGCAGGCGCGCAGTATGGCCAGACCTTCCTGAACGAGAATGACAGCTTGGGCATCGTCGACTCTACCTATACATTTAGCGCACCCTGCATCGACGCCGGCGGCAATCCCTTGCCGGGCTACTCCAATCCCTCCCAGTGCGCGATCGGCGTGAATCCTGCCTATCTCCCGGTGCTTGCGCCCTACGATCTTACCCGCGGTGGCGTCTTTTACAACCTCACAGGCCATACCGACATCAAGGAACTGGGCCTGTTCATTGAAGACCAGATCAAGGCCGGTAACTGGCTCTTCAATCTGGGATTGCGCGAGGACGTTTACAACGGCCTAACCGATGCCAACCAGACGCAGCCTCGCTTGGGCGTCGCATACAACATCAAGCCGTCCTCGACTGTCCTCCGCATTTCCTACGCGCGCACGCTGGAAACGCCGTTCAACGAGAATCTCGTGCTCTCCAGTACCGGGTGCTCGAATGCTGTACTGGCCCCGCTGCTCGCGTGCACTTCCGGCGTATCGGGAACGCTCGACCCGGGCTTTCGCAACGAGTTTCATGCGGGATTACAACAGGCCTTAGGCAAGCGCGTTGTCGTCAGCGGCGAGTATATCTGGAAGTACACCCACAACGCCTTCGACTTCAGCGTGTTGGGCAACACGCCCATTACCTTCCCGATTGACTGGCATAGCTCAAAGATTCCCGGCTATGCGCTGCATGTGGAAGTACCTCAATACCACAACGTCAGCGCATACGTCATCATGTCTTCGGTTGCGGCTCGCTTCTATCCGCCGCAGGTAGCCGGAGCAGGCGCCACCGTGGGCCATACCGGTTTGCCTTTCCGCATCGACCATGACGAGAAGTTCAACCAGACCACGCACATCCAGTACACGTTCTCGCGCGGCAAGGTGCTGAACGGCTTGTGGGGCGGCTTCAACTGGCGCTACGACAGCGGTCTGGTGGCCGGGTCAACACCTTGCTATAGCCTTACCGACCCAAACACTGCCTGCGCGAACAGTTCAACAACGCTGAATGGCCAGCCTGGCGTGGCGATGGTGGACAACAACATACCGCCCTCCATTAACTCCGTAACTGGAGCGAATGTATACTTTCCCCTGACTGCGGACGAAGAATTTCAAGCTGGATTCGCATGCAACGGAGTCAAGGCCACGCCCACGAATCCGCTGCCCGCGGTCTGCCCGGCCTCGGAATTCACCTCGAACCTGATAAAAATTCCCGCCCCCGGCACCGGGGACAACGACCATAACCCGCCCCGCATCCAGCCTCGCGATCTCTTCGACGCGTCGCTCGGCAAAGAAAACATCTTTCATGGCGATCGCTACAAAGTGAACCTTGACCTGACGGCCATCAACGTTGCCGACAAGTACGCTCTGTATAACTTCCTCTCTACCTTCAGCGGCACGCACTATGTAACTCCGCGTGCGCTTACGGCGGCAATTACATTGAACTTCTGACGCTTCGTGAGAACAGGGGCGGGCTAACTGCCCCTGCGTGAACCTTTGATTCAATGCGGATAGTTCTACTGGTGCGGTCAGTCCTTGGGGTTGCGCAACGGGCTTCCTTCATTGAGGAGCACGTTACCTGTCGTACGATTGCTGGTATATTGATCGGGAGGTTCGGCCGCGCCGCGGGGCCCGGACTGGTCGAAAGCCGAATGGATCTGCCGTCTAATCGATCCGTGAGCAGGGCGCCGCCGGATCTACCCGGAGTTGGAGAAGAATGGAAACTGTGGGTCGAGCTATCCTGTTTGGCGGGACGGGCTTTATTGGAACTCATCTGACCCAGCATCTGTTGCGCGAGAGTCTTGCAGATAAAATTACCCTGGTGGACATGTTGCCGCCGCGGAATGAGCCTTACACCGCTGCGCTGCAAGAAGGCCTGCAATCCGGGAAGGTCGAGTTTATCCAATGGGATGTGCGTAAACCCATTCCGGCATCGCTCTTTCCGGCTCACGCGGATGTCGTATTCAATCTTGCCGCCGTTCACAGAGAGCCCGGTCATCGGCCTGCCGAGTATTTTGAAACCAATATTTACGGAGCGCGGAATGTCTGCGCGTATGCTGCCGCCGCGGAATGTCCAAGGATGGTATTTACCAGCAGTATCGCGCCCTACGGGATATCCGAGGAGCCGAGAGACGAAACTTCTCTTCCGGTTCCTGAAACTCCTTATGGAAGCTCAAAACTTGTCGCGGAGACCATCCATTCCGCCTGGCAGACAGCAAGCCCGGAGAGAAAGCTTCTCATCCTTCGTCCGGGAGTCGTGTTTGGCCCCGGAGAAATGGGCAATGTAACTCGCTTGATAAGGAGCGTCGTCAAAGGATACTTCGTTTACCTGGGCAACAAGCAGACCCGCAAGGCCGGAGGGTATGTGAAGGAATTGTGCTCGGTCATCCAGTTCGGGCTTAAGTATCAGGATACGAGCGGCGAAGCCAATACACTACTCAACTTTTCCCTGAACCCGCCTGCCACCATGGAGACATATGTCGAGACCATCCGGAAGGTCGCCGGGATCCGGGGCGTTCCGCTTACGGTTCCACGGTTCCTGTTGCTCGGCGCATCCTATGTTATCGATGGCGTTGCCAAGACTTTTCGCATCAAGCAACCGGTGAGCCCGGTGAGAGTGCGCAAAATGTTCCGGTCGACGTATGCCGATCCAAGGCGTCTGCGAGAACTTGGTTATCAATGGAAATACAGCATGGAGGATGCTTTCCGCAATTGGAAGCAGGATCTTCCCGAGGATTTTCTCAAGTAAGATCGATGTTCGCTTGCTGAAGCTGTCCCACGGACCGCCGATAAGACGCATAGACCGATGGATCGAAACACGCGAAGATCACCTTTTCAATTGCGTCGCTTCCGCTCAGTTGCGTGATGGTTTCGCGCATGGCAATCTCGACAGCTAAATCGACAGGGAATCGGTAGACGCCGCAACTGATGGCCGGGAAGGCAAGACTTCGCAAGCCATGCTTCCGTGCAACGTCAAAACAGGAAACATAGCAACTGGCGAGTAACTCCGGCTCTCCGTTCTCTCCACCGTTCCATACCGGGCCGACGGTGTGAATAACATATCTGGCGGGAAGATGATAGCCTTTTGTGAGTTTTGCCTGGCCGGTTTCACAGCCGCCGAGCAGACGGCACTCGTTGAGAAGCTCCGGGCCGGCTGCGCGATGGATTGCCCCGTCAACACCTCCGCCGCCGAGGAGCGACCTGTTTGCGGCGTTGACAATCGCATCCACGGCCAGCGTCGTGATGTCCGTCCTCACAATCGCGATTCTTTCCGTCATCGGCTCTGTGTCCTGGCTATTTTTCGCTGTCAAGGTCCCGCATCTGCATCGCGTCGTAGCGGGTCCCAGCCACGGCTTCAGCCGGAACCGCCGCTTCAATCTCCACAATTTCCTCCGCGGAAAGTTTTACTTCGAGCGCGGCCAGGCTCTCGGCCAGTTGCGCCCGTGTACGCGCTCCAATCACCGGCACGATCGAGCGGCTCTTGGCGAGCGCCCAGGCGATGGCCAACTGCACCTGCGTAATGCCTTTGCCGCCGGCAATCTCCTTGAGTCGTGCCACAAGCTGCTGATTCCTCGCCAGATTGTCTCCCTTGAACCGCGGCAGCCAGGCGCGAAAGTCTTCGGCCGCGGCTGGCTGCGAGTTCGACAGCAACCCCCGCGACAACGTCCCATAGGTCGTTGCTCCGATACCCAGCTCAGCAAGCACGGGAAAGATTTTCGCCTCAGGACCGCGGCTGACCAGCGAGTATTCAATCTGCACGTCCGCAATCGGATGCACGGCGGCGGCCCGCCGGATGGTTTCGGGCCCCACTTCCGAGAGGCCGATGTGACGGACGTAGCCGGCCTCCACCATCTGTGCGATGGCGCCGATCGTATCTTCGATGGGCACTGTGGGGTCCAGCCGCGCAGGCCGGTAAATATCGATGTAGTCCACATTCAGCCGTTTCAGGGAGTAGGCTAGCGCGGTCTTCAGCGCCGCGGGCCGTCCGTCGAACCCCAGCCACGCTCCGTTCGGCGCCCTTTGCGCACCAAACTTTACTGAAATCAGCACCTCGTCGCGTCCGAAGCGCAGCGCCCGCGCGATCAGCATCTCGTTGTGGCCCATGCCGTAGAAATCGCCCGTGTCCAGCAGGTTGACGCCTGCATCCACGGCCGCATGGATGGTGGCGATCGACTCCGCATCGTCGCTTGCGCCGTACATCCCGCTCATGCCCATGCAGCCCAGGGCGATGGGAAACACCTCGGGTCCGGTCTGGCCCAGTTTGCGCGCCGGCTTGATTGCTGTCGTCATCGATGGGCTCCTTCCAGAGAGCATCCTAGCCTTGCCGCACCCGCGGAGCAAGTTCCACTTTGCCCCATGCAAATTTCCCGGCCACCGCGACCACTGCAGGGGACTCCGGATCGGCCCGGACATCGGCGGCAACGGCTGCAAACTCATGAAGTCACATCGGTTGCGCCCGGTATTTTCCACGTTTTCATCAGCCCTGACAATTTTCTGTTTCCTTCAAGTCCCAACTCTGCCATACTTGATTGTGCCCACCTGGTACGTCCAATCCCAAGAATCCAATCAAGAGGTTGCATCGATGTCGGCAAAGTATGTCTTTGTGACGGGCGGAGTTGTGTCCAGTTTAGGTAAGGGTCTGGCGGCGGCTTCCATCGGCTGCCTGCTTGAGAGCCGCGGTCTGCGCGTGAACCTGATGAAGTTTGACCCCTACCTCAATGTTGATCCGGGGACCATGTCGCCCTTTCAGCACGGCGAGGTCTTTGTCACCGACGACGGTGCTGAGACTGACCTCGACCTGGGTCACTACGAGCGCTTCACCCACGCGCCGCTCTCTCGCGACAACAATCTGACCACCGGCCGCATCTACGAGCAGATCATCCTCAAGGAGCGGCGAGGCGACTACCTCGGCAAGACCGTCCAGGTCATTCCCCACGTGACCAACGAGATCAAGAACGCCATGCGCAAGGTCTCCGCGAATGGCGCGGACGTGACCATCATCGAGATCGGCGGCACGGTGGGCGACATCGAATCTCTGCCGTTTCTTGAGGCCATCCGCCAGATGCGCCAGGAGTTGGGCCGCGAAAACACCGTCTTCGTCCACCTCACCCTGGTGCCGTGGATCGCTGCTGCGCAGGAGTTGAAGACCAAGCCCACGCAGCACTCCGTCAAGGAACTGCTCTCGATCGGAATCCAGGCCGATATCCTGCTATGCCGGTCGGAACGCCCCCTGAGCCGCGAAATCAAGCAGAAGATCGCCGCCTTCTGTAACGTCGAGGAGCGTGCCGTGATTGGCGACAGGACCGTGCCCTCCATCTACGAAGTGCCGCTCGGTTTTGCCCAGGAAGGCGTGGACGCGCTCATTCTGAAATACCTGCACAAGGAAGCTCCCGAGGCGGACCTCGCCAAGTGGAAGGACCTGGTCGACCGCTGCTACCACCCCAAAGACGAAGTCTCCATAGCCATTGTGGGCAAATATGTAGAGTACGAGGACAGCTATAAGTCGCTCAAGGAAGCCCTGACCCACGGAGCCGTCGCCCAGAACCTCAAGCTCAAAGTAACATGGATCGAGGCCGAAGGGCTGGAGTCGAAAACTCCCGACGACCGGAGTTATGAACCGCAGCTAGAGGGTTTCGACGGCATCCTGGTCCCCGGCGGCTTCGGCAAGCGAGGCATCGAGGGCATGTTGAACGCCATCCGTTATGCCCGCGAACATCAGGTGCCTTATTTTGGGATTTGTCTCGGCATGCAGACCGCCTGCATCGAGTTTGCCCGCAATGTCTGCGGTCTCAAAGACGCCAACTCCAGTGAATTTGACCCCGCCAGCCAGCACCGCATCATCTATAAGCTGCGCGAGTTGCTCGGCGTGGAAGAGATGGGCGGGACCATGCGCCTGGGTGCGTGGACCTGCATTTTGCAACCGGACACGCTGGCCGCCAACGCCTACGGCGGAGCCACCGAGATCAGCGAGCGCCACCGCCATCGCTACGAGTTCAACCGCGAGTATGAAGCACTGCTTACCGGCGGCGGCCTGCGCCTCAGCGGAACCACCCCCGACTCGACTTATGTCGAAATCGTAGAGCTTCCGGGCCATCCATTCTTCTTGGGTTGCCAGTTCCATCCTGAGTTCAAGTCCAAACCACTTGAGCCGCATCCGCTCTTCCGCGAGTTTATCTCCGCGAGTTACAAGAACCGGAAGGCGCGGCTTGGGACCGGCACCTTGGATGATTCGGATATAGCCAGCGCCGTGTCCAACTGAGCGGGACAGGCCATTCAACCTTCGCGCGAACTCCGGGAGTCCCTGGCCTGAATTGTGCAATTCGTCATTGACAAAGACGTGTGCCGGGCCTATTGTTTGGTGGTTTTTGTGAAGGGGGACTCGACACTATGGCTTATTTTGAGCTTCAACCCGCGGAATCGGATCTTCAACAACTGGCTGAGGAGTATTGGCAGGAAGCCGGCGAAAGAGAGCACCAGCTTGAGAAGGATGCGTTCGAAGCCGGACAGGCGATTCGCGAAGGCGACTACTCGCTGCCAAATTTGGAGATAATCGTTCGCTGGAAATCTGAACGAGTCGTTCATTACCTGATCGGAAACAGCAGTGAGAACATCAAAAGCGCTCTGGCGATAGCCGCCTCGCCGGACGCTTCGACCGAAGAGGCTGTCGGGGCGCTTATCGGGCTGCGCGGCGTCGACATTTCCATAGCCTCTGCGATTCTGGCCGCGATCTTCCCTGAGCGATATGCCGTGTTGGATTATCGTTCGCTTGAAGCATTGGGACACGCGCGGCACGATGTCGGGTTTTATACCGAATACAATGCCTTTTGCCAGCATCTGGCCGGGTGCGGGGTCGTCCAGCCGCAAGACAGTCTTCCCGCTCCCACGGCGCTCCACGCCCTTGAGCGAGCGCTCTGGCAATGGTCGCGGAGCCGTGCGGGTTAGCTCACGAGCCCATTCTGCCGCCGTTCTGGCGAGCGCCTGACGGAGAAGAACAAGCGCGTGCTCACCGGCTAACCGGCTTTCCGAGTTGTATAGAGTCAGGCCACAACTGCGGGGTGGGTTTCACATAATAAGAATCCACCCTGCACACACTCAGCTATCCCCCAGTAATTCGGAAGATGCCGTAAGGAGAACGCCGCAGAAGTTCGGATGGCTCTCTGCCTGGTGATCGGCCTTCACTTTCCTGCCATCGCGTGCCGGCTGGCCGGCCGCCACAGTCCCAGGGAGGATAAAATCGTTCTTGTGAGCAACTCCTTTGAAATCGGTCCGGTACACGTCGGCGACGGCCGGCTTTTCCTCATTGCCGGCCCCTGTGTCATCGAGTCCGAAGTCCACGTGCGCACCATGGCCGACGCCATCCAGCGCATTACCTCCGATCTGGGCATTCCCTTCCTATTCAAAGCCAGTTACGACAAGGCCAACCGCACCAGCGTAACGAGCTTCCGCGGTCCCGGCCTGATCGAGGGAACGCAAATCCTGGGACGTCTGGCCAGGGCGACGGGGCTGCCGGTACTAACTGACGTCCACGAGCCGGATCATTGCGAAATTGCCGCAGAGGCCGTGGACGTGCTGCAGATTCCCGCCTTCCTCTGCCGCCAGACCGACCTGCTGGTGGCCGCGGGCAAAACCGGCCGCGCCGTCAACATAAAGAAGGGCCAGTTCGTGGCCCCGTGGGATATGACGTATCCGGTCGAAAAGGTCCGCTCCACGGGCAATGAACGTGTTTTCCTTACCGAGCGCGGCGCCAGCTTCGGCTACAACACACTGGTGGTTGACTACCGCTCGCTCCCCGTGATGCGCCGTCTGGCGCCGGTGGTATTTGACGGCACCCACTCCGTGCAGCAGCCCTCGGCCGCCAATGGCGTCAGTGGTGGCCAGCCGGAGTTCATTCCCCTGCTGGCACGAGCTGCTGTGGCCGCGGGCATCGACGGCCTCTTCCTCGAAGTCCACGACGACCCCGCCAACGCCAAATCCGACGGAGCGAATACGCTGGACCTGAAACTCCTCAAACCACTGCTGGAAAAGCTGCTGGCGATTCACGCGGCGACAAGAGACTGAAACAGGGAACGCCCAGCCCAACTCCGCCTGATAGCATTTCCGTATGTTTTTGATTCCACTTCGCAAATCCCTTCGCGCTGCATGGATTGCGGGCATAGCCCTGCTCTCATTCACGGTGTTCAGCCTTTCCTACGCTGTGGCGCAGAATGCCACTGCGGCCAGGTCTCCAGATAGCGCTCATATAGAGGCAGTCCTCAATGGCCTGAACCGCGGCTCCTCCGTGGGTCAGGTTGCGGTGTCCCCCGACGGCACGCGGCTGGCATGGATTCAGTACGCGAGGCAGGGCACGGAGATTCGGGTAGCTCCTCTCGACGACCTGGAAAAGAGTGAGCGCATCACTGCTGCCGCCAAGCCGGAACAGCATTGCCACGAGGGCCAGATTGTCTGGGCACCGGATGCCAGGGCGCTGGCATTTTTCTCAGACTGTGCCAGGGAGGGCGAGCAGACCGATCTCTTTCTCTCGCGCCTGGACGGCAGTCCGGCGCGGCGGCTCACCGATTTGAAGGGATACGCGGAAGCGCCGGCCTTTTCGCCGGACGGGACTCGCGTGGCTTTCCTTTATGTGGAAGATGCCACTCGCCCGGCTGGCGCGTTGGCGGCCATGAAGCCGCCGGCCGGGGTAATTGGCGAGGAGGGCGCTGAGATCCAGCGAGTGGCCGTGGCGGAGGTCGATGCGGCGAAACCCATGGTGCCCGCGCAGGTGACGCCCGCCAATCTTCATGTATATGAGTTTGACTGGCGGCCGGATTCGAAGGGGCTGGCGTACGTGGCTGCCGATCCGCCGGGAGAGAACAACTGGTGGGTCGCCAGGCTCTACACCCAAACCGTGAATGGCCAGGGCGCGCCCACGCCCATTCTTGTGCCCGCCGAAGTTTCCGGCCCGCTGCACGGCCTGCAAATTGCCGTGCCGCGCTGGTCGCCGGACGGCAAGGCGATTGCCTTCATCGGGGGCTTGATGAGCGACCAGGGCGCGACCGGCGGCGATGTCTGGATTGTTTCGGCAGAAGGAGGCCCGCCGCAGAACCTGACCCCGCGACGGCCCACCTCTCCCGCCTGGATCGAGTGGGACGGTAACGAGCACATCTTTGTCACCGAACTGGCTGGGGGCAATTGTCAACTGGTGCGGCTGCGCCTGCAAGGGGACCGGACCGGCGAGGGCGTTTCCACGAGCTTTGCCCCACCGATCTTCAGCATTCCCGCCAGCGTCAGCGACGGGCGTTTCGAGCAGAGCCTTTCCGCAACGTCCGATCACAAGCTCTTCGTTTTTCGCGCCAGTACCTTCGACCATCCGCAGGAGATTTTCGCCGCCAGGCCCGGCGCCGGGGTGAGTTCCGGTCAAAGTGGCGAATTTGCCGGCGTGATCCAGCTCTCGCACTGGAACAACGGTGTGGAACCAGCCTGGGGCAAGTCTGTTTCGCTGTCCTGGACCAGCGGCAAGTTCCAGGTACAAGGGTGGCTGATGCTGCCAAAAGACTACGATCCGGCCAAAAGGTATCCCCTTATTGTCGAAGTTCACGGCGGGCCAGCCGCTGCAGTCACCGCCCATTGGAGCGGCGGCGGCGGTCTTTCCGAGACGGCCTTCTCTGCGCTGGGCTACTTTGTGTTGCAGCCCAATCCCCGCGGCAGCTTCGGACAGGGCGAGGAGTTTACCCAGGCCAACCGCAAGGACTTCGGGTACGGGGATCTAGCTGACATTCTGGCGGGCGTTGACACGGTTCTGGCCAAATACCCTGTAGATCCCAATCGCGTGGGCCTCACCGGCTGGAGCTACGGCGGATTCATGTCCATGTTTGCCGTCACCCAAACCCAGCGCTTCAAGGCAGCGGTCGCGGGAGCCGGAATCTCCGACTGGCAGAGCTACTATGGCGAGAACTCGATCGACCAGTGGATGACGCCGTACTTCGGCGCCTCAGTCTACGACGATCCTGCGGTCTACGCAAAGAGCTCGGCCATCAGCTTCATCCGGCAGGCGCACACGCCCACGCTGGTGCTGGTCGGCGACCGGGACGGCGAATGCCCGGCGCCCCAGTCCTACGAGTTCTGGCACGCCCTGCGGGACGGGCACGTTCCCACGCAACTCGTGGTGTATCCCAACGAAGGACATGGCTTTGTCGATCCTGGCCACCAGCGCGACGTGACGGAGCGGGCCGTTGTATGGTTTGAGCGCTATATGCCGCAAGGCCAGTAGCGGGACCTGCTCACAGACCTTGTCTGCTCGCCATCTCCGCCTGGTGGAGTCTATGGGAGGGGAAGTGAAAAAATAGGGCGGCAATCGTACTCTGCGGCTTTCTGCCGGGGGGCACCCCGCCCTGATACACTTTTCTTTGGAGTTTCTGAGCGCGTTTTGTTGACCGGCTGCCTGGAACAGCGTATCGCCGGGGGCTGTTCACTTGAGCGGATTCCACCGGTGACAGGCCAGGCTGAGGCAGGTTGACGGGCCGCTTTTAACCCATTGTTCTTGACCGATTCGGAGAGACCGTTCCGCGGTTTGAAGCGGCGGGGCGGGGAGGATTCATGCGGCGGTTTTTGACGCTTGTTTGTTTGTTGTGCCTGGCTATTCCAGCCGGAATTTCGATCTCCGGCTGCACGCGCAACCCGGACGAGAATTATTGCAATGGCCTCGGTTACGGGTTGAAAGTCACGGACGTGGCATCCCTCACCCTGACGCCACAGACCGGCGGAATTTCGCTCGCTTTTGGGCAGACGCAGCAGGTGGCCACGCCCTACCCCAAAAACTGCAAGGGCACTGCAGCCAGCGTTGCCAACAACACCTATTCCTGGGGCACCAGCAACAACCAGTTGGCGGACATTTCACCCACCGGCATTATTTGCGCCGGTACATGGAACCGGAACACCGGCGGCGGCATCCCCAATTACACCGTCTGTAACAAGCCGAATCCGCTGCCCTCAACCAACGGTTTGCCCTACACTGTCGGCTACGTCACGGCATCCGTGCAGTCGGTCACCTCCAATCCGGTGCAGGTTTACATTCATTCCCAGGTGACCTCTGTCGGCCTTGTCACTCAACCCTTGTCAGGATCAGGCCAGCAGTGCTTTTCGCAGGGTGCCGTAGCCTCCCTCGACGCGCAGGCATGCTTTGCAGGAGCCAACAATACCCAATATGTGCTCTGCGCGCCGCCCTCGGTTACCAGCTCTTCAAACCCCATCTATGCCTGTCCCGGAGGGCTGCCCCCTGGCGTGACATCCAGCCAGATTCCCGATTGCACCTCGTCCATTGGCACTCTCAATTACTCGGTCGGCACTACGTCCATCGCCTCCATTGCGACCAATACCACCACAAATCAGGTCAGTATCACCGCTGAGCAGCCGGGCACCACTGTGATCACCGCTTCTGTGGCCGGCTCGGGTTCGTCGGCCGGTTACTTTTCCACCTGCCCTCCACAATCGATCAACTTAGCATTGGCTGACGGATCGACCGAGGGTACAGTCACCCAGGGCGTGACTCAGAACCTGACCACCACCGTGCTCGACACCAACAATAACCCCATCACTGGTCTTACGCTGACCTATCAGTCGACCGACCCGATCGATATCACCGCAGGCACGGGCGGCGCCATCACCACCAACTATCCCGGCACGGCTTCGATCTATGCCATTTGCCAGCCCTCCGTCTGCAATCCGGCTCCGACTAACCAAATCGGCTTGTACGGCACCGGGCTCTCCATCTCCTCCAACCCGGTCAAGATCACCACGCCTGGCACCGCCTCCGACTACCTCTGGTTCGCGGCGCCCGGTCTGTCGCAGTACTTTGTCCCTGTCGAGCTGATTAACGGCACGGTGGGGTCTACCGTGCGTTTGCCTTTTGTGCCAAACTCCATGGTCATGGACCGGCTCGGAACCGATCTTTACTTCGGTTCATCGCACGAATTGATGGAATACATCTCCGCAACCGATACGGTTGCCAAGGTAGACACCAGCGCTCCCGGCGTCGTCCTGGCCGTCTCGCCGAACAACACAACGCTGCTTATCAATGATCAGGAGCGCCAGCTCTTCTACATTTACAGCGTTAAGAATGGCATCAGCGCTACTTTTGGCGGCATGGGCAACGCGGCTGTCTGGACTCCCGACTCGCAAACACTCTACATCACCGACAACGCAGCCCTGAACGACCCGCCCGATCCCACTGGCCAAAACCCGCCGAAGATCACCGGTCATACCAACACGCTTTACGTCTACAACGCGACCAATGGCGGCTGGACCACCTATCCGTTGCCGCCCAGCCCGCTGCCGACGGGTACCCAGCCACCAGTGCCGCCGGGCTCCCAGCCGTGGAGTTCGCTGCTCCCGAATGTGGCTGTTTCAAGCACCATGCAAACCCCGGCCATCACCATCCCAAGCGTGGGCGCTTTTCTCCGAGGCAACCCCACCGTGGCTCACACCTGGTGTCCTTCCGGAAACGTGGGCGCTTACAATTCCATGGTCTTTTATCCGCAGGGGCCTGACCCGGACAATTCAGTGCCTGTGCAGTCCGATGTGTTGGCCGCAACCACCGATGGCAGCCACATCTTCGGCGCATCGACTTCCAGCGGCGGCATCACTCTGTCCGACATCGGAGTCACCGTTCCCGCATTCAACTGTCTGCCTTCGGGCGTCAGCGACACATCGCTGGCCACTGGCAATCCACTCGCGCCACTGGTGCTTGAAAACACATGGAGCCAGACGCAAATCGCCGCCAACGCCTCAGCCGTCAATCAGGTCGTGACCGCGCCCGAGACCAACATGGCCTTCATCACCTACAATCCGTCTGGCACCAGCACCAATGCTTCGCTGCCCTATTATTTGCCAGGCACCGGCGGCGCGGGCGGCACCGTGGGTTATGTGACGCTGGGTGGAAGCTCGGCTTCGGCCATCACGGCCCCCTTGGCCGGTGCCTTCAGCCCTGACAACTCATATTTCTTCGTCTCCACGGCGGGTGACAATCTCATCCACTACATCAGCATCCCGGCCAGTGTGACGCCGTCAACACCTCCCACGGACGTGCAGCAGATCGCTCCCAACCTGCCTGCCTGCACTCCTGTCTCCGCCGGTGGCGACGACATCGGCTGCACGAATTCGGGTTCGGGTTCTGGAATCGTGCCGGCCACGGTTATTGCCGTCAAGCCGCGCACCACCACGTAGCCTTTCGTCCATTGGACTCAGCCATAGGGGCCGGCCATGCACCGGCCCCTCTTCATTCTGTCCCGACCACAATGTACCCTGCCCCATCCTTGACGCGCACTTTGCGTCAGGGGCCGGAAACCGCAAACCCCAACCGGCATTGACGCTGCACCGGCCCGCTTTCCTGCTGGCCCGCCGGCCAACCGCTTCCGCACGATAGAATCGAACCATGATCAAGGGGATCTCCTTTCTTCGCCCTGCCGGCAGTGCAGCGGTCTATGACCGGCTGGCAAGCTTCTTTTCTGCGCTGGGGTTTGCTCACGGCGCCGGATGGAAAGAGGAAACCAGTCGTGGTGCGGCATTCCTTGCCCCCCTGGGCAACTTGGAGTTTGTCGATGGCCAATTTCCTTCCATCGCAGATGTGCTGGTGGAAGTGACCGCGCTCGATGCCGTGCATCAGGCCGCTGCGGCCTGGCTCCGGGCCGAAGGTGGAGATTCAGCCGCCTCTCGTCTCTCACCCATCGCGGAAACTCACTGGAAATCGCGCCTCTTCACTGTCGAGCCGGAGCCGGGCTTTCCATTTTCTTTTTGGGCCTGGACCGATCCGCTTCGCGGCAAGCCCGTAGCCGTCGAGGGCGACCTGTCCGCTGCCAGAATGCGCTTTGCCATCGTGGTGGCGCGCTGGAATGCGGTCATCACCGAGCGGCTGCTCGATGGAGCGCTGGATGCTCTGCTGCGCAGTGGCGCAAAGCGGGCTGATATTGAAGTGGTTCGCGTTCCCGGCGCATGGGAGATTCCCGCCGCCGCCCGCACTGTCGCCAATCAGGGCAAGGTCGACGCCATCGTGACCCTCGGCTGCCTTTTGCGCGGAGAAACCGCCCACTACGAAGCTATCTACAACGAAGTCGCCCGCGGCATCGGCCAGTCGCAGCAGGAAACCGGCATTCCCCACAGCTTTGGCGTGCTCACCTGCGAATCCCTTGAGCAGGCGCTGAACCGCGCCGGCATCAAGGCCGGCAACAAGGGTTTCGAGGCTGCTGCGGCGGCCATTGAGATGGTGAGCCTCACCCGCAAGCTTGAGCAAGGCGGCCCTGCTTGACCGCCGGTCCGCGCCGCAAGTCGCGCGAACTGGCCATGCAGATGCTCTTTCAAATGGACATCGGCAAACAGACCCCCGACCAGGTGCGCGCCACCTTCTGGAAGGCCGGTGACGAGGTCGAGCCCGAAGTCCGCGGCTTTGCCGAGGACCTCTTCCGCGTGGCCGTCGCCCACCAGGAAAAAATCGACCAGCTGCTGGTTGCCAACTCGAAGCACTGGCGTCTTGAGCGCATGCCCGCGGTCGATCGCAACCTGCTCCGCATGGCTGTGGGCGAGATGCTGGGCTTCAAAGGCACGCCCTTTCCCATCGTCATCAACGAAGCCATCGAAATCGGCCGCCGCTACTCCGCTCCCGAGTCCATTAACTTTCTCAACGGCATGTTAGACGCTATCGCCCGCAGTCTCATCGCCAAGTAAGCCGCGGTCTGGCCTCGGTCCTCGTTTTTGAGGTCCTGGGAAGCGAGCGTTTCTGCGGCTCTTATTAGTAACAAGCTACGCCGGGGTGTTCGAGTTGGCCGTTGATTCTTCCCCGGCTGTCATGCGGCAACACCGCGCCCGACGTAAGAACCAGCCTTCCCGCTCGACTCAAAAGCGGATCAACCGGGAGCTTAGCATCAACCGGCGCTCCATCCACCCTCTGTGCGCAATACCAATCCGTCCCGGCGGGCTCGCCGTTTCTGTACCACGTCCGGCAAGCGATCGCAGACGGATCGGAATCTACGCCGCACTGGAACCACAGAAACAACGGCTGAAATTCGCCTCTCCCCGGACCGGCGATCGCAATGGCATCGCCGGGGACCTTGGCTGGCCGTCTGGAACTGGCTGCGAGCGCAAGGATAGGCCTGTGTACCTCTCGAATGCATCCGCTGTCCTTGAACTCCTCGAACCGGGATCCGCGCCCAATCTTCACCGCCGCGCGATCCGTCGGCCTGATCCACAGCGAACGCCGGCTAAACCGGATCGGAACCTGCTTGCCGGCAAGGTCCTCCATGCGGGTGAATTTGTCCTCATGAAAGTAGCTTCGTCCCTCCCCAACCAGGAACTCGTCGCCCAGACGGAAGCAAAAGGCGCGGGCCGGTTCCCCTGCTGTGGAGCACCCATCCCTGCACGGAATGTACGTTTCCGTTTCAACCAGCGTCGCCGTCCCCGTACCCTTTGCCGACCGGGCCGATGAGCAAACCGCGGAGCTCAGCAACAACAGCACAGCAAGCAGGATGGGCAAAAATGCTCCAGACGCCGCGGACCCCTTGGTCCGGTTCAACTCTGAGGAGTACATCGATCGGGAAAGATTGAAAGAAACCATCATGCGATTAAAGGTACAACCAACTCCATCCATCCACCAACAACCGGAGCCAGCGCAGCTTTTTTCTTCCGCTTCACCCTGTCACAAGCGGAGTCGAGCCTTCCTGTTATCCTTGATGGGTGATTCAGCGCTCCCAAATCAGGGGACTTTTAGGCTTGGCCCTCCTTCTTCCTGTCGCGCTTGTGGCCTGCCACAAGGAAGAACAGGCTGTAGCCAACGCCGCTCAGGGAGCGGTCGCCGCCGAGCACAAGGCCCAGGCCGCCGCCACTGAGATCGACCGCCAGCGTGCCGAGCTTGCCCGTATCCCGCTGCCTACAAAAAGCCTGTATGTGGACGTGCACGAGCCGAGCGCCTGGGCCAATCCTTTTCTTTCGGTCGACGCTGACACCCTCAACCTGCGCATCACCCTGGCCGACGCCAACCCCAGCACCGTGGGGCAGGGAACCATGCTTCGTCCTGAAGCGGCCCGTCGTCAGGAGATCCAGTTGCGTCCCGGCGACCTGGCCGAAGCTCTGATTGCGCTGCCCCCCGGCGCTTGGCGCTATGGCCGCGTGATCGCCGTGGCGGAATCGCCTCTGGCCAGCCGCAAGGACCGCCCCAAAGTCCGCCGCAACGTCGAAGCCACCATCCAGCGTCTCAACGACCTCGGCATCGTTGTTGAAGAGTGGCCCACGCGCTGAGGCGCATTCCCATACTCCATGCTTCTGGGAAACGCGCTACCATTCCCCCGTGAGCTCTTCATCTTTTGCTGTTCTCATGAACCAGCCGCCACTCGACCATGAGCGCTTCGCCGCCCACCGCGAACTTGAATCCCTTCTCAAGTCCACCCTCCATGGCGATGTCCGCTTCGACCTCGGCTCCCGCGCCCTTTATGCCGCCGACTCTTCCAACTACCGTCAGCTTCCCGTAGGCGTGGTCATGCCCCGCGACGTCGCCGACGTAGAGGCTGCCCTTGCCGCCTGCCGCGCTACCTCGGCCGCCGTGCTGCCGCGTGGCGCGGGCACCAGTCTCGCAGGCCAGTGTGCCAATGTGGCCGTGGTCTTCGATTACTCCCGCTACATGCATGGCCTGACATCCATTGACCCCGACGCCAAACTGGCCCGCGTCGAACCCGGCATCGTCCTCGACCGCCTGCGCGAGGCCGCCGAGCTTCACCACCTCACCTATGCCCCCGATCCCGCTACCCACAATCGCTGCACCCTCGGCGGCATGATAGGCAACAACAGTTGCGGTGTCCACGGCCTGCTGGGTGGCAAGGTGGTCGACAACGTCGAATCCCTTGACATCCTTCTCTATGACGGCACCCGCATGACCGTCGGTCGCACCACTCCCGAGCAGATTGAAGCCCTGGTCCGCGCCGGCGGCCGCACAGGCCAGATCTACGCAAGTTTGGCCAGCCTGCGTGACCGCTACGCTGCCCTCATCCGGGGAAAATTTCCCCAAATTCCCCGCCGCGTCTCCGGCTACAACCTTGACGAACTGCTCCCCGAAAACGGCTTCAACCTCGCCCGCGCCCTGGTCGGCTCTGAGGGCACCTGCGCCACTGTCGTCTCCGCCACGCTCAACCTGACCTCCAGCCCGCCGTACCGCGTACTTACCGCGCTGGCCTTTGGCGATGCATTCCTCGCCGCCGACGTGGTTCCGCGCGTTCTCGAGTTCGGTCCCATCGGCCTGGAGGGCTTTGACGGCCTGCTGGTTGACTTCATGCTCCGCAAGCGCCTCGCCGTCAATGACGTAGCGCTGCTCCCGCCCGGCGGCGGTTTCCTGCTGGTTGAAATGGGCGCCTGGGATCCGGTCGAAGTCCAATCCAAATCAGAAGACCTCGTCCGTGCCGCGCAAGCCTGGCCTGAAGCACCCACGGCCCGCATCTACAACCATGAAGACGCTGAGAGTGTCTGGCGCGTCCGCGAATCGGCCCTCGGCGCCACGGTTTTCGTTCCTGGCGAACCCGAAGGCTGGGAGGGCTGGGACGACGCCGGCATTCCTCCCGCACGCCTCGGAACCTATCTGCGCCAGCTCACCGCGCTCATGGCCGAGTACGGCTACCGTAGTCCGCTTTACGGTCATTACGGCCAGGGCTGCGTTCACCTGCGCATCAACTTCGACTTCCGCTCCATCCAGGGCCTCCGGAACTTCCGCGAGTTCATTGACCGCGCCGCTGACCTCGTCCTCTCGCTTGGCGGCTCGCTCTCTGGCGAACATGGCGACGGCCAGGCTCGCGCCGCCCTGCTGCCCAAGATGTTCGGCTCTGAGCTGGTTCAGGCTTTCCGCGAGTTCAAGGCTATCTGGGACCCTGACAACCGCATGAATCCTGGCAAGCTCTCGGATGCCGTGCGCGTCTACGATCCCGTGGAAAACCTCCGCCACGGCCCCAAACTCCATCGCGAACAACCCTCGCCGGCCGAGCCGGAAGCCCAACCGCCCGCCAAACTCGAAACCCACTTCGTCTTTGCCGCCGATCAGGGCTCGCTGGAACGCGCCACGGCTCGTTGCGTCGGCGTGGGCGCATGCCTCAAGAAAGACGGCGGCGTCATGTGTCCCAGCTACCGCGCCACCGGTCAGGAGCAGTACTCCACCCGTGGCCGCGCCCGCCTGCTGTGGGAGATGCTCGCTGGCGCTCTGCAAAAAGAAGGCTTCCAAAGCCGCGCCGTCCATGAGGCCCTCGACCTGTGCCTCAGTTGCAAGGCCTGCAAGACTGAGTGTCCGGTGGCCGTGGACATGACCCAGTACAAATCCGAGTTCCTGGCCCAGCGTTACAAGGGTCGCCTGCACCCGCTTCACCACTACATCTTCGGCCTCTCTGACTTGTCGGCCCGTTTCGGCTCACTCGCTCCAACCCTCACCAATGCCATCCTCACTGGCCCGCTCACCAGCCCGCTCATCAAGCACATCGTCGGCGTAGCACAGGAGCGCCAGCTCCCCAGGCTTGCCGCGAGGAGCTACAGGCAGTCGAGGCCCAAATCGGACGAAACCACCAACGTCCCCCGCGCCGCCACCATGAGAGGAATGAGAGCCGAAGATCCGGTTTTGAAAGGGCACGGTTTTAGCCGTGCCAATGGAGCCCGAGAAGAAATCGGGGCTTCAGCTCCTGAGGGAAAGCCCGCTGAATCTCAATCGGTGGTTCTCTGGGCCGACACCTGGAACAACTACTACCATCCCCAAACGCTCGCCGCAGCCGAGTCGGTCCTGACCCAGGCAGGTTTCCGCGTACAAATCCCCAAGGGTCACATCTGCTGCGGTCGCGCCCTCTACGACTTTGGACTCCTTGGCACAGCCCGCGCCTATCTGGCCAAAGTTCTCGACCGTGTAGCCCCTGAGATCGAAGCCGGTCTCCCGTTCATCTTCCTTGAGCCAAGCTGCGCCAGCGTCTTCAAGAACGAGGCGCTTGAATTCTTTCCCAATGATCCAAGGGCGAAGAAACTGAGTCAACAGGTCTGGCTCCTGGCCGACTGGCTGGCCGCCAAAGCTCCTGACTGGGTAATCGGCCGTCTTGAGGGCGCGCAGGTCATCCTCCATGGCCACTGCCATCACAAAGCTGTCTTTGGTGGTCCCACCAACGAGATTGCCCTGCTTCGCAAGGCCGGCGCCACGGTCGAGCTTATCAATTCCAGTTGCTGCGGTATGGCCGGCCCCTTTGGCTTCGAGGCAGACAAACTCGAGGTCTCCAAGACCATCGCCAGTCTAGGCCTGCTCCCCGCTGTCAACGCCGCTGATTCCATGACCCTGATCGTCGCTGACGGCTTCAGTTGCCGTGAACAGATAGCCCAGCTGGGCCACCGCGAAGCGATGCACTTCGCTGAAATCCTGGCCCACACCTGCGGCTGCGGAGGATAACTTGATCGAATATGTTTCTATAACCCTTCTCGATGCTATTGATGCGGCTTCGCACCAAACCCTGAACCTTTAAGCCGCCATCCTGAGAGTTTCTGGCACCGGGTGCAACCAGGAATTCATCCGCGCGTTGCATATTGGAGCCCATGATTTGCGCGATGCGTCCGATCGTCGAAATCGTCCCCCTCCTTTGCGCGACAGCCCTGGCTTTGCCCCCATCCACGCCCGCCCAAACCGGCATAACCGCCGGCCTGCCCAATGGCCGCCAGATTCATCCGGCCGGCAACTGGATTCCGCTGGCTCCCTATCCATTCGCCCTTTCAGTCCGTTCCGGCGGCGGCCAGATCGCTGTGCCATCCATCGGATTCCCCTTTGCCCTCAACGTGATAGACCAGCCCGCGCCAGCCCAACAGCCCAACAGCCCGCCGACGGCAAGACTCTCTATACTCTCGACCAGGGCTGCTGGCGCATCGTGATTCTCGACGCCACGAACCTTGGCCACGTCGCTTCCATTTCCACCGGAAGCCCCCGATGGGATAGCCCTATCTCCTGATGGAACAGGGATTTACGTCGCCAACACCGGCCTCTTCGAATACACCGTCATCCCCGGCACCAGCGAGAAGGATCCGCTCGGCACGGACCTGCGCGACGTTGACGATGACGGCGAGATTCGCAAGCAAATCGAAAAGTCCGTCCCAACCCTAAGCAAGCCAAAGAACGGCGACTGAGACGGAGTGTGTCGTGACGTTCCCTTTCTGGTCTATGCTATCGTCTTGGACGGGAATCGAGTTTGATACGGGTTGCTTTGGCTGAGACTCTTGCGCTCGGTTCTCTAGTATGCTCGACTTACAGCGACGGCGTTGCAACTCCCTCTTCGCATCGGCATCCAATTAGCAGAGGTTGCAGCCGCGCACGCTCGGGCCAGGAGTGCGCGTTGATGTATTCGTCCAGCCCCGCAACTGGCCTGCAATTTGCGGCATACCCGGTAATTTGATACGCTCAGGCAGTCTCCGGGCTGAGCAAAAGGAGATTTACGTCATGGCAGAAGAAAATAAGACATACGGCCTGGCATGGTTTCTGGCTGGGTTGGGCGTGGGTGCTTTGATCGGGATTCTTTATGCTCCAAAGAGCGGTAAGGAGACCCGCGAGGATCTGGTTACTGGCGCTCGCGAGGGCACGGAATACCTGCGCGACCGCACCCAGCAGGCCGCCCAGGAGGTGAGCGCTCTGGTGGACAAGAGCAAGGAACAGGTGACCGCTCTTGTGGACAAAGGTAAGGAACAGGTAAGCGAATATGTGGAACGCGGCCGCGAAGCCGTTGATCGCGGACGGGTCCAGTGGGAAGAGTTTGTTGAACGCGGCAAGAGCCTCGTCGCCGACCAGGCCAACCGGGTGAGTGCCGCTGTTGACGCGGGCCGGCAGGTCTACAAGGCAACCACCGGCCAGATCGATCCGATGGAGCACTAAGCAGCCGTTCTACCTGGAAACGGCTTTGATCGGCTGCATTCATTTCCGTCATCTGCTCCAGAGCAGGCCGCGCGAGTGGCAGAGTGCGGCTCGCGCGGAGGGCTCCGGGTAGTACGTTTCTTCATGCCACGGAGAACGCGCTCAAGAAAGTTGTTGCAGGTCCGCTCTGGTCCTGCGCGAGATTACTTCGATGCCAAATTTCGATAATCAAACCATCCAGCTCTTGATCATTGCTGTTGTTGCGCTGGCCGTGGTGCTGCAGGCAATCGTTCTGCTGGCGATATACCTGAGCATCAAGAAGGCAGCCCGTTCCCTGCACGATGAACTCGAGGAAGTGCGTACCTCGGTAATGCCTCTGGTTAACATTTCGCGGGATTTCTTTGTCCGCATCGCTCCAAATGTTGAAGCGGCAACAGCGGATGTGGCGGAGTTAGTGCACGGGTTGCAGACACGTACCGCAGCGTTGGAATCCTCGGCCGCCGAGATCCTCGAACGGCTGCAACGCCAGACCGCAAGGCTGGATACGATGCTCACGGGCGTTCTGGATACGATCGAGCGAATCGGAGGCTTTGTCGCCGAGGCCGTCACTAAGCCGATGCGGCAACTCTCGGTGCTATTGGCGTCGGCCAAGGCGATTATCGAATCGCTGCGCGATTCCGCTCCGGAGCCCCGCCGGCCCCAAGCCTCCGCTGGTAAGGATGCGTCCGCATAGTATCAGGCGGCTCCATGAGGTGCGTATGAGACGACGTTCTCTTTGGGCGTTGGCGGTTTTCGCGGCTATTTTGACCGGCTGGGCCGGCGCTCAAGACACTCCCAAGACGGCGCTTCTGGCCTTATCCAAGCAGAATCACACACTGGCTATCGTCGATCCGGCGAATCTGCGCGTGGTGGCGCGCATTCCGGTGGGCGAGGACCCGCACGAGGTGGTTGCTTCGGCGGATGGCACAACCGCCTACGTCTCCAACTATGGATTTGGGGCATTCCACACCCTGGCCGTGATCGACCTGGTTGGGCAAAAAGCGCTGCCCGCCATCGATCTGGGCGCCTTGCGTGGCCCGCACGGACTGGTATTCGAGCAGGGCAAGGTCTGGTTTACCGCAGAGGCAGCCAAGGCCATCGGGAGCTATGATCCGGCTGCCCGCAAGATCGACTGGATCATGGGAACCGGCCAGAACCGGACCCACATGCTCTATGTTTTTCCCGACGCAAAACGCATCGTGACCACCAACGTGAACTCCGCAACGGTAACGATTTTGGACAAGACCGAGGGGCGCGCTGGCGGACCTCCGCCGGGGATGCCGCCAGCCGGCGGCGCACCACCAGGTGGGGAACGCTCGCCGGGCATGCAGCCTCCGCCAGGTCCACCGCCAACTCCTCCGGGCGGCGATTGGCAACTGACCGTGATTCCGGTGGGCAAGGGATCGGAAGGCTTCGACATCTCCCCGGACGGTAAGGAAGCCTGGGTAGGCAATTCCGGCGATGGCACCATTTCCATCATTGACCTGGCCGCCAAACAGGTGACGGCCACCCTGACCCCACACGTTCGAGGTGCCAACCGGCTCAAGTTCACGCCGGACGGCAAGTTGGTGTTGGTTTCCACACTTGGCGGGCCGGAGCTTGTGATTCTGGATGCGGCGACGCACAAGGAAGTGAAGCGGATTTTGATTGGCCACGGGGCTGCGGGCATCCAGATTCAACCCGATGGTCTGCGGGCGTATGTTGCCTGCACGCCCGACGGCTACATAGCGGTCATTGACCTGAAGACTCTGGAAGTGGTCGGCCATATCGACGCCGGCGGCGGGCCGGATGGGCTGGCATGGGCGGTTCGGCGGTAAGCCTAAACAATCCATCCCCCGCCGACCACCTCGTCGCCGTCATAAAAAACGGCAGACTGACCGGGAGTGACGGCGCGCTGGGGTTCATCGAACGTGGCAATTACCTCGTCACTTCCAGCCGGCTCCAGGGTGGCCCATGCGGGCTCGTGACGGTGCCGGATCTTGATCTGCACGCGCATCGGCCCGGCCAGTTCGGGAATACTGATCCAGTTGAGGTGGCAGGCGCGCAGGGTGCGGGTAGCCAGTTCGGCGTCGGTGCCTACGGTCACGCGATGGCTGACCGGGTCAAGTTGCAACACATAGAGAGGCGAAGGCGAGGAAACGCCAAGTCCCTTGCGCTGGCCCACTGTGAAGTTGAAGATGCCCTCATGCCGGCCCAGCACCTCGCCGTTGGAGGTCACCAGTTCCCCGGCGGTCTCCGGAATCTGCTCGCCTTGCTCTTCGAGATAGGCGGTGAGGAACTGCTTGTAGTCGCCGCCGGGGATGAAGCAGATCTCCTGCGAATCGGGCTTCTCGGCCAATGCGAGGCCGTGCTGCCGGGCAATCTCCCGCACTTCGGGCTTGGTGAGGCGGCCCAGAGGAAAGAGTGTGCGTGCTAACTGAGCCTGGGTGAGCCCGAAGAGGAAATAGGTCTGGTCCTTGGCCAGGTCGGTGGGCCGCTTGAGAATCCAGCGCCCGCGCCCGGAGTCGTACTCGTTCACTGCGTAGTGCCCTGTGGCGATCCGGCTGGCGCCTATGCTCCGGGCAGTTTGGAGCAACTGGTCGAACTTCAGGTGGTTGTTGCAGAGAGAGCAGGGAATCGGCGTTCGCCCGGCTAGGTACTCGCTGACGAAGGGCCGGACTACATCCTGCTCGAAGCGCGCCTCCTGGTTGACGACGTAATACGGGATGCCGAGGTGCTCGGCGACGCGGCGGGCGTCGTAGACATCGTCCAGAGAGCAGCAGCGCCCCGCCTTGGGAGTGTCGGGGATGCCGTGCCGCCCGGCCAGCCGCGTCTGGTTCCAAAGCTGCAGGGTCAGCCCTACCACTGCATTGCGCGAAACGGCGGAGCCGTCGCCCGCGTGGGCGAGCAGGGCCGCAACCGTCGAGGAGTCGACCCCTCCGGACATGGCTACGGCAATGGTTGTGCTCTCGGTCATGGGGAAGACCTTGTTCTAGCCGAGCGTTCCGGCGGCTACCGGTGAAAGCGCGCGCAGATGTTCCACGGCCTCTGGAACAACCTTCAAAACGTAGTCCACTTCGGCCTCGGTTACCGTCTTGAGCAGGCTGAAGCGCAGGCTGGCGCGGGCCCTGGTCTTGTCCAGGCCCATGGCCATCAATACGTGGCTGGGCTCGGTGGCCCCAGAGTGGCAGGCCGATCCTCCTGAGACAGAAACCCCCTTCAGATCCAGCGCAATCACCAGCGCTTCCCCCTCCAACTGGTCAAACCAGATGTTGGTCGTGTTGGCCACGCGCGGCACGGGCTGGTCTCCGTCGGATTTTCCATTCAACCCGGTGCCTGGAATCTGCAAGACTCCCGTCTCCAGCCGGTCGCGCAAGGCCGCAAGCCTGTCAATGGTTCCATCTTCCATGCTATGCATGGCCAGCTCCGCGGCTTTGGCCAGGCCCACGATGCCAGGCACGTTCTCAGTGCCCGCGCGCTGGCGGCGCTCATGGCTACCGCCCACCATGAGCGGCTCAAGGGGAGTTCCGCGGCGTACAAACATCGCGCCGATGCCCTTCGGGCCGTGCATCTTGTGGGCGCTGATTGAGAGCAGGTGACAACCAAAACGGCGGACGTTAAACTCCACTTTGCCCGCGCCCTGCACGGCATCGATGTGGAAGAAAACGCCTGTTTCGGAGGCGATCTTTCCGATCTCTTCCACAGGCTGGCGAATACCGGTCTCGTTATTGGCCAGCATCACGCTTATCAGCCGGGTCTCGGGACGAATGGCGCGCCGGATGTCCATGGGGTCAATGAGACCGCTGGGCTGTGGCGCCACAAATGTTGTTTCGATGCCGTGACGGGCCAGCCGCCTGGCCGCTTCCAGGATCGCCGAGTGCTCAATGGATGTGGTAATGAAGTGATCGCCAGGGTGCAGCAGACCAAAGATCGCCGTATTATCGCCCTCGGTTCCACCGGAGTTGAAAACCACCTCGGCTGCGTGGCAAGCGAAGAACCGGGCCATCGTCTCGCGGGCCCGATCCACGGCCGCGTGCGCCTGTTGTCCGTGCAGGTGGATCGAGGAAGCGTTGCCGAAGTGTTCCATCCAAAACGGACGCATAGCCTCCATCACCTCCGGAAGCAGAGGGGTAGTGGCATTCGCATCCATATACACTCGGCGCATGGCGGATATCTCCTTTTTGTAAATTGTACGGGTAATTGGGATTTCACGCGATGTACTCCGCGCTCAATGGAAGATTCCCGGGGCTGTGCTGTAGGGAATCGACGCCGGATTGATGCCGCAATCTGGGCCATGCAATCCGCCGGCCGGCCTGCGCCCGGTGGATTGGACTGGGGTTACGCGTCCTGCGGGCAACCTCTGCGGCATGAGCAGGTTTTCAATGCAGAGCAGCGCCATGTTGGTGGCGTATGCTGAATTTTGCGTGATCCAGGGCAACAATGCGTAGTTCTGGCAACGTGCTCTTCTTGACACGCGAAATGCCGGGAGCCATGATGCACCCGCAGCGCAACCGATTTCACCGGATGTGACCGCGGAGACTCGAATTGATTGACAGCCAAGACTGGAATGGATTCATTTGGAGGCACGATGACACGACGGAACGAGACGAATGCAGGACTCGCAGAACGGCAGCAGATTTTCTCCAAGAGGGGAAGCAGATTTCCGATTTCAGGAACGCTATCTCCGGCGGGTTTGCCCGAGTCAGAAAAGGCAGCTTCCATCCCTCGCTCGCGCACTGGCATGACATCGCAATGGCTCGCTGCCGCGCGGCTTCCTCTCATGGCGATCTGTGGGCTTGCCGTTGCGTTTGGTGGCCTTTCGAGTGCGGTGGCCCAGGAAGCTCCGCAATGCAACGTGAAAAGCTACGGCGCAAAGGGCGACGGCACGGCTCTCGACACTGTCTCCATTCAAAAGGCAGTGGAGGCTTGTCACGCACAGGGCGGCGGCACGGTCTCCTTTCCGCCAGGACGATATCTGACCGGGACAGTGCGCTTCGAAGACAATGTAACTCTGTCGCTGGGCGCCGGCGCGACACTGCTCGGCAGTAAGAACCTTGCGGATTATCAGAGCGGTGTGCCTGGCCAGCAGTGGTACTACGCATTGATCCTTGCCAAAGGCGTTCACAATGTTGCTCTCGTCGGAGCCGGAGTCATCGATGGCCAGGAGGTCTTCAATCCGAACGGCGAAGAGCAGATGCGTGGCCCGCATGCCGCGCTGTTCATGGATACTCAAGACGTTACCATCCGCGACGTAACCTTTCAAAACGCCGGCAATTACAACCTGATCCTGCGCTCTTCCATGCGCGCCAACATTGACGGAATCACCGTAAAAGGCGGCTTTGACGGCATCAACATGCACGACGTCAGAGACGTCACCATTGCGAACTGCAGGCTGTTCACAGGCGACGATGCCCTGGCCGGCGAGTATTGGGACAATGTGACGGTGACCAATTGCATTCTGAATTCTTCCTGCAATGCGATTCGCGTGGGAGGCACAAACGTCCTCATCAGCAACAGCGTCATTTACGGCCCGGGCCAATATGAGCACCGGCTCTCTCTCCGCCACAATACCGAATCAGGCTTCCAAATTCTTCCGCAGACTGCTCGCAGGGGTCACGCCAAGACGGTCGTTCCCGATGGGCCGGTAGACAACATGGTTCTTTCCAACATAATCATGCACAACGTCCGGTCGCCAATCTGGATCGCGTATGATGCTGACGCGCCGTACAGTGAGCACAACTTCGGTGTTGGCAGAATCATCGTTGACAATTTGACAGTCACAGGCGGCGGGAAAACGCCGCTCTATGTATCCGCCCCTCCTGATAACCCCGCAAAGTCCATCGTGTTGAACAATGTCCGCGCAACCTATGCGGGGGGCGGCGACGAAACGCAGACGGAAGGCCAGAACTTCAGCCCTTACTCAATCCTGCAGGCCTACGGCGGCTATTTCCGTAATGTTGCGCACCTGGAGCTTCATGATTCGCGCTTTGATTCCCTGGAGAAAGACCTTCGGCCGGCAATGATCGGCGAAGGCATTGGCACGCTGGAACTGGATCGTTTTGTGGCGGACCATGCGGCCGGGGCCTCGCCGGAGTTTCTGTTCTCGGGCATACAACGGATGCTTGTCGATGGCAAGGAGGCCGGCGCCGCCGATGTGCAGGTCAAGGGTCTGCAGATCGACTCCCCTCAAGTGACGCTGGGACGGCCGTTCGAGGCTACCGTCCTGGTGCGGAATGCGGGCAGCGAGGGATTGGGCAACGTGGTTCTGCGGCTCGGCGACCAGACTCTGGAGAGGAAAGTGTGGCTGCGAGCCGGCGAATCTGCGCCGGTACATTTTGTCAATGTCCAACTCCAAAAGTCGGGCCAGCAGCAGGCGCAGGCGGGCGAGTACACACAAATGTTCAATGTGCTTCCCAGGCCCGCGGCAACTGAGGCAAGCGCGCCTTACCGCGAATTTCACAATGTCGAGGCGACGCTGGAGCAGTCTGGCGACGGTTTCTATATCCGCGCGCAGACAGATGCTTCGCAACTGGTTCAATTCGACCGCTATGGGGCAATGTATCTTCCTAAGGGACTGCCGTCGAATGGCACCGTGGTCGTCAGGCTTGAGAACCCTGACCTGCGCTCCAGTTGGCCCGGCCGGGTTGGCATTATGGTGCGCAATGACATCGCGAAGCCAGGAGAATCGAACGGCTATCTGATTCTGGCCGCGTCACCGTCGAACGGGTATTGCATGGAATGGGACTCGAATGGGGCTGGCCGCCTCAACAAGCACACCGAGTTCGACGGATATACCTACTGGCCAGGATGGTTGAAGCTGGAGCGCCACGGTTCGCATTTCACCGGATACTCGAGCCGGGATAACGTGAACTGGACCAAGGTGGGCGAAGTGGAGATTTCTGGAGCCGACGAGCGGCTGGACGTCGGCCTGTTTGCCCACGGCAGCAGCGCACGATTTGACCATTTCACAATCAGCGCCCAACCCTGAGGTATTCATTGCCGGAGTAAAGGATTCAAGAGGAGCGGCACTTACATCCCTCCTGTAATCCGCACATCTTACCGCGGGCATTCAGAGGGTGCGAAGACTTTCAAACTAGGTCTGTTTCTCCAGCAGGAGCACTACTTTGTACGATAGGTTTCCTTATATCCCCGCCGGCAGCGGCGACGAATGCTTCCGCGGCTGGCCGGAGATCGGTCACAGGCTTCGCACCCGGACCGGCTCGCGCTCCATCGTCGTTGTGGAGTGCTACCCCGGCGTATTCGAGGATGAAGTGCAGCATGGCCTGTCTCTGGCGCTTCCCGGCGCGAGGTTTCTCCGCACAGCCGAACTATTGCGTGCTGCGGAGGAGATCGGGGCCATGTTAGGCCCTTCCCTTACCGACGACCCCGTCTTCGGACGGATGAACTCAATCGAAATTGAGGACTTCTTCGATCCGGGGAAGCTCGCGGCTGCGCAACGGCGTTGCGCGGATGCCGTCGACGAAATGCTGGTCGTACTGGGTACCGGAGCATCCCTAGTCTGCGAAAATCCGGACATCCTCGTATACGCGGACCTGGCGCGTTGGGAGATTCAGATGCGCCAGCGCCGCAACGAAATCGGAAACCTGGGGGCCGATAACCTGCGGGAACGTCCCTCTTTGAAGTACAAGCGAGCCTTCTTCGTGGACTGGCGTTCGGCGGACCGGCTGAAAGTTCGGCTACTTGACCGGATCGACGTGCTGCTCGACACCAATGTACCCCACCAGCCGAAGGCAATCACGGGCGATGTTTTTCGCCGCAGTCTCGCGGAAATCGTCAAGCGCCCCTTTCGCGTTGTTCCCTTCTTTGATCCCGGTCCGTGGGGTGGGCACTGGATGGAGCGCGTGTGCGGCGTGCCTGCGGGGGACGCTCCCAACCATGCGTGGTGCTTCGATTGCGTCCCGGAGGAAAACAGTCTTCTCCTCGGCTTCGTCGATGCGCGGGTGGAGGTTCCATCGGTCAATCTGGTCTTTGCTCATCCTGAGCAGTTGCTCGGCAAGGAAGTTTACGCCCGCTTCGGCGCCGAGTTTCCCATTCGCTTCGATCTTCTTGACACCATGGGCGGAGGCAACCTTTCGCTCCAGGTTCATCCCCTTACCGCCTACATCCGCGAACATTTCGGAATGGACTATACCCAGGACGAGAGCTATTACCTGCTCGATGCGGAAGACGGCGCGTGTGTCTATCTGGGGCTCAAGGAGGGCATCGACCCTGCGGCGATGCTCCGTGACCTCGAGAAAGCGCAGAAGGGAGACTTTGAGTTTCCCGCTGAAAGCTACGTGAACCGCTTCCCCGCAAGGAAACACGATCACTTCCCGATTCCTGCCGGAACGGTCCACTGTTCCGGGAAGGGCAGCATGGTGCTTGAAATCAGCGCGACACCCTACATCTTTACTTTCAAGCTATGGGACTGGGGAAGACTGGGTTTGGACGGAAGGCCACGGCCTGTTCACCTGGCCCACGGCGCTGCCAATATTCAATGGGACCGGACAACAGAGTGGGTCCGCCGTTCGCTTATCAACCGCGTAGAACCGATCGCAAAAGGCGATGGCTGGCGGGAAGAACGCACCGGTCTGCATGCGCTGGAGTTTATTGAGACGCGCCGCCACTGGTTCACGGCCGCAGTGCCGCACGACACATGCGGAACCGTCAACGTGCTGAATCTGGTCGAGGGCGACGAAGTTGTTGTGGAAAGTCCGTCCGGAGCTTTTGTTCCATTCCAGGTGCATTACGCGGAAACTTTCATCGTTCCCGCTGCCGTGGGAGCCTATACGATTCGCCCCTGCGGACCTTCGGCGAGCCGTGAGTGCGGCACAATCCAGGCCCGCGTGCGAGTTTAAGCCCGAATCATGATCCGTAACGCGCTTTCATGGATAGCGTGAGGTCATGAGTGCCCTACCCCGCCGCGTTTCTGTCTTTGAGCCTACAGTGGGTTGGCACTATGCCTGCATCACAGGAAAAGTGAAAAATCGGCGGGTCATTGCTTTTGCGGGTGAGATTCCACCCACTGTTGATGAGCGAGTGCGTCCTGTTGGCGACCCATCGCGAAATAGGTCTTGGCGAGGAAAGCATGATAGGTGCGCAACTCCTTATCGGTAACTCGTGAGTCGCGGAGTGCAAGTTCAGCTTCAGCCGCTGCTTCTTCCCTCTTGTTTCGATCGGAGAGAGACTTCGCGCGCTCAAAGTGCGCGGGACCGTAGGCGGGATCCCATTTAAGAATCTCCGTTACAATCGCCATTGCCTCATCGGGTTTGCTTTGCGCCGATAAGAATGCGGCATACTTCATCGCGGCGTAGGCGTTGGGATGGGGGAGACTCCTGTTCGCCGCCATGGCGCGGCCGAAGTCTTCGGCGGCCTGACTCGGCAAGTTAAGTTTGTCTTCGGATACGGCGATCATCGTGTATAGCTGGAAGTTCGCGTTTTGATTGTTAGGAGCAAGCTCGTGTGCGCGCCGCAGCTCTCGAATGCAAAGCGTATCTTCCTGATTGAAGCAAGCCGATTCTCCATAAAAGAAATGTGCCTCGGGGTCAAGCGGAGACAAGGCCGCTGCAGAAGCCAGCAATTGGAGGGCCCGGGCATCTTCTTGATTCTTAGAGAGCAAATTCTCTCCCAACATTTTGAGCAACAACGGCGAATGAGGCGCGTGCTTCAGGGTAGATTGAAGTCTTGGGATCTGTTTCTCTGGAGCAAGAGTCTGGTTCAGCGTGGAAACATAGAGACTCGCCAACGAATTGGATGCCGGGTAAAAAATAAGCCCCGTTTCGCATGTTGCAAGCGCATCGTCGTTGCTATTGAGCTTAAGCTGCGCAAAGGCAAGCATCTCATACACGCGTGCGCTCGAATGGGGGTCAACCGCGAGTAAATTGAGGAGCGTAGCCTTTGCCTGAGCAAAATTCCCTGCGGTGAGCTGCTGTTCGGCAATTCTCACCTGCGGATTCTCACCTACAGCGACTTTCTGGGGCGCGGCCGCCGATACGGACGCAAGGCTGAGTAAAGCAATGCCGAATCCGAAGCAAAGCAATGCCTCAAACGTCAGGGAGCAAACAGTTCTGCGGCATATGTTCGAAGCATCAGTGCTTTTCATAACGGGAGACCAGTTCACAATCGTCTATCTGATGGCCGATCGACGGTTCCGGCGATCTTAGCCGGGGGAAAAACAGCGCCGCATACGGGTCTGCTCTCTCCTCGTTGCCAACGATCAAGTGTACTATACCCCCTGATTCCATTCGGTGCTCCTCGGGGATTGGCGCGCATGACAATCTCCACTACTATGCAATACAATGGCGATCGGACTATATGGGCTCCTTTTGGATCGCGACACAATCCGCATTTACACAAAGTATCCCCACGCGGGCTGACCCTTCGACCGCTCCATGTATCTGATACTGAATATTCCGTGCCGCGGGACTGACGGACTCGCCCCGGCTGATTCCAATCTCCTGCAGTTGCTGATTGCGGACAATATGCGCGTAGATCGGAAGTAGCAGCCCACGGGCAAGACGATTGAGCGAAGACAGGTACAAAATACAGATTGAGAGATTGACGGTGAACCGCAGAGACTTTATGGCGCTCAGCGCCGCCATTGTTGCACTGGCTACTGGCCGCAAGATCATCGGCGCCGAGCATGAAAGTAAGGCTGATTCCATCGTCAACTCCCAATTGCCTGAGGCCTCGGGGCAGCCGGCATTGGGATGGTTCTACGATGTGGCCGGAAAATCCAAGTTTCCATACTATACAAACAATGACTACACGGGGAGAAAGTATTTCCCGCAGCCCATGTGCGGGGGCATCGCGGCCATCGATTATGACAACGACGGAAAGGTGGACTTATTCTTCACCAACGGCGCAAGTTTGCCTGACCTGACGAAATCTAGCCCGGCCTATTACAACGCCCTGCTGCATAATGAGGGCAACGGAATTTTCAAGGATGTCACCGCAACATCGGGTCTGGCCGGCCAGAAGTTAGGCTATAGCTTCGGGGCAGCTGTCGGAGACTATGATAACGACGGTCATGACGATATATTCGTCGCCAGTGCCGGACGCAATACGCTTTACCACAACAATGGGGATGGCACCTTTACAGACATAACTGAGGGGTCGGGGTTGGATGATAAGCCGGCCGACCTGTTAAGCGTAGGAGGCGCCTGGTTCGACTACGACAACGACGGCTTGCTTGATCTCATCGTCTCAAATTATACCTTCTGGTCACCGACATCGGATCAACGCTGCGCGCAAGGCGTTGGTGACGAGCGATCCACCCAATTGGCATCGGGCAATTCCATGGAGTCTTATTGCAGCCCGACCATCTACAAGAGTGTTAGCCCCCTCCTCTACCGCAATCTTGGGCACGGCAAGTTTGAAAATGTGACCAAGGCATCTGGGCTCGGCTCCGCCATGGGCAAAGGCATGGGCATTTCAATAGGAGATTTCAGCGGTCATGGACGAATGGATATCTTCATTGCGAACGATACAGAGCGGAATTTTCTTTTCGTCAATCAAGGGGATGGGACGTTTCAAGAGGCGGGACTGCTTAGCGGAGTCGCCTACGCGCAAAACGGCGCCACGGTCTCAGGCATGGGCTGTGATGCCAAAGATTACGACAATGACGGACGGGTAGACATTATCTATAACGACCTTGTTGGTCAGCTCTTCGGAATATTTCATAACGAGGGAAATGGAGTCTTTAACGACGTTTCTACGGAAACAGGCATCATGCGGATAAGCCGTCCTTATTCGGGCTGGAGCATGGGCTTTATCGACTTCGATAACGATGGCTGGAAAGACATCTATTCTGCAAACGGCGATGTCGATAACTTGCTACCCACGGCGCAACAGCACGATTCCATGTTTCGCAACATACAGGGGAAAAGCTTCATCGATGCTAGCGAGACCATGGGCAATGACTTTTTGGCCCCTGGTTTTCAGCGTGGCTCAGCATTCGCTGACCTGAACAACGACGGCTTCATGGACATTGTCGTAACATCGCTTGGACGCAAGCCTCGAATTCTCATGAATCGGGCCGCGAACGGCAATCACTGGGTGATGCTGGATTTGCAGGGTGTGCGCAGCAACAGAAACGGAATAGGAGCCAGCATCAAGTTGACGACAGAATCCGGCCGCACTCTCTATAATCATGTCACTACAAGCGTGGGTTTCATGTCCTCCAGTGACCGCCGCGTCCACTTCGGATTGGGCAAGGAAAACCGAATTCGCGAGATTGAGATCACGTGGCCGAGTGGGATTGTCCAGCGGCTGGAACATCCGAATGCGGACCAGATCCTTCGAGTGGAAGAACCCGTGAATCAGATGAAGGGCAAGGCTCGATCGTAATCTGTTCAGGATCGATTGGTGCCGATGGACATCCAAAATGAGCACACGCCGCGACTTCCTTAAGGCCATTGCGCTGACTGGCATCGGCAATGCCGCAAGCCCCTATCTGCGATCGGAGGGTATGGGTCCAATCGTTTTCGAGGATGCGCTGGTCAAATCCGGAATCGGCTTTGTCCTCGACAATTCCGCCAGTGGGAGCAAGTATCAGGTTGAAACCATGGCGGGGGGCGTAGCGCTTTTCGACTATAACAACGATGGCCGGCTTGATATCTTCTTCACCAACGGCGCCCATCTTCCTGACTTGAACAAATCAAGCGCCAGGTATCACAACTGTCTCTACCGGAACAATGGAGACGGCACTTTCACTGACGTGACCTCGCTTTCTGGACTGGAAGGCGTTTACTATTCGATCGGTGTAGCGGCTGCGGACTACGATAACGACGGCTATCAGGATTTGTTTGTCACAGGCGCAAATGGGTTTCAACTCTTTCACAATAATGGCAACGGAACATTTACAGACGTTACAGACAAGGCGGGACTCAGGCGCACGCACCCCGAATTGGCAAAAGCGTTCTCGGTTGCGGCCGGGTGGTTCGATTACGATAACGACGGCTACCTTGACCTGATTGTGAGCAACTATCTGAACTGGTCGCCCACCAGCGACGTTGTGTGCATGAACAGGGGAATCCGCGCATATTGTTCGCCGGATAGTTATGCCGGGCTTCCGAATCTGCTCTTCCACAACAACGGAGATGGAACCTTTACCGATGTCACTGAGCAGTCCGGACTTATCAAGCATGTGGGCAAAGGGATGGGAGTCGCTTTTGCCGACTACGATAACGATGGATATACAGACATCTTCATAGCCAACGATACCTACCGCAACTTCCTGTTTCACAACAATGGCAATGGCACTTTCACTGAGACGGGACTTCTTAGCGGTGTCGCTTATAGCGAGAGCGGAAAAAGCGTTGCGGGCATGGGCGCGGACTTTCGGGATCTGAATAACGATGGGCTGCCGGACATCTTCGAAACCGACATGTTTGGCGAGGGCTTTCTCCTTTTTCGAAATCTCGGCAGCGGGATATTCGAGGACGTAACAGCTCGATCGCACATTACCGCGCTTGCCAAGAGGCTCACAGGCTGGGGCGCGGGAATTTACGACCTTGACAATGACGGCTGGAAGGACATTTTTACTTGTAATTCGGGGATACTCGACAATTCAGAGATTATCGACGGCACGCCGTACAAGCTGCGCAATACCCTGTTCCGCAATAACGGAGATGGTAGCTTTACCGATGTAAGCGGTCTTGCCGGGAAGGACTTCCAGAGGCTCTCCGCCCATCGTGGAGCTGCCTTCGGGGATTTGAACAACGACGGGCGAATTGATGTCGTCACCAATTGTCTGAATGCTCCTCCGGAGTTGCTCTTGAACCGCACCCAAAACGGTCATCATTGGCTGCTCATTGAGTTGGAGGGAACCCGGAGCAATCGGGATGGACTTGGGACGAAAATCGCCGTTACCGCCGGTGGAATGCGACAGTACAATCACGCTACGACCAGCGTAGGCTACGGTTCGTCGAGCGACCGGCGCGTGCACTTTGGTCTTGGAAAGGAATCCACGGTTCAGGTACTGGAAGTCGTTTGGCCCAGTGGAATTCGTCAAACCTTTCACGACGTCAGGGCCGATCGGATCCTCAGGCTCAAGGAGCCACCTCCTGACGTTCATTCCTGACATCTTGTCACGCAACTCGAAGCTGACTCCTGTTGGACCTCGCCATGTCGCCGTTTCTGGCAGTGTCGCGCCCCGATTGAGGCGGTGCCTGCGCCAGGCGAAGTCAGATGCTATAATTCCTATTATCAACATTTTGCATACAGACGACCTACCCCTGCCCGGTGTGTCCCGTGCCAATGCCTTGACCGTGGGCGCTGGGTTGCCCTGGCAACTTGGTTTTTCCTTGACAAGTCAGATACCGGGCGGCTAAAGTTTATCGCCGTGGAATCGATTCCAATTAAATCGACACAGAACCGGAACCGGTTAACCGCAGAAGTGTGGAAATTTTCATTTGGAGGCACCATGTCACAACGGAAGTACACGCGGGGAATAAAATGTTCTCCGCCACGCGCCGCATGGCTGGCACTTGTTGTCATCGCCCTGGCGTTTAGCAGCCTGACGGTATGGGGACAGAACGCCGTCGGCACCATCACGGGGGTTATCACCGACCCGACGGGAGCGGTTGTCCCGGGCGCATCGGTGGTCGCCATCGACACAGAAACCCAGGCGCATACAGACTCGGTCACCAATTCTGCCGGATACTACCAGCTGAATGATCTCCAGCCGGGGCCGTACATCCTCCAGGCACAAGCCAAGGGCTTCAAAAAGCTGGTTCGTCTTGGCATTCTCCTGCAGGTACAGGACCGCTTGGCCGTTGACCTCAAGCTGGCGCTCGGCAGTGTTGCTGAAACGGTTTCAGTAACGGCCGAGAGTCCTCTTCTTCAAACCCAGGACCTCGGGACAGGCGAGGTCGTTACTTACACAATGATTCAGGATCTTCCGCAGTTGAATCGCGACGCGCTGCAACTGATCACACTCTCCGGCAACGTGCAGGGCGGTGGCGGTGAAGCAGGCGGCGGAAGCGACACCACCATTAACGGCGGACGTACTGCCGGCATCGACTACCTCGTGGATGGCGTCTCTGTGGTTGTCGGACAGGGCCATACCGTAAACAGCGAAACTCCCGGCATCGACGATGTCCAGGAATTCAAGGTCATGACCAACGGACTCACAGCCGATGTGGGCAGAGTTTCCGGCGGCGCTGTGACCGTAGCCACGAAGGCCGGCACCAACGACTTTCACGGACAGCTCTACACCTATTATCAGGACGCCTTCCTGAACGACAGCGGATGGTACCAGAAGGCCGCTGGCGGCACGAAGACACCCTTCCACCAATATGACTCTGGAGCTGCAGGCGGCGGTCCGGTTCTCCTGCCCCATGTCTATAACGGCAAGAACAAGACGTTCTGGTACGGCACGTATGAAACTTTCCGTGAAGCCACGGCCGGACAGCTGGAAATCAGCCAGTACCCAACCGCGACGGAACGCACCGGCGACCTGAGCGGCATGTGGATGACTCAAAACGGCACCACCTATACCCCCTCGATGTACGAGCCGTGTTACGACGCCAGCTACTGCGCCGCTCCGGCCACCGTAGCTGCAAACGCGGGCTATATCGGAAATCCCGGCGGTACGGAAGTCCAGAAGCTGAATCCATTTCCAGCCGGTAAAAATGGCGTTGCTGCATCGGTAATACCTTCAGGCTTGGTCAGCACCTACGGCCAGGTTTCCGTGAACACTCTCAAGAATGTTCCTCTTCCGAATCGTACCCCTACTGCGGGTTACAGCGATAACGGCAACTATGTAGGCTCTCAGAACAACGTTGCCAATAACACGAGTTATTCGGTCCGAATCGATCAGACATTCTCTGATAAGAGCCGCATGTATGGCAGATTTACACACGCGGCGGATGCTAACGGCACCACCAGTTGGGGTGGTCCACAGATCCCCTCCAGCAGTTCCAGGGTTCCCGGCGGCTGGGCGCTCACTCTCAACTACAACTATGTCTTCAACCCTACCCTGTCTCTGTCGGTTACCGCGGGTGGCTTCTATAACCCGTATGCATCCGGCAATCTGCTGGGCGCCGGAGCGAGCAGCATCAATTTCGGCTTCGACCCGGTAACACAGGGACTCATGAACGGCAACATGCTGTACAACGAGGTGAATTACGAGTATGGCAACACTTGCCCCGGCAATTGTCCATTCAGCAACTCGGCCTCGTCAAATACCTCGAATTCCGCGAATGGCACGCTCGGGGGCTCCTTCACCAAGGTCTTGACAAAGCACACGCTGCAATACGGCGCCGAGACCCGCAAATACTACGACGATACGTACAACACCGGGAGCGGGCAAGCCATTTTCATCAGCGACCCGATCACGCAATACTCCTACGATGCTGGATACGGCTCAATTCTCAGTCAGCTTACCGGTATGGGGTCATTCATGCTGGGATTGAACGACCTGATGAGCGCGAACAGCTTCTTTAACCGCGACCTTGCACAGAATTACTATGCTGCCTACATTCAGGACAGCTACAAGGTGTCGCGGCGGCTCACGCTCTCTCTCGGACTTCGCTGGGATATGCAGTCTCCTACAACGGAGCGCAATAACAAACTGTATATCTGGAATCAAGAAGCGAAGGATACTCAGTTCACCGTCAATTCCGGCTATAACTGGCAGACGGCTCTGGCCGCTGCCGGTTTGTCCAAGAGTGATGCTGCAAATGTTACGGAACCTCAGTGGGCCCAGACCGGCATATTCCAGTCTGGATTACTGCAAGTTGCGGGTACGCCGGAGCATCCTTCACGGTTTGTAAACGGCTATCACCCAGCACAGTTTGCCCCCCGGCTCGGCGGCGCCTATAAACTGGACGAGAAGACGGTGCTTCGCGCCTACGTTGGCATGATGTACCTGCCTACCACGGGCGATGCAAGTGGCTTCCTCGGGTCGACCGTGGTTTCCACCTCCAGTGGTGCCGCAAACTCCTGGCATCAGAACAACTACGGCATTGATCCGTCGGTAGGCAGCTGGGCGAATCCCTATCTGCCCAGTCAGATCACAACGTTCTCTCTCAACCAAACCGTGGCCAACTTCCAGGAAACCGGTAGTGAAGGTTCCGGCGTATCAAGCTTCATGCACATGCCTCATGAGTACGACATCAACGTAGGCATTCAGCGTGAGTTGCCGCATCAATTCCTGGTTGAGGCCAATTATTCAGGGAACATAAGCCACAGCTTGGAAGGGCTCTTTTATGTAAGCGAGTTCCCCAAGCAGCTCTTTGTTCCACAGAATCATGGTCTGTACACCACGACGGGCGTTCCGTCGCCTAATGCGGGACAAACCGAAGCAAACAGCTATTCCGGTGCGACACAACCACTCGCACTGCTTGAGTATCCAATGCCGTATTTTGGCCCGGTAACGGATTATGGTCGCAACTGGGGCAAAACGAATTTTGAAAGCCTGACCCTGAGAGCAGAGAAGCGGCTCAGCCATGGCTATCAGATTCTTGCCAACTTCCAATATGCCAAGTTGATGGACGATGTAGGCGGTCCTGAGGAAACTGGTCTAAGCGGCGGCATCGGTACGGGCGGCGTAGGCTCCCACGAGGTGCAGAGCGTTGACCAGATTTCAAACGTATATGGCATAAGTCCACTGGATGAGAAGTATCGCTTCAATGTCTTCTACCTCTATCAGCTGCCCTTTGGAAAGGGACGCACCTGGCTGGCGAATCCTGAGGGAATTGGCGGAGCGATCCTGAATGGCGCTGTTGGCGGATGGGAATTTGCCGGTACCACCGGATACAACTCCGGTCGGCCTGTCAATCTCGCCGCAGGTACAAACATCAATCTCAACAACAACGTCCGCGCTGAGCAGACGTTCAACAGTTGCGTGTTTGCGGGCTGCTCAGAGCTCCAATCGGAATACTTCCGCGGCGGCAAATCCGTTCTCGTGCCGCCGGGCCAGTCTTTGCCCGTGACTACAGCCCCGGCCTTCAACTCGGCTGCAATCACACTGGCCGCTCCCTTCACTTATGGGACAATGCCACCGGAAATCACCTCAATCAGGAATCCCGGTGACTTCACAACCAACCTGTCGCTGATGAAGGCCTTTCCGTTCTGGCCGGGCCACGGCGAAACTCGCTATGTCCAGTTCCGCATTGAGGCAAACAACGCCTTCAATGTGGCCGGGCTGGCAGGCTACAATAGCGATTTAGGTGAGGCGGGCTTCGGTACCATCACCGGCATCGCCAATCAGGAACGTCACATGCAGGGTTCGATAAGAGTCGTATTCTAGGAACCTGCCAACAACCACGGGGTGCCGGAGGGGAGGTTATCTCCCTTCCGGCACCCCGCTGGAACCCGGTGCCGGTACATCCGTTCCGGGCAGCCACCCTCCCAGGGTAGGCGATGTCTCCCTTGAACTGATAAATTAGGAAACCATGCAAGACCGTAGTGCGAAAGAGATGTGCTCTAACCGGACGACCCACGTCTGCGGTCGGCCACCCAAATACCAGCTACCCTTCGCCTCTTCCTGCCAATCAGGCCTCAGCAAAGCCAGGGTGCCCGCATCCAGAACATTAATGCCCCCTAAGGCATCGTGGCGTCGGCAACCGGAAGCACGACCGGCAGGCTGTCCATTGGTTCAGGCAAACCCCTCTCCGTCGAGCGTTCCAAAAGTAGGCATCTCACCAGCGACTCTTGCCCTTCAGGCCATGCATTCGCCTGTGTCGCGCGACAAGAGTATCCATCTTGGAGGAACAATGCGCAGATTCGCACACAGTGCTTCTTACGTCGTCATTGCCGCCACCCTATGCCTCGCAGTCTTCATGCCATCGCAGGCCTATTCGGCAAAACCGGCTGAAAAGGATTCTGCGCCGCGGCCCTGGATGAATCGGTCGCTTGCGCCGGAGCAGCGCGCCAATCTGCTTATCCGGGAAATGACGCTGGACGAGAAGATCGTCATGGTGCATGGAGTGGATCCAATGCCGGTGAAAGGATATGTAGGATATGTCCCTCCCAATGTGCGGCTCGGGATTCCGGCGCTGACTTTGGCAGATGGCCGGGCCGGAGTCGGCAATGGCGCGCGGGATGTCACTCTGCTGCCTGCGCCGATTGCCGCTGCATCCAGCTGGGATACTGCCCTGCTGAATGCCTACGGAAAGGTTCTTGGCCAGGAAGAATGGCAAAAGGGCACGAATGTGGCGCTGTCGCCCACCATGGATGTAGTCCGCGTTCCCCAGTGGGGGCGGACCTTCGAAACCTACGGTGAGGATCCCTGGTTCAATGCGCAGATGGCGGTCGCGGAGATCAACGGCATCCAGAGCGAAGGACCGATTGCCGATGCAAATATGTATTTGACCATGAATCAGGAGAGCAACCGCCTCAAGGAAGACTCGATTGTCGATGACAGGACGATCCACGAAATATATCTGCCGCCTTACGAGGCGGCGATTCGGGATGGTCATGTTGGCACAGTCATGTGCGCATACGTGAAGACCAACGGGGAATTCTCATGCGAGAATGCATATCTCCTGATCGATATTCTGAGGAAGGAACTCGGTTTCGACGGTTGGGTCATGAGCGACTGGTTCGCGACCCACTCCGCCGCCGCTTCCGCGAATCATGGCCTCGATCAACAAATGCCCGACGGCACGTTTTTCGGCGAACCTCTGAAAGCGGCTGTGCTGAGCGGCCAGGTAAGCATGGCCGTCCTCGATGAGCATGTGCGCCGGATTTTGGTGCCCATGTTTCGCCATGGCTTGTTCGATAAGCTGCAAACCGGCACCTGGGCCACAAACGCGCGTAGCTCCGATCATGATTCCTTTTCCAGAACAGTAGCCGAGCAGGGCACTGTTCTGTTGAAGAACGATCAGGATGTTCTTCCTCTTAAGCTGGATGCATCCGTCGCCGTGATCGGCGCGGCAGGCGGTACTGCGGGCGCGGGCAGTTCCGGTGTGATTGCGCCCTATACCGTCACCCCTCTGGATGGAATCCGTGGGCGAGCCGGCACGGGGGCTCGGATCTCATATGCCGCTGGCAGTGATCTGCCCGCAGCTTCAACCGTGGCGCGGAATGCGGACATCGCGGTCGTTTTCGTTCACACCGATGAATCTGAAGGAAGTGATCGACCCAATCTTGAGCTTCCGGGCGATCAGGATAAACTCATCGCGGCGGTGGCCGCAGTCAACCGGAGAACCATCGTCGTCCTCGATACCGGAGGCCCGGTTCTTATGCCATGGGTTGATCAGGTCGCCGGTATAGTAGAAGCCTGGTACCCGGGACAGGAAGATGGCAATGCGATCGCGGCCGTGTTATATGGGGATATCAACCCTTCAGCAAAATTGCCTCTGACCTTTCCACGCACCGCAACCGCTATACCAACCGCCCGGCCGGAACAGTGGCCTGGCGTGAATGGCCGTTCTGTTTACAGTGAGAAGCAGAATGTCGGCTATCGCTGGTACGATGCGACCGGAACTCAGCCGTTGTTCCCGTTCGGCTACGGCCTGTCTTACACCACTTTCCGGCTTCACGACCTGACCGTCACACCGAGAAAATTGCGAGCCGGACCATCGTTTCAAAAAGTGCGAGTGAGCCTCGAGGTCAGCAATACTGGCAAGCGAGAGGGCGCAGAGGTTGTCCAGGTTTATGTGGAGCAGCCTCCCGCGAATGGCGAACCTCCACACCAGCTCCGCGCCTTCGCAAAGGTACTCCTGAAGCCGGGAGAAACGAAGCCCGTAAGTCTCAGCCTTGATGAGAGGTCTTTCCAGGTGTACGACTCATCAGCACATCGTTGGACATCCCCGGATGGGACCTACAAGATTCTGGTTGGGACATCTTCGCGCGATCTTCCACTGCACAGTGACGTCGCCATCGGCAAAAGATAAATTCTCACCAGAGTCCGAACATTTGTTGTCAAACGCTGCTCGTCCGACTCAGGCACGCAGCAGCCTCCGCCAAGCCCCCAAGTACATTGGGGGCATCTTGGCAAGGAAAATTCCGATTGGCCGCGCGATCAACTCGATTGAGTCGATTGGATCCGTTGGTCGCGAACGTGCATTCTGTAGGTGCTGCTTGTGAGCCCATCCAGCATCATAGTCAGCACGGTGGATGACATGCCGAGGCCCGCTACCCCGAGCGGTGCTCCGCTCATCGAATCGTAACGTTCCGATATGCCGGCCTTGAGAGCATTTGCCAGAGATGCGTCCGCTATCCGTGCAGCTGCGTCGCGGTGACCGTATGCAGCCAACCCGCTTGCCACTTGGTAATTCGGCGCGGGCCACACATCCCCGCGCCAGAATGCGCCCGATACGAATTGCGTGTCCGTGCGAGCTACCGTTGGAATCGGCAAGGGAGTTGCCCATGCGGGCGTGGCAAGCATGGCGGCCATTTGCGCGGCCTGTGCCTCGGTCGCCACGTGTGCCATCAGCGGCATGAAGCCGCCGACGGTTGCCGTGCCAATCTTCTCCAGGTTCTCTGTGCGAACAGCCAGGAAGCATCCGGCACGCTCATCCCACATGTGCCGGCGCATTGCAGCAGCGCCACGATCATAACGAGCGCGCCGGCGAGCGGCCATGGCATGATTGCCCAGAGCACTCGCCATGCGCGCAAGCGATTGTTCAGAGAGCAGCAGATATGCGGTGTTCGCGGGAATGGCAATGTCTCCGTACCATTCGCCGTTGTTCACTCCCGCGGCCCGAGCCGGATGTGAAATCATCTTCAGGCCATCCAGGTCGACTTCGCGGTCATACGTTTCATAGCGGGCGTGCTGTGTGTCGCCGCTGTAGGCGCCCACGCCAACCAGTCCCACATTCATGATGTCGCGTTCGCGCCAATACCACTCGTGAAAACTCTCGAGCGGCGCGAGACCGGCGCGCAAAAGCTCTTTATCGTGGTTGCGCAGGTAGACCCGCTCCATGCCCCAGGCCAAAAGCGGTGCCTGAGAGTATGCCGGAAAGGTTTGCCATTGCTTGCCGTCGCGCGAGCCCGGACCCTCGAAGGGAGCCATGAAGTTGGCTACCATGCCGTGCATGAATTCCGGCTTCACGGCGTTCCATCGCTGCTGAAAGTCCCAGTAATTCTGGAAGACTCCACGTATCAGTTCTTCCTGCCCTGGCAGCAGTGAGAGCAGGTCGACGACAAACATCGTATCCCACAGCCACTGCGCATAATAGCCACCCCCAGGCACAATCCATGCGTGCGCAAGTGGAGGGTCTGCCGCACGAATCTTGCCAAGCACGCAAGTGGAGTAAGCCTGAATGGCAAAGCGGTAAAGCTCCGGCGAGTCTGAAACCAGCAGCTTGTGCAGGAGCGCGGAAAGCTCGGGGCTCTCCGGCGCGGGAGCACCGCCCGCCTGGCTTGCCAGGGCGGCAGACTGCGAAAAGAGTCTGCTGCAACCGCATACAGCCGCGGCGGCCGCGGCTGTCACAAGAAAGGAGCGGCGCCGCATGGTGGGCAGCGCCGCTTCTGAAGTAGATTGGGAACTCATCATTGCGTCTTATTCTAGAACGTGAGACGTCCGGCGAACTGCATCACACGCGGAGAATATCCGCCCTGGATCGAGCCGAATAGCGAACCCTTACTCATATCGCTCACGGGATTGTCGTAATGGGCGATATTCAGCATGTTGAAGGCCTCTATGCGGATCTGGAATTTCATCTCTCTCGGCAGGGTGAAAACCTTGAAGAGCGACAGGTCTTCGTTGGTGTAGCCAGGGCCATAGAGAAAGTTGCGTGGAGCGTTGCCGACGGCAAAAGCCTGGCCCTTCGGGGTCGGTTGAATCGTGAAAGCCTTGGGATTGAACCACTCCTGCGTTGTGCGGTGCCCCACGTAAGGACTGCCGGTGAGATTCGGCCGCAATCCGGGGTAATTCGGGTTGCTGCCGTTCTCGACTATGTTGAACGGTTTGCCGGATTGCAGTGTTGTAATGCTGTTCAACTGCCAGCCGCCTACCACGGATTGTGCCAAACCGTCCGCGTGGGAGAGGAATCGCTTTCCATGTCCCATGGGAAGCTCGATGATCTGGCTGGCTACGAAGTGATTCCGGACATCGGTATCGGAATTCCCGTACTCGGAGCTGATGTTGAGCGGGTTCTGCGGAAAGTTGCCGCCTTTTCCAAGATCGAATGGGGCAGGTCCGTTATCCAGCCCATGAGCCCAGGTGTAGGACGCCAGAATGCTGTAGCCATTGTGGAAGCTGCGGTTGATTTTGGCCTGGAGGGATTCGTAATTGCTAATGCCAATAGGCAGGAGCGTCTGCACCTTGCCGATAGCCGATGAGAGATTGTTGTTGACGTTATAGTTGCCAACCTCATAGGAGAGGTGGCGTGTGTTGGCCCCAACGAAGCCCAGCTCGAATGAGGTCGAGTTGCCCAACTGTTGCTGTAGCGTCAGGTTGTAGTTGCTGGAGTATGCGGTGGGGAAGCTCGCAGGCTCGGAATAAACCGTCTGCGTATTTCCGCCCGATACGTTTGCCAGATTGATTGTGGAAGCGCCACTCGGAATCGCGACCGAGGTGGAGCGAGCGGCGCCCGAATCGAGTTCGTAAGGGAGATCGAAGCAATAGCAGTCATAGTCGAAGTAATTGACGAATTGCTGCTGAGTAAAGAACGGGTAGTTCTTGGTGAGAATGTCTTCGCGAGCGTCGTTTTCAGGCGAATAGAATGTTCCGTATCCGCCCCGGATCACCAGCGTCGGGTTTAGTTGATAGCTGAATCCAACGCGAGGCATGATGTCGGCCTTGTTTGAGTTGACCAGCGATTGCGAATTGGATCCTCTGCCCGCGAGATCGATCAGCAACGTACTGGTATTGAAGTCCGCTTCGTTGTTGCTGGTTTCGATATACGGCTGCTGGTACTCGTAGCGCACACCGTAAGTGAGGTTCAACTTGGGTGTGACTTGCCAATAGTCCTGCACGTAGAAGGTATGTTCATTGGATGTCGTACTCGCAGAGGTGAGCTGCAGACCCTGGTCGATGACGTAAGGCAATCCAAGCAGCAGGTCGGCTATCTCGCTGCCACCGATGGGATAGTATCCGTATTCGTTGTAGAACGAGTAGGTATAGTCGCTGGTCAGCGATCCGTATTCGCCGCCGAAGTACTGGTAAGGTGTTGGGAAGAGCGAGAAGTTCGGATGAGAGTTCAGATGCCGGTACTCATAGCCGAACTTGGCGTTGTGCCTGCTGTGCGTCCAGGTCAGCGCTTCCACGAAGCTGATGTTTTTGTCCCGGAAGGTGAGAGGCTTGTATGTGGACCCTCCGACCGTCGGCCCGCTTTCAAACTGAATTTGAGGAAGATTATCGGTGGATGGAAACCCTTGAATCACGTCGTTCTGGATGCCCCACGTAGTGGCAAGGTCGGTGCCTGCGAGCGGGCTGTTCTGCGATACGGTGGAAAGAAAGTAGCTCGCGCCCGCTTCGTTGAGCAGGGTGGGGGTGAAGACATGGTCGTATTTCAAAGAGATCACATTGTTTTCAAAGCTCGTCCGGTCGCCGCTGTCGGCGCTGCCGCCGCCGGGAATGGGGATGGCGCCTGCGTAGGGGTCAGCGGTAGAAGTGTCGCCTTGCTCTGCATCATAAGTTAGGTAGACGCGGTTCCTTTGAGAGAACGTATAGTCTGTGCGCAGATTGGCCACGTTGTTGTTATCCGTATAGGCCTGGTTCTCAGGAAAGTTATCAAAGAAGTTGTTGTTCACGGGCGTGGGGAATAGATTCTGAAGAATGAGCTTGCCAGCCGGACTAACCATGTTCGCTGGAATGATATTTCCGGGGAACTGCTGAGAGTAGTAGTTCTCGTTGAAGAAGTACGGGTTAAAGATCGGAATCTGGGTGTCGGTGTAAGGGTCGGTCAGCCCGGAGAGATCGGCGTCTCCTGCGGAATCAAACTTCACCTCGTTGACGGTAGGCGTGTTGTAGGGGTAAACGAAGGATTCCTGCAACCGGTTTCCCTCGTAGGCGAGGAACAGGAATGCCTTGTCCTTGGCGAGGGGACCGCCAACAGTGGCGCCGTAAATCTTTTGCTGCAGCGTAGGTACAGTGCCAATCGGAGAGAGCGCATTGTTTGCGGCGGTGGCAGTAGGGCGATAGAAGAAATAGCTGCTGCCGTGGTAGTCGTTGGAACCGGACTTTGTCTGGATGATGACCGAGCCGCCCGAGGCGCGCCCGAACTCCGGCGCGTAGGTGGAGGTAACCATCTTGAATTCCTGCAGCGCGTCCGGGCTGGGAATGACGTTTGTGTCATTGTTGCGGTTGCCGGTGACTTCAACGCCATTCACCTCAACCGAGTTTGAGAATTCACGCTGACCATCGACAGAAAGGTTCAGGTTATTGCCACCGCCGCCGGTAGACACGCCCGGAACCAGTAGCATGAGACCCGTGAAGTTGCGCCCTTCCAGAGGCAGATCCTCGATTTCACGTGCGCCGATCACTTGGCCGGTTTCAGCGCCTTGCACCTGAAGAACGGGTGCGGATTCGGTGACGACGACACTCGATGTGACTGCGCCAACCTTCAGCGGAATGTTGAAGCGCGCCCTCTGGTCGATGTTCAGCTCAAATGCCGGGACAGTCGCTGTTTCAAAGCCCGTCAATTCGACGGTGATGGTGTAGTGATCCGGCGGTAATGCCGTTTCGGTGAACTCGCCTGACTGATTCGTCGTGGCCGTGGTGATGATGCCGGTTTCCACATCGCGAATGGAGACCTGTGCTCCCTGAACGACATTGCCTTGTGGGTCGACGACACGGCCTGAGATTGACCCGGTGGTGGCCTGGCCAAAGCCAGAAATGGCGAAGAGAGGGGAGACGAGCAGAAGAAATGCTAGCGTCTTTAAACTGGTTGAGATGCGGATTTTCTTCGTTGCAATCTGGCCTTTCATCGGAATCCTCCTCGTGTGAGTAAACGCTTTCTTAACGACCGCTGAATTATAGAAACCGGCATCTGAGCTGTCAACAGCACCGGCGCTTTCTTAAATGCTTGTGACAATCTTGTGCTCGTAACGCCACTCTCCCTGACATCCAGCAATTGGGCGTGATGCTGATCCGGTTGTTGACAGTAAAGGGAAGGAGCTCCTTTGCCGGACTGATCTGACCTTGGGCTTGAGCTGCGGCAAACCATCAGCACACCAGACTTCAGCCATCTGGAACTCGAGGGCGTTCGCGCAACTGGTTGAAACTGTGCAGAGTTACTGATGGCGCAGCTCGAAGCTATGCGGTTTCGGGTTAAGATCGTTGCGAATCGCCGCCGCCAGTTCGTCCTGCGCTTGTCGCAATTTGTCTTCTGCGACCCCCGTCGTTGAACTCTCCTTTACCTCCGCGCTGAGAATAAAACGCGCCTCGTCCAGTGTGGTGCGCCGCTCTTCACTCCAGTCGATTCCTCGCGCCTGGTCGAGCATCGGTGTTTTGTAGAGGGCAAGATTTACTCCGTGTTGCAACTCCTCACGCGAGAAAACGGCGATCGGCTTCGCATCGATCGAGAGCTGGTATTGTCCTGGTTCAAGTCCTTCCATCCGCAGCATCAACTGATCGTCCTGCGCGATGTCCGATACACCGAGCAATACCCGAGTCATGGCATTGTTGAAGTCGAGTGGAAGGGGAAGTGCATCGTCGAGCTGTGTCCACTTGATACCGTTCCCCGACTTCTCCAGTTGCGTCACCGTGGTTCGGTCTTTGTCGATGACCTCGGCAGTGGCCGCATTCAGCGCGAGGCGGCTCACAATCGGGTTAGCGTGCCAGGCGGACATCAAAGCTGCCGCCATAATCCAGTGGCCTGTCTCAGATGGGTGAATGCGGTCAGGGATCATAAGGGGCGCAAGCTGTGGAAACTGCGCCTTCGCGCGCTCCAGAGCATCCGTCAATGGGCGGTGAAAATCTGCAAGGAAGATGGCCTTGTCCCCCTGCGTTTGCCACTGGGCTGCGATCTTTGATACATCGTCCGCATTCTTATCCTGGACGTGTGAGTAGCCGGGAAACTCCGTGCTGTGCGTAACCTCGTCGTAGGGAGTGGGGCAGATCAGCGTAATCAGTGCGTCCGGAGCGGCTTTGTGAAGCGCATCCAGTAGCTCGCGGTAACCCTTCTGGAAGATCGAATCGATCTTCTCAGACTCCGGCACATAACCGCCGTCGTTCATTCCCAGCATGACAGTGATCATCGTCGGGTGAAACGGCGCAACGTCGCGCTGAACCCGCTCTGCCATCGCCCCCGCGTAGCCGCCGTAGGCCGTGTCCCCAGGAACGCCCGCGTTCACAAAACGGATGTGCAAGGTGGGATAGCGCGTAAGCACAAACTCCTCCGCAAACCGGGTATAGAGCCGCTGCGCCGTGATGCTGTCGCCGTAGAACACCACCGTGTCGCCATCGTGCAGGGCGAACTGCTGGCCGGGAGCACTTGTCGAAAAGGCCACGAGCGCCAGAAGGCCGCAGCCCACCAGAACCATCCATCGCTTTATGGATACGGATGCAGTCATCACCGGCAATCATAACTCGGGTTGTCTCATTGGAGAGGAACATATTGGATGCGAAGGGCACAACCGGTTCCACCGGATGTCGGCCGATGTGCCGATCGTTCTTGCAGGCATGCCGCGTCCCACTGCCGAACCGCTGGTATTGCAACCACCATACCTTCGCCTCTAGACTTGTGATGGCCGTGGTCCATCCATTGGTGAAGGGCGTTGAAGAGGGGAAATTCGGCGGAAGCAAAGTGCCACTGGAACTGCCGCCGATTCTGGACATTGTCCGTAAGTTGCACAAGCGAAAGTGGCGGAATTGGCAGACGCACCAGACTTAGGATCTGGCGGGGTAACCCATGAGGGTTCGAGTCCCTCCTTTCGCACCAATAACTTCCAGCCGTTCCGACGGCCGACCGGCACGCAGCACCCGTTTGCGTGGACCTACGTTGGCTGTCGGTTCCACGTTCAACCGGCGGAGGCTTGAGACCTTTTCCCATCTCCTTGTGCGGTCCACCCCGTCGGCATCCTGGTCCCGGCGGCGGCCTTGCCCCTGGCGGAGTAATCTGGTGGAATCATGAGTCCATCCACCCAACAGCCCCAACTGAATCTTGCCCAGACCTCCGACTACCGCGAGTCCTATGCCAACAGCGTGCAGGTGCGCGTCAGCGTGTGGGATTTCCAGCTAGTGTTCGGCTTAGCGTCGAGTGAAAGCCCCGAGCAGGTAACCATCCGCAACCATCAGGCCATCTTTCTGAGTCCGCAGCAAGCCAAAGCCCTTTGGAACGTTCTGGGGCAGAATCTGGCGCAGTACGAGCAGGCCTTCGGAACGCTGAACCTGGAGCCGAAAAGCCACAACTTTCCGCAGGGGCCTGTCAACTAGAGTGCTTCTCCAGTTCAGGTGCACTTGTGGCCAGAGTACGGGGTTGCTTTCCTGCCTCCCTGGCGACAAAATGGGCGCGCCGGGGTCCCCGGTTGAGGAAATGGCCGCTCAGCGTGAATGGTTTCGATGCACCGCAATCTGAGAACGCTGTAGGGCCAGGAGTACGCACTTGAGAAGACTTTTGCAGCCGAGGCTGGACGCGCCATTGCCCCTCTGGATGATCTTTCCGGTGGTCTTTGCGGCGCTTTACGCCAGCCACTTTACCCTGTTGCGCGTGCCTTACTACTGGGACGAGGCGGGCTACTACATTCCCGCGGCCTGGGACTTTTTTCGCACCGGTTCGCTGATTCCCATCTCCACGCTGACCAACGCGCATCCTCCGCTGCCCAGCATCTACCTGGCGCTATGGTGGAAGGCCTCAGGGTTCTTTCCCGAGGTAACGCGCGAGGCCGTGCTGATGGTGGCTGCGCTGGGTTTGCTGGCGGTCTGGCGGTTGGCCATGCGCCTGGTGGGCGTGACCTCGGTGGCCGTCTGGACCGTGGTGCTTACCGGTCTGTATCCCATCTGGTTTGCGCAGAGCTCGCTGGCGCACGCGGATATCTTTGCCGCGGCATGTACGCTGTGGGGGCTGGTGTATGCGTTGCCGGAACGGGATCGCAAGCCGTTGGCCGCCGCGCTGTGGTTCGCGGCCGCCGCACTGTGCAAAGAGACGGCAATTGCCATCCCGCTCACGTTAGCCGTAGTCAACCTGCTGGCCGGCTTTCGGGCGAGTCCGCCGGCGCGGTTCAAGTTCTGGCGAGAGGCGGCGTGGCTTGCAAGCTGTGTGGTGCCGCTGGCCGGCTGGTACGCATGGCATTATGCAAAGACCGGCTTCCTCTTCGGCAACCCGGAGTTCTTGCGGTACAACGCGCAGGCCACGCTGGACCCCCTGCGAATTCTTGTGGCCTTCGGACATCGGGTGCTGCACCTGACAGCGCACATGAACCTGTTTGTGCCGGTGCTGATGACCGCGGCGGCCATGATGCTAGATCCCTTGCCCGACGCCGGAGGGCATGAGAGGGCTACCATCAGCCTCCCCGTTCAGCGGCGCATTCTTCTCCTGCTTATTGTGAATGCTTTGTTGTTCAGCGTATTGGGCGGCGCGCTCCTGACGCGTTATCTGCTGCCCATGTATCCGCTGGTGCTGCTGGTGGCGGTTTCCACCTTTTACCGCCGCGTTCCCTACTGGCAGGGGTTGGCGCTGTTTTCCGCGGCCGCGTTTATCACGGGGCTGTTCATCAATCCGCCGTACGGCTTTGCTCCCGAAGATAACTTGGCCTATGCGCACGTTGTGCGGCTGCACCTGGCCGGTATTGGTCAGCTCAACAAACGCTACCCTGGGGCCACGGTTCTCTCTGCCTGGCCGATGACCGACGAATTGACCCGTCCCGAGCTTGGTTACGTGAAGCAACCGTGGGACGTGGATCGGGTGGAAGACTTTACGGCGGAACAGGTTGCTCGTGCGGCAACCGAGCCGGAAAAGTACTCGGCTGCGCTGGTTTTCTCCACCAAGTATGATCCGCCGCCGCTCCTGAATCTTGGTCCGAAGAGCGAAGCGATGGACGAGCGTTTCTTTGGCCTGCACCACGACCTGCCGCCCGGGGAGATTGCCAGAGAACTGGGCGGAACGCTGGTGTGGGAGCGTGAAGACCAGGGGATGTGGGTTGCGTTGATCCGGTTCAACCGGCAATTCGAGGCAGCGGTGCAAGAGCCGGATCGGCCACGGTAGCCGACGGAGGCGCGGTCCAACCCCTATAATCAGCCTGTTGTGCATACTCTTTTTCCATCTCATCTAAGTCGGGTTCGGCGCTCGGGGGCTAGCGCGGGGCAGGGGCTTGTGTTGGCCTTGGCCATCGCGGTCTGCGGATCGCTCCATACACATGGACAGGCAGCTCAAGAAAGTGGTCCAGGCCATCCCGTCGAGCAGCGGGGGCGGATACTGCTGGTGCTGCCGTTCGACAACCGCAGCGGGCAGCCCAGCCTGGAGTGGATTCGCGAGGCGGCGCCGGAAATTCTTGGCAGCCGGTTTGGCTCGGCGGGTTTTGCGCCCATGAGCCGGGCGGACCGGCTTTATGCGCTCGATCACCTGGGGCTGCCGCAGGGTTTTCATCCCTCGCGGGCCACTGCACTCAAGTTGGCCGAGACGCTGGACGCCGATTCCATCGTGGTGGGCAGCTTTTTGACCGACGGAACTCAGATTGTGGCCGAGGCTCAGCTCGTGAATGTGCCGCATCTGCGCATGACCGAGCCGATTACCGCGCGTGGCGAGATGCGGGACATGATCGCGGTTTTCGACTCGTTGGCGTGGAAGCTGACCCGGCAGCTTGATCCTGGCTTCAGCGTGGCCGAGGAGACGTTTGTGGCTGCTGGCGCCGGACTGCGCCTGGACGCATTCGAGCAGTATATTCGAGGCATTACGGAGTCCGACCAGGCGGAACGGCTGCGGCATCTGAAGCAATCCGTGGCGCTGAGCCCGGATTTTGCTCCGTCCTGGATGGCGTTGGGGCGCGAGGACTACAACGGACAGCAGTACGAGGCGGCTGCGGCGGCTTTCGCCAAGGTGGGACGGAACGACCCCGACGCGCTGGAAGCAGGCTTCTATCGCGGGTTGTCGCTGGTGTTTTCCGGCGACTATGCAAAGGCGGTACAGGCGTTTGACGGCGTTGCGCGGGTGTTGCCGCTGGCCGAGGTGGTAAACAACCAGGGGGTTGCGGTGAGCCGCCAGGGGCACGACGCGATTGCGCTCTTTCGCCAGGCAATGGCCGCCGACCCCAATGCCGCCGATTATCACTTCAACCTGGCGGTGAGCCTGAAGCGCCACGGAGACGGACCGGAGGCCTTGACGGAGCTGGCGCAGTGTCTGCGGCTGCGCCCCAACGACAGCGAGGCGCAGGCACTTGAAGCGGCGTGGAAAGGGCCGGGCGCGGGGCCGGCTGCCGTGCCAAATGCCAGTTCGGATGTGGATGCCAAGGCTGATCCCCTGGAGCGGATTGCGCGTAACTTCGATGCGGTCGCCTTTCGCCAGGCTGCGCTGATGCTGGACCAGGTTGATGCCTCGAGGCTCGCCGCGCTGACTCCGCACGAGCGGGCGCAGAAACTGGCCGGACAGGCGAAGGACTACCTGAATCGCGGGCTGCTGCTGGAGGCTGAGCGGCTTTATCTTTCCGCCGTGGCTACTGACAATTCAGTGCCCGAGGTGCACACCGGACTGGCCGAGGTGCGTGAACGGACGGGAGACGTTGAAGCTGCTCGCAAAGAAGCACATGCGGCGCTGGAACTTGCGCCTCAAGCCGATGCGTACCTGGTGCTGGGGCGGCTGGATTTTGCGGGCGGCCATCTGGATGAGGCAAACAAGGAGGCGGGCGAGGCCCTCAAGCTGGACGCGACGAGCCGCCCAGCCCAGGAACTGCGCCACCGGATCGAAGCAAGGGAAGGACAGAAGAAGTAGGGCCTGAAGGCAGACCCTGAAGGAGCAAGACATGGTTCAACGCGAACGCGGGTTGGTGGTCCCGATGGTAGCTGGTCTGGTTGCGGCAGCCGTTTTCGGAGCCTTCGGATACGGTCCAACGGCTTTCGCGCAGCAGCCGCTGTCCCAGGGTCCCATGGTGGAAAAACTGGTCCTCTCTGACACCATCCAGCCGGTGAGCGCGGGGCAGTTGGATCGGGCTATTGCGCAGGCCAATGCGGACGGAGCCCAGGCGCTGCTGATCGAACTGGACACACCGGGCGGGCTGCTTGACTCAACTCGCGGCATGGTAGGAGCGATTCTAGGCTCACGGGTTCCGGTAATCGTGTATGTATCTCCGGGGGGCGCGCGGGCGGGATCGGCGGGGTTCTTTCTGCTGGAGTCGGCGGACGTGGCTGCCATGGCACCCGGCACCAACGCCGGCGCGGCTCACCCGGTGCTGGAATTCGGCGGCAAGCCGGACGAAACCATGAGCCAGAAGATCGAGAACGATGCGGAGGCCTTTCTGCGCTCCTACGTGTCCAGGCGCAATCGCGATGCCGCGGCTGCGGAAGCCGCCGTTCAGTCGTCGCATTCCTATACCGCCGAAGAGGCGCTGGACAAGCACCTCATTGACCTGATCGCCAACAACGATGCGCAGCTGCTGTCCGCGCTGGACGGGCGCACGGTCACCCGTATGGACGGGAGCAAGCAAGTGCTTCATGTTGGCGGCGCGCGGATTGTCGTGCTGCGGGCCACGCTGCGCGAGCGGCTGCTGGGCTGGCTGGTGAACCCGAATATCGCCCTGTTGCTGCTGGTGGGAGGCGCGCTGCTGATCTATCTCGAATTCAACGCGCCGGGAACCATTGTTCCCGGCGCGCTGGGCACGCTCATGGTGCTTCTGGCGATTTTTGCACTGGATCTGCTGCCCATCCGCTACACGGCCGTGATGCTGCTGGTGGCGGCGCTGGCGCTGCTGCTGCTGGAGGCAAAGTTTGGCGGGCACGGGGTGCTGGCGATCGCGGGCATCGTGTGCCTGACCTTTGGCACACTTACCCTGGTTGCCGCGCCGGTGCCGGAGATGGCGATCAACCCGTTTATCGCCGTTTCAGTGAGCCTGGCATTTGGCGCCATTACCCTCTTTTTGGCAACGCTGGTGGTGCGTGCCCAGCGCATGAAGAGCCGGCTGGGCGTGGATTCCCTGGTGGGCCGGAGCGCCAAAGCCATGGAGCCTCTGACGCCGGAGGGGCATGTGCTGGTGGAGGGAGAGATCTGGCGCGCGGTGGCCAGCGAGCCGGTGGCTGCCGGTGCTCTTTTGCGGGTTGCGGGGCATGAGCAGTACCTGCTGCGTGTCACCCCGGCCGAGCCGCGCCTGCCCGGGGTCCCCACGGACGGGTCTTCGTCCGCGGGGTGAAGGATCGGGGTCCCCACGGACGGGTCTTCGTCCGCGGGGTGAAGGATCGGGGTCCCCACGGACGGGTCTTCGTCCGCGGGGTGAAGGATCGGGGTCCCCACGGACGGGTCTTCGTCCGCGGGGGATGAAGCGCCAGACTCCAGAGGGTAACTCCATAGGAGTACAATCCGTGCTGAGTGAGGGAAGTCAAATGCTATCTCCAACCCTGATCTTCGTTGCCATCGTCGTCCTCTATCTCATCAGCTCCATTAAGATTCTGCGCGAGTATGAGCGCGGGGTTATCTTCCGGCTCGGTCGCGCCCTGCCGACACCCAAGGGGCCCGGAATTATCCTGGTCTTTCGGCCATTCGATCAGATGGTGCGCATTTCGCTGCGCCAGGATGTGCTCGAGGTTCCGCCTCAGGACGTAATCACCCGCGACAACGTCACGCTCAAAGTGAACGCGGTGGTCACCCTATACGTCGTAAACCCCAACGACGCCGCCATCAAGGTGGCCAACTATGTCTACCAGACCTCGCAGTTTGCGCAGACCACGCTGCGCTCGGTGCTGGGCGAGGTCGAACTGGACGAGTTGTTGAGCCATCGCGACAAGCTCAACCTGAAGATTCAAACCATCATCGACCAGCGGACTGAGCCGTTCGGGGTGAAGGTGATCTCAGTGGAAGTGAAGCAGGTGGATCTGCCGGAGCAGATGCTGCGCGCCATGGCCAAGCAAGCTGAGGCGGAGCGCGAAAAACGCTCCAAGATCATTCATGCCGAGGGCGAGTTCAACGCCGCGCAAAAGCTGGTGGACGCCGCCGCGCTGCTGGCTACGCAGCCCATGACCTTGCAGTTGCGCTACCTGCAAACGCTGACTGAAATAGGAGTGGAAAAGAACACCACCATCGTGTTTCCGCTGCCCATGGAGATGCTCACATTGTTAAATAAGATGGGATCGCTTGGGAAAACACTTGCCGAGAAGCCGTAGTGCTGATCAGAAACCCTTCTGAACGGAGTGATGAGCTGGAGCGACGTCGCATGAGCGGACGCTGGCCTTGGTTAATGCGAGGATGAAGAGGTGAGTTTTTTTGAAGCGATGTAATTCCGGGGACGACGTATGAGGGGAGTCTTTGACGACGGGGAACTGGAGCCGGTCCAACACCGGCGCGACACAGAACTCACGTTGAGCTCCGGAGTGCTGTTGGGTATTTTTTTTGGCTTGGTGCTGATCTGTGGCCTCTGCTTCGGTTTGGGGTATGCGGTGGGCCATCACAGTTCGCAGGAGTCCGCCGCAACCGGTGTGCAGCCAGCAGTCAGCGAGCAGACGACTGCCCAGACGGATACTTCGCGGCAAAAGCCATCAGCGGTCACGCCCAGCGCCGCGCAACCTGCCCCGAGTGACGCAACCGCTCCGGCCGCGACCGCGGATTCAGCCGCGAATCCGGCTCCTGGTCAGCCGCCTTCAGATCCTGCTGCCGCGGTCCAGGCCCAAGTCCGGCCTGCACTGCCGACACCGGTAAACCCGCCTCAGCCGGCGCAGCCGGGAGCAAGGGCGCCGGCCGCCGCGCAGGCGGGTATGTTGATGGTCCAGATTGCTGCCATAACCAACGTGGAAGACGCGGAAGTGCTGGTGAATGCGCTGCGCAAGCGCGGCTATGCGGTCACGGCCCGTCGCGAGCCCACTGACAGCTTGATCCACGTGCGGATAGGCCCGTTCAGCAGCCGCGACGAGGCCAACAGGTGGCGCCAAAAGCTGCTCAACGACGGCTACAACGCGATCATGCAGCCATAGGCTTCAGCAAACTCCGCACGGAGGAGGACTACTGAAAGACGTGAAGGTCCAATCTCATTTTTCAATCAGGAAAATCGCCTGTCTGTTCCTTCTGCTGGTTTGGATCGCAGTGGCGTGTTGTTCTCTATCAGCACAAACAGAAAGCGCCATCATCATCCGGCTGCTCGATAGCCAGACCGGGAATCCCATCGTTCCGATAGCCGGGGATAACGGAATAAGCGTCACGGTAAATGAGAGCAATGTCAATCCTCACTTGACGGCGCGCGTAAACAAGGATGGTTTGTGGGAACTGCACCTTGCGCAGGAGATCGAAAAGGTACAAATTGACACTCCGGCTGGTCCGGGTGGGTGGGGGTATGTATTTTGCGATTGTTCGCGGTTTCGCCCCTCCCAGTTGCCCAGTTATTCGGTTGCCGAGATTCTTAAGTTAGGAATTGTGGCACCCAATCACTGCAATAAGAGACTCGCAGTGGCCAAACCCGGAGAGATTGTCTTTTTTGTCAGACGACCAAACTGGCGGGAAAAGCTTCCAATATAGGTGCGAGAGAAACTCGTCCGTTGAACGTCGCGCTTTATTCTTTTTTCTCAGGATTTTCGCCGCGCATCCATTCCGGCAGGCCTGTGGCGATGGATGCGCGCACTGCTTCAAGCAGGTCCTCGCGGGAGGTAAAGTCTGCGGGATAGACGGGCGGGTGGAAGACGATGTGCGCCGTGCCGGGGTGGATGCGCAGGCTGCCTTTGGCCATCATGGTTTCAGTGCCCCAGATGGAGACCGGAATGCACGGCGCGTCGGCCTCCATCGCCAGGTAAAACGGGCCTTTCTTGAAGGGCAGCATGCGGCCGTCTTTGGAGCGTGTGCCCTCAACAAACGTGGTAATGTGCAGGCCCTTCGCCAGAACGCGCCGGGCCGCGGCTACGCTCTCCCGCGCACCTGTCACGCTGCCGTCGCGGTCGACGGGAATGAACTCGCCGAGTTTCATGCCGTAACCCAGGGCCGGAATGTTCATGATTGAGCGCTTGCTGAAGGCCGAGGTGCGGCCGGGAATGTGTGGAATGAGGGCCGGCGGGTCGAGATTGGAGACGTGGTTGGCCATGAAGATGCACGCGGTGTGTGCCGGCACGTTTTCCAGACCCTCAGTCTCGACGCGGATTCCACTCAACTTGTAACCGATGCGCACGATCATTTGCGCAGCGTTATAGAGCGGCGTCGCGTTGCCGGTGATCATGGCCCAGGGAATGAATATCAGCGCCCCGGGGATACCGAGAAGAAGAATCGTGCCAAGCAATAGAAGAGAAGAAATCATCCATATCCTTCGCGATCAGTCTTGGTGGGCTTTCACGACAAAACCAGGAATTCCATGTCTTCCAGTTCCATTCAGGGTTGCCGCGCCCTGGTGGTCAAGTCGGCTGGAATGTTGAGGTTCCGGGATGCGTCATCCCCGGTTTTGTAATAGCCGTGCCGGAAGTTTCTCGTAAATACCATCAAAACCACCATTCGATAGGATAGCAACCACATCGCCGGAGCGGAGGTGGGGCGCGATTCTATCCACAATCGAATCGGCATCGGGACACAGTTCGGCCGGAGTTCCCTGCGCATCGAGCGCCCGTACCACGTCTTCAGGGTGCAGCCGCTCGGCCTCGGGAATGCGCTGCTGCTGATAGACGCCGGCCAGGATGACATGGTCGGCGAAGCGCAGGCTGGCTACCAGATCCGATTCGAGCACCTTGCGGCGAAGGGTGTTCGAGCGCGGCTCCAGCACGGCCCACAGGCGGGATTGCGGATAGACGGAGCGCAAAGCGCGCAGCGTCTCGCGGATGGCGGTGGGGTGGTGGGCAAAGTCTTCGATGATCGTGATGCCCGCGATCTCCGCGCGTACCTCCAGCCGTCGCTTCACACTCTTGAAGGTCGCAAACGACTCTTGAATCGCCTCTTTGCTTACGCCCTGTCCAAAGGCCAGTGCGGCGGCGGCGGTGGCATTGAGGGCGTTGTGCTCGCCGGCTAGGCGCATTTCGAATTCGGTCCACAAGGCGCCGTTGTGCCAAACTTCCCAGCGCGTCATTCCATCTTCATGGCGCAGATTCCGGATGCGCCAGTCCGTGCCTTCTGAGAATCCATAGCGCTCCACGCGGCACAACGCTCGCTCCACGCACTCGCTCACATTCGTGCTGCCGTCGAAGGCCACAATCAGGCCGCGCCGCGGCACCAGGTTTACCAGCCGCTTGAAGGCTGTCTTCACCGCTTCAAGATCGGCGTAGATATCAGCGTGATCAAATTCAACGTGGGTGAGGATCAGAGCGTCGGGAAAGTAGTGCAGGAATTTGGGGCCTTTATCAAAGAAAGCGGTGTCGTACTCGTCGCCTTCGACGATGAAGGTGCGCGTGGGACGAAGCTGGAAGCTGGTCGCAAAGTTCTCCGCTACCCCGCCGATGAGGAACGAGGGCTCCAGCGCCGGGTTTTCTCGCGCGGCAACCTGGTAGATCCAGGCCAGCATGCTGGTGGTTGTGGTCTTGCCGTGGGTACCGGCAACAACCAGCGACTCGCGGCCTGCGAGGAACTCCTCGTGCAAAAGAGCGGCCATTGAGGTGAAAGGGATGCGGTCGTCGAGTACGCGCTCCACCTCAGGGTTGCCGCGCGAGAGCGCATTGCCGATCACTACCAGGTCTGGCGCCGGTTCCAGATTGGTCTCTGCGTAGGGCTCCAGAACAGGAATGCCCAGCTCGCCGAGTAAATCGCTCATGGGCGGATAAGCTGCCTTGTCAGAGCCGGTAATACGGTGTCCTTGCAACTGCAGCAGTCCGGCCAGCGAGGCCATTGCTGTGCCGCAGATGCCGCTCAGGTGAATATGCCGAGGCAATTGAGTCACCGCGCCTCCCCCGGTTCATTCCAATGCGTGCCCGTTCTCTCTGTTCTATCCACTATTCCCTATTCCCTGCCGGAGTCCCCGGCGAGCGGTCTTTGCTCGCTGGGGTGGCTATTCCCTGATCCCAGCTTGTTCACCGCGGGCTCCAACAGATACAGTTCGGCTTCATTGGCGGTGCGCAACTCGGCTTCTACGCCAAAGGTCAGGGTTACATTGTGGTGCGAAACATGCCCGCTGCGCAGGCCGATGGCGATGGGTCCGTCAAAATCCTCAAGCACGCTCAGAATCACTTCTTCGAGCAAATCCGGAGGCGCGCCCGGTGAGACGCAATCGAGCATCTCGCCGAAAACGATGCCGCGCACGCCCTCCAGTTTGCCCGCCTGACGCAGTTGCCACAGCATGCGGTCAATCTGATATGGCTTGGTGTTCACATCCTCCAGGAACAGCAGCTTCCCCTCGGTCTGCGGCTCATAAGGTGTACCCAACAGCGAAACCAGGATGCTGAGGCAGCCGCCATAGATCGCGCCTCTCGCTCTGCCGGGTTGTAAGGTCCGCAATCCTTCTCCGGCGCCGATCCTGTAGGCCTGCCCAGAGAGAGCCGCGCGGAGGCTGGGCAGATGCACGCCATCCTCACGCGCGAAATCCGCTGAGAGCATAGGACCATGAAAGGCCGGCAGTTGAATCTGATCCAGAAGCCAGAGATGTAAAGCGGTCAGGTCGCTATAGCCGATCAGCGGCTTGGCGCTTTCGGCAATCAGGTCCAGGTCCAGTCCGTCGAGAAGGGAGTTGGAACCGTAGCCGCCGCGCGTCGTGAAGATGGCTCGGACGTCATCGTCGGCATACGCGTGATGCAGATCGCTGAGCCGCATCTGCGGAGATCCCGCAAAATAGAGCGGTCCGCGGGCGAGAAAGTGTTCGCTTGCTTGCGGCGCAAACCCAAGCGAGCGCAAAGCCTGCAAGCCTCGCTCCACTCGCTCAGGCTGGGGTGTGGAAGAGGGAGACAACACGGCCACAATGGCGTCGCCGGGGACGGCGGATGGCTTTAGAAGGGAGGTCACTCTACCAGGCCTCGCCACGGGCAATCAGAGCCGCCGGACCGGTGAGCTTCAGCTCAGTGCCAGGGCCGTCCCAGGCTACGATCTGTTTGCCGCCGGGGGCCGCGACGGTGAGGGGCGAGAGGCAGCCAGAAACTGCCAGCGCCGCAGTGGCGGAAGCGGAACTGCCCGTGCCGGAAGAAGTGGTCGGCCCTACACCCCGCTCGAAGATGCGAATCTCGATCTCTGAAGAGCCTACGATGCGCACGAACTCGACATTCGTCTGGTGCGGGAAGTCCGAGTGCACGCAAATCTGTGCGCCGATGGCCCGCCAGGACTGACCGGCGACCGCAAATTCCGAATTGTCCACAACGATGACGAAGTGCGGATTGCCGGTGGAGACGGCGACGCCAGCCACCACAACCCCGTTCGCAAGCGTAACGGTTTTCGGCGCGAAGGTGGGAATGCCCATCCCTGTAGTTACTTCCACTGTGAATTCGCCGTCCGTATTCAGCGCATTCACGCGGCACACGCGCAGTCCCGCATCTGTCGCAATCTCCACTGCATCGCCCGGCTGGAAGCCGTGTTCCAGAGCCATCCAGGCGGCCACGCAGCGCGTGCCATTTCCGCTGATCTCGGCGATTGAGCCGTCGGCGTTGTGCAGGCGAATGCGGCCCGATTTTGGCCCGGTCCAGGCAAAGAACTCTATGCCGTCGGCGCCGATGCCGGTGTTGCGCGCGCACAGGCGGCGCGTGAGATTCGCCCAGTCGTAGGCTGCCGCCGCGTCTTCGGTGACGATCAGAAAGTCGTTGCCGCAGGCGTGGGCCTTGGTGAAGGGAATCAATCTTCCTCCGGATCGCGGAAGGTGAACAATGCGCCGATGGCGGGCTCGGCGAGCAGTGCTCCGCGCAGCCGATCATGCTGTTTTTTTGTTGCGGTCAAGGGAAAGGTGACGCGCTGGAGTTCGCCAATTGAGTCGGTTTCCATGCCGGTGAGGCGCTCGCCCGCGGCGTCCATGGCGTCCAGAATGGACTGAAGCATCCTGGTTTGTTCTAGGCCGCGCGCCTCGTAGATGAGCGGGTAGATCTTCAGATTGGCGCGACGCTCAAGAAGACCGACCGCCTCAAGCGCCACGATGACAATGATCGCGGCCACCACAGCCGCTCCGTAGAGGCCCGCGCCGCAGGCCATGCCGATCGAGGCGACAACAAAGACGGCGGCCGCGCTGGTGAGTCCGCTGACGCGGCTGCGGTTGTGCAAGATGAGACCCGCGCCCAGAAAACCGATGCCTTGCACAATGTTCGAGGCTACGCGGCCCTTGTCCGGATTGGCGTCGCCGGCCAGCACCGCGGACAGGAGCGTAAAGAACGCGCTGCCCATGCAGATGAGCAAGTTGGTGCGGACGCCCGCGGCCTTGCGGCTGAATTCCCGCTCCAGGCCGACGAGCGCGCCCAGAAGGCACGCCACGAGCAGACGGCCAATGGCACCATTCACCACGACCATCTGCTGTAGCCTGTCGAAGCTGAGCGGTTGCGCGAACTGTGCCAGGGCCGTGCTCATGGAGTTTCCTTGAGCGATGCTACCACCGAGCTTGTTGGTTTGTTGAGACTTGATGAGCCAGGGGTACCGGAGACGTAAATTGTGGCCGAGGGTTGGCCGGGGGCGGTGAAGCGGCGCAGAGCGGTCAGGCCGGCCGGATTGGCGCGCACGGCGCGGTCAATCTCGTCGCCGTCGAAGGCCACAACGATGGCCGCATGAGCGGCAGGCGCAGACAATGCGTCGCGATAAATTTCAAGGTCGCTCTCGTTGATGGTCTGGCGCAGGCGAATCCCGGTGAGTGCCACGACCTCTGGATAGACCGACGTGATCATCAGAACCGTGCCGCCCGGCCGCTCGGCAACCAGAGCACGTAAAACAGGCGGAATCTGGATCTCAAAGGGCCGCCGCGCCTCGATGTTCTTTGTGCCTTCGACGTAGACGAGCGGCCGCTCGCGCACCACTTGATACGCATTGAGGGCGACCAGCGCGAAGAGCCCGGCGGCTGCGTAACTTGCCCATCGCGGCTTGAATTCGCGCACAGCGCCCAGCCAGAAGTGCGCGGCAAATCCCAGGCCCAGCGCAAGGGCGGGCAACAGCTCCATCCCATAGCGCAGGTTATACCAGGAGTGAGGCCACCAAACGGGCAGAAAGATGGGCACCGACCCATAGGACACCGAGTATGCGTAGAAGGGAACCGGGAGCCACAGCAGCAATGCCCACGCAAAGGCGCGACGGCGGGCGATGAGCCAGGCCCAACCAGTGCCAAAGAGGCTCAGCGCCAGCAGCACATTGCCCCACGCAGCAGCGGCTGCGTCCATCTCCGCCGCCTTGACGAAGAAGATCAGCGAGACCCACGGATTGTGCCAGCCCGGATGCGGCGGACCTGCTCCCGGCGTGGCGGTGCGCAGTTCAATCGCCTTGGCCGAATAAGGCCCGCGCAGGAATTCGAGCCAGTCGCCGAAAGCCACGGCGTTATAAACCAACCAAACCACAGGCGCGGCGACGATCACCGCGCTTGCTAGCCAGAAAGCGCGCGAGCGCAGCCCGCCGCGACGGGCCAGCACCAGCCCAATGCCCACCCATGCCAGGAACGCCATGACCCAGCCGTCATAGCGAGTAAACACCGACGCCACCAGGGCTCCCGTGATGCACCAGAGCAGACGGCAAGCGCGTTCCGGGGCGTCCTCCAGGCTGGCGCGCCACTCCACCAGCCAGACCGCAACCCAGATCATTTCGCAAACAAACAGCGGTTCGGTCATCGCCGTGGTCTGAAGGTAGAGCAGATTGGGGTTGGTGGCGAAGAAGGCCAGCGCCAGTGCGGCAGCGGTCGGGCTCATCCAGCGGCGCGCCAGCCGGTAGATTCCGGCGCAGCCGGCCAGGTAAGCCAGTACCGACGGAATCAGCCCTGCAATCCCGTTGGCCCACCAGCTATAGACCTGGACAAAGGGAATCAGAAGGATGTGCGGCAGCGGCAGCCACACTGAGCCCAGTTGCGTGAGCCGCGGCTGGTGCGAATCGAAGACGCGGCGCGCAATGTGGAGGTGGGCTACGGCATCGCCGTAGTTCAGCATGGCTCCGTGGCGCCAACTCCATGCCACCGCTCCCATCGAGCCTGCCGCGCAAGAGACCAGCACCGCCAGCCATTCCACGCGCGATAGGTTCACGCGTGCGTTTGGACTCTTAGTCAAGGTGGGTCAACTCGCGAAAGAGGATAAAACGGTCGTCGATTTCTTTCCGGGTGAGGGCTTGCAGCCGTTCGGTGCCAAAGCGCTCCACTGCAAACGAACCCATCACGCTGGCATAGAACATCGCGCGGCGGAACGTAGCGGGAGTGAGTTCGCGCTGGGAGGCCAGATAACCGAAGAATCCGCCGGCAAAGCTGTCGCCCGCGCCGGTGGGGTCGACCACTTCTTCCAGAGGCAGAGCTGGCGCCCGAAACGGGTGCTCCACGCGTCCGCCATTTGCGGAAAAACTGTGGTCACTGAAGAAAGCCGTGGCGCCATATTCGCCGTGCTTCACCACCAGTGTGCGCGGTCCCAGCGCCAGCACTGCGCGCGCCGCCTGCACCAGGTTGTTGTTGCCGGCCAGCATTTTGGTCTCGGTCTCGTTGATAAGCAGCACGTCGAGTCCCTTGAGCACTTCCAGCAGCGCGGCTTGGTGATCCTTGATCCAGTAATTCATCGTGTCGCCGGCCACCATCCGCGCTTGCGGCATGGCCTCGCGCACCCGCCGCTGCAGCACCGGATCGATGTTGGCCAGAAATAGAAACTCCGAGTTCCGATAAGCCTCGGGAATCTTGGGCTCAAAGGCCGCAAAGACGTTCAGATCGGTGGTATGGGTCTTGGCCTCATTCAGGTTCTCCAGATAGGAGCCCTCCCAGAAGAAGCTCTTGCCCGCGGCCCGCTCAATGCCGCGCGTATCGATGCCGCGGGCCTTGAAAACCGCCTCCTGTTCCGGGCCAAAATCCTCGCCCACAACGGCGATCACGCGCACATCGGTAAAAAAACTGGCGGCCAGCGAAAAGTAGGTTGCCGCGCCGCCCAGGCAGCGCTCCTGCCGTCCTGCTGGAGTCTCAATTGAATCGAAGGCTACGCTGCCTACCACGGTGATTGCCATTGTTATTCCTCGGTAGTTTTAGTTTGTTAACTCATTTCGCCACGCAACTGCGCTAACTCACTGACTCGCTACCAACCCAGATACTTCCCAAACAGCAGACCCACTTTTTCCTTCGCCGCGGCCGGAATCGCATCCGGTTGTGTAAGTACGGCAAAGCGGGCAGCCGTGGCGCAGGCGCAGGTGCGCTCGGCGGGTATGGCCGCGACCGCAGCCTTTACCACCTTGGCGGCGTTTTCTGCGTTCTGGTGCATCACGGCCACAATCTCCTCGATGGTAACGGAGTCATGCCCCTCGCGCCAGCAGTCGTAATCGGTGATCATCGCCACAGTGGCGTAGCATATCTCCGCCTCGCGGGCCAGCTTGGCCTCCTGCAGGTTGGTCATGCCGATCACGTCCGCGCCCCAACTGCGATACATGCGCGACTCCGCCTTGGTCGAGAACTGCGGACCCTCCATGCAGACGTAGGTGCCGCCCAGTTTGCCTATCACGCCCACCGTGGCGCAGGCCTGGGCCGCAGCCTTGGCCACCGTAGCGCACACCGGATCGCCAAAGGCCACGTGGCCCACAATTCCCTCGCCAAAGAAGGTTGAGATGCGATGGAAAGTCCGGTCGATGAACTGGTCCGGTATAACAAAGTCGGTGGGCTTGTGCTCTTCCTTGAGCGAGCCGACAGCCGAGACTGACAGGATGCGCTCCACGCCGAGCTTTTTGAAGGCGTAAATATTGGCTCGGAAGTTCAACTCAGAAGGCAGAATGCGGTGCACGCGTCCATGCCGCGCCAGAAAAGCTACCTTGCGGCCTTCCAGTTCGCCCAGCACGAAGGCGTCGGAAGGCTCGCCAAACGGCGTCTCCACATTCTTCTCGCGCACGTTGGTAAATCCCGGCATCGAGTAGAGCCCGCTGCCGCCAATGATTCCAATCTCCGCCTCAGCCAATGCCCGCTCCTCATCTTGCGGGTCATTGAGCGGCCCGCGCGCAGTCTCCAGCAAACATCCCAGTATAAAGGCCGGCGCTCAAAGACCACGAGTTTCGGTACTGTCTTAAAAGTGCGTTGACGCGAAACAGCGAACGCTTGCAATAGTTTAGAACCGCTCGTATCGTCGATATATGGCCTCAACTAAAACGGAACTCACCACGCTGAAAAACCTGCTCACAGAAGCGGATTTGATTCTCTCTACAACAGATTTACCGGAAGGCAGGGCTGTAAGGTGCCGCGAGTTGCTGCGATCCGCTTTGGCTCTCACTGGGGATTTGATAGGCACAGCCAAGATGCCTGCTGCGGCGGTTCTGGGGCGCAAGGGAGGCTCACAGACGGCCAAGCGGGGCAGCGACTACTTCCGCCAGCTTGCGGCCAAGCGGAAGACCCGTGCAGGGGGAAGGCCGAAAAAAGAATCCTAACCTGCGTCTAGGTCATAGAATTGGGCATTATCAATTCCCGATTGTGAAAGATGCCTAAACAACAGAAATCATCCACTGCAAAGATTCTTCCACGCGCGGCGATCTCCGGCTACGCTCTAATATCCCCCGATGGACTTACTGTGAGCATTCACGGAATCGGCGGTGTAGGGACTCCGCTGCTCGCCCGTCTCGGAAAAGAGCAAATGTATTTGCCGTCAGCGATGATTGTGAATGTGCCAACGTTCGCAAAATGGGTTGCCTGGAATGGTGTGAAGTATTCTTTTCACGCTACCAAGCAGGCCATCCTCGCCGAAGAATCCATTATGCTCATTGGGCGTATAGAGAAAGAAGAGAATAAAGCCCCGGACGTTCGTGCCTCACCAGCTATTCCACCATCTAAATCTCAAGATGCCGCTGCTGAAAAAGCACCTCCAAAGTACCCTCGCTTTCCGGCATCTATTTACAGCCCATCCGCCGCACGCAAGATGGAAGCATATATGTTCGCCAAGGGACTGGATCAAACACAGTTCGGGATTCAGGCCAACACTACAGACAAAACAATCCGCAAATTCAGGCAAACCGGAAAGGTCAAACGGTCAATCCTAGCCGATATAGCTAAGGCGATGAAGACTTCAATTGACGAATTATTAAGCTTATAAGTATCTATAAGATACAACAAAATCTTCCGTTTAAGTTCCGTTTTACTTCTGTTTAAGTTCCGAAATTCCGCTTATCTTCCGTTCATCTTCCGCAACATTGCCGGTCATGAGCAGTTCGCCGTTTTCTGGACGCGGGCATGATGGAAAGCATGAAGACGGTAAGCACGTTCCGACCGCGTGGGCCACCACAGCCCGCGCCCCCTGCGGGGGTTCGACGCTCCCGCCTGTACGGAACCCGAGGATAAAATATGCGTTGACAAACAACAAGCGCTTGCTGTATTATTTGACCAATGATTAACCAATCCCAACCCGTAGCAAGCATGGCCTGCGATGCTTGCAAAGTCGATTGCCAGCGCTTCGGGCGGCACAGGAACGGCCTCCGCAGGTTCCGCTGCCCGCAGTGCCGCAAGACCTACACGGAGCCGCACACGCGGACGCTGGACACGATGTACGTCTCTCAGGACCGCGCTGTACTCGCCTTGCAACTTCTCTTGGAAGGCAACAGCATCAGGTCCACCGAGCGAATCACTGGCATGGACCGGAACACGATCATGAGCCTGCTGTTAAAGGCTGGCGAACGGTGCAAGACGCTCATGATTTCCAAGATCGTTAATCTTCCCGTTCAGGATGTGCAGGCAGATGAGATTTGGGGATTCGTCCAAAAGAAAGAAGGACACAAGCGGGATCAGGAAAAGGACGCGCCGGGAATTGGTGATGCTTATTGTTTTATCGGAATTGAACGGCACAATAAATTGATTCTTGCGTGGCACCTTGGCAGGCGGGATCAGCGTTCCACGGATGCGTTTATTGGGAGGTTACGCTATGCCACTTCGGATAGCCGCTATCAGTTGAGCACGGACGGGTTCAAGCCGTATATCAGCGCCGTCAAGATGTATCTCAAGGGAATTGTTGACTTTGCGCAGTTGGTCAAAATCTATTCAACGCCGCGTGAGGGCGAACAGCGGTACAGCCCCGGCGACGTTGTGGAGGCTGTTCCAGTTCCCATCATGGGCCTACCGAAACGGAATCGCATCTGCACTAGCCATATTGAAAGACAAAATTTATCAATCCGCATGGGAATGCGCCGCATGACGCGGCTAACTAATGGATTTTCAAAGAAATGGGAGAATCTAGAAGCCGCCTATGCGCTTTGGTTTGCTTATTACAACTGGTGCCGCGTACACTCTAGCCTCCGCGTGACACCCTGCATGGAAGCTGGAATCGAAAATCACATCTGGACGATTGCGGAACTCATCGCATGATGTGGCTTGTCACGGCCTGTCGAGTTTCGATTTAATCTCTTTCAATTCAGATTCCAGATTGCCCAGTTTCCGCGTGATTGAATCTGCGGCATCATTGACCGCTCGCCCAATTCCGAATATGCCTATTACGATCAACCCAAAGAGCATCCAGAATTCCAATTGCGTCATATTGCCTCCGCTCACAGCAATCGTCTCACCTGATTCTGTGCCGCGTCGATGGCTTGGCGTGATACCTTTTCGCCATCATGTTGAAACGTTTGGCGATATTCGCAATTGCCGCATTCATGGCAATCTGTGTGTCCGGTCAGCCAGATAAGGCTCCCGATCCCAATCAACAAATAGGAAAGACAGAACCAGTACATTCTCTCGCTGCGCAAACCCCTCCAAAAGAGAAGGACAAACCCGCAGCATATAAGGACGCAACCAGTAGCGGCCCGCCAGCCGGGAATGCATCCGTCGAACGGCCCCATTGGTGGTGTAGCTCGGAGTGGTGGCTGGTTATCGTCGGATTCGGAACTCTGATAGTAGTTGGCTGGCAAACGAAGATATTGGGTAAATCCGTTGCCGTTGCAAAGAAAAGTGCCGAAGCAACCGAAAAGCAAGTTGATCTTTTTGTCAACGCTGAACGCGCCAAAATAACCATGTATATTGTTGATTCCGGTCGATCCTTCTATATAAGAGGAAAGAATACTGGAAAGGCGGTTGCACAGGTTAAATTGGCGGTCGGCTATTCGCTCGTTCTCCCGCGCGGGAAGCCACTTCCGGCAGTTCCACCATATCTCTCCGAACCAGATACGCTCAGAGATTTCCTTGAATCCGTTCCGCCGAACGAATCCATCGCACCTATGGACGGAAGTGGAAACGACTTCATGATGAACCTTCGTGATCCTGATCTCTGTGCGGCGATCAGAGACAAGCAAAAGACTCTTTGGACGTACGGGCGGATTGTCTACATGGATGGAATCTCGTCTCATCAAAGGGAAACGCGATTCTGTTACGAGGCTGCGGTTGATGCGAAATTGGAAACAAATATCGACATGAGTGGTCCTGGAGTTTATCGACTGGAAACCTAATAGCACTGCAAGTGCTAGAGCGGAGGCGCTATTCATGCCGCACCCCCAAGACCATCAACGCAGATTTAAGACAGTACCCGAGTTTCGCCGAAAGGGCCATGGCCGTCTTGACGAAGAGTCCATGTCCATCGGCTCGCAGCGCAAAAAACATGGGCGGCAAACAATGGGTTTTCCCGGTGCAAGTGCACCCGCAGAATTATGTAACTCTGTCATTCTAAATGCCATGATTTCGAGAGCGGCTACCTGTTGGCTCCATGGCCTGGCGAAGGGTAGGGGAGGTGTGAAACCGCGCGGCAGTTTGGGAGGACTGCGAAGGATGCAGGGCGCGGGCCGAAACTCACCGATGGGGGAGTCGCCGCACTGCCGTCAGGGAAGTTAGGGAGTGTCCACATGGCCGCGTGGTCCGCTGGTACGCCATCCTTGTCTGGGAAGCAGTCACAGACCATGCGCGTGGAAGTGTGATAGGCTGGCGCGTCAATAATCGATTCGGAGGATTGGAGTCATGAAAGCCATGAAGAATATCGCCATTCTGCTCATGCTGTTGCTTCCCATGGTGGCGTTTGGGAAAAAGAAGGCGATTCCGGCACCGCCTCTACCGGCTGCAGTCCTCAACGCAAAGAGTGTGTTTCTAGCGAAAGGCGGTAGCAGTGACCTTGCATACAATGTTCTCAACTCAGAAATGAAAATGTGGGCAAAATACAAGGTCGCAGGGTCGCTTGATGATGCCGATTTGATTATTGAGCTGAAATATTCTGACGATCTCCTTGCGACTGACCCATCCAGTTACACGAATATCGATGCTAAGCAGACGCAGGTTGTGAGCAATGAACTTGCGGACCCGCAGCTTATGCTCACGATTTATGACGCAAAGTCCAAGGCGGCCCTCTGGTGGTCAATCGATCAGCACCGACTGGGAAAACAAGGGGCGAATCGGGACAAAGAAACGATCAGTGCCGCATTTCGTTTGGTGGGTGAGTTAAAGTCCAGATCCCGCTAGAACTCCCGGCTCTCGCCGTCAGACACGAATGCCGTCAGACACGAATATAGTTGCGCTGTCTCTGAGGACGCCTCTTCTCTGCCGGGGATACTTACTCCTTGACGCGTTTCCCGCCGTTGCAAATGCCACGAGAAAGTGCACGTCCTTGTCCCAATTCTGAACCAGCCGGGGAAACGGGAAAATCCTGACCCGCGCTCGTGCATTTCAAGAACATTTCGGTTGAGCTTCAATCTTTCAGGCTCTAGCTTCCAGGATGAATGAATCGCATGGAAGACCATCCTTGCGGTGAGGCAGGCCTGTGGTTGTGGATACGTTGGAGACTCCGGCAAAAGAAAAGAGCCGCACAAAAGGCGCAAGAGGCTTGACTGGCCGGTTGGTCGAGGTCGCCGTCGGCTACCAGCGAATGCTGAACGTGAATCCGCGCCGGCCGGATGCGCTGGTAGGCATCAGCCTGGTTGCGCTGGCCAGCGGCCAGCCCGAGGCTGCGGTGAAGATGGCCTCTGCCGCCGTGGATGCCGCCCCAGAGATGGTGACTGCCTGGGTTGCGCTGGGTCAGGCGCTGAAAGCTGCCGCCCGCAGCGAAGAGTCTGAGCAGGCCTATGGACAGGCCATCCAGCTCGACGGGACGAACACATTGGTTCGCTTGGGGCTGGGTGAGCTGAAGATCGCTACGGGGCGTCCCGAGGAAGCGGCACGGGAGTTCAAGCTGGCACTCCGGCGCCGACCGGCGCTGGTGGCCGCACATCTGGGGCTAGGCAATGCGCTGGCCTTGATGGGGCGGAATGAAGAGGCGCTGGAACACTATAAACAAGCGATTGCACTGCGGCCACGGCTACCCGAGGCCGAGTTTGCCGCCGGCTTTGTTCTGGCAAGGTTGGGAAGGCTCAAGGAGGCCGAAATCCGCTACCGGCGGGCGCTGGTCGAGCGGCCGGACTTTGCGGCGGCCTGGATGAATCTGGGAAGCCTGCTGCGCGAGCAGGGGCGCGAGGTCTTTGCCGAGGCGGCATTGCAGCGGGCCGTCGAGCTGCGCCCGGATCTGGTTGCGGGATGGATCAATTTGGCCATTCTGGAGCGGGAACGTCTCTGCCCGGCTGAAGCGGAGGCGCATCTGCGCATGGCCTTCGCGCTGAACCCGTGTCAAGTGGAGACGCACGTGGCCTGGTGCCAGTTCCGAGCGGCGGAGAAAGACCTGGCCGGAGCCTGGGCGTGGCTTCGCTGGGCTCTCGCGCGTGATCCGACCCACGCCGAGGCCGTAAATATGCAGGGCATCCTGTTGCATACAGAAGGCCGGTTTGCCGAAGCGATCGAGGCCTTTGAGCGGGCTGAATGTCTGGGCAATCTCCCGGCAACCTCCAACCGCGGAAACTCCCTGCTAGACATGGGCCGGATGGACGAGGCCTTGCAGGCGCACGAGTCGGCGGTCGATCGCGATCCATCCCATCCCGGCGCGCTCTATAACCTTGCCCTGACCCGGTTGCGGCTGGGCGACTGGGAGCGCGGCTGGGCAGGGTATGAAGCGCGCTGGCGTTTCCGTGAGGTCCACCGCAGTCCCAGGGTTTTCCGCCAGAGCCGGTGGCAGGGGGAACCGCTGGATGGCCGCCGGGTGCTGCTTCACGCTGAGCAGGGACTGGGCGACACCATCCAGTTCTGCCGCTATGCCACCCTGGTCGCCGCGCGCGGCGGCGTACCCATCCTGCAAGTGCAGGAGCCGATGAAGCGACTTATGGGAACGCTTCCCGTGGTGTGTGCCGGGCGAGCGGAGACTATGCTGCTCGGGGCAAATGCGCCGGACTTCGATACAAGATTCGAACTGGAATGCCCGCTCCTGAGTCTGCCTGCCGTCCTCGGAACCACTGTGGAGACTGTTCCCTGGCAGGGCGCTTACCTGGGGGCCGACCCGGAACTCGCAATTGAAAAGTGGATGCAGTTTCCCGACCTGCTGCCGAACGAGCGCACTTTGCGCGTGGGCCTTACTTGGGCAGGCAATCCCCGATACAAAGCGGACCGCTGGCGGTCCATGCATCTCGCGACGCTTCTCCCTTTGTTGCGCAACCCCGGCGTGACCTGGATCTCACTGCAAAAAGGGCGGGCCGCGGAGCAGTTGACCGGTCTGCCCGGCGATGTCTTTGTCTGGGATGGCTCCAGCCGCGACCGCGACCTTGCCGAAACAGCAGCTCTGGTGGCCACGCTCGATCTGGTGGTCACCACGGACACCTGCATCGCTCACCTGGCCGGCGCCATGGCCAAACCAGTCTGGATTCTGCTGCCCCATCTTGGGGATTGGCGCTGGATGGAGAAGACTGAGACCACCCCCTGGTATCCAACAGCCAGGCTCTTCCGCCAAAGCGTGCCCGGCGATTGGGCCGAAGTGCTCGAGCGGGTTATTCCGGCACTGCGCGTGTTTCCCCGGCCTCCGCGGCCCCGGAAAATCCCGCCGCGTCTCCTGTCTGCAAGTGCTCACGGACGCGTTGCATGATTCCCAGGTAATAAGCGAGGTTGTGGATGGTATTCAGTGTCCCGGACAGTGCCTCGCCTACCTGCATCAGGTGGCGCAGGTAGGCACGCGAATAACGCCGGCAGACCATGCAGTTGCAAGCCGGATCGGGCGGGCTCAGATCTTCGGCATATCTCTTGCTCTTGATGTTCAGCCGCCCCTCGCTGGTGAACAGCAGCCCATGACGCGCGGCGCGCGTGGGTAGCACACAATCCATCATGTCCACGCCCATGCGGGCATACATTTCGATCTCGTCGGGGTAACCCACGCCCATCAGGTAGCGGGGCTTGTCCGCAGGCAGCAGCGGCAGGACTTCGGCAATCATCTCCAGGGTCAGCTCGCGCGGCTCTCCCACGCTCAAGCCGCCGATGGCGTAGCCGTCGAAGTCCATCTCCACCAGGCGCTCCGCGCTTTGGCGTCGCAAATCTTTATAAGTGCCACCTTGAACAATGCCAAAAAGGCTCTGGGCGTGACCTTCCACTTCGTTGTGCCACGGAACCTCGCCGCGGTGAGCGCGATGATGATCCAGTGACCGCCGCGCCCAGGCCATGGTGAGACGCAGGCTCTCTTGCGCACGGTTGCGGTCAGCCGGGTATTCGGTGCACTCGTCGAAGGCCATGGCGATGTCCGCGCCGAGGGCGATCTGCACGTCCATGGAATGTTCAGGAGTAAAGAAGTGGCTGCTGCCGTCCAAATGGGACCGGAAACTGACGCCTTCATCCGTGACCTTGCGCAGCGCGCTGAGGCTGAAAACCTGAAATCCGCCGGAGTCAGTGAGCAGGGCTCGCGGCCAACTGATGAACCGGTGCAACCCGCCCATACGACGGATGGCCTCGTGGCCGGGGCGCAGATAAAGATGGTACGTGTTGCCCAGAATAATCTCTGCGCCCAGGGATTCGAGCACGTCCTGGGGAACGGCCTTGACCGTTCCCGCGGTGCCCACCGGCATAAAGACAGGCGTCTCGACGGTCTGGTGGGGCAAAAGCATTTGTCCACGCCGCCCGCCGGGAGCGGTTTCCGCGATGATTCTGAAGTCAAGATCCACCAAACGATTCTAGCGGGCCGAGGGCCAATGGATTCTCGTGCTCTTCCTAGTTATCAAATGCGAGCGCTGGAAGGTACCCGGTTGCCGGCTATTTCCCGACATTACCCAACCGGACCAGGAAGCCAACCCGCCCCACGCGCGGCATGCCCAGTGTCGTGGTGGGTGTCTTGGAATCTTCGATCTGGCGGTTGAGCAGGTTTTCTCCAGCGGCAAACAGTTGGAACCTCTTGCCGAAGTCGTGCGAGGCATAGGCGTCCAGGCGGAAGTACCCGTGCAGCAGGTAGACATTGGCGTCGTCATCGTACTGCCTTCCGCTCAGCCGGCCTTGCAGGCTCAGGATTCCCAGCGCAGGGCGAAAGGCGCGCAGATTTATCGTGGCCAGGTTGCGGGCCACCTCGGGAATCCAGTTGCCCACCAGCGCCGTCTCCTGGCTGTTCTTAGTCACAGTTGCGTGGGCGTATTGGTAGCCGCCATCGACCGCCAGCCAGCGCAGCGGCGCAAGCTGGTAGTCCACGGAGACGCCGCGGCTCTCGATCTGGCCCAGATTCTCTCGCATGAGCAGGATCGGCGAGGAAGAGCCATTGATGGTGACCGCCGTGATGGGCCGGTTGACCTGGGTGAGGAAGTAGCTGGAGCGGATGCTGCCCCAACGACCCTCGGTGGCCAGGCCCGTCTCCCAGCCGGAGGCGCGCTCGCTGAGCAGATGGCCGTTGGAGGTGGTGAGTTCGTTGCCCACCTGGGTGGAGCGATAGAGCTCATTGGGGGTGGGTTCGCGAAAGGCGCGGAAGCCCGTTGCCGAAAGCGCCCAATGATTCCAGAGCTTGCGTGAAAGGCCGACGCGGGGATCGAACAACATCTGGTCGCCCTGTGCGGGCTGGGTGGGGTATGGTCCCCAGCCGGTTCCGTTCCAGAGGACTTCATGGCCGTCGTAGTTCTGAAACCAATCCATGCGGCTGGCCGCGATCAGCGTCCAACTCTTGCGCACCCACATCAACTCGGCATAGGCGGCTGAGTCCCGCTGGTGGTCGTGCAGGTTGGTCAGCGCTGGGGCTTTCCCGTATGTCTGTTCGCGGTCCCACACGCGTACGTCATGGGCGTCGGCTCCGGCCATGACCAGCAGCCCGGCGCCAAGCGGCTGGCTCCAACGGGCCATCGCGCCCAGCTCATTGTCTGGCGTGAGCGAGAACTTGGTTGGAATCTCGCCGCAGCGGTAGGAGCAATCGGAATCCCCGAAGACCGGCAGATTGGAGATGCTCGAAAACGTCTGGCGGTAGTGCTCGGTTGAGCCGTAGAGTCGCATTGCGAGTGAACCGTTGTGCGGACCCTGCCAGTCTCCGCCCGTCGCGTAGCGCCACAGCCGTGTTCTGTTGGTCTGGTAGGGTGTGCCGTTGTCGCGCGCTTCGTTGAAGCCGCTGCCGCGCGCAAACAACCTGAGTGGACCGCGATCGCGCTCGGCCAGCAGGACGCCGTTCTGGCTGTGGACGTTGCTGTCAATGTCCACCGGCCCGCGCTGCGCGGGAGCTTCCTGGATATACCCATCCGTGCCCAGAACGCCACCCGCGGCCAACATACCCCAGGGTCCACGCTTGCCCTGGAGCATCAGGCTGTCGTCATACGTGCCTTCCGCACCGTAGCTCGACCGCAACTCAGCCAAATCGACGGCGGGCCGCAACGGGACCACGGCGACCACGCCGCCGATGGCGCTCGATCCGTAGAGGTCGCTGGCGCCTCCGCGCAACAGCTCAATGCTCTTCACCGCCAGTTCCGGCTGCTCCTGCCAGTGAATCCATCCGGCAAAGGCGTCGTTCAGCGGCACGTCGTCCTCGGTAATCAATGTGCGGCTGGCCGAAGTGGAACCGAGGGCGCGGAGGCTGATTCCCTGCGACGAGGGGTTGGCCACAAGGGAGCTCGACCGGCGAAACAGCTCAACGCCGGGAAGCTGCCGCAGTTCGCCATCCATGGTTATCGCTGCCGTGGTGCTGAGAGAAGTCTGGGAGAGGGTCCGCGTGGTTGCCGGGCTTTCCAGCGAACCCAGCGGGGTGCGATAAGCAGTCACTGTCACTTGTTCGGTGTTGGCGGCCGGTTCAAGGCGGATGGTCGTTTCTGCGGTCAGTTGTAGTGCTCTTTCTGAGAATCCCTGGGCGGACACGACCACGCGGCAGGGAGCGGCGCACTCCACGGTGAGCCTGCCGTCCGCATCGGTGCGCCCCAGCAACTTCCCCGCAAAATCTTTCACCGTTGCTCCAGCAAGTGCTGCGCCACGGCTATCCTCGACGGTCACCGTCATCGACGCGACGGTTTGCGCATGGGGGCTCGCCGGAGTCAGCAACATCCCGGTAAGCGCCAGCGCGCCAGGCATCGCTTTGCACTTGAACCACCGCATCGGTTGCACTCTCAGAGCTGGGGAAGAGGCTATGGAGCAATTGTGACACGGCATTTCCACGGCGGGCGTCAGAAAACTGTGGCGCAATTTCGCGCAGAGGTATCAGGACGAAGGCGCGTTCCGACAGGCGCGGGTGAGGAATCTCCAGACCCGGTTCGTCGATTTTCAGGTCGTCGAAAAGCAGAATATCCAAATCCAGCGTCCTGGGACCGTTCACGAATCCCGCCTCGCGATCCCGTCCAAACTCCAGCTCGATCGCGAGCAGTCCCTTCAGGAGTTCCCGCGGCCCCAGTTCCGTCTCCAGCGCTACAACGGCATTCAAAAACCGCGGCTGCTCGGCAAACCCTACCGGTTCGGTGCTGTAGAGCGAGGATCGACAGGCCACGCGTCCAAGGGATTCGAGCCGCAAGACCGCAGCGGCCAGGGTAGCCTCCGGCGGCCCAGCCCAACTGGCGAGATTCGCGCCCATTCCGATGTACGCCGTCCGCATATAGTTCAGGGTATCCCTAGAGATGGCGGTGGAGGGGTGAGGTTCGCGGCTTTCCATCCTTGCCGCAGAAAAAAGCGGAGAAGATGGGCATGGTCGTGGGCTGCAAAGAGCGGGCAGGGCTTGACCTTGCTACAGCCTGGCGATGCTCTCCGGCTTGGCGCAGGCCAGTCCTTGTTCCAGCCAGCGCCGGGCAAGTCTTCGTATGGACTCCATATTTTGAGCTACGCCAGTCAGGGTGTAGTAAACATGCCGCTCCGACCAACGGTTGAGGTCCATGTCGCTGGCTTCGCGAGCGTAATCCTTCGAGCCATCTTTCAACGGATGATTGACGATGTAATGGGAAAAGGGGCCAAAGCTGTAGGGGTATTTTGAGGCGCCAGGCTTGTAGTCGTTTTCCTGCGCGTTCAGCCAACCCACAGGCCAGTGGTCCCAGCGCGCCGCACCCCAGCCCCAGCCGCCTGTATCGTTGAACGAATGGTCCACGATCTGGCTCTTCTCTGATGGGAATCCGGACGCGGCGCCAAGGATGGTGAATAGATAGCCAGACTTGAACGGCATGACCATGGCAAAACCTGGCGAGTGTGAAATTTCCAGGAGCAATGCCGCATCGCCGACGCGACGCGGTTTGCCGTTGTCGTCCCAGAACACGTCGTAGCGTTTTTCAGAGAAAGCGTCCAGGGCCGTGGCGACGAGATAGTCCTTGTGTTCCTCATCGCGAGGGAATAGGTCTCTCCACTCGGTTCCATTCGGTGCGCAGGCAAAGAAGTCGATCGGCTGCCAACTATAACCCTCGGGCTTGTCGGGCATCATGGTTTCGTAGGTCAGGCGGCGCCACATGAGGCCATTGGGATAGGCGATATAGTCCTCGGTGCCGCGCAGGGCCGGATGAGAATCGTCGTCCTTGTTGACGCAAAAATAATTCCAACGAACCCATGCGCGGCCAGGACCGTTTTGGATGATATCGACGAAGCTGTTGTGTGTCTTGCGGCCGTTATTGTTAAACAGCTCGGCATAGCCGTTATTGCCCTCGAAGAACTGATTGCAAAGACCAACTCCATTGGGCAGCTGCATCCATGGGTCGTAACTGGCCTCATGGCTGAAGACAACTTGGTGCGGTTTGCCTTGCCACGCAATGACGACGGCGTGGTTCGGATTCATATCCGCATGTGGAGGACTGGGCTTGAGTTCGCCCTCGTAGCCGCAGATATCGTAATCGCTCACTTCCACGGCTGAGACTCCGGGAAAAGCCCGGGCGTCGATGTTGGCGATCTTGATCGGCTCGGGCTTTACATAGAGTGGATCGGGGCCAGTTTCCTGGCCGACGCCTGAGGGTTTTGGCGAAGCCGCTTCGGGCTCAGCGGCAGCAGTAACTTTCCCGGCCGCCATCAGCCCGAATGAGGCCGCCAGTTCCTTGAACAAACGTCTTCTTGGAATTCTCACAAAGCCACCTTTCTTGCGTCCTTGACTTCCGGCGCAGTCGGGACCGGAGTAAGGATTTGCACTGAAAACCCTGAAGTCGCGCTCGACCATCGGGAATTCAAAGCGTCCGGCATCCGCCTGCACACAGCGGTCACATGCTATCAGGGGGATCGTGTCTGGGTAGGATGTGTCCGGGCAGGAGATTGAGCGGTGCGGTTTCTGGTAGCATCCTCGTTGGAGAATTTTTCAGGATGGACGCTCTCACCAGCGCGGGCCTTGGCGCCCGCCGAAATGAAGATATCGCTTTGGATCTGCTTAAGTTTGTAGCCGTCACGGCTGGCGTGGGCCGTCCCGCCGTGCCCTCGACAGGTTTCAGCGGAGCCGCTGTTCCCAAACCAGAGGAGCACGTGAGCCAGTTGCTCGATCTCTATAGCCGCTGCCTCAGAGCTGTGGAAGGCAAAGGGCCGGAAACAGAGGCCGCGAAATAGCCGGCTTACCCATTCTGCGCGTTGCTGTTGCCGGGGCCGGCGCCTTTGGCCGCAATCACCTCCGCGTCTACCGCGAGTTGGAAACAGCCGGGTTGGGCGTTGCATTGGTCGCGGCCGTTGAGCCGGACCAAGCCCGCGCTGCCGATACCGCGGCCAAATACGCAGTCCCTGTCTTCTCCACGGTCGAAGAGTTGCTGGCCGCGGATCTCCGTCTCGACGCAGCCACTGTCGCCGTACCCACCGTGCATCATCACGCCGTAGCCTCGATCTTGCTGGACGCGGGACTCGATCTGCTGGTGGAAAAGCCGCTGGCCGCGAGCCTTTCAGAGGCCGACGACCTCATGGATCGTACCGGCAAGAACCGGCGTATCCTGCAACCCGGTCACCTGGAGCGCTTCAACCCCGCGGTCCTGGCCGTGCAGCCGCAACTGCGCCGGCCCATGTTCTTTGAGTCCCACAGGCTTTCAGTTTTCACGCCCCGCTCGCTGGATGTGGACGTGGTACTTGACCTGATGATCCACGATCTGGACATTGTGCTTACCTTTGCCAACTCGCCGGTGCGCGAGTTGCGCGCCGTGGGCCTGCCGATTCTCTCGCCCAAGGTGGACATCGCCAATGTCCGCGTCGAGTTTGAATCCGGTTGCGTGGCCAACTTCACAGCCTCGCGCGTCTCCACGGAGCGGGTGCGCAAACTGCGCTTCTTCGAACCGCGCCAGTACGTCTCCGTCGACTACGCCCGCCAGGACCTGCTGGTGATTCGCATGGATGCCGGCACCGGTTCCGGAACCGCCGCCGGTCTCCCTCCCGAAATCGCCGCGGCCATCGCCGCCGGCAAGGTCGATCCGGCACTCCTGGCCAAACTTGCCGCCGCCGGAGTTGCCGGCCCTGCGCCCGGCCTGTCCTTCGTCAAGCCTTCGGTCACGCCCGGCGAGCCTCTGCGGCTGGAGGTTGAATCGTTTCTGGATTCAGTGCGTACGCGCCGCGAGCCGCGCGTCACCGCCTGCCAGGGACGCAATGCGCTGGCACTGGCCCTTGAAATTCAGGCCGCCATGGCAGCCCATGCCCATCGGGCGGGCCTCGACGACTTTTTCCCGACCGGCGCGTAGAACGTTTCCCCAGATGTTTTATGCAATCCCCAGTGCCCGGTTTATAAAGCCCACAACGTGCTTCCAGACCAGGTAGTAGCCCGCCAGCTGCTGGAAACCCAGGTCCGATCAGCACATACGGCATGCGGCAGCCTGCCCGGACGGGTGCGAGGCGCACAGAAAGGCGGCCTTGAAAGGTCTCCCCCGGGCGAATGGCTTCAGCCTAAATAAAGCGATTTTCCAATATGAAAACGCGGATTTCGAGACAGCTTGACAGCGGTCTCCTGGGCGCATTAGGGTTGGCAACCGGAGGGCGGACGAACATTTTATGGTGACAAAGATTCCTGAACGGCTCCGCCCGCCTGTGAGGGACGATGAAAAGCCTTGAATTGCGGATAGTAGCAGCAGGATTGGCGTTTTGCGCAGGGACGTGGCTGGCCGGGGCGCAGGATACCCCAAAGCCCGCGTACCTTGACACCAGCCTTCCGGCAGAGCAGAGAGCGGCAGACCTGGTGCATCGGATGACGCTCGAGGAGAAGGCCACACAGTTGGTGAACCAGGCGCGGGCCATCCCGCGGCTGAATGTGCCGGTATATGACTGGTGGAGCGAGGCGCTGCACGGTGTGTTAAGCGACGGAACCACGGAGTTTCCTGAGCCGATCGGCTTGGCGGCTACGTTCGATGCTCCGGGAATCCACGAGATGGCCGTTGCCATTGGTGACGAAGCACGCATCAAGCACGCACAGGCGGCGAGAATCGGGTATGGCAACATCAAAGGGCTGGACTTCTGGGCGCCCAACATCAACATCTTTCGCGATCCCCGCTGGGGACGCGGCCAGGAGACTTATGGCGAGGATCCATTCCTGACTGCGCGCATGGGCGTGGCCTTTGTGACCGGCATGCAGGGTGACGATCCGCACTATTACAAAGTTATCGCGACCCCCAAGCATTTTGCCGTACACAGCGGGCCGGAGTCCACGCGCCACACGGCCGATGTAAAGGTAAGCAAGCACGATGAGCTGGACACGTATCTTCCCGCCTTTCGCGCCACGGTGACAGAGGCCAAGGCCGATTCCGTCATGTGCTCCTACAACAGCATCAACGGCGAGCCAGGCTGCGCCAACGAGTTCCTTCTCCAGGACCAGTTGCGCGGCAAGTGGGGTTTCAAGGGCTATGTGGTCTCGGACTGCGGCGCGGTCCGCGACATCTTCAGTGGCCACCACTACAAGCCCAGTCAGCCGGAAGCGTCGGCTATCAGCCTGAAACGAGGCATGGATAACGAATGCATCGGCGACGATTACAAACCCTTTCTCGATGCTGTGAAGCAGGGCTTCCTGAACGAGAGCGACATTGACGTAGCCTTGACGCGGGACTTCACGGCGCGCATGAAGCTGGGAATGTTCGATCCGCCGGAGATGGTGCCGTATTCGAAGATCGACGAGAGCGAACTCGATAGCACCGAGCATCGCGCCATGGCGCGCAAAATGGCCGATGAGGCCATGGTGCTATTGAAGAATGATGGAGTGTTGCCGCTGAAGAACCCGAACGTCAAAATCGCCGTGATCGGCCCACTGGCCAACCAGACGCGGGTGCTGCTGGGTAACTACAACGGGATTCCTAGCCACACGGTCTCCATCCTGGAGGGTCTGCAGAACGAGTTTTCCTCAGCCACTATCACCTATGTTCCGGGAACACAGTTTCTGGGCAAGCAGGCATCGCCCGTGCCCGCGGGATTGCTGACCACGGACGGCAACCCGGGAGCCAAGGTCACGTACAGTGGACAGGCAATGACTTCGGGCCCGGGTGAGAAGCCCGCAATCCTGGCCACCCGCGTGGATCCGGGCATCGACGCCTCGGCAGCTACTCTGCCCAGCGCGGTGACCGGCATCAAGGAGCTATTCATCCGCTGGGAAGCCACCCTTACGCCGAAGGAGACAGGCGATTACAACCTGGGCGCCCAAGTGAACGGTTTTCTCCGTCTTTCGCTCGACGGGAAGGAAATAACTTCCGCCTGGGACACCAGCGGGATTGAGACCAAGCTGGGCCGCGTGCACCTTGAGGCGGGCAAGCCGTATTCGCTGCTGGTGGATTACGGACAGCTCGGAAGACCTCTGCCCATGGCGCGGCTGGTGTGGTCGAAGGTTGATCTCAGACCCCAGCCGGAGGCGATTGCCGCTGCCAAGGCCGCCGACGTGGTGGTGGCCGTTGTAGGTATCACCAGCGAACTCGAAGGGGAAGAGATGCAGGTGAGTGAGCCGGGCTTCAACGGCGGTGACCGCACCAGCATCGACCTGCCCAAACCGGAAGAGGATCTGCTGGAAGCGCTGGCCACTGCTGGCAAGCCTCTGGTTGTGGTGCTGACCAACGGCAGCGCCCTGGGCGTGAACTGGGCCAGGGACCACGCCAATGCGATTATTGATGCGTGGTATCCCGGCGAAGAGGGCGGAGCGGCAGTGGCGGAGACGCTCTCAGGCCGCAACAACCCCGCGGGCCGCTTGCCGGTAACCTTCTACAAGGATGTAAGTCAATTGCCGCCTTTCGAAGATTATTCGATGAAAGGACGCACCTACCGGTACTTTGAGGGAACGCCACTCTTTCCTTTCGGATATGGCCTGAGTTACACCACCTTCTCCTACAGCAAACTTAATGTTCCCACCGGTCCGGTGACGGCGGGCGACCCAGTGGACGTTGAGGTAACGGTGAGCAATACCGGCCTCATGGCAGGCGACGAAGTGGTCCAGCTCTATCTCGGTTTCCCTGACGTGCCTGGCGCACCGTTGCGGGCGCTTCGGGGCTTCCAACGGGTTCACCTGGAGGCCGGCGACGCAAAGAAAGTGCGGTTTATACTGCAGCCGCGCGATCTGAGCATGGTGACCGAAGCTGGAGATCCGATTGTTGCCGAGGGCAAGTACGCAATCTCGGTGGGCGGCGGCCAGCCGCACACCAGCGCACAAGTGTTGACTCGGAACATCAACATCACGGGCAAGCTGACGCTGCCGGAATAACAACCAGCAATCTGCAACAACAAGGGGCGCTTTCTCATTGGAGAAGCGCCCCTTTCCATGCTCACTAACAAGGATCTATCTTGCAGAGTTCGCTATCGGCTTCCGCATTACTTCGATCATCTTGAGATACACCGCGTTGGTCCAGCCAAAGCCAATTTCGTTGGTCTTGTAGCCGGCACTTACCCCGACGTTGGAACTGCCGGAGACGACGTTGTACTTTTCGCGGATAGTCCCATCCTGGGCGAAGCCCTTATCTACGGTGAAGTCGAAATTGCGGGCATTGCGTGCGGCATCTTCGTGAAAACCGGTTGCCTCCAATCCGGCTACCACCATCCAGTTCGTCGGCGCCCAGCCGTAGGGTTCATCCCATTGCATCCCGGAGTTGAAGTCGCTCATGGACAACCCGCCGGGGCGCTCGAAGAGACTGAGTTTGTCCACCATCTGCTTTGCTTCCTCTCGCGTTGCGACCCCGGCCCACAAAGGGTAGAGCGACGTGATATAGGCATAACTCGATGGCCTGGCGCGCACAAAGTCATAGTCCGCAAAATCGCCCTCCTTCGGCCGCCAGAGATAGCGCTGGATCGCCGCGTCGCGCGCCTTGGCGCGATGATCCCAGCGAGCGGCGTCCTCAGGCTTGGCAAGCAGATGGGCGAAGTGCTCCATGTCCCGTTCATAGCGGTAGAGCAGGCTGTTCAGGCAAACCGGCGCGTAATGATGCGTAGCTCCATCGAACGGCCCAAAGCGAAAGCTGGGGTCAAAGCCGGACTCGCGCATCGCGCGATCGCCCAAATAAAAATCCCGGCTAAGCCGATAGCCCGCAGCCCAGGCGCGCTCACACACCACGCTTGCGCGCACGTCGCAACTGGTCTGCATAAGTCTCGCCGCCTCTGCAGCATCGGGGTGCTCAGACCCTTTCACCAGAAAGCCTTCGCTGCCCTCGTGCGGATGCGCCACCAGCCAGCGGATCACATCCGGATAGTACGCGCTGTCATCGGCCATCTCCGGCACCGGGCCTGAACCATAGTCGAAGTAACGCGCCAGTCCGGTCTTGCTCGCCGCGTGCTCGGGCCGTGTCCATGTGGAATAGTCTTTTTCAGCCAGCGCATAGGCGCGTTCAAGCCAAGTCCTGGCTTCTGCACGGCCCGCGGGGGTCGCAGGGAAACTGGCGGGGTTCTCGTAAACCGCGCGGATCATCGAAGTCAGGAACGGGGGTTGCGATCGCGTCAGGTAGTACGTGCGGTTGGCGTTGAGCACGGCTCCGTAATGCTCGATCTCGAACAGAAAGTTATCAACCATGCCCTTGGCCAGTGTCTCGCGGTGATCGGCTTCGAGGCCGAGAACAATGAAGTAACTATCCCAGCCGTACATCTCATTGAATCGCCCGCCGGGAACGACATAGGGGTTGGGCAAATAGAGCAGTCCGGCTGCGGAAAGTTGCTCTGGGCGCACATCTCCCAGCTTTTCAATACGGTGCGGCAGCGCAACGGCTTTCACATGGCACGTATGCGCTGCTGCGGCGACCTCCGGCAGCGCCGGCATCTCCGCGGGCAGATAAAGCACCGGGGTGGTTGTGACCTTCAGGTCTACCAGCGAAGAACATTCGGTCATCGAACGGGTGAGGTTGTTCCACGTGCCGTGAATGTATTGGAGCGTCGCCTCGGGGTTGGGAGCCGGCGTGGGATTGGAGCCAACGTCTTGTGCCGGGACATTCAAATTCCCGATTGCGGCTGCTGCAAGAAGAAGCAAGGAGAACCGTTTCATGCCAACTCCAACGGGAACCGCTGCGAATCTTCTGGAGTTTAACTCACCCGATGCACGTTTCGCTGGATTCGGGAACAGTTCCTGCTCCTCTGGTGTCTACACAAGCACAGTGGTTCCGATTGGGATGAACGGAGTGCCTTGAGCTCCGCTCCCCGCGCCAGCGTCGCGCGCAGAGCGGTCAATCCTCCTGCGTCTGCGAAAGGCTTCCTGACTCCCGGCCGGCGCGGCTGAATTGTTCCTCACGGGAGGCAGGCCATGTTTGAAGACTCCACCTTCGAATCCACGGGCAGAATCCGCACTCGCAGCCGCGGCTGGATGATCGCGGCCTTCACCTTCAACAGTTTGATTCTGCTGGCGCTGATCCTGATTCCGCTCATCTACCCCGAGGCGCTTCCCCGCCAGGCCATCGCCTTCCTGATGGAAGCGCCTGCGCCACCAGCCCCACCACAACCACCGCCGCAACAGCCGGTTCGCGCAGTCCGAGGTTTGTCCGAAATGCAAGGCATGGAGCTTACAGCGCCGAGGCAGATTCCACGCCAACCTTTCATACCGAGCGGCCCAGAACCGGCGTCTCCAATCAGCATCTCCACCTGGGCTCCGGATTCCGGAGTTCCTGGCGGCACCGGAGCAATCTTTCAAGGCAGGACGCCCCTGCCCGTTGTCCATCCGGCGCCGAACCATCCCATGCGCGTTTCCGGTTCTGTCGTGGAAGGACTGCTGTTGGATAAGACGGTTCCGCGCTATCCCCTTATCGCACTCGCAGCGCGCGTGGAAGGGACGGTCGTCTTGCAGGCCACCATCTCCAAAGCCGGAACGATTGAGCACCTGCATGTGGTCAGCGGTCCAGCGAAGCTGCAACAGGCGGCTCTGGATGCCGTGAAGACCTGGGTTTACCGGCCCTATCTGCTCGATGGCCAGCCTGTGGAGGTGGAAACCACCGTCAACGTGATATTCACCCTCGGCCGGTGAGGCGGGCCGATTCTCGGCCCTAGCAGGGAACTACCCGCCTGCAAGCTTTTCGCGAGTCAGCTCGTTCCATGTGGTGATGGTTTCCGGCATGGGCGGGCTGACCGCGCCGGGCGCCACTCCTTCAATGACCGCTTGTGGTTCCACAGTGCCGCGGGCGTTGCGCAGCGCGCCTTTTACCCATCCCACAGCGGCCAGCCCCTCGCGCCCGGTGAAGGTCTGCTCGATGTAAAACCATCGCTCGTCCCAGCACACCAGCCGGGAGGTGAGCCAGAAGGACGAGAACAGCGGCAGGGACCTCCGGTAGGTGATCCAAACCGCGCCCACCAAAGGCTGCCACCGCGAGTGGATAATGTGCTCCAGCAGCCGGGTGCGAGCCAGCAGATGGGTGCGCGCGTAGTCCATGATGCTGAGATAGCGGGCGTTGTTCAGGTGCAGGTTGAGGTCAATATCGTTGGGCAAGACGTGCATCCGCAGCCGGTCCTCGTCTAAAACTCCCAGCGGCGCCAGCGGCCGCAGATGCTGGCGGACGCCAACGCCGGAATGCGGACAAAGCTGATGAAGTGCGACAAGCTTTTCCCTCGAGTGGGCTCTTCAGCTCCAGTGTAGAGGACGGGGCGACTGTGGCCTGTGATCTCGGCGCAGGGAATCCCACAACCGCACACGCGCCACTGGAGAGGAATGGGTCAGCTTGAAAGAGCTATCTCTCAGGGCTAATGCACCGACCTGCCAGTCCACATCCCTCAAACTGACCTGCTGCCCACTGGCGCGCTCCCTGCCTCATCGGCGACAATCTCTTCTGCCATGAAAAATCTCTCTCGCCGTGACTTTCTTATGACCGCTTCCGCTGCCACACTAGCCGCCACAGCTCCGAGCTTCGCCGCATCCGGCCGTCAGCGTGTTTTCGTTGGTTCCAATACGCCCGACGGCATACTGGCCTACGACTGGGACCCTGCAACCGCCGAATTGACGCCTGCCGGGGTGGCCGCCAAACTCGCCAACGTGGATTGGATCACTTTCTCGCCCGGCCGCGAATTTCTTTACGCAGCCTCTGAGGTCGAATCGTTCAACGGCAAGCCTACTGGCGAAGTGGCCAGCTTCAGCGTCAAGAATGGCGGACTGCTTCCTCTCTCTACCCGGAACTCGGCCAGCGTGGGCACCTGCCACGTTGCCCTGGACCACACCGGCCGTGTGCTGCTTTCTGCCGACTACGGCGGCGGCAGCGCGGCCAGCTTTCTTGTGACCGCCGGCAGCCTCAGCCCCGCCGTCTGGACCGAGCACTACACCGCGCACGGCCCCGACGTCCACCGCCAGCAAAGTGCCCATGCCCACTTTGCGTCTTATTCGCCCGATAACCGCTTCGCCTACATCAACGACCTCGGCGGAGACTGCATCCACATTTACAGCGTGAACGCAGCCACGGCGGCGCTCACGCCCGCTGGCACTTACCATTCCGCGCCAGGAGCAGGGCCGCGCACGCTGCATTTTCACCCCAACGGCCACACCGCTTACTCCATCAATGAGATGGCCTCGACGGTCGACGTACTGGAGTGGAGCAAGGCCAACGGGAGCCTGGCTTTGCAAACGAGTATCAATCTGGTGCCGGCGGGCAGTCCCACTCATGGCTGCGACACGATCATTGCCAGAGACGGCAAGTCAGTCTATTTCGCCAATCGCGGCGACAACTCGATTTACTTCTTCCGTGCCGACCCGAAGACCGGCAGCCTGACGCGGGTCGGCCGCACTAGCTGCGGTGGAAAGACTCCGCGCAACTTTGTCCTCGATCCAACGGAGCGCTGGATGCTGGTGGCTAACCAGGGTTCGAGCCTGATCAGCGTCTTCGCGCGCAGCCCCGAGACCGGGGCGGTGGCTGAGGAAGGGAAGAGCTTCGCGGCCCCCACGCCGATGTGCATTCTTTTCGCTTAGAAATCAGATTTGTTCGAATCAGTCTAGCTATACGCCCATCAGGGCCGGGGTGGGAAGAACGTCATCGGTAACGGCCGCGGGCACCGTTTCTTCCATGGTCGCCGCGGTCACCGGCACATGGGCCAGCTCCCAGGCCGAGCGGTCTTTCAGCAAGCGCGAAACGAGAGCGGTGTGCATGGCGTGGCCGGCGCGCTCAGCCACCACATGGCCCTCGATGCGGCGCCCGGCCAGGGCCAGATCGCCGATCAGGTCTAGCACCTTGTGGCGCACATACTCGTCGGCGAAGCGCAGAGGGCCGTTTTCCGGTCCCCGGGCTCCCAGGACAATCGCGTTCTCAGGGCTGGCGCCGCGAATCAGTCCCATATCGCGTAGCCGCTTCTCATCGGCCTTGTAGCCGAAGGTGCGTGCCGGGGCGATAAACGTACCGTAGGTCTCGGCTGCCAAGTCCACGCAGGCTCTCTGGTGGCCGATGGGCGCCGGAAAGTCGATGGCGTATTCAATCTTGTATCCGGAGCCGGGATAGACGCCGATAAACTTCTCGCCCTCACGCACTTCCACGGGGTGCAGCACGCGGATGGTCTCACGGCGGCGGCGTTGGCTACGGATGCCGCCGCTGAGGAAAGCCTGCACATAGGGCCGCGCGCTGCCATCCAGGATGGGCAGTTCCAGGTTGTCCAGCTCCACAATCACATTGTCCACGCCCATGCCGATCAGCGCGGAGAGCAGATGCTCAGTGGTGGAGATCAGCACACCTTGGCGCATCAGACTCGTGGCGTAGCTGACCTTGGCCACGTTTCGGCCGGTCGCGGGAATCTCAAAGTTATCCAGGTCGGTGCGACGGAAGACGATTCCCGACCCGGCCGGAGCGGGCAACAGCCGCATGGTCACCGGCGCACCCGAATGAAGTCCCACCCCGGTAAATTCCAGGGGTTCTGCAATCGTCTGTTCCAGGTGTGCCGGATGTCCCAAAATACCCCTCTCCAACTGTGCAAAACTGGGCAATGGTTAGAGTAGACGCAAAGCAGCAAGTCCGTCCTGTGGCATTTTAGCCACACTCTGCGCGTGTTAGACCACCTCCAAGGCCAGAATCTGATGTCCAAACTTGCTTTAGCCGTCGTAGAATCGGGTATTTCCGAGCTTAGCTGCTTCGATCATCCCCTGAAAGGCTTACGGATGCTTGCTGTCAACAATGGTTCCATTCCCATGCGCGCCCTGCTGGCCGGGGCCCGGCGCAAGGAGTCTGCGCTGCTCGACCTTATCCGGCAACTCGTGCGGTTGGAGTCGCCCTCAGACGACAAGGCCTCTGTGGATGCTTGCGTTGCACTGGCTGCCGCTCACGCCAAAGGTTTGGGCGGGCGCGTCAAGTTGCACCGCCAGCGCGGGTTTGGAGATGTGTTGGAGGCGCGCTTCGGGCCAAAGCTGTCCAAGACCAGGGCTGGCAAGGTTGCGGCCAGCGATCAAGGCGCGGAGCGCATTCTTCTTCTCGGCCATCTGGACACGGTGTGGCCGCTCGGTACGATCAGGACCATGCCCTGCCGGTTGGGCGAAGGCCGGCTGTGGGGGCCTGGAACGCTGGACATGAAGGCCGGCGTGGCCATGGCCTTTACGGCTATCGAGATGCTGACGGAAGCTGGCCTGTTGCAGAGCGAAATCGTGCTGCTTCTCAACAGCGACGAGGAGGTAGGCAGTCCCGTTTCGAGACCCATCACCGAACGGCTGGCAGCCGAGTGCGACGCCGTCTATGTGCTGGAGCCAGCCCAGGGGCTGGCCTATAAAACTGCCCGCAAAGGAACCGGCAACTGGCGAATCGACATTACCGGAGTCGCGGCCCACGCCGGCGTGGACTTCGAAAAGGGGGCGAGCGCTATCCGCGAGCTGGCCCGTGTTGTGGAGACGGTGAGCGGCTGGACCGATCTCAGGCGCGGCCTGACGGTGAGTGTTGGCCTTGCCGGTGGCGGCTCCAAGACCAACGTGATTCCCAGCGGCGCATGGGCCGAGGTGGACGTCAGAATTGCGCGAAAGACCGACGGCCCACGCATCGAGCGCAAGTTTGCCGTGCTCAAGCCCGTGGACAAACGCTGCACCCTTGCCGTCGCCGGCGGCATCAACCGTCCGCCGATGGAGCGTACACGAGGAACTGTCCGGCTCTATCGTCGGGCCAGGGTTCTGGCCGGGGAGTTGGGTTTCCCGCTGGAAGAAGCTGCAACAGGCGGCGCCTCCGACGGCAACTTTACCTCCGCGCTCGGCATTCCCACGCTCGACGGCATGGGCGGCGTTGGCGAAGGCGCGCACGCTCGCCACGAATCCATCGTGGTAGAGCATCTCGCACTCAGGACGGCTCTGCTGGCAGGAATGTTGGCGCCTTGATGGGCGCCCGGCCCGCTCCGGTCATGAACACAATCTTACGGATACAAGAGATTCTGAAGAAAGAAGTAACCCGCGGTCACGAAGCCGATGACCGCGACCATCCAGCGCATGGCCCGCTGATTTACCTTGCGGCTATAGTGCGCGCCCAGGTAGCCGCCCAGTCCGGCCAGAATCGCCATCGCCAGGCAGAATTGCCACGCCACCCGTCCCGCCAGCATGAATGTAACCGCTGGAATCCCGATGGAAACGGCCGCAGTGAGCACCTTCAGGGCATTCATCTCGTGAATGTCGTGGACGCCGCAGAAGCCGAACAGCGCCATGGCAAGAAAACCGCCGCCTGCGCCAAAATAGCCAACATAGACGCTAACCGCGACCATGCCGACAAGGAGCGAGGTGTTGTAGCGCCGCCCGCCCGACAGGCTGGCCAGCCAGCGCCCCAATGGAAAGCTGAGCACGAACATGACTGCGGCAAACAACAGCAGCCACGGCAGCAGCTCGCGGAATTGCTTGTTGCCCGTATGGAGCAACAACCAACCGCCGATCTCGCCTCCCACGGCTGACGCTATCCCCAGCGGCAGCAGCTTCCAACCATAGGAACGCAGTTGCGCGCGAAAGGCCACCAGAGAGGTTAACTGTCCCGGCCAAAGGGCGACTGTGTTGGTGGTCTGTGCGGTGACGGCTCCCACCCCGGCAGCGGTGGTGCCGGCCAGCAGCGCCGGTAGCGAAAGAAACGATCCCCCGCCGGCAATCGAGTTCAGCACCCCGGCCAAAAACGAAGCCACCGGGAGCCAGAGAATGCGAAGCGCAGGAAAAATGAAGAGATCCACACACCAATGTAATGGCAATGTGCATAAAGAGGTGTAAGGTCTGTAATCCCTTTCTCGGTTTATTCATGAATTGCCGCGCCCTCGTAGATGTTTCCGTCAGGGGGCGCCTGATACACTCCGGTCAAGAACCTAACGGAGCGCAACTGCACAATGAAACGAACTGTTTTGCTTCTTTTGCTGGCGGCAACCACAGTGGCCGCAAGCGCCCAGTCTCCTGCCAAACCCGCCGTCACCCCTGCCAAACCGGCCGTCACAGCCCAGAAATCCACAGTTCCCGGCGTCAAGCTGCCTCCCGGTGTGCCGCCGGTCAAGGGTGTTTTAAAGACCGCATTCACTCTGCGCTATCAGGACATCAAGATCGGCACCGGCGCTGACGCCGAACCCAATAAGATGTACAAAGTCCACTACACCGGCTGGCGCGCGGCCGATGGCGTCAAGTTCGACTCCTCGTTTGACCACCCCGGACAGCCACTGAAAGACAAGGACGGCAAGCCGGTGCTGGGCGACGACGGCAAACCCAAACTGGGCGATCCGCAGCCCATGACCTTTCCTCAGGGCATGGGTCGCCTGATTCCCGGCTTTGACCAGGGCTTTGCTGGAATGAAGATTGGGGGCAAGCGCCGCCTGTTCATTCCCTGGCAACTGGCTTATGGAACTCGCAACATTCCGGATCGTCCTGCGGACCATCCAGGCGGTACGCCTCATCCGGGGATTCCTTCGAAATCCGACCTGATCTTCGACGTCGAGCTCGTGGATGTAGCCGACTTGCCGATGCCGCCCAATCATCCCAATATCGGCGGAATGCCCGGTGCCCGGCCAACTCCCGGCGGCCCGGCTCACCCCGGTGCTCCAGGAACGCCCGCGACTCCGGCGCAGCCCGGCGCGACGGCAACACCTTCGACACCTGGAGCAGCACCAAAGCAGGCCAGCCCCGTAACAGCCGCTCCTTCAGCGCCAGCGCAACCGCCAACACCAGCGGCTCCCGCAGCCCCTAACGCTGCTCCTGCCCAGGCGGCGCAGCCGGCTCAAACGGCCCCAGCGGCTCCTGCAACTCAGGCCCAACCGCAACCGAAGTAGAACAGGTTTTGCATTGTTTCTTCAGGCCACGCCGAGAGGCAACTCCGGCGTGGCCGCGATTAGCCGGCGGGTGTACTCCTCCTTGGGGTTGGCGCATAACGCCAGGGCTTCGCCCGTCTCCACCAGCCGTCCGCGTTCCATGACCGCAATGCGTGTGCTTAAATAGCGTACCAATGGCATGGAGTGCGAGATGAATAGGTAGGTCAGCCCGTGTTCGCGCTGCAACCGCCGCAGCAGGTTCACGATCTGCGCGCCCACGCTTACATCCAGCGCTGAAACCGGTTCATCCAGTATCAGGAGTCTCGGCCTGAGCGCCAGTGCGCGGGCTATGTTGATCCGCTGCCGCTGCCCGCCGGAGAACTCGTGCGGATGCCTTGCCAGCGCCGACTCGTCCAGCCCAACCTCGTCCAGCAACTCCGTGGCCTTGATGCGCAACGCGGCGCGGCCGGTCCTGATCGCCGCTCCATCTGGCCTCTGCATCTCATGAATCTCCAGCGGCTCAGTGACAATCTGCAGCACCGTCATCCTGGGATTCAGAGCGGCGTAGGGATCCTGAAACACCGGCTGCATCTGCCGCCGCAGCCGGTGCAACTCCGCCCGGGAAGCCCGGGCCACGTCGATGCCCTGCACGCGCACCGCGCCCCGGCTCGGCTCCGCCAATCCCAGAATCATCCGCGCCAGCGTAGTTTTGCCCGAACCCGACTCGCCCACCAAACCCAGTGTTTCCCCAGCCTGGATGGTGAGCGAAACCTCCTCGACTACGTGCCGCAGTTCTGTCTGCAGCCCCCTTCGATGGGGATAGCTCTTCCATACCGCATCCACCTCAACCAGCGCCATGATCGCATGCTATCGCATCTCCTCCGCCTCAAGGACGGGAAAGGATTTCGCCAACCGAGTGCGGTTTGGTGATACAAAAGCAGGCAAGGCTCTTTGCGGATGACGGTAGCTCTCGATGAGGGCAGGGAGGCGCAATGGCAAAGTTTCGAATTCTCTCCTTGGATGGCGGGGGTTCCTGGGCCTTGATCCAGGTAATGGCCCTGATCGATTTGTATGGTGGCAGCGCAACCGGCCATGATGTGCTGCAAGACTTCGATCTTGCTGCGGCCAACTCCGGCGGAAGCATTGTCCTAGGCGGGCTGGTGGAAGATATGTCGCTGACCACCCTGCTGAATTTCTTCCTCAGCGAAGAGAAGCGCAAGAGCGTCTTCGTGGAAAAGCTGCACCTGCCGGATACGCCCAAGTACAAGACAGAAGACAAGCTCAAGGGTTTGCAGGCCGCCTTGCCGCAGCGCGGCGGTTGGTTGCTCCGCGACGCCGCTGCCGACATTCCCAGCCAAACCGGCAAGGCAGTGCACCTGCTCATTGTGGGATTCGACTACGATCGCAGCCGCAGCCGCTTCTTTCGCTCCGCACCAGCCAGTGGCCCTGCATGGGGAGACGGCGACCCGGCGCAGGTGCGCGTGGCCGAGGCGATTCACGCCTCAACGAATGCCCCGGTCCTGTTCTTTGACAAGCCGGCCGAATTTCCCAGCGAGCCCGGTAAGCGTTATTGGGACGGAGCCATTACAGGATGCAACAACCCGGTACTGGCCGGGGTTGCCGAAGCCGTTGTACTCGGTCAGACGCCGGATTCGATTGTTGCCCTGGCTATTGGCACCGGAACCGTGTGCCGCCCGCCAGCGCCGGCAGACGCCTCAGACTCAGCTCTCTACGCGCCGCCGGAGGATCCCGGTGTTTTACACGATGTGGAAAAAATGGCCACTGCCATCATCGATGATCCGCCGGACGCCGCCAGCTTCCTGGCTCACGTCCTCACCGGAGGCTCGCCCCGTCTGCCTGCCCCGGTCGATAGCCGCATTGTGCGGATGAGTCCGATGCTTTCGCCCGTGCGCGATGCTGACGGCAACTGGACCCTGCCCCAGGGCCTCGATGAGAATGCCTTCGGCACGCTGGCAAATCTTGCCATGGACGCCGTGGATCAGGACCAGGTGCTGGCGATCCAGAACTTCGCCAGCCTCTGGTTGCAAGATAAGGTTCGCAATCAGCCCATCCGGATGAACGGAGACCTCGGCCGGGAACTGGGCCAGGACTGGTACTCCCAGGCCAAGGCGGCTTGGCAGACGGTTCGATGATCGGGCCCGCACTGCTTCAAGAATGTATCCGGCAGCTTCAGTCCAGCTTCGGATGCAGCTTGTGGAACCCGGTAGCCTCCTGGTAGGCGCTGGCAAACGCCGCCAGCTTGGCGTCCTGATAGTGGCCGGCCAGGAAAGTGAGCGAGACTGGCGTCCCCGGCCCGCCTATGTCGTCGTGGTTGCCGTCGTCGATCGCGGGCGGCTTGGGAGCGTCTGAGCCGCGCAGCCCGTTGGGCAGAATCAGCGCGGGGTGCCCCGTCAGATTGGTGGCCATCAACTGCGTATCGGTTGAGGGCGTCACAATCACATCCACCTGCTCGAACAGCGCCGAAACCTGCTGGATTGCCAATGTCCGCGCCCGGTTGGCCTGGATGTACTCGACCGCCGGATAAAAGCGCGCAATGCGGAAGTCGTTCGGCCAATCCTCCACTCCCTGCTCGGTCAGGAGCCGGTCCCGGCCTGACATCGTCAAGTCGTCAAATGCCGCCGCGGCCTCGGCGGTCAAGAGCGGCACCATCGCGTCATAAGGTAGTTTGGGCAGCTCCACCGGAATGAGATTAACGCCCATGGCCCGCAGCTTGTCCAGCGCGGCGAGTTCGTAGCGCCGGTCATAATCGCGCCTCGCGCGGGCCGCCTTCATCTGGGTGTTGTGCTCCTCGCGCCTGGTCTTTTCTTCTGCGGTCTCATTGGCTGCGGGCTCCTGAAGCTTGAGCGGGGCCGGAGGGTCAAACTCGCTTTTCAGATAGCCGATGCGCAACTTCTTCCAATCCAACCCAGGATTCCAGTGAAAGTTGGCCGCTACAACGGAGGCATCTTTGCCGTCGGGTCCATGAATCGCTTCGAGAACCATGGCGCAGTCCTCAGCCGACCGTGTAATCGGACCCAATTTGTCCATCGTCCAACTCAGCGCCATCGCGCCGGTACGCGGTACAAACCCGAAGGTAGGCCGCAGGCCGGTGGTTCCGCAGCGCGTGGAAGGCGAGGAGATGGAACCCAGCGTCTCAGAGCCGATGGCAAAGGCCACGCAACCCGCAGCCACCGCGCTCGCCGAGCCAGCAGAAGACCCGCTCGAACCCTGCTCCATATTCCACGGATTGCGCGTGCGCCCGCCAAACCATTTGTCGCCCATGGCCAGCGCGCCCAGTGTGAACTTGGCCACCAAAACGGCTCCCGCCGCATCCAGCCGCTGGACCACTGTCGCGTCCTCGTCAAAGGACTGGTGCTCAAACCCGCCCGCGCCCCAGGTCGTGGGATAGCCTTTCACGGCCAGCAAATCTTTCGCGCCCCAGGGAATCCCGAGCAGCGGGCCACGATAGTTATAGTTGCCGGCGGCAATCTCCGCGTCGGCAGCCCGGGCCTGCGCCAGCGCTCGCTCTTCAGTGAGCGTGATGACGAAGTGCAGCTTGGAGTCGTAACGCTTCAGGCGTTCTAGATACATCTTCGTAAGCGCCAGTGAGGTCACCTTGCGATGTTCCAGCAATTTGCCCAGCTGGCCGATAGTTGCAAATGCGAGATCTTCCAGCCTTGCGGGCGCTTCCGGAATGCTTAGAGGATTCTCATCGGGGATTGCTACGCGGCAATCGACGCAGGGCATCGAACAGTCTTTTTCGGGCGGCTTCACATCAGGCGGCAGCGGATGAAACACATACGCCGGTGGGACAGAGTTAGCCAGCTTCAGTGCCCGGATCGGCTCATAGGAACCGCGCTGGTCGTTCAGCCCTTCAAGCATCATCTTTTTCTGCTCGACGGGAAACGGACCAACTCCCGCCAGCGCGGCAGCCTGGTCCAGCATCTCCGGCGTAATCTTGGGCAGTTCCGCAGGCTTGCCTGAGGCGCCCGGCTCCTGCGCCTGCGCGGCCAGCGTGTACAAGATGCCTGGCAGCAGCGCGGACGTAATGCCTGCGCTGCTGCAAGCGGCAAGAAAGCCTCGACGATCAAGGTGCATGGGGTTCATCCTGTTCCTTTTTTGCTTCTTGGGAGTTAATGCGTCTTGGGCGGGAAGGCGACCCGTATCTCCGCTACTTCGATCCGGTTCACTCCGGCTTTGACGCTGGGGTCGTCGTCGGCGATCGCGCGTGCTTCGTCCTCGCTCGCGGCGGTTATGACCAGAACACCGTAGACCCCTTTGGGGTCGAGCACCGGCCCTCCGAACACGCAGACTCCCTTTTCAAACAAGTCCTTCCAGTAAAGGAAGTGCTGGTCCATGAGCTTCTCTTCGGCTCCGGTCATGTCCTTGTCGAAGGTGGGCCGGGGCGGAATCAGCCGGATAAACCAGGTCTTCTTCGCGGGCACCTTGGAGGCTTGGCTGACCGGGGCAGATTGAGCGGCAAGCGGACGCGCTGGCCCAAAGGCGCAGCCGACCGCCAGAAACAGAGCAGCAACAGACAGAACATTCATGACGGGGAGCATAGCACGAGGCATGGCTCCCCGTTGATTGTTTCGGGCGCCTCACGGCGCAGTTTATTTTCCCGCCTCCGTCATCTGCTGCTGGGCTCTGGCCATGGCGTCCAGCCGATGCTGCTTCTGGGCCTCAAAATCTACGCCTGCGGGCCGGTGGTTGCTTGCCATCTGGCGCTTGGCAATGTCCTCCAGCCGCTGCGCAAAGTCCGCGCTGATAGCGGCTACGGCCGCCTGCGCCTTGGGCAGCACATCGTGGAAATGGGCAATTTCCGCGGTGGCGCGTTCGGGGTGGTAACCCAACCGGTCACCAGCCTGCATCGCGTCGATAAGGAGATCTGGCGGAGCGGCGATGGAAGTCTGGTATATAGCGTCATACGTGCCGCGCAACCGCGTCATGGCCCCGGCAAAGCCATCCAACTCGCCACGACGCGCGGTCAGTCCTGCGGCACGGCGCACTTCCACAGTGACCTTGGCCGCAACGCTCCCGCCCGGCACGGGAATCACCGTCGTCAGCGTGTTCCCCTCGAAGGACCACCCTCCCTTGTCTGTCGGCCCTGCGTGTTTCACGGGCGCGCCATTCACTGTTACCGAAGCGGGCGGCCAGTCGGCGGGCAGGCGCAGCTCCAATCCACGCGCCTTCGGCATCCCCGGATAGCTGCCCACAACCGGCCCAATCTCCACCCGCAGCGTGTCGCCGGTTTGCGTGGCTTTGACCGGCGTGCGGGCAAACACCCCGCGCTGGTACTCGACCGACGCGCCAGAGTCCTCATAGATCTGATAGGTGGAACTGGCGCCGGGAGCGAGCGGCCATACGTTCACAATCAGCGGATCGACTGACTTCTCTCCGGAGTAGCGCATCGGGGGCTGCATGGGCACAATGGCCCCGGCGCGCAGGTAAACCGGCGTCTGCTCAATGGAGAAACTGCGCTCCACCGTGACCGGTCCGGTGAGGTGCTTGCCCGTTGGCCACTCGATCCATTCGCCCTTGGGCAGCCATATATTCTCCGTGGCCAGGCCGGTCGTCTTGTCTTCGGGCGCGGTCACCGGCGCGGCCAGCATCTGATCGCCAAACAGGTACTCACCTTTGCGCTCGTAAGCTTCTGCGTCTTCCGGCCAGTCATAGTAGAGCGGGCGGAAGAACGCCACGCCGGTGTCGTAGGTTCGTCGAGCTTCAGTGTAGATATACGGCTCCAGCGCGTAGCGCATCTGGAATGTGGAACGAAGAACGGAGGAGTACGGCTCCGGATAGGCCCAAATGCGCCGCTCGCTCTCAGGATTCTTGGTGGTGTGGGTGCGCAAAATGGGGCTGAAAGCGCCAAACTGCACCCAGCGGGTAAAGAGCTCTGGCTCCACGGCGCCCGGCATGTGGCCGCCGATGTCGTGGCTCCAATAGGCGTAGCCCACATTGGCAGCGGTGGCCGTAAACCATGGCTGAAAGGCCAGCGAATTCCACACCGAAATTGTGTCGCCGGAGAACCCGATCTGGTAGCGATGGTTGCCCAGGCCACCCCAACGATGGAAGAGCAGCGGCCGCTTGCCCTCACGCTGCTGATCAGTGAAGTGCACATAGTTGAGCCACCAGGTGGGGTTTACGCCGGCCATTTTCGTGGTCGATTCCTGCTGCCAGTCCAGCCACCAGAAGTCGATGCCCTGCTTCTCAAGCGGATGGAGAATCAGATTCATGTAATTGGTAGCCCAATGCTTGTCGGTAATGTCGAAGGGAACATACTGCTTCGTGGCCGGATCGATGCCCATGGCGCGCGCCATTTCAGGGTAGTGATCTTCCCAGGGCTGGATGCCTGAGGCCGGGTGCAGGTTCAGGCTGGTTTTCAGGCCGTTGGCGTGCAGCTTGGCCAGAAACTGGGCCGGATCGGGGAACAACAGCTTGTTCCACGAGTAGCCGGTCCATCCCAGCCCCTCGTGCGACTGGTCCACCTCACCGGCGGCCTGGAGCTGCTCGCGGCTGATATGCCAGCCCATGTCAATGACAAACACGTCGAGCGGGGTATCGTTCTCATGGAAGCCGCGGACGATTTCATCAATCTCCTGGTCGCTGTAGTCCCAGTAGCGCGACCACCAGGCCCCGAAGGCGAAGCGCGGCGGCAGCGGGATGCGCCCGGCCACGCGCACGTAATCGCCGAGCGCCTTGCGGTAGTCGTGGCCATAGCCGAAGAAGTACCAGTCCTGCCGCTCGCCGGCCGGCCGCTCCATCACCCACGGCCATGGGCTCTTTTCTCCCTCAAGAAAGCGGAAGTCCGCCGAGTCGAACAGCGGCCGCGTCGAGTCGTCCACCAGCGCCCAGCCGGAGCGCGAAACCAGCCCCTCGCCGATCGGCTCCTTGGTCTTGTCACCCAGCGCGCCGTCGAGCGTCCGCGTTGTTCCATGCAGGTTGTCGGGGTCAGCCAATCCGGGATTCCATACCACCTGCTTGCCGTCTACCGTCAATTCAATAGATAGGTCCTCGGGCGTAAATCGTCCATCGGCCGAGGGCGTATAGGTGAGCGCCAGCGCGTTGGTTTTAATGGTCAACAGCTGGCCGTTGCCGGTTAATTCCTTTTCAAACTTCGGCACCGGTAAACGGCGGTTGAGAAACACGAACGAAGCATGGTCCTCAAACTTGCCGTCCGCCGCCCACTCCATGCGGATCAATTCCGGCGTGAGTACGGTAAACCGCGCATTGCCCAGCGTGACCACGGCTTTTTGATCCGCTACAGGATCTGTAATGCCCTCGTCCGCTTTCGGCTGAGTCACTGGCGTCGAAGTTGCGACCGCTGTCTGCCTCGCGGCTTGTCCTAACGTCTGCGCTGTGAATCCAAGACCGAGTCCGATCGCGAGTCCGATTGCGGCAAAGCGATGCAAGAAAATATGCACAATTTCCTCCAACATTTCTCCACGGGAAGGTTATCACCGGCAGCCAGAAAGGCGCAGCGCGATGGCCGCCAAGGGTAGCACAGTCATGAATTCACGGGAAGAATATGCATCCTATATAAGTGCCGGGACAAGAAGAGGCCGCAGAGCGTCCCGGAAGCGGCGCCTCACGGCGGCGAGATCGTTTTATTTCGCCGCTGCGGTCTGATTTTGCTCCGCCGTTGAAACCATTTCCTGAACAAGCATTACTGCGCCAAGCACGTGGCCGTCTTGTCCGTAGATGGGCTTGCTGCATAAAGAAGCCCTAGCCTGCGTACCATCCTCGCGGTTGCAAAGAACCTCTAGCGCATGTGTCATTTCGCCGCAGAGAATTGCGCGAGCAAGCGGATACTCTTCCGGTGTCAGCGGCTGTCCATCTACGTGCATCGCGCCCCACCGATCGTAGTCGGCGATCGCTTGACCGGGCACGATTGCATCGCGAAAGATTCTCTCCGCCGCAGGGTTGACCAGAACGATGTCACCATCCGGCGCATGGGCAATAACAATTCCAACCGGAACGGCATCCGAGACAGCCCGCAACTCCGCACGGCATCTTTGCAATGCCTCGTCAGTCTGCTTTAGTTCCTGAATATCTTCGAGACCACCGTACCAGCAAAGGACTTTTCCGGAGGGATCAAAGCGCGGATAACCGCGGGACCGCATCCATCTCCAACCGCCATCCGGGCACCGGATTCGATACTGGACATCGGTGGGCCGTTTGCTGGCGATCGCCTCATGTATGGCTCGCTTCACCGGCTCCACGTCGTCCGGATGGAGCGCATCCAGCCATCCAAGGCCTAGCGCCTGCTCGGTTGTGAAGCCCGTCAGTTCTTCCCAGCGAGAGCTTACCTCGAGCGTTCTTCCTTGCGTATCCATGACCCAGGGCGTCTGCGGATTCAGCTCCACGATGCTCCGGTATTGCTCTTCGCTTTCGCGGAGTGCCTGCTCAAAGCGTTTCCGCTCCGAGATGTCATTGACGGCGATGGATACGCCCATCACCTCACCAGCCTCATCCCGGACCGGTTGATACGAGAGCATGAGCGTGCGATAACCGCTGCCCGCCTCGAAGTCTGGCCTTTGCACTTCAAAGTTGGGAATCGATTCTCCCGCAAGAGCGCGGCGAAGATTGTCCTCGAACAGGGGGTACAAATCGGGGACAAGCTCGGTGATCGGTCTGCCCAGATGCGCTGCGACAGGCGCACCGTTCATTTGGGCAAGACGCCGGTTGAGACTCACATAGCGCAGATTGCGATCGAGCAAGGCGAGGCCCACGGGCACGCTATCGTAAATGGCCTGCAACTGCGCAAACCTTTGGCCGGGCAATGCCTCCAGGCTAGTAATCGGATCTACATCCGCAGGCGCAGACAATAGGGTTGAATAAGGTCGCGGTTTGCGGGAAACGATGGACGGAAGATCTTCAGCCGGAACGGGCTTGCTGTAGAGATAACCCTGGCCGAAGTCGCATCCGAGCCAGAGGAGCATGGCGGCCTGTTCCTCGGTCTCGACTCCTTCCGCCACAGTGATGAGTCCCAGGCTGCGTCCCAGACCGACGACGGTGGCGACGATTTTTCTGCTCTCTCGCGACTCCGTCATGGAACTGACAAAACTTCTGTCGACTTTCAACTCATCGAATGGCAATGCCTGCAGGTGCTTCAGGCTGGAATAGCCGGTGCCGAAGTCGTCGAGGGCCAGCCTGCATTGCAAAGCCTTCAATTCCCGAGCGACAGATTGGGAGCGCGGCAGATCAACCAATAGCGCGCTCTCGGTAGTCTCGATGGTCAACCGGTCGAGAGAGAAGCCGCCCCGCTCGGCAGATGCCGCAATCTTGGCGGGCAGCGTGAGATCGAGCAACTGATGTGGAGAAAGGTTCACGGCCAGCGTGCAAGAGTTAGGTAATACGTGGCTCGCGGCAAATGCCTTTTGCAATATCTGACGAGTTAACTCATCGATGGATCCGATCTTCTCCAGCGCAGGGATGAAATCGTCTGGGCAAATGATTCCCAGCCGCGGATGTTTCCATCGCGCAAGAAGTTCAAAGCCGGCCAGTTGACCGGTGCGCAGATCCACTAAGGGCTGGAAGAAGGGGTAAAACTCTTCCTCGTCAAATGCCCGATGAATATCGATTTCATCGAATGACATGGCGACACTTTACGCCAAATACGCACAAAGCGCCATGGAGAAGGAGGGAGTATTCCAAGCGTGGATAGCCCCTGTCCGGGAGATCGCGAAGGATGCGAATCTCCCGGACCAGAACTTAAATGTCGAGGTTCTTTACGTCGAGCGCGTTGTCTTCGATGAACTTTCTGCGTGCTTCAACGTCTTCGCCCATAAGGGTAGTGAAGATGGCTTCGGTTTCGGCTATGTCTTCGAGCTTTACCTGGAGCAGAGTGCGGCGCTCGGGGTCCATGGTAGTCTCCCAGAGCTGCGTGGAAGTCATCTCGCCAAGGCCCTTGTAGCGCTGGACCTGGTAGTCCTTCTTGCCCTGCTCGACGATGTGGGCAAAGAGCTCGCGGGCAGTCTGCTTTTCGACCGGCTCGCGAGACATGCGGGCGGTGCGTCGGGCTTGTTTGGCTTCGGCCTGGGCTTCAGCGGTGTCCGAATCGGTTGGCTCGGCTTCCTCCGGGCTTGGCTCGGCGGCTGCGGCCTTGCTCGCGTACTCAATGAGGAAGGGCGGCTCGAGAAACTCCTTGATCTGGGTGTATTTGGCCATCATCTGGCGGAACTCGGGGCTGGCGGCCAGGTTCCAGTCAATGCAGCGTGTGGCGCCCTGGGCATCGGTAAAGCAGATTGACCACGTGTGGTGCTCTTCGTCTTCAACCGGATCGTGCAGCTTGAACTGGAACTCGTCTGCCAGCTCGGTCAGTTGAGCATGGAGCAGGGCTAGCTTCTCAGGTACATCGCCACCGTTCTTCGATGCGAAATCGGCGCGGTGCAGGAGTTCGGCGCGGGCCAGAAGCTCAGTCAGTTTTTCGTTGCGGATACGCTTGTCAACCCTTTCGACAAAGCCCAGGTACTCATCCAGGATCCCCATGAAGCGGGTGAGGTCGGCGCCTTCGATGCGGCTGGCTGACTCGCCGTGGCGGACGATCATGCCCTCCGAGGCGCGGTTGACCATCACCTTCACAAACGAACGCTCGTCCTTGATGTACTGTTCGAAGCGGCCCTTCTTGATTTTGAAGAGCGGCGGCTGCGCGATGTAGATGTTGTCGCGCTTGATCAGTTCGGTCATGTGGCGGAAGAAGAAGGTGAGCAGCAGGGTGCGGATGTGCGAGCCGTCCACATCGGCGTCGGTCATGAGGATGATCTTGCCGTAGCGGATTTTCGTTGCATCGAAGTCGTCCTTGCCGATGCCGCAGCCAAGCGCGGTAATCATGGCGCGGATTTCTTCGTGACCCAGCATTTTGTCGTAGCGGGCCTTCTCGACATTGAGGATCTTGCCTTTGAGCGGCAGGATGGCTTGGAAACGCCGATCACGGCCCTGCTTGGCAGTGCCACCGGCGCTTTCGCCCTCGACCAGATACAGTTCGCACCGCTCGGGGTTGCGCTCGGAGCAGTCGGCCAGTTTGCCAGGCAGGCCGCCGCCGTCCAGGGCGCCCTTCCGGCGAGTCAGGTCGCGAGCTTTGCGCGCGGCCTCGCGGGCACGCGCGGCATCGATCGCTTTGTTGATGATGCGCTTGGCAATGGGCGGATTCTGCTCAAGAAACATACCCAGCCGCTCATTCACAAAAGCCTGCACCGTGCCGGCGATATCGGAGTTGAGCTTGCCTTTGGTCTGTCCCTCGAACTGCGGCTGCGAGAGCTTGACGCTGACCACCGCCACCAGCCCCTCGCGCACGTCGTCGCCGCTCAGGTTATCTTTCAGATCCTTGAAGAGACCCAACTGTTGGCCGATGGCGTTGATGGTGCGGGTGAGCGCGGTGCGGAAGCCGGATAGATGCGAGCCGCCGTCCACCGTGTTGATATTGTTGGCAAAGCTGAACACGGTCTCGGAGTAGCTGTCGTTGTATTGCAAGGCGATCTCGATTTCGACCCCGTCGCGCGGTGCCTCCATCACGATCGGCTTCTCGTGCAGCACCTGTTTGCCACGGTTCAAATGCTTGACGAACTCGGCGATGCCGCCGGCGTAGCGGAACTCGGTGCGCCGGGCTTCACCGGTCTTGGGGTCCGCAGTGCGCTCGTCGGTGAGGGTGATCTCAAGGCCTTTATTCAGGAAGGCCATCTCGCGAAGCCGCTGGGCTAGCGTGTCGTAATTGAATTCGGTAGTGGTAAAGATGCTCTTGTCGGGCAGGAAGTGAACTTTGGTCCCACGCCGCTTGCTTGTCCCCGCCTGGCGCAGTTCGCTCGTTGGCAGTCCGCAACTGAAGTCCATCTCCCAGGTGTGGCCGTCGCGCCAGATCTCGACGTTGAACTCCTGCGAGAGCGCGTTTACGCAGCTCACGCCCACGCCGTGCAGACCTCCGGAGACTTTGTATGTTGAGGCGTCGAACTTGCCGCCGGCGTGCAGTTTGGTCAGTACTACCTGCACGGCAGGCATCATCTCGCCGTTGGGTAGCGGCATCATGTCCACCGGAATTCCGCGTCCGTCGTCGACCACGGTGATTGAGTTGTCCACATGGATAACAACGTCAATCTTCTTCGCGTATCCGGCCAGGGCCTCATCTACGGAGTTGTCTACCACCTCATATACCAGATGGTGGAGTCCCATCTCGCCGGTTGAGCCAATGTACATGGCCGGACGCAGCCGCACCGCCTCCAGGCCCTCCAAAATCCGAATATTTTCGCCGGTGTAGCTGCCGTTATCGCCCGGGAGAGGCGTCTCGTCCGGTACTTCAGTCGCCATAGGTTTTGTCGCCATAGGATTCCGTTCGCCAGGTATTCGCTTTTTGGCCCCAGTCTGAGGCGGTCCCGCTATTATGGTCCGGGCCTGCGATTCAAGGCTGTGATTCTCGGACTAACCGCTTGAAAGACGGGGGCTTTACGCGAAATTACCTAGTCCTATTTTAGCATGCGGAGAGGGAACAAGGGGGGCCTGGCATGACCACAAATCCGGTAACCATAAAATAGATTACGAATGAAGGATATGACGTTAGTAATCTATATAGTTACTAGTTGTTTATTTATCTGAAATAGATGGACTTGCAGGCAATTTTGCTCTACGATTTTAGTGTTAGGGGAGACAACTTCCCTGTCAAATCAAATCCGAGAGGGGTTACCAATCATGAAACTCGCCATCCGTATTTTTGCTCTGTCTGTTGTTTTCACCGGTGCCGCTGCTGCTACCGTCTCGTCCTCCACCACACATGCCATTCCCAGCCACCAGTCGGCGACCGCGAGCATGCCAGTTCCGGCCTGTGGCCCATACATTTGTCCTCCCAGCACAGGCGCGAAGTAGTGGCTAAACCCGCTATGTGTAGGTAATAGCACGAAAGTATCAGAGACAATAACGCTTTGCGGTTGAGCGTATAGGGCATTTGGGGCTATTCTGTGAGAGTTCTCAGGATGGCGATCGGCCCGTTATGTCTTCAGATCTCGCAATGTCGGTGATGGGTGGGACAGAATTCGTTCTGTCGGCCGTTCTCGGATTCCTGTTTTGGAGGAAGAAGCTGCATCGCCGTTTTCCGGCGATGGGAGCCTATTTAGCATTGCGCGTGGCTTCTACGCCGGTGCTGTTTCTCCTGCTTTCCGGCGACCTGCTCGGTTCCCGTGACATCTGCTTTGCGATTTACTTCTTCGTCTATTGGGCGGTGTACATCGCCAGCGCTGTGCTGTTGTTCTTCATCTGCATGGAGGTTTTCCAGTCCGCGCTCTCGGCATTCTCAGGGTTGATGAAGTTTGGAATCGTGGTATTCCGTTGGGCGGTGCTCGCCTCCTTGATCGTGACGCTCTCCACAATCTCCTTTGCGCATAAGGGGCTGATGCTTATCCCGGATATTGCTTTCGGGCTCATGCGCTCAGTGAGCATCCTTGAGTTGTGTCTGTTGGCCTTCCTTTGTCTGAGCATGAACGCGTTGCGCCTCTCGGTTCGCGATGTGGCCTTCGGCATAGCCTTGGGCTTTGGCCTCTTGTCAACCAATGACCTTGTGATTGCTCTGTTCATATCCCACTACACTGCGCTGACCGCCCCATTGCAGTTCGTCTACCAGTCGCTGGTATTGGTCTCGCTGGGGACATGGTTGTCCTACGTCGCCCTGCCTGAGCCGGCTCGCAAGCCCGTGGTCATGCCGGCCAACTCGACCATCTACCGCTGGAACGAGATTGCCTCAGCCTTGGGCCACACCGGGACCCAGGTTGCCGTGCCGCAGCCCGCCAACAGCTTCTTCTTGACGGATGTCGAGAGGGTCGTTGAAAAAGTGCTTAGCCGGAACCTGAAGGGCAACGAATCGGAGACCTAAGCTGACGCGCACATTGGTGAAAAGTAAAAAGGCCGGACCCATAGGGTTCGGCCTTTTTATCGATCGTGCGTACATTCAATCACGACTCTAACGCATCAGAAAAAGCCATCGCAAGAGCGTGGCGTTTCCTGATGAATGCGAGCCGTCTTACTCGGCTGCAACTGGATCTATCGAGGCGAAACGCCCGCGGTTGCCGCGGTCCTGAAACTTCACCCGGCCGGTAACCTTGGCGAAGAGCGTATCGTCAGAGCCGACGCCTACGTTTACGCCCGGCTTGATGCGGGTGCCGCGCTGGCGGATGATGATCGATCCGCCGGTAATGAGTTCACCGGCAAAGGCCTTTACGCCTAGCCGCTGTGCATTCGAGTCGCGTCCGTTTGTGGAGCTGCCTCCACCCTTCTTATGTGCCATTGCCGAATCCCTTTCTGAAGTTTCTCGCGCTGCCTAGACGGCTGCGGTATAGGTCACGCCATCGGCCTCGATGGCCTTGATGCGGATCTCTGTGAAGTTCTGCCGGTGTCCCTGTAGCTTCTTGTACTGCTTTTTCCGTTTGAGGTGGAAGACCAGAATCTTGTCGCCGCGGCCCTCGCCGAGCACTTCTGCGGTCACCTTGGCGGTGGACGGCTTGGCCACGGTTCCCGGCTCGCCGGAAACTGCCAGCACGTCGCTGAACTCGATGGTCTGTTCTTCAGAGACCACACTTTCAATCTTTACCACGTCACCCGGAGCGACCCGGTATTGCTTGCCACCGGTGCGAATCACTGCATACATAACAAACCCTCCAGCGCTCTGGTCTCAAAAAACCAGGCGCGTCGAAAACCAAATACCGTCAGCTGCATTCGAGCATTTTCACTTCACGTCCTGCCCTTGGTTTGGCATACAGGGTGTTTTTTCTCAAGGAGAAAACACTCGGCTGCTCGGCTGCTGAAAAGAGCAGAGGTGAAAACGCTGTTGGGGCGCATACTAGAGAGTGACTGCATCGGGAAGCGGGCCGCACGTAAGCCACGATCGCAGCGGTGAACCCAGCATAGCCCTGCACATCCTCAAAGGGGTGCATCGCCAAACTCTATAATTCTATCGTCAAACCGCGAATCCGGTCAATTTGCAGGAATTTGCTCCCGGTCGCGTTGCAGGCGCTCAAGCTTGCAGGCCGCACAGCAGGCCATGTCAGTTCGCGCCATGCCGGCCTGCGCACTTCCCCGGCAGCCCCCAGTTGGCCGGCCTGCCCAATGCATGCCAGCAAAAAACAAACCAATAGGTCCATGTCTTCAATCGCAAACGCCGGTTAAGACAGAGCGTTGCCGCGCACATCACTGTGCCGGATGCGGCGTTGATCAAGGTTCTGAGAACAAGGAATACTGACAGCACAAGATACGCCACCGGCTTCTGAGATTTCCGGAAGTAGATCAGCTTGGAGCGCTGATACTCGACTCTCGATGGTCCCCGAAAGCGGTTGGCAGTGTGCCCTTGCCAATGGCGAGCGCCGGCCTTCGGTAGATAGTACACTTCCGCGCCTATTTGCCAGGCACGGCGGCACCAATCAATCTCTTCAAAGAAAAAGAAGTAGTGCTCGTCAAGAAGGCCCAGCTTGGGCAAAACAGAACTGCGCACACACAGGCAGGCACCTAGAACACACTCGGCAACCATGGGATTCTCTTCAAGCGCTTTCCTTCTAAACCGACCAGGAGAGATCAATTTGAGCAGGATGGTTGGCAGAATCTCCTCGGCGAGGGATGGAAGAGGCGCGAACGCGCTTTGTAATCGTCCATCGGGATAACGGAGTTGCCCGCCGGCGATCGCCAGGTTGGGAAGTCGATCGAAACCATCGGCGAATGCTTGCAAAGCGCCGGCTTCCAACTGAGCATCATTGTTGAGCAGCAGAATAAACTCAGCCGATGTCAGCGCAATTCCCTGGTTCACAGCCCGGGCAAACCCGGCATTGCAAGTGTTTCGAATCACGAGCGTGCCGGCGACTTTTTTCTGCAGAGTTTGGATGGAGTCGTCTCGGCTTCCGTTGTCCACAATGATGATTTGTGATGCCGGAACGCCCTCTTGCACTGCTGAACGGGCGCAATCGAGCAACATTGCCCCGCCATTGTAGTTCACGATAACTACGGAAAACCGTGCGCCAACGCTACTTGAATCCACGATCATGTCCAGAAACGGAAGTGAAGTACGGCAATACACTGAAAGAGAGGGGATTCTTCGCGAGACCGAGTCAAATCGTCGCGTTTTCCCCACTATCAAAGAATCACGCGAACCCATCACAACATCATTATCTCAATTCTCCAGCAGCGACAGGTTAAGCGAGCCCATGCACTTTCTGGCCCACGGATGGGCAGAGACATGGGCCAACTCTGAACCCTTGCCATAGCAGTTTCGGCGGGGGGCTTGTTAATGTTTGCCCCGGACGCTCGCTTGGCTTGCCCCGTCTGCGAACTGAATGGCTTCTGTGGCCTCGCTCAAGTCGTTCCCTGCGAGTGCGATCTCAGCGGATTCACCGCCATGTACCCGCAAGAACAATGCGGAGTGCTGTGGTGCTCGCGAGCCGTGGATGAATGCTTGAATGGTGTTCCGCAAAGAAATAACGGATTCCGCCCCCATAGGCGCACTCGCCTCCAATCCGGAGATGTTGACGTTGCGCACATCGTCGCAGAGCAGTGCGGGACGTCCGTCCGGTTTCTCGGCTATCAGTTCCAGGTTGTGCAGCCGGATCTGGTCCGCATGGCGAACATACAGGCCATACGAGGGCAACCGGCCGAACATGCGTGCTTCCGGATAGTCTTTCTCGTTTTCCGGAATCGGAAGGTTGACCCAATTGGCATCGCCACCTTCCGCAGTGCGAATTCGCACATCCCGTAATGTCACATCTTTCACGCGGCTCCCTGGCACGCCGGTAATTGAACTCGTCAGGATCGAGCCGGATGCATCCAGACCCTCGATCATGACGTTGCGCAGAGATGTCTCGGCTCCGCCACTTCGTCTGCCCAGGCGCACAAAAATCGGCGTGCGCACATTCTGCATGCGGATATTCGAAATCACCACTCCGTCCACACTTCCCCCGTCCACCATCTCCACGGCGATGCCGGCGATGACGCGCTCGTTGAGCGGCACGTCATTGTTGTAGATCACCGAGTTGCTGAAGACGATATTCTCGAAAGCACCATGGGTTGCGGTACCCATCTTGAATCCATTGCAACAGGAAGTTAGCACACAGTTGGTGATGGTGATGTTCTTGTTGGGCAAATTTTCGCCATAGGGGTTCTCGCTTTTGAGACAGATGGCATCGTCGCCGCAGTCTATATCGCAATCGGAGACAAACACGTTTCTTGAAGAGGTGATGTCGATGCCATCGCTGTTAGGCCCATACACGGGATTGCGCACGCGGATACCATGAATGAATACGGAATCGCATGCCACAGGGCGAAGGGTCCAGCCTGGAGCATTGGTTAGCGTGACGCCTTCGATGCGCAGGTTCTTGCAATAAGCAAATTCGAGGAGAGGCGAAGGCCTTCGCTGATTGGGTTTCCAGTCATAGGCGATCACATCCCTCCATAGGTCTTCTGGAGCGGTCTGGTTACGGTTTGTTCTTGTCCAGAATGCCTGTCCCTGGCCGTCTATTACGCCCAGGCCGGTGATCGCCACATTCGCGGCATCTCGGGCAAAGATCAGATGATGGCCATTGGCGTCCCCTTCCCACGGAGGTCCAGGCTGCGCTGTGTAATCCCCAAAATCCGTGCTGGCTCGCAGAATGGCTCCGGCTTCAAGGTGCAACGTTACCCCGCTGCGCAGGACAATTCCGCCGGTGAGAAAGACGCCGGGGGGCACATAGACCAGGCCTCCGCCGTTGCGGAACGCGGCCTCAATGGCGCGCTGAATGGCTTCGGTATTCTTGGTCTTCCCATCCGGCCGAGCCCCATAATCGAGAATGCTGTTGAAGACGGGTTGAAGAACAGAGCCACTGGCGCTTGCGACTGGAGAGAAGCCCAGTGCAACTGCCGGGAGTGAGAAGAAATCCCGTCTGCGCATAAGATTGGACCTTCCTTTCAAACAAATATTCCTATGAATGAATTATCGCCCATTGGCGATCCAGCCAGGCAACAGAGTGTGCGTAATCCCATGCCGGCGATGGCGGAACGGCTCGACCAAGAACCGGGGGCAATGATATTCAGGCAATGACATCGAGGATTTGGGCCTCAATATGCCTGTTCCCGGCATTCTGACGCCGAGGGGAACTCGCTTGATTGTGCGGAGGCCGGTTGTTCGCCGGTGCGGCGGTGCAATACGATGGATATATTTCTGAAAGGATGTCACGCATGCGACGCCCGCTGTTATTCACTGTCAAATTCTGTCTTCTTGTCTTCGCCGCGGCAAATCTGGCCGCGCAGCAATCATCGCCACTCCCCGTCATTGTGCAGAGAGGCGCTGCGAAACAGCTTATCGTCGACGGCAAGCCGTACCTGATGCTGGCCGGTGAGTTGCACAATTCGAGCGCCTCGTCAGAGACATACATGCAACCAATCTGGCCTCGGCTCCAGGCATTGCATCTGAATACCGTCATCGGCACCGTTTCCTGGGAATTGATGGAACCGGAGGAAGGACACTTTGACTTTTCTCTAGTGGACGATCAGATAGAACAGGCTCGCAAACACTCTATGCGGTTGGTCCTGATATGGTTCGGGTCGTGGAAGAACACCTCGTCGACGTACGTTCCCATCTGGGTATTACGGGACAAGCAGCGATTTCAATGGGCGGCCCAGAACGAGCCACCCACGCCCGAACATCCGAAGCGCGGATTGTATGCACTTTCTCCCTTCTGCAAGAACGCCGCGGAAGCGGACGCGCGCGCCTTTCGCGCGCTCATGCATCATATTCGCGAAGTGGACCCACAACATACCGTGCTCATGATGCAAATCGAAAACGAGACCGGCATTCTTGGCGAAGGACGTGACTATTCGGCAGGCGCACAGGCTGCATGGAATGGGCCTGTACCGCATGAACTCCTGACGTACCTTTCGGCAAACCGCGCCCACCTCTTGCCTGAGCTAGCCGAAGTCTGGGGGCGCAACGGTTCGCTTACTCACGGAACCTGGGCGGAGGTGTTTGGAACCGACCGGTTTGCCGACGAGATATTTAGCGCATGGTATATCGGCCGTTATGTCGAGACGGTTACGAGCGCCGGCAAACAGGAACTGGATCTTCCTATGTATACCAATGCGTGGCTCGTGCAAGACGACAAGCAAGTACCGGGAGACTACCCAAGCGGGGGGCCGGTCTCGCGCATGATGGACATCTGGCATGCGGCCGCGCCAAGTCTCAGCTTGCTCTCACCGGATATCTACATCGACGATTTTGAAGGCGTATGCAACAGCTACACACGAGAAGACAATCCTTTGTTCTTTCCTGAGAGCCGCCCAATTCCAGGCAATTACATCTGGGCCGTTGGAAGTAAGAATGCCATTGGCGTTTCGCCTTTTGGCGTTGACGGACTTAGCGAGGATGATCCTCTGGGCGAGGTCTACGGAAAGCTGTCCGGTATCCTGCCTCTGCTGCTTTCCGCGCAGCAACAAGGCAGGGTTGCAGCATTCGCACCGCGCAATACGGGCCAGGCCGTCATTCACCTGGGTGGTTTTGACATCGAAGCGAAGTATGTAGTTACCCGCGCCGGCAATACCCCGCCTCCTGCCGCCGAACCGACTGGACAGCGATCAAAGGCCAAACACGGCCCCGCTCCGGAAGTGGTGCTTACCCAGGAGGCTCTTTCATCGGGACAAATGGGTTATGGCTTAGTAATCGCTTCTGGAGAAGATGAGTTCTACATCCTTGGCCGCGGCCTTGCGCTTACCTTCAACCGGCCCGCGAACGAACCCAACGATTGGGTGACGTACGATCTCGAAGAAGGTAACTTCCTTGACGGACGCTGGGTGCCGGGACGCCGCTTGAATGGAGACGAGGGACCTTCACTAAGGCGGTTTTCACTTCCAGACAATGAGTTAGTCATCCGGCGAGTAAAATTGTATCGTCATACCGGCCCGGGGTCTGTAGGTTAAGCTTTGGGACTGAACAAAGCTGCGGTGCCGGTCTTCGCGACCGGCGCCGCAGCGCGTTCTGGTGGGGCGATGATTGCGCAAAAAGGCTTGCGTCTATTGCATCGGGTTGGCCGTTGAAGTTTCCGCACCAAACTCGATTTCATTCGACCAGTGTGTCTCCCAGTTGTTATGGAAGGTGAAGCTGTTTTCCTTTGAGACGCTCCGCTCTGTTGCAAGTTCGCGCGCCTGGCCCTTGTTCTTGTTTATGCGGCAACTGAACTTGACAGTCTTGCCCGCAAGAATGCGCTCATGCACCTCGGGGATCTCGTGCCACGGGATAGCTGCCTCAACGTATCGCACTCCATCCTGATAGACAACGGCAAGTTGGGCATCGTGAACCGGACCGCCGTCTATCGGTGCCTTTGGCTCACGCGGAAAGAAGTGTTTGATAGGAACGCCCGGAGCACTCAGCCGCCATACCTCGTAGCCGCCACCGTATGCAGGAGCCACTTTATTCAGGGCAAACTCATAGTCCGTGTCCCAATAAGTGATGAAGTGCGGCAGAGTGCCTGGAGGATTGGGCAGCCAGGGCTTTTTGTCGATTACGTTGAACGCGATCTGAATATTATCGTGCGGATCCTTACCTGTGGCCCCGCGGTCGGCGCCGGAAGGGATTTCAAATCCCTCCTTATAAGAGAAGTGACGAACGCCCTGCGGCCAAGTCTTCTCCTTGCCGTCCTGGTCCTTTACTGTATCGGGATAAAAGTATTTGTCGTCATTGCGGGTCTCGAAGCGGATCATGCCATCGTCGGGCGTTGACTCCGCAACCTGGGCGGCAAAGTAGAAGTTCTTCTCATCATAGGCAAGGTAGACGGTTGAAGAACCTTTTACCGTCTGCGTATCGAAGTTACTGTACGGATGGTAGACCTGCTCCGTAAAGCTGGAGCCGATGCCTTCAACCGGAAGAATCTCAGGAAGCACGCCGTTCCAATCAGAGAGATCGCCGTCAATGTGGATCGTTCTGTGGGCGATCTGATTCACGTGCAGAAATTCTTCGTGCGTCGCTTTGCCGTCCTTCCCCGCGTCGAACTGAACATGGGCTGCATAGATATTGTTCGCTGCGGCGGTGCCTGACGCCACCCTCATTGAAATGGTCTTAGTCTCGTTTGGCGCCAGATGGATCGTCGGGTTGGCGTCGGCCAGATTCAAACTGCCAAGCTTCGCAGTCAGCCGGCCCTCAACAGGACGATTCAGGACATTGGTTAGTGTGATGGACAGAGCGGGATGTTCTGCGACGGGTGCGATCAGGTCGCGAGTGACAATCTCCACCGGATCCAAACCCTCGATTCTGCCGTTGCGCAGAATTTCAATGGCCTTCGCAAAAGAACCGGGTTTGCCGTTGGACCGGACAAAGTAGCCGAGACCATTCAAGGGAATGTGGGCTGTGTGGCCGTTCTCTGGAATGGGATTCCCATAAAAATCGAACAACCTCAGAACTGCGTCGGGGTCTGAGAGTGTCAGCGAAGCATCGTTCGACACATTGACCGAGCGGAAAAGGGTTCGGCCCGGATCATAGATCTTTTTCATATCGCCAACGACAACTGCCGTGCCACCCTCCGGGGCGCTTTCCGTTCCCTTGAACAGGAAGACCCAGGGCAGACCATTCTGGAACAAGATATGGTCAAAATCCCGCTGCCCAATGAACTTTTGCATAGCTGACACGGCAGCGCCCGGCGCCCACATCTGCACGATCGGGTAAACGTGCCCATCGACGGTAATATCCTCGCTGTCATACACGTTTCCGTCGAACACGCCGTTCGTCCGGCTCTGGCCCTGGGCGCGCATGGAAGCAATCACGCCTGCAACGCGGTCTTCAGAGTTTGCGATCCAGCTCTCGGTGTCCCAGACACGAACCGGGCCATAATCGCTCTTGCGATGGATCCATTCGGGGACAAGCGAGGGATCAGCGCCGAGTGCCTGGTAATGAACGCTAATGAAATCCAACCACTTGAGAAAGTGGTCTGAACCGTCTGAGAACAACTTGTCGCGAGCGTTTGCGGAGGAGCAGAGGCCGCCGACCAGGACCTTCGTTCCGTCCTGCGCGCGGGCCTCTTCAATGCCTTGCGCCATGTGCGTGAACATTTCCTGGTACCGCGGAATGTCGGCGCCCCATCCGGAGATCGAAATGCTCTCCCACGGTTCGTTCCAGAGTTCCATCGCGTTAACATTGCCGCGGGGCCAACCGTAGTCCTTCGCAAGTTGATGGATCCACTCCTGAAACTCGCCGTCATAAGAAGGCAGCCACGTCCGATCGTCTTTGGTCTTCTGCATCACGCCGTCACTGTCCAGCCATGGGCGCGGCTCGCCGAGCGGCTGGTTCTCGAAGATGGCGTTTTCGATGGTCAGCATCACCGTGATGTCGTACTCTTTAGCCCAGTCAAGGTATTGGTGATACCGCTTTTCCACATCGCTGTAGCCAGGCGACTGCTTATCACCGAATTGATATTCCAGGCGCATCCCTTTCACACCGAGCCGCTGAAACATGGCGAAGATGCCCTCATTCATAAAGGGGGAGTGGGTGGCATCCAACGCATAGGTCGGGAATTGCACCCTGCCCTCGTCGGGTCGCAGGGAGCGGATAAAGGCCGCGGCAAACGCGCGTCCGTGGCTTGGAAGGTCGACGATGACAACATATCCGCCAAGCGCGTCTCCAATGCGAGGGCGCACCGTGACATCCTGGACGCCGCCGGCCGGAATCATCACGGTAATTGGCTGTTTCGCAATGTCGGCCGTCTTGAATACGTGCGGAATCCAGACATCGCCCACCGGAACCTTGGTGCGGTACTGGATAACTTCTATATTGCCTTGGCCCTGAATCGGTGTGTTTGTCTTATTGGTGAAATGAAGCGTCAGTTCGGCCGTTTCTCCCGGCTCCACGAGGTTCACCATCGTGTGCTTTTCCACACGGACAGCAATCTCCTGTACGGAATAGTCAGTTGCCGGATGCTCAAGGCCGAATGCGGTAGCAAAACCCGGCATATCTGCCCCAGAGACCATCTGTGCGCTTGAGCCAGCCCCAGCGCAGAGCAAGACTACAATCGAACATGCGAGAAATCGCAAGTTGACCTTGCGGCTCCGGGCTGAAACTCGCCCTTCATGATCTTGTTCGTGAGAGGAGGAAAAGCCCCGCCAAAATAGCCGACGGGAATAGTTGCTTGGCCTGAACGAAAACGTTATCATGGCCCCAAATTATAGGTGTCAAAAAAAGAATGGTCAACAGACCTCATCAGTGAGAAAAACACGCTCTAAGCATTTTTCGGCATCGCAAATAAAGACGGACTCCTCTACCTTGGATATTCTCTTCAGCTCTCACGATGGCTCTAAGACGCGTCTGTTGTCAGATACGGGGGAACGCACTTACAATCCGGCCATTACCAGCAGTCGAGACATCTATCGCAGGACCGGCTGCTTCTTCAAGCCAGAGGATGAAGGTATCCATGGCATTGCTCACCTGACTGAAGCCGCTTAAAATACCAACCTATCCTTCTTTGCGCATGAGATAGTAAAGTTCTATTGGTATGAAGCGCCGCAGTAATTTATTAGCACAGGCAAACGATTGCCGAGTTAGATAGAATCTTTTTAAGTTCAGCGAACGATCCGGTGTTGGTTCAAAGAAATCCAGAATAATCCTTGCACAACTTGCGAGTATTCTTTTATAGTAATCGGAAACAGATGAAAACGTTCCCACGCAACGTCACAGCATTCATGACGAGGAAGGCGGGAATGCAGAAAAACTAGCCGAGAAGGGACTACACAGAGGCGTATGACGATCTCAAGACGTAATTTTCTAAAGGCGGGTGCTACTGTCGCTACGGTTGCCGCGTTGCCTCCAGTACTTACAGCAACGGATACAGCGGAACAGAATGGCAAAGGCTTTACTTTCGTTCACTTGAACGACAGGATTCGTCTGAATGCGAATAACGGCATTGGACTCGACTTTGTTTTACAGGGCAGCCGACTGCGCGGAATTAGCTCTGTGACCTTTCACGGCAAGCCGCTGCGGAACCCGTCGGAATTCATCTGGCCGGAGATCGCGACGCCATACGGAGTCGCGGTGAGCTATCTGGAACTCCTGGATGTGCGCCATGAAGATGACTCAGTTATCGTCTCTACACGACCTTACTACTCCCTAATCCATCGTATGGAATGGACCGAGCACGCCTTGCATCCACTTATTAACACCAACTCCTGGACGAGGGATGCATACAGCCCGGAAGGAAGCCGCGTCGACTGGATAGTTAAGGAAGTGAATGAGCAACTCGACGGGGTAGACTACGCTGGATTCTCGTATGGGTTCCGTTACCTTGGGCCACAACACCCGATTTATCAGATCGAAGATAAGGCAACATGGGAGTTGGGCGGGAGTATTGTCAACAACGGCTTTATTATGCGCGGTGGCGGTGCTCCCCACGTCCAATTCGCGCCTGAAACGACGTACTACTCGGGTTGGGATTATCCCGGCATCGCCAATCCGCACATTTTTCAACACAAGCCGCTCTACACCCAGATGCAGGGCTTTACCTTCCAGTATGATGCTGCTCACGTGCTACTCACCGTCCACGAGAAGCCATCGCATGTGCGCTCTCTGTTTCAGCGGCGAAATGGGCAGCCTATGTTGCTGCACTTCAATCAGTTTTGCTTTGACCTGACCAAGGAGAAAGCCACTCCACCGCGCAGGATTCTGGTGGGGGAACGCAAAAGCCAAAACGCTACGGCATTAGTGAATCATTACTTGCGCGTGCGGGATGTATTCCAGGATCGACATCGCAAACACTACGGGCTGCACTACGACAAGACGCGACCCAGTGCAAGCGTTGAGACCTGGAACATCGCGAATATGGCAAGTTTTGAGCCTGTCTTTGAGCAGCTAAAGAAATGGGGCTTCAACCGCACCTTCCTGATGCCGCTCTGGCGCAGCACAGAAACCGACATCAATCCTCGCTTCAAGAATGACAAGGAACGGTTCGGAATATTTGGCAACATGTGTTGTCCGCTGGAGCTTGACATCGCGGACTGCTATGGCGGATGGGAAGGCTTTCGCAAACTCATGCAGCAAGCCGCAGCGCTGAACCTTGAAACCTTCATGTGGTATGCCACGCACTATTCCTCGATGACGCCGCTGCTTCGCGATATTCCGGATTTGTTCTGCCGCGAGATGAGCGGCCAGTTCAACCACAATAATTACGGTCACGTGCTAATGACGGTTAACCAGCGCAGTCCGCATTATCAGCAATATCTGTTGGAACACATGCGCAAGGCCAAAGAGTGTGGGTTGAGCGGTATCTTCCACGACAGCCACTTCAATCTCGCCACCGATACCATCAACTTTTTGCATGTGGACTATCTGAAGGAGAATCCCGCATTCAAGCCGCGGCCAGGTGTGTTCTATGCGCCCTCAGAAGACCAACCCGACGATCAGATCCTTACTATGCATGACACGGCACTCGAGCTGCAGCGCCGATTACAGAACGAGATAGGTCTTTTCTATTATGTGGAGTCTCAAGGGTCTCTGGGGACTTCGATGACTGGGCCCGGCTACTCAGATATCCGTGGCAATGAATTCATTTATAGCAATATGGCGTCGGGGCTGGATGATGAAGACGCAAAGCAACTTGGCGATGAGATGACAATGGCCTATTTCCGGGCCTTATCGGCGCGCCTGATGTTTCAGATTGAGATCGACCCCGATCACTTTCCTGAGCCTCATGCCGTATCTCAATGGTGGAATCCGGCAACGATGACGCCGCTGAATCAGGCCTTCGCCCGAGTGGAAGAATACATGGACGAGATGTGGGTACTCGAAGATGGGCGGGGGATGCTCTGGAAGGGGCCCCATGCAGATGTTCTGTTCGCTTATAAGGATTTCGAGTTTCCGCTGAAGAGTAACACGGAAGTGATGGACGCTGTACATTTCAGCAGCCTCCAAGCCACGGAGAGGTTGTCAGCGAAGAAGATGGGAATTTACCTTTTGAAGACTGCCTGATGCGATGTGGACTTGGAATGGATCAAAGAGATCGCGAGCGGGGCGACTGTCGGCATGTTGTCTCGTAGCCATGTAAGTAAGCTGAAAACTCCCAGTAAGTCGTGGAGACATTGCCTATGAAAAGTCTGAATAGTTGGGTGCGCTACTTCGTCGGCTGGCAGGCGGGTGCAGGTTTGCGCGAAAGGCGGAACATTCTCAAACTGCTTTTGACTGCCGGCTTTCTTGGTGTCGCGCCTAACGCGAGGGCATTGTCTGCAACCAAAAATATAAGTAGTAAGAAGAAGGAAGCAGAATCCAGTACACTGCTTGAACCCGTCGACTGGGTTGATCCTGACATTGGAGGCATCGGGCATCTGCTCACCTCGGTGGCTCCTGATGTTCAGGTCCCTCATGGCGTAGCAATCATCTCCCCTGTGGTTGCACAGGATATTACCGATATCTATTTGGCAACAACGATGCAGGGATTTTCGCTGGGTGCTTCTGTCGTGATGGCGGCTACCGGCGCCGCGCGCGACCTATCCTTGCCTATTCTTTCCGATTGGGATCACGATCACGATACAGTAAGCCCGTACTATGGGTCTTATCGCCTGGAAAGCTACGGCATTCGTGCGGAGTACACGGTAGCAGCGCATGCCGCGATCTTCCACTTCACTTTTCCGCAGGGATTTCCCGGAGTTGTGGCTCTCAGCCCGATGGAGTCAGGGACTTACAAGGCAGTCGGCTCGTCTTCCTTTAGCGCAGAAGAACAACAGGAAGGGGTCCGAAGTTATCTGTATATAGAGACGACCCGTCCTGCACGGGTGGTTCCCGTAGCGCCGCAAGGTGCTGTCTCGGATCACGCAACGGCGAACGGCGGCGCGCTCATGCTCGAATACAGTGACGAGGGCGACGTTGTGGAAGTCCGTGCCGGCCTTTCTTACATCAGCGTCGCACAGGCTAAGCGCAATCTGGATCGAGAACTAGACGGCAGCGCGTTTGATACTGTGAAGGCCAAGGCGCGAAACATATGTAACTCTCTCTATAGCAAGATACGCGTGAAGGGCGGGACGGATCGGGAACGTCGGCTGTTCTATACCTGCCTCTACCGCTCATGCCAGTTCATGCTCGACATCACCGAGGAAGGCCACTATAGTGGCCCATTCGACCGGTCGATTCATGCCGCCGAGGGCCATAACTTCTACATTGAAGACAACCTTTGGGACACATATCGCACCCGCCATCCGTTGCAGATCATTCTGGATCCCCAGTGCCATAGCGACATGCTTGCATCGTATGTACGCATGTACGAGGAGTCGGGAAATATGCCGCAGTTTCCATTTATGCGCGGCGACCTGCATTATATGAACGGAAATCACGCCGCCTCGATGTTTCTTGATGGCTATGTGAAGGGCCAGCGTGACTATGATCTGGCCAAGGCCTACGAGGGATTGCGCAAAGTGGCGACCGCCGAGACGGTGCTTCCTGACACACGCGGCCCGGCCACGGATTTGGATCGCTTCTACTACAAGCATGGATTCTATCCAGGCCTGCGTCAGGGCGAAGCGGAAATCGTAGAGGGAGTGAATCGGCAGATGAGGCGGCAATCCGTATCTGTAACTCTCGATGCTGCCTATGATGACTGGTGTCTCTCCAGGCTTGCCCGGGCTCTGGGCAAGTCGGACGACGCCGAATACTTTGCCAAGCGGGGTAAGAACTACCGTAACTTATTCAACCAATCCATTGGGTTCATGGCGCCACGGGCCGCTTCTGGGGAGTTTATTGAAGGCTATGATCCAAAGTGGTCAGGTGGTCAGGCTGGCCGGGATTACACCACGGAATGCAACGGGTGGGTCAACACGTTTCTTGTCCAGCATGACGTCGGCGGGTTGATTGAACTGATAGGCGGACGGCAACGGTTCATTCAGAAACTGGACGCCTTGTTTGCCGAAGGATATGGTACGGAACACAAGTATGGTTTTCTGGCTCAATTTCCCGACTCGACGGGACTGATTGGCCAATACCCGCAGGGAAACGAACCCGCCTTCCACATTCCTTATCTGTATAACTATGCGGGGGCTCCGTGGAAGACGCAGAAGTTCGTGCGGCAAATTATGCGGACGTGGTACCAGGACCAGCCGCTGGGTCTTCCCGGCGATGACGATAACGGCGCTACGAGCGCGTGGTATGTGCTCAGCGCGATGGGTTTCTACCCGGTCTGCCCCGGGCGGCCGCACTACGTTCTCGGCAGTCCAATCTTTGAAGAATGCGAGATCGAGGTTGGAAGCGGGAAGATATTTCGCATCGTTGCGCGCGACGTATCCGCGATCAACAAGTACATTCAGTCCGCAAGGTTGAATGGCGAACCGCTGGACAAACCATGGTTCGACCACTCTACTCTCATCCGCGGAGGAACCCTGACACTGCAGATGGGACCCGAGCCAAACAAGGCTTGGGGAAGTCTGCCGGATGCGGCTCCTCCCGAGGCGATTGCCTGATCGGGTGGAACGAGTTTCCTTAAGGCCGAACGCGCAAACGCAGCCAAATCAGAGCAAAATGCACACACAGTGTGGCCGCAGTTTCAAATTGTATTTCTGTATCTAGCCGTTCCTTGATGCAGGTAAGTTTGGTGGAGGCGGCGGGAGTCGAACGATTTTTCCATAGCATAAAATCAATAACATACATGTTATCAATTGCTTACAAAACTGCCAAAATGCCCAAAATGCCCGTTTATTGGTACAGTCTTGGTACAGTTTTCAGGCGTTTTTCCATGCCAATCTTCGCCTTTTCTTCCGAATGCGGGAGGCGGCGGGCGTCCTGCTCGCCTTCAGCAAAGGTGATTTTGGTACACCTCGCCGCAGGGTTGGTACAGTCTTGGCACGGCATTATCTGTAAGAAATTTGCTGCAATTTTCTTACAAATTCCGTCTCCTGAGAATCAGTGCGATATTTGCCTGCGTCGAAGCAGCAACTTTGATTTGCAAAATAGACCGCGCTTCGAATTCCGTCCGTGAGCGTCTTGGCATCAACGGAATGAATCAGTTTGAAAGCGTGCATGAGTAAACCAGAACCGACTTTCGATTACTCATCCTGTGTTGGCGGTTCGATAAGGTGCCTCAATTCCGAAGCTTCGGTCGGATACCCTAGGACGCTTAGCTGCTCGCAGACTTGGATCAGGACTGTCCGCTCCGCGGCGCTCGAAACCAAGCGCCGTATGACCGCATTGATTGGGTCGAAGTACGGAATTCCTGTCTCTGTGTTGAGTAAATAGCGGAGAAAGAGTGCGACCTCCTGCGGGTATTGCGCGTCGATTCGCAATTCATTAAGTTGCATATAAATGGATGTGTTGCTAAAGTTGTTCCGAGCAACTGCCCTTGGCCCTTGCATTAATAGCTCTAAAGCTTCTGGCATTGCGCTCCCGAGATGAAGTAACCAGTGTGCCATCAGCGAAACTTCGAGGCCAGAGGGCAATGACGGTTGGCCTTGATTCCGCATTGCCCAATAGGTTTTCATCCATTTATCCCAGACAACCTGCTTCTTTTCGCTTGGCACTTGTCGTAGCGCCATTTCAACCGAGGACGCCCACGATGCTCGATCTTCGTCATCGACCGTTCTGATAAACTCGGAAAGCCAGCCATCTGCAAGAGGATTCTTGGCTCCAAATACTGCGATCCAGGCAATATGTTCACAAAACCGTGCGCGATGTTTACCAAGGTTCGAGCGCACATAGGGAAACGAAGCCGTATAGTAGCTGAGAAAACACTTCAAGAATTCGTCGTTCCATTTTCCCCAAGCCAAATACCCGTGCCAAGCTTGCTCGGCTGCTACCAACCTACCGTCCCATGCAAATACTTGGGGCATCTCAGCAGATGTCCACTCTTGATCCATTGCAAATAGAACGTGGACTTGCGATGCAAGGAGAGTACGCCCCATTGCGGAGGTCCAGGAAGCATCGTGAATCACGTTTTGCCAATGAGTACGCCAATCGGCCGGGATACCGCTCCAAGCATCACCGGCATTCTTCCATAGCCGGTTCAGTGCGCGAAGTTCGAATTGCATCACAATACCTGCCGGATCATTGATCGCAGTGAACAGCCACTCGTCAGATTGCTCCTTGGGCCAAGTGCGCGGGATCAGGCCACTCCAAACTTGTTGGCCGACAGTTGCCGCGAGCGGCAAATCTTCCTGGGGTATCCCACCACTTTCCCGTGAGACACCCTGTTCGAGAAGGTATGCACCTTCATAGATCGCGACCTCTGTGATTCGTGGGTGATTTAGCAAGAGGTTTAGAACGACGGACCAATTTCCCGCGCTGATTTCGGTCTGAGTGAGACCTGCAATAATGCCCCGCCAGAGGTACGTATCGAAAATTCCGCGGCCCTCAAGGAGCCTTGCGATCTCGACGCCCCAATCGGGCTTTTCTCCTGTGGCCCGCTGGAGAATCGATACTACGTCATCCTCGCCGATATCCCTCGCTTCGTCGGGCTCGAACGCAAGCAGCTGTTCCAATGCTTCAGCTGCCGGTAAAGCTAGCAGAGAGCCGGTACTAAACGGTGGGGTCGCCCACGGTGGTTCTCCCCGAAGATAGGCTCCTCCTTTGGGCTCAATCTGTGCCTCAGGCGGCCTGAATTCCGGATGTTCTCGCGCGATAGTGGCGAGCGCATCTTCGACGCCTGAATGATTTGGGCAACAAGCGTTCAGCTTTGAGAGCAGGCTGTAGATTCGGTGCTCTCTGTAAGGTGGCTCCGTTTTCTGAGGCGGTCCTTCCACAATGCGGCGCACGATGCGCTCTTGCGCTTCAGTCGAAGCGACGGGAAAAGCCACTTCCAAAACCTGCGGTATCTCAGCGTATAAACCGGGCTGGTAAATCAGGTCACTCGCGAGAAGCCAAGCGAGCTTGGCGTCTGCTGTCCATTCGCTAGTGAGCGCGACCCCGAGGAGTGCTATTCGCCGGAGGGTAATGCTCTGCCCTTTGGACCAGCTTTGAATCAGACCAATTCCGCAACTCGGTTCGTTCTCGACGAGCCACTTGAAGCTATCGAGTGCAGCCCTAACTAAAACAGAGAGGCCACTATGCGAAAGTACGATGTTAGGCGTCTCCAGATTTGGCAGATGAATTGAGATTGGATCCCACGATCCATGTTCCAATCCGTACGCTGCGAAAAGGCGCGTAGCTTCCTCGATGTGCGCTACAGCGATCGAGAGGAGCTGATGAACATATTTCGGAAAATCATCGTCTAAGAAACGCTGCCACGCCGTCTCCAGGAAAGTGTGCTCTCCTCGCGTTTCACACTCAATAACTACTCTCGGCTCTTCCATCGTTGTGGTTCCATCCGGGCCAAGCTTTTCGATGGGAATTCCGCTCTCAAGTTTGGCTACTGGTCGAACGAGATGGCTGAATAGGAGAATCGCGGATGCAGAATCATCCGGGAGGCGGCATTCTGAAAGGATGTATTCAAGAAAATCGTGTCCCTGAGAAGGTTGGGTAGCAATTAGGAGCGGTACCCACCTATCCAAGCAGCCTGCTGAATCGCCTGCTTTCATGCCGCTCCACACTTGCCGCGCTACTTCGTTCCATAGGATCTGGGGTAATGTAGAGCCGTTTCTTCTGACTATATCCAAGGCGATACTGGCATGTGCGACACAAAACCTATGCGCAAACCAATGGGCTAGCTCTTGATGACACTTGGTTGCCCTTAATTCATGATTGAAGAGTTCTTTGAACGTGTCCCGACCTGACACCCATTCGAGCCACTCCAAGCTTGAAGCGTGCTCTTTAAAGAATCGAAGAAGGACGATGTCCGTCAGCGCTTTTTCGATCAGGCCAATGTCCTCGCCGGCTGGCTGAGGTGGCTGTGAGACGATCCTCCTGATTCTCTCCCTCTTTTCAAGTGGCGTTGCTATTACCAATTCTGCCCACTTCGCGCAAGCTTCACGAAGCTGCACGTGCCCGTCGGCATCGAAATAAGAGACTTGGTGAATTCCACGGTTTTCCCAAGAAGATCTCGACCCAGGCTCTTCGGGTGCTAGCGCGAAACGTCGTCTTCCGAATTCTGAGGGAGGGAGTCCACGAGCGAGGTAATGCATCACTGGGTCGTTGTGTTTATATCCAACAAACAGAACGGTGAAGCCCAAGAATAGATCCTGTATGAATCGGCGGGCCCATCCTTCTGTAAGATAAGCTCTACCAAAGTCCTTGTCGGTAAGCACCATTCTCCGAGGATCTCTTTGAACGCTTCCGTGCACGTGAACTATACCAGTGAAATCGCTCCCAACGGGCAATGCCGGAGCAAAGAAGAGCTCAGGGCACTTTCCGGAGAACACTTCAATCGCTGCAGTAGCAAAATGGTCATCAAAATTCGTCGTCACGAGACGCACCGATGAATGGTCAGGGAAGATTCTCAGTAGGTCGCGATGCAACGAATTTGGCTTGGAATATGGATCGGAGAGCCGCCGTCGCGTGCGCTCGTAAATGTTGAGATTGTCGGGCAACTTTCCTAAGAATCGATCAATATCTTCCCCTTTCCCCAGCGTCGCGGTCCCATTTGCGAGTTCATTGGCCAGTGTTGGGAAATCAGGAAGGTTCGATGGCGGGGACATCGACACACCAGCTCCAGCAAAAATGACGAGCTCACCTTTAGCCTGAGCGTCCAAGAGCGCGTTCGGAAGGTCAATTCCACCAAATCTCATACGCGTTAACCATTGCTGTGAATCAGTCTGATCATACCTCGGAATCCTCGATTCTTACTGATAGACAGGCCAGTGTCTTGTGCAAATTTATTTTGCGCCCCCGAAGTTATTGAATAGCTATGCCATTCACAGGCCGAAAGTGGCTGCTCGGCAAGCGATGGTTCTAAGCGAGATCGCCGAGCGACTCATCGCAAGCCAGAAAGCAGTTGCGCAGACGCTCGATTTCAAGCGTGCTGAAACCATTCTGAACGCACAGTGGTTCCCAGTTTGTTTTCACTACCTGCTGCATCGTTTGCGCGATGGCCACGCCCTCGCTGCGCGAGAGGCCGAAGCTGGCAACCTCACTCAGCGCGTTATGCAGAGTCGCCCGCCGTCCATATTGCCCGACTCCGATGGCGAGGTCGCGTTCCGTTCCCACCTGCGGGAAGGAAACTATATCGTAGCCAGGGGAGAGCCGCCATCCGCGTCCATCCCATAAGAAACCGTGATTGCGCAGATGGTCGTCGTTGTTGTTGCAGAGAATATTGAAGACCATTCTTCGCCACAACTCTTTCGCATCCGCCGCAGGTTCGGAACCAAAGCGCCGCATCTGCTCCGCCAGTCGGCGATAGCTCTGCCGCGACGATTCGCTCTCGTGCGCACCGAGAATCGTCAGCCCCGAGATAAATGGGAGACGGCGGTATCCGGCTTCGTTTGGCACCCGGTCGAAGCGTTCAACGAGATAAATATCCTGCCCCAACACCTTTTCGAGCCGCACGGGCGGAACGTTGATTCCAGCCATCGCTGCCAGCGTCATGGTGATGTATTCGACGCGGCACATCGGAGTGCGATCATCGGCCCGCCCAAATTTTGCGATCCACTGTTTGCTCTCGAATTCGCAGGAGGACTTCGGTCTGGCTCCGCCTAGCGAGGAGCCGCGAACGAGGAAGCGGCGATGCTTGATGGGCAACTCTTCGGCGGCATCCAACTCCCGCACTGCGTCAATCATCTCGGCCAGATCGAGGTTCTCGCCTGGCAACTCGCTCTCTGTCCAGGGAACCATGCGGCGAGGTCCGGACAAGTCTGCGCCGAAGGCCAGAGCGCCAACACGCGATTCACCAGTCGCGACAAGGTAGTCAAATTCGGAGAGCGCACGTGCGCCAGCGGCGCGCTCCATGAGGTGCCGACCCCATCCATCGGGCGCGGCGTCGCGAATGCCATTGAAGAGGACAAAACCTTCCTCTGTGCTGTACTCGCGTTCAATGCCTGGATCGGGCAATGGCAACTGCACCGGATCGATAGGCAGCCGGTCTTTGCGCTCAAGGTATCGCCGGCCATAGCGGAAACGCGCTCCCGCTTCGCGCCCAGTGCCGACCGTCTCCAGAATTCCTGCCGGTACGGGGCCTTCATCGAGATAGACATAAACGTAGGCAGTGGACATAGCTCACTCAGAAGTCGAATTTGTCGGCTTGCTTTTTGGTTCTGCGGAAATCGCGCGGCAGATTTTGAATGTCGGCCTGAAGGCCGGTAATATCGCTTTCCGGCGCGACGAGATCGCCGATGCGTCGGTGCATACCCAAGACCCACAACGCCGAGGCGATGATTCCCACTCCCACCGCCGGGTCGCCCTTTTCCAAACGCTGCACGGTCTTCAGATTGACCATCATCCGCTCGGCCATTTCAGCCATGGACATGCGCCTACGCTTGCGCGCGACAGCAATATCCTTCCCCAGCTTGAAAAGCTGGTCTTGTGCGGCTGCGGGTAATGCCTGATAGGCTCGGCTGGTTCTCGCCATGTCATAATTATACCCATAAAAAGGTTGTTTAAAATATAAAATACCTATGTATAGGGTTATTTATTGGACGCTTCGAGCAGAATACCGATCAATATTTTGAATTCAGCGCTGTTGAGTGTTCTCATTTAGAGTACAATTGTTCTTATTGTGAGAACTATCTCCATGTCGACCGGCGATTTGCTCTTTGGCCAGACCAGAGGCAGGGTTTTGTCGCTGCTGTTTGGCGCGCCGGACGAATCCTTCTATATTCGTGAGATTGCCCGCCAGATCGAAACGAGTGTGGGCACCGTGCAGCGGGAGCTTACGCTGCTGGCCGGGGTAGGGCTCGTAAATCGCTCGCAACGGGGCAATCAGGTTTTCTATCAGGTCAACCAGGAGCACCCGGACTACCCGGAGTTGCGCGCGCTGCTGGCCAAAACCCTCGGCGTCTTCCAGTTGCTCAAAAGCGCTCTGGCTTCCCTCAAATCCCGCATCGATTTTGCTTTCGTGTACGGTTCGGTCGCGCGCGGCGAGGACAAGGCGACGAGCGACATCGATCTGATGGTGATTGGCGCGGTCTCTCTTGACGATGTGCTCGATGCCGTAGGGCCGCTCGAAAAGCAGTTTCGGCGGCCTGTTAATCCGACCATCTATTCCCGCGAGGATTTGAAGAAGCGGCTTCACGAGGGCAACCACTTTCTGCAATCATTGATGGACAGCAAGAAGGTCTTTCTGATCGGCGACGAGAATGAGTATAGAGAAGCTTGGCCTATCCAAAAACCACCGAAAAGCGCCGCCTCGAATTGCATTCGATCAAAAAGCTGCTGGCGAAATGACTCCGGAGGCCCATCGCTTGCAGACCCAAGATAGCCAATTAGTGATGAATGGTCATTCTTGCTCGCTGATATGTCATGCGCACTCGTTAGTGGATGGAAACGGTGGCGGCCACACAAACAAAGACGCCAGAATGCTTTTAGTCGTGCAGCACAACGTTGACCAGAGAACTGTTGATCAACATTCCGGTGCTGTTGTAATCGATGTAGCCGAGGTCGCGGAAGCGATTGAGGAAGAAGCTGACGCGGGAGCGGGTGGTTCCGATCATCTCCGCCAGAGTCTCCTGACTGATCTTGGCGATAACGGGAATCGGTTTCGTCTCCTGGCCGAAGTTAGCCATCATCATGAGCAAACGGGCCAAGCGCTTTTCGCTGGAATTGAACAAATGATCGACGAGATCGGCTTGCATGCGATTGTTGCGAGAGAGCAGATAGGCG